>Ga0208525_1000001_pt1 | contig 52109 bp, 34 predicted proteins | sample SoimicmetaGmgHMC_FD_188342 | JGI IMG/M metagenome (GOLD analysis project Ga0208525, IMG submission 188342) | Soil and rhizosphere microbial communities from Laval, Canada - mgHMC (SPAdes) (version 2) | ecosystem: Environmental > Terrestrial > Soil > Agricultural land | place: Laval, Canada...
CGATCGCAAACTCGCTGTGTTTCAGTGCGTTGCTGGACGGGAAGTTCGTCGGCTTTTCGCGTGTGGTCAGCGATCGCGCGACCTTCGCCTATCTTTGCGATGTTTTCGTGCTGCCCGACGCGCGTGGTGTGGGCGTGGGCAAGGCGATGCTGCGGGCGATCGATGCCCATCCTGACCTGCAGGGCCTGCGCCGCTTCCTGCTCGCCACCGCCGATGCGCACGGGCTCTATGCGCAGCATGATTTCGCTCCGTTAAGCCGACCCGAGCGCTTCATGGAGCGCTACCGGCCGGATGTCTATCAGCGCTGAGGAGAATATTCGCGCTGCTTTGCGTTGCGAGCGTTGCGTGCGTGCCGCCGCCGGCACACTCAGCGGCCTTCCGATGAGTTCAGCCGCACTCTTTTCGGCTCGACTGGCGGGTCGGGAGTGGTGGATCCCCCATAAAACACTCTGTGACGTGCGTCACAAATTTGGATAGGGTCGCGTTCTCCTGTCGCGGCAAAGGCCGGTTTTTCGACGCCGCAGTGGGAAAAAGGTCGCGAAAACGGCCGTCCAGGGCATTCGAATGCGTAACAGCACATGTCGCCGGAAGCACTTTTCCGGCCCACTCGCGGGGTTCCGGCCCTTGCTTCCCGTGCAGGGAACGCGGGTCTACCATGCGGTCAACGGGAAGGGATGCAGTTCATGAAGACGCGGGTTGGTCATTACGAAATTGTCGCCGAGCTGGGTCGGGGCGGAATGGGCGTGGTTTACAAAGGCTATGAGCCGGCGTTGACGCGCTACGTCGCGATCAAGGAGCTGGCGCCGTCGCTGGCCCACGACGCTTTGCTGGTCGAGCGCTTCCTGCGCGAGGCGCGCTCGATGGCCTCGCTCAACGATCCGCACATCATCCAGATCTATTTCATTGGCCAGGAAAACGAGCAGCCGTTCTTCGTGATGGAGTTCGTGGACGGCGAATCGCTTTCGGGGCTGCTCAAGCGCGAAGGTCGCCTCACCGTCGGCGACGCGCTCAAGATCCTGCATCAATCCGCGCAGGGCCTGTCGGTCGCCCACGACCGCGGCGTGATCCATCGCGATATCAAGCCCGCCAACCTGATGCTCAGCCAACGCGGCCAGGTGAAGATTGCCGATTTCGGCATCGCGCTCGCCAATCACGATTTCAACAGCAAGCTCACCGGCACCGGCGAATTCGTCGGCACGCCCGGCTATCTCTCGCCGGAAGTCTGCCTGGGCAAGGCCGTCGACCAGCGCTCGGATATTTTCGCTCTCGGCATCGTGCTGTTCGAGTCGTTGACCGGCCGCACGCCGTTCTCCGACGAGAGCCCGCTCAAGCTGATGCTCGATGTCGTGCAGTCGGAAATTCCCGATGTGCGTGAAATCAATTCCACCGTCGATCCGGAAGTCGCGGCGATTCTCGCCAGGATGCTCGCCAAGGATCCCGCCGATCGCTACCAGAGCACGCATGAGCTGATCGCCGATCTGGAAAAGCACCCGCTGGTTTCCGTCGGCGGTCCGCTCAGCATCAAGACCGCTGCTCCCAGCGGCCCGGCCGCCACCTTGATCGGCATGGCCACGCCGGTCACTCCCGGCATCGGCATGCGCGCACCGACGCCGCCGCCTTCGGTGGGTGCGCCCACCGTCGCGCCCGCAGTTGCGACGGCGGCGGTTGAAAACAAGACCCAACCCGGCATCACCCAGCCGCCCTCGGTATCGCCGCCGCCCGCGAGGCCTTCGCGCGCGCCATTGTGGGCCGGGTTGAGCCTGTTGCTCCTGCTGCTGGCTGGCGGCGCCTGGGCACTGCGCGGAAAGATTTTCGGCACCAGCGCGACGCCGCCCGATGTCGTCGCGACCGCACCGGTACCGGTGGTCGATACCAGCGCGGCATCGGCGATGCCCGCAACGACCGCATCCGCGACCACCGCTGCGACAACATCGGCTGCCACGCCGGCCGTGCCCGCACCACCGGTTCCGCCTGTGACGGATGCTACCGCTGCGGCGAATACGACGACGGCGCAAACCCCAGGCACCGGAAACACGGCGACAGCCGCGATGACGCCATCGCTCGCGGCAACGCCGGTCGGCGAGCGTCCGCATCCGCTGCGTGATGCCGTGGCGCAGCGCGGCGAAGAGCGCGCCGAGTTGCGCGACGATGCCGCCGGCGCCGCCCTGACCGGTGCGCGTACCTTCATCGTGCAAAGCTCGGGCGATCCCGCGCTGGTCATTCCCGCCGAACAGATGATCGAGGAAAAACTCTCGGGCGCTGGCCTGCATCTCGTGCAGAGCGCGGGCCGTGCCGACGTGGTCATCCGCGTGCGTGCCGAGGGCATCGGCAGCCAGGACATCAGCTTCTACGGCCAGACCGCCAGCCTTACCTCCGCGTATCTCAGCGTGCGTCCATTCGGTCGCGGCGGTCGTCCGCTGAGTACCGGCATCCGCTCGAAGATCGACTACACCACGCTCAATGCCGAAGCCAAGGTGCAGCAGGCACTGGAAAGCAATCTCGACCGCGTGGTCGAGAGCATCGGCAAGAAATGATCGCGCCTCGCTACCGGACGAGTTCGCGCTCGTCCGGTACGCGAATTACGCCGGCGCCAGATTCGCGTAGGCGAGCACCAGCCACTTCGGGCCGGCATCCTCGAAATTGACCTGCACGCGCGCATGCGCGCCGCTGCCTTCGCTGTCCATCACGATGCCGTTGCCGAAACTCGCGTGATGAACGCGCTGGCCCAGACGGAGGGCGCCAGCGGCAGGCGATTCTTCGTAACGGGGTGAAAATCCGGGACGTGAGACGTTCACCTTCGGTCGCACTTCATGCAGCAGCGCCGCGGGAATTTCCCGCAGGAAACGCGACGGCATGCCGATCATTTCCATGCCGTGCAGTCGCCGCGATTCGGCGTAACTGAGCGTGAGCTTCTGGCGTGCACGGGTCAGGCCGACATAGGCGAGACGGCGTTCCTCTTCGAGTCGTCCGCTTTCTTCGCTGGAGCGGTTGCTCGGGAACAAACCTTCTTCGAGCCCGACCAGAAACACCAGCGGAAACTCCAGGCCTTTCGCGCTGTGCAAGGTCATCAGCTGCACGCCGTCCTCGCCATCCTGGGCCTGACCTTCGCCGGCTTCCAACGCGGCGTAGGCGAGGAAGGCGACGAGTTCGCTCATGCTCTCGCTGGCCTCGTCGTCGCGGCGCTCGAAGCGACTCGCGACCGATACCAGTTCGTCGAGGTTGTCCGTGCGCGAATCGAGCTGGCCTTTCGATTCGGCCGTGTAGTGCGCGCGCAAGCCCGAGCGTTCCAGCACGTGATCGAATTGTTCGTGCAACGGCAGCGTCGGCGTTGCCTGCGCAAGCACGGCGATCAGTTCGAGAAAGCCCTTGATCGCGTTGCGCGCGCGACCGGCGAGTGCGCTGCCATCGGCCAACTGCTCCGTTGCCCGCCATAGCGAAATCGCATTGGCGCGCGCCACGCGCCGCACCTCGTCCAACGTGCGATCGCCGATGCCGCGCGTCGGCGTGTTCACCGCGCGCTCGAATGCCGCATCATCGTCGCGATTCGCGACCAGACGCAGATACGCCATCGCGTCCTTGATTTCCATGCGTTCGAAGAAGCGCTGGCCGCCGTAGACGCGGTACGGCATGCCGGTCATCTGCAACTGCTCTTCCATCGCCCGCGATTGCGCATTGCTGCGGTAAAGAATCGCGCATTCGGCAGCGTGGCCGCCGTCGCTGACATGCGCGCGGATGCGCTCGACCACGAAGCGCGCTTCGTCGACTTCGTTGTAGGCGGCATAGAGATCGATCAGCTCGCCTTCGCCGTCGGCTGTCCACAGTTGCTTGCCGAGGCGCTCGGGGTTGTGGCCGATCACCGCGTTCGCGGCGGCGAGGATGTTGCCGCTGGAGCGGTAATTCTGCTCGAGCTTGATCGTGCTTGCGTTCGGGTAATCGCGCAGGAAACGCTGCATGTTCTCGACCTTTGCGCCGCGCCAGCCGTAGATCGACTGGTCGTCGTCGCCGACCACGAACACTTGCCCGGTCTCGCCGGCGAGTACGCGGATGAAGGCGTACTGGATGCTGTTGGTGTCCTGGAATTCGTCGACCAGGATCTGCCGGAAGCGCTGCTGGTAGTGCTGCAGCAGGACCGGATGTTCCAGCCACAACTCGTGCGCGCGCAGCAGGATCTCGGCGAAATCCACCAGGCCCGCGCGCTGACAGCGCTGTTCGTATTCCTCATAGACGCGCAGCATCGTCTTGGTGAAAAAGTCGCCGCCCGGCACCTGGATGTGTTTCGCGCGGTGGCCTTCGTCTTTCTGGGCGTTGATCCACCACACCAGTTGCCGTGGTGGAAAACGACCATCGTCGAGTTCGAGATCGTTGGCGATGCGCTTGATCAGGCGCAATTGATCGTCGCCATCGAGCACCTGGAATGACTCCGGCAATCCGGCTTCCTGCCAGTGCAGGCGCAGCAGTCGATGCGCGAGGCCGTGGAAGGTGCCGACCCACATGCCGCGCATGCCGCCATTGAGCAGCGCATCGACGCGGACGCGCATTTCCGCTGCGGCTTTGTTGGTGAAGGTGACCGCGAGAATGCCGTGCGCCGGCACGCCGACGACCTGGTTCAACCAGCCGATGCGATGCGTGAGCACGCGCGTCTTGCCCGAGCCCGCACCTGCGAGCACGAGGTAGTGGCCGGGGGTCGCGGAAACCGCCTCGCGCTGGGCGGCATTGAGATCATCGAGCAGATAGGAAACATCCATCCGGCCATTTTACGGGATGGCGCCAGCGAGGATGGTTGTTTGTAGGAGCGGGCATGACCGCGACCATGATTGCCGCGGCAACCGTTCAAATCGCGGCCAAGGCCGCTCCTACAAAACCGCTCAGCTCGCGACGAAGGCCGAGCCCGTCACGCCAGGCAGCGACAGCACATAGTCCGCACCCATCAACAGCGATGGCGTGTAATAGCCGCCCTCGGGGCGCGCGCCGGTGAGCAGGCGCTGTGCGATGCCCAGCGAAGCGGTGACGGTGAGTTCGTAGCCGTTCGGTGTGCGCAACTGGCCGAAGACCTGCTTGCCGGCGGCATCGCGGACTTCGCCCCAGACCACGGTACCGCTGTCGGCACGTTTTTCCGCGGACGGCCCGAGCACGGTCTTGGCGACCTTTTTCTTCAGATACGACTGCACCGGGCGCGTGCCCAGCAGCGGCCCCAGCCAGCGGATGCGGCGCAGATTTTTCGCGGTCGCCGGCGGCACGCCCATATAGGTTTCGATGTTGGCGATGCCGGTCGAGACGAATGCAGTGTAGACATCGCCCCAGGGAATGGTCATCGCGAAACGCGCCTCGCCGTCCTTGTCGAACGTACGCGTCTTCCAGGCCAGCGGCACGCGCTTGACCTCGCCATCGATGCGCGCACGACCACCCTTTCCCAGGCCTTCGACACTGGTCAGCGCGGTGCCCGGACTCGGGCCGCCGCCGGCTTCGAACGCCAGCACCAGCGAATCGGCATCGGGCAGTTCGCGCTTGAGCTGCGCGGCCAGGCAATCGGTTGGCACCACGTCGAAGCCGCTGCCCGGCAGCACCACGATGCCGCTCTTTTGCGCGCGCGCATGCTGGGCATGACAGTGCGCGAAGACATCGATCTCGCCGGTGATGTCGAGATAGTGCGCCTTGAGATCGAGGCAGGCTTCGAGCATCGGTGCGCTGGTCGCCGAAAACGGCCCGGCGCAATGCAGCACCAGACCGATGCCGTTGAGGCCGGCGCGGACCGCCGCGGGATTGTCGAGCGCGAACGCACGCACCGGCAGCCGGTATTTCTTTCCGAGGGTTTCCAGTGCATCGGCATTGCGGCCGGCAAGCACCGGACGCAGGCCGCGGCGTACGGCCTCTTCGACAATCATCTTGCCGGTGTAACCATTGGCGCCGTAGATCAGCCAGTCCATATGCGTGCTCAGGCCGCGCGCACGCGCGCGGCGACCATCTTCAGCAACTGCCGGAAATACAGCTCCGGGAACCAGCGCTTCATGCGCCAGCGCATCGGCTCACGCAGGGTCGGGATGATCATGAACTCACCGCGCTCGGCCGCCGCGAACACCTTGTCGGAGACGCTGTCGATGGTATCGGGCGCGGTGTCCATCAACTTCACTGCGAGGTTTTTCACCTTCTCGCTGCCGATCGCCGTGTCGCAAAGATTGGTGCGGAAGAAACTCGGGCAGATCACGCTGACGCGGATGCCCTGGTCGTGCACTTCCGCGCGCAGTTGTTCGGACAGCGCGACCACGCCGGCCTTGGACACGCCGTAGGTCATCATGCCGGGGGCGCCAGCAAGGCCGGCGAAACTCGCGGTGCTGATGATCTGTCCGCTGCCGGCGGCGATCATGCCGGGCAGGAACAGCCGGCAGCCACGCACGACGCTGAGCAGGTCGACCTCGAGCAATTGCCGCCACTCGCTCATCGTGGTCTCGACCATCGGGCCGCCCGAGGCGATACCGGCGTTGTTGATCAGCACGTCGAGGCCGCCCCATTCGCGCATCACGGCTTCGTGCATCTGCTCCATCGCCTCGTCGTTGCCGACGTTCGCGACCAGGGCGAGATGGCCGCCGCCGGACAACATCGCGCGGGTGATTTCGGCGCGCTCGTTGTCGAGATCGACACAGGCGACGCGAGCGCCAGCGCGGGCATAACGTAGCGCGAGCGCCTGACCCAGGCCGCTGCCGGCACCGGTGATCAAAACCCGCCGTTGACTGCTCATCCTGTCCCCCGAGACGGCTGTGCTAGGCTCCAAAGCCTTGGCAATCCGTCGAGTCTAGCCCGCTTTTTCGGAGAAATAGTGTGACCGAAGACACATTTGGCCTTTCGGGGAAAACCGCGCTCGTGAGCGGAGCCTCGCGCGGCATCGGCGAGAGCATCGCCCTGTTGTTGGCCGCGCACGGCGCCCATGTGATCTGCACCAGCCGCAAGCTCGAAGGCTGCGAAGCCGTTGCCGGAAAAATCCGCGCCGCCGGTGGTTCCGCCGAAGCGCATGCGATGCACGTCGGCGATCCCGCGGCGATTGAAGCGCTGTTCGCGCAACTCGACGCCGAGGGCAAGACGGCCGACATCCTGGTCAACAACGCCGCTGCCAATCCGTATTTCGGTCCGCTGATCGACATGGACCTGGCCAGCTACGAAAAAACCGTCGAAGTAAATCTGCGCGGCTATTTCTGGTGCACGGTGCAGGCCGCCAAGCGCATGAAAGGCAAGGGCGGCGGCGCGATCGTCAACATCGCTTCGGTCAACGCCAAGCGTCCGGCATTCGGGCAGGGCATCTATTCGGTGACCAAGGCCGGCATCGTCAATATGACCGAAGCCTTCGCCAAGGAACTGGCGAGTGCGGGCATCCGCGTCAATGCGGTGCTGCCCGGCCTGACCGAAACGAAATTCGCATCTGCCGTCACTGGCAACCCGAAGCTCATGGCGATGATGACGCAGCTGATTCCGCTCGGCCGCGCCGCGCAGCCCGACGAAATCGCGCCGGCGGTGTTGTTCCTCGCCAGCCCGGCCGCGAGTTACGTCACCGGCACGACGCTGACCGTCGATGGCGGCTACCTCGCGTGATGCGCAAAACCGTAGGAGCGGCTTCAGCCGCGACTCGCCATTGCCGACAGAAATTTCGCGGCTGAAGCCGCTCCTGCAAAAACCGCGATTTCCGCAAGCAAATTGGTTCAACAAAAAGCCGCGATTTCCGCAAGCTGATCGCTTCGACGGTCACTGCGATTTCCGCAAGCTGGTAAGCGTCGAGATAGCCACCGCTGAGGTTAGACATGATCACTCTCCACTACTGGCCCACGCCCAACGGTCACAAGATCACGCTCTTCCTCGAAGAAACCGGCATGCCGTATCGCATCGCGCCGGTCGACATCGGTGTTGGCGAGCAATTCAAGCCCGACTATCTCGCGATCGCGCCGAACGGCCGCATGCCGGCGATCGTCGATGACGCGCCTGCCGATGGCGGCGCACCGCTGTCGCTGTTCGAATCCGGCGCGATCCTGCTTTATCTCGCCGAGAAAACCGGCCAGCTGCTGCCTGCCGATCTGCGCGGGCGGAAGACGGTGCTGGAATGGTTGTTCTGGCAGATGGCCGGCTTCGGACCGATGCTCGGGCAGAACCATCATTTCACGCGTTATGCGCCGGAACAGATCCCGTATGCGATCGAACGCTACACGCGCGAGACCGCGCGTTTGTACGCGGTGCTCGACGCGCATCTGGCCGGTCGCGATTTCATTGCCGGCGCCGCGCTGAGCATCGCCGACCTTGCCTGTTATCCCTGGGCCGCAGCGCACGACTGGCATCACGTCGATCTCGCCGTGTATCCGAATGTGCTGCGCTGGTACGAGGCGATAAAGTTGCGCCCGGCAACGCAACGCGCCTATGCGCTGGGCGAACAATACAGGCGCAAGACTGAAATGACCGACGAGATGAAAAAAGTCCTGTTCGGCGCAGCGGCGGTTCCGACGAAACAGGATCAGCGCTGAGCTGCTGTACCGAATCAAAGTCTGGATGGATTTCGAGCATCGGCTTACCCCGTAGGAGCGATGGCAATCGCTACTGCGCGGCATGCGAGGGATATGTCGATGGCAGTGGCCTCATCCTGACGTTCACCTCGCCAGCCTTGGTTGCGATGACCGGCTTCGCCGTTGAAAACGCCATCGCTCCTACGGGGCAGCCGCAAACATGACCAATGCCCCATTTCGCCTTCCTGCAGCGCAGCGCAAGCTGCCTCACCTTCCCGAGGACATGCCGATGTCGACACGATTGATCCTGAGTCTGGGCCTGCTGGTCAGCGTGGCCGCGCAAGCGGCGCCACCGGTTGAAAAGCCCTGGGTTACGGCCAGCAACGCCAATACCCGTCTGTTGCTGGAAGCGCAGGCGCGGTTCGGGCCCGAGGATGCCTCGTCCAGCGGTCTGAGCGAATACGACGGCCTCGCCACCGATCTCGGTCCCAAGCTCAGCGAGCGCTACATCGCGGCGATGACCGCGACGCGCGACGAATTGCAGCAGCGTCTCGCTGGTGAGAAAGATGCCAACGTCCGCCAGGACCTGCAGATCCTGATCGGCTCGATCAACGACGAGATCGTCGGCACCCGCCTCGGCGACAAGTACAACCTCGACTGGAACGACGTGCCGCAGATGGAGTTCGGCGGATTGCAGGGCCTGCTCGACAAACAGTTGCCGGCGAGTCGGCGGGCGAAATCGTTGGAGTTGTTGCAACGCTACACCGGCCTGTTTCCCGGCAGCACGCCGATGGTCGACCTGGCCAAGGCGCGCTTCAACGAAAGCCGCGCGAAGTCCGGCCTGATCGGGCCGTTCAAGGCGCGCGTCGAGCAATCGATCGCGAACGTGCCGACCTATCTCAAGGGCATCCACGACCTGTTCGCCGAATTCAAGATCGAGGGCGCTGGGCCGGCACTCGCGGCGCTGGACAAACAGCTAAGCGACTACGCGGCCTGGGAAAAGGCGCAGGTCTTGCCGCTGGCGCGCAGCGATTTCCGCCTGCCGCCGGAGCTGTACGCGTATCGCCTCAAGCGCGTCGGCATCGACATCGATCCGCGTGTACTGATCGAGCGCGCGCAGCTCGAATTCATGGAGACGCGTGCGAACATGCAGGCACTGGCGCCGCTGGTCGCTGCGCAGAAGAACATCAAGGCCAGCGACTATCGCGAAGTGATCCGCGCGCTCAAGCGCGACACCATCGCCAACGACAAGCTCGAAGCGCATTACCACGACGTCAACCAAGCGCTGGAAACGGCGATCAAGCGTGAGCGCGTCGCCGATCTGCCGGCGCGTCCGATGATCATGCGTCTGGCCTCGGCAGCGGAATCGGCCGCGCAGCCGGCGCCGCACATGCAGCCGCCGCCGCTGATCGGCAACACCGGTGAGCAGGGCCAGTTTGTGTTGCCGGTCGGCAACCCCGGCGCCACCGGCAAGGACGATGCCTACGACGATTTCAACAATCCGTCGGCGGGCTGGACGTTGAGCGCGCACGAAGGCCGCCCCGGCCACGAGTTGCAGTTCAGCGCGATGATCGAACGCGGCGTGTCGCAGGCGCGCAGCCTGTACGCGTTCAACAGCGTCAATGTCGAAGGCTGGGCGCTGTATGCCGAAGCCGAGATGCTGCCCAGCGAGCCGCTGGATGGCCAGATGATCGCGCTGCAGTTCCGTCTGCTGCGTGCCGCACGCGCGATGCTCGATCCGATGTTGAACCTCGGCCTGATTTCTCGCGAGGACGCCGGCAAGGTGCTGACCGAAGACGTGATGCTGTCGCCGGCGATGGCGCGTCAGGAACTCGACCGCTACACCTTCCGCTCGCCCGGCCAGGCCGGCAGCTATTACTACGGCTACGCACGGATCATGCAGTTGCGCGCGGAAACCGAACTCGCGCTGGGCGACAAGTTCGATCGCCTCACCTTCAACAACTTCCTGCTCGACCAGGGCCTGCTGCCGCCAGACTTGCTGGCGAAAGCCGTGCGCGAAGAGTTCGTGCCGGCGCAGCGCGCGAAGAAATAAGCGATTGGTTTTTGCGGCGGCGAAAAACCCGGCCTCGCGCCGGGTTTTTTGTGCGGCTATTGGTAGGAGCGACGCAAGTCGCGACTATTCGGTGTGCGGCCGTTCCGACAACGCCAGCAGCCCGCTAGAACGCTCACCTTGCCAGCCTTGGTCGCGACTTGCGTCGCTCCTACAGCGTCCTTGTCTGTCCGCCATCGACATCCAGGATCGCGCCCTGGCAGTAGCCGGCCTGCGGCGACAACAGAAAGGCGACGGCATTGGCGATTTCCTCCGGCCGGCCGAAACGGGCGACGCGGAACTCCTGCGCGAGGCGCTGCCCGGCGCTCGCGGCATCGATGCCGTGCTCGCTCGCGAAAGCGACGACGCGCGCCTGCAAACGCTCGCTGGCGATCGAACCGGGATTGATCGCGTTCACGCGCACGCCATCGCGCACGCCGCGATCGGCCAGCGCCTTGGTCAGGTTCAACACCGCGGCATTGACCGCGCCGCCGATAGTGAATTCGGCGCTGCCAGTGCGGCCGCCGACGCCGCTGATGTTGACGATCGCACCGGTGCTGGCTTGCAGCGCCGGCCACGCCGCGCGAGACAGGCGCATCGCACCGAAGAATTTCAGCGCGAAGCCGTCGTCCCAGTCGGTATCGGGAAGCGCAAGAAAATCGCCGCGTTTGGTTGCACCGGCGTTGTTGACCAAGGCATCAAGTCGACCAAAGCGCGCGACTGCCGCCGCGATCAGAGCCGCTGGCGTGTCGGCGTCACGCAGGTCGGTGACGACGATCAGGCTTTCGCCAGGCAGAGAAGCTGCGGTCTGCTCCAGCCCATCGCGCGAACGCGCCGCCAGCACTACGCGCATGCCTTCAGCGGAAAGCATCTGCGCAATCGCGCGGCCGATGCCGCGGCTGGCGCCGGTGACGATGGCGACTTTGTCTTGCAGTTGCAGGTCCATGCGATGTTCCGTGTTGTAGGAGCGACGCGAGTCGCGACTTGCGTCGCTCCTGCGGGTGTCGTTATTTCAACGTGCGTTCGAACAACTGGTCGATGCGACGATATTCGTCGAACCAGCTTTCCGGCTGCACGAAGCCATGGCGTTCCATCGGGTAGGGCGCGAGCTGCCAGTGGTCCTTGCGCAGTTCGATCAGGCGCTGCGACAGACGCACCGAATCCTGGAAGAACACGTTGTCGTCGATCATCCCGTGCGCGATCAGCAGGTCGCCGCGCAGGCCTTCGGCGAATTCGATCGGCGAGGAAACCTTGTAGGCCTCGGGATCGACATCGGGCGTGTTGAGGATGTTCGAGGTGTATTCGTGGTTGTAGGTGCTCCAGTCGCTGACCGGGCGCAGCGCGGCGCCGGAACGGAACACGTCGGGTGCCCGAAACAGCGCCATGAAGGTCATGAAGCCGCCGTAGCTGCCGCCGTAGATGCCGACCTTGGTGGCATCGCCCTGCTGGTTGGCGACCAGCCAATGCACGCCGTCGATGTAATCGTCGAGTTCCGGATGCCCCATCTGCCGGTAGATCGCCGTGCGCCAGCTGCGGCCGTAACCTTCCGAAGCGCGGTAGTCCATGTCGAGCACGATGTAGCCCTGCTGCACCAGCAGGTTGTTGAACATCTGTTCGCGGAAATACGCCGGATAACGCGCGGAAACATTCTGCAGATAGCCGGCGCCATGCACGAACATCACCAGCGGATATTTTTTTCCGGCTTCGAGTTGCGCCGGGCGGTAGAGCTTGGCCCAGATCATGCCGGCGCCGTGCGTGGACGGCACCTGCACGTACTGCGGTTCGATCCAGCTGCGCGCCTTGAAGTCGGCCGTGCGCGTGTCGGTGAGTTTGGTCGCCGCGCCGCCGCTGCTGGCGACAATCGCGAGCTGGCTGGGCAGGTAGCTGGCCGAGTACTGCACCAGCAGCTTGCTGCCATCGGGCGAGAGCGTGAAACCTTCGACGCCATCGAGTGCGGTCACTTCCCGCACGGCGCCGCCGCTGCGCGAAACCGCGCAGACTTCGTAGTCACCCGGCCACTTCTGGTTGCAGACAAAATACGCGGTGGCGGCATCGGGCGACCATTGCACCGACGAGGTTTCGAAATTGCCGCCGGTCAGTGCAGTCGCTTTTCCGCCCGGAGCGAGCGTGTACAGATGCGAGTAGCCGCTCTCTTCCGACAGGTACCAGAGCGTGCGGCCGTCGGGCAGCCAGCCGAAATCGTTGAAGTTCCAGTTGATCCAGGCCGGATCGGTCAGGCGATGCACGGGCTTGAGCTTCGCGCCCGGCAGATCGACGGTGACGATCCAGCGATCCTTGTTGTCGATCGCACGCAGCATGACCGCGACGTTGTTGCCGTCCGCGGACCAGTGGATGGTGGCGCCGGCGCCGTTGTCGCCTTCGTTGATCACGCGCACGTCGCGTTCGCCCTTGAGCGCATCGAGCTTCTGCGCCTGGCGCATCGCCGCCAGCGGGTCGGTGCTGATGCCGGGCAGGGAGGCATAGGAAAGATCGTGCACGCTGCCGTTGGCGAGATCGACCAGCTTGAGGTTCTGCGCGATCGGCAGGTTGTGGCCGACGCGCGTGTGCACGTCCTCGACTTCCTCGTAACCCGACTCGGTGACGTACTTGGGCATCTTGCCGACGCGGCCGGTGTCGGCACCTTTTGCTGAGGTCACGACCAGCAGCCAGCGCCGGTTCGGCGACAGTGCAGTCGCGTCGATCTGGATGTCCGCACCCAGATACACCGGCGCCACGGCGCGCGACAGGTCGCCCCTGCGCAGCGTTTCGGATTGCTGGCGCAGTGCGTCGCGATCGTCCTTCTGGCGCTTGAGCGTGGCGATCAGCCGCAGCTGCATGTCGCGTTGCGCGTCCTTGGCCGGCGCGGCGGCCGGGTCCTTTTCCGCGCGCGGCAAGGCCACCGGACTGATCAGGCGATCATCGGAATTCCAGGCGAACCAGTCGGTGCCGATGCGAAACAGCACGGCGCGGCCATCGGACGAAAACTGCGGATCTTCTTCGTCGTCGGCACTGCGGGTGACCTGCACGAAACCGCCGGTATGCAGCTGGCGCTGGAAGATGTCGCCGTTGCGGACGAACACCGCGCCGGAGTGATCAAGGTTGAACACCGGCGCTTCGGCATCGAGACGCTCGCGTTCCGACTCGCCGACGCGTTCCGGCGCAGAGCCATTGCTGCCCTGCTGGTAGGTGTCGCGGATCGGCGAACCTTCGCGCTTGCGCGTGTACAGCACGTGCTCGCCATCCCAGGCCCACCAGGCCGATTCCACCGGCGGACCGATCCAGTCCGGATGCGCCATCGCCTGGTCCAGCGTGATGGGGGTCTGCGCCAGCGCCGGAGCGGAAACCAGCAGGGCGAGGGCGATCAGGCGAAAGCGCATGGACGGCTCCGTGTTCAGGAAAACGCCAAGACTAGCAAACGCCGCTGCGGCCTTCCCGTGCGCAAAGTCCCTTGTCCGGAGCGCCTGAACGGGATCGCGGCGCTTTCCCGGGCCGGTGTTTGCGGCGACAATTCGGCACCTCCTGCGCCCGGGCACCATGCAAGCCTTCGTCTACAAATCCCTGCGCAAACCCGATGCCTACCTCTATCTGCGCGAGAAGGACGCTTTCGCGCTCGTTCCGGACGCGGTGCGGCTGCCGCTGGGAGCGCTGGAATTCGTGCTCGTCGTCGAGCTGATCGAAGGTCGCAAACTCGCGCGCGCCGACGTCGCGGTGGTGCGTAGCAATCTGATCGAGCGCGGCTTTTATCTGCAGGCACCGCAGACCGTGCTCGACCCCCTCGTGGAAGGCGGCGTCGGCGATGGCTGAGTCGCGCTCGCGCTGGCGGCCCTGGGCCGTGTTGCTGCTCGGCCTCGCCCTGGCCTGGTCGGCGCTGCTGCTGGCTATGCCGGTGCTGATCGCGTTGCTGTTGCTGCTTGCGCAACCGCTGCTGGTGTTCGGCTGGAGTCTGCTGCGCGAAAGCCGCGATCTGGCGCGGCCGAAATTTCCCCTGTTCGCCGATCTCGCCAGCATCGCGCTGTTGTGGCTGCTCGCGGGCGGCCTGCTCGCGGCAGTCGCGGCCTGGCCGCTGGAAAGTCTGCGCGAGAGCGGCGAGTTGATGCCGGCGCTGGGCTTGAGTCTGTCGGCTGGCTGCGTGTTGCTGGTGCTGTGGCGGATGTGGCCGTCGTTCGTGCAGGCGGCGCGCCAGCCGCAGTCGTTCGCTGCGTTGCTGTCGGCTTCGGGTCGCGGCGGTGAAGGCGAATCCACGCGCGGCCTCGGCATCGCACTGGCGGTTTTCGCGCTGCTCGCACTAGGCCTGTGCCTGGCCTGGCCCGGGGTGGTGCCGGTGATCGCGCGCCTGCCGCTGCTGATCGCTTACCCCTTGTTGTCGCTGGCCGTGCATGCGTTCGTGCATCGTCCGGTGGCGCTGGCGCCCTTGCCGTCGCGTCTGCCGATCAAGGAAGACAGCGTCGTGCGCGCGACCGAAAACAAGTCCGCGCCCGATCCCGCCGACGCGGATCTGCCCGTCGATGCGCGTCTTTACGCTGCCTTGCGCGCCGGTCGCGCCGATGCTGCGCTCGCTGCACTTTCCGAAGGTGGCAATGCGCATGCGCTGCCCGGCGAAGGCGATCGCGACCAGCGCAGCCTGCCGATGCTCGCGGCCTTGCAGGGCGATTTGAAACTGCTGCGCGAATTGATCAAGCGCGGCGTCGATCTCAACCTCGCCCACGGCGGCCTCACGCCGTTGCTCGCGGCTACGCGCGACAGCTGGCATGGTCGTCCGGAGGCGGTGATGACCTTGCTCGCGAACGGTGCCGATCCGCGCGCGGCCGATCACGAAGGCAACACGCCGCTGCATCACGCGGCGCGCAGCACCGATCCCGCGGTCGCGGCCCTGTTGCTCGATGCCGGCGCGCAGGTCGACACGCTCAATGGCGAAGGTTTCAGCGCGCTGGGCATCGCCTGCAACGCCGGCAACTGGCGGCTCGCGCGCTATCTGATCGAACACGGCGCGAAGCCCGAACCGGCCGGCGGCCAGCCTGCGTTGCTCGCGGCGGTGTCGGGTGAGGACGATCCCGCCGGCGTGCAACTGCTGCTGCGGCACAAGGCGCGCGTCGATGCGCGCGGGCTCGAGCAGCGCACCGCGCTGATGCAGGCCTGCGCCTGCGGCAATGCCGACATCGTCGGCGTGCTGCTCGATGCCGGCGCCGACCGCAATGCGCACGACGCGCAGGGCTTGACGCCCTTGCTGGAGGCGGCGCGACACGGACAACTCGAGGCCGTGCAGCGGCTCGCGCAGGCGCGGCCCGACGCGCAGGCGCGCGATGCGCAGCAACGCAACGCGCTGGTGTTGGCGAGCATCGCTGGCGCCGCACCGGATGTGCTGCGGCAGTTGCTCGCGCTGGGCGTGGATCCGTTGCAGGTCGATGCCGATGGTCGCCGCGCGATGGACTATGCGATCGAAGGCGGACGCTGGCCGCAGGTATCGGTGCTCGATCCCGATTATGCGTTGCCGGCGAATGTCGCCGAAGGCCTGGCCGAGGGTCATTTCGACAAGACACCGCGTGAACTGCTGCGCGAGGCGCTGCGCGCGCAACGTTTCGAATCGGCCGAGGCGATGCTGCGTCTCGGTGCGGGCCCGTCGCCGGAAGCGTTGTCGGCGCTGCTGCTGGAATTTTCCGAAGACGAAGGCCTCGCCTGTTTCGATTGGCTGTGCCGGCATGGCGCCTCCGCCGATCTGGCCTCGGACGAACACGACAGCGTGTTGTTTCATCTGCTCGATCGCGGCGGTCCGGCGCAGGCGGCGCTCTGGCGTCTGCTCGAACGCGGCCAGCCGGTCGGCGGCCTCGGTGGTCTCGCGCGTTTTCTCGATGCCTGCCTCACCGGCGAATATGTTTCGCGCGGCAACGAACAATTGGCGACCGCCTTGCTCGAACGCGGCGCCGATGCGTTCGGCGCGCGCGCCACGCTCGATCCGCCGCTGATCGCGGCGGTGCGTCTGGGCTGGTCGCGGCTCGCGGAATTGCTGCTGCTCACGGGCGTCGACCCCAACGTCCGCGATGCCCGCGGCCAGACCGCGATGCATGTCGCGGCGGCGCTGGGCCGCGAAAACGCGCTGCGCCTGCTACTGCGTTTCGGCGGCCTGCCACAAGCGCGCACACCCGGCGGGCAGACCGCGCTCGGCATCGCGCTCGCGGCCGGCCGCAGCGATCTGAGTCATTGGCTGGAATGGCGTGGCTGGGTGTTGCCGGGTCGCGCGCTGCAGCCGCAGGATTTGCCGGCAGCGGCGATCGGCGGCGATGTCGATGCCGTCGCGCGCCTGCTCGATCTCGGCCTATCGGTCGATGCCGTCGATCACCAGGGTTGCACCGCGCTGCTGCGCGCGGCTGGCGGTGGTCATGAAAGCATTGTGCAGGTGCTGATCGAACGCGGTGCCAATGCCGGCGTCAGCGCACGCACCGGCGCCACGCCGTTGTCGGCGGCGATCAGCATGCGGCATCTGGCCGTCGTCGATCGCCTGCTGCAGGCCGGCGCCGACACCAATCAACCTTTACCCGGCGGTGTTACGCCGCTGATGTTGTCGGCGGCGCTGGGTTTGCCGGAAATCGCCGGGCGCCTGCTCGCGCGCGGCGCCGATGTCGATGCGATCGACGACCAAGGCTTGAGCGCGCTGCATTGCGCGGCGCTGCATGCGTTCACCGCACGCGAACGCCAGCGCGTGCTCGCCTTGTTCGATCTGTTGCTGATGGCCGACCTGCCGCCGGACCGCGCCAACGCCGCCGGCCAGACGCCGCTGCTGTTGCTGCTCGGCGCACGCGCCGAAGCGGGTGCGGCCTGCGATGAAGACGTGCTGCTGACCGTGCTCGATCGTCTGCTCGGCGAAGACGTATCGCTGGACCAGCAGGACAATCGCGGGCTGACCGCATTGCACATGGCGGCGATGCACGGCCTGTCGCGCGTGGTCCAGCGCCTGCTGCGCGAAGGCGCCGACCGCCAGCGCCGCGACGCCCTCGGCCGCACCGCGCACGACCTCGCGCTGCTGCGCGGCTACATCGACATCGCCGCGGAATTCGAACCGGCGCGCGGCGCACCGTCACTGGCGAGGTTTTTGCGCGAGCCGCGGTAGTGGCACCGGATGCGCGATGTGTTGCACGCGCCCGGAGCACGCCACTTGCGAAAAATATCCCAGAAGAACGTCATTCCCGCGAAGGCGGGAATCCAGCGTCTTCGCTTTTCTCTAACCCAGGCGACAAGGAAAGTCGCTGGATTCCCGCCTTCGCGGGAATGACGAGAAAGAATGGCACCGTCCGCTGCGTGCGCGGAGCAAGCATTCCGTACATGCCATCGCACCCATGCGAACGCGGTTCACGCGGCAAAAAAAAGACCGCCGCAAATGCGGCGGTCTTCATTGCTGCATCGGAATCGCTGCCTCAGAACTTCTTCTCGACATTCAGCTGCACGGCCTGGCTCTGGTCGTTGCTGCTTTGCTGATGGCGGTATTCGACGCGGAAGTTCCAGTCGTTCGCCAGTTCGAACAGGCCGGCGAGGCCGAGTTCGAGGCGGTTTTTGTCGGAGTCGAGCAGGCTGGCGCGGTACACCGGTCCGGCGATCGAATCGGCATAGGTCAGCAGGGCGTCGCCGTTGCTGTTCAGGTCGTGCTGGTACTCGACGCGGAACTGCGGCGAGAACGCGCCCCAGTTCGTCAGGTGGCGCCAGTCCATGCGCAGACCGAGATTCAAGGTCGACGTGTTGATGTGCTGCTCGTTGAAATGCAGGGTCCAGACCGGATCGCCGAGCTCGGTGTAGGCATCGAGATTGGCGCGGGCATAGTCCCAGCGCGCGTACGGCGTGAGGTGCAGGCCGCCGTGCTGGAATTCGCCGCCCGCGGACAGCGAGACGAACCACTGATTGCCATCGCGCTTGCCGATCGCCTGGCCGCCGGTGCTGGTGATGAAGCGCTTCAGGTCATACGACAGCCATTGGTAGGCGATCAGGCTGTCGAGATAGAAGTGCGAGGCCGGATGGAAGCTGCTGTACAGCGCGGCGGTGTAGGCATTGCCGTCGACGCGGCTGCCGTTGTGGCCGACATCGGTGTTGTCGTGGCCGACACCGATGCCTGCGCCCATCACGAAGGACGAGTCGACGCGATAGTCGGCACCGAGGCTCACGCCGTCGCTCTCGAAATCGAAACCGCTGCGACCGATGCGGTCGTCACGGTCACCGGTGCGGATCACGCCGCCGGCCCAGAGATTGAACAGCGTGTCGTTGTTCGCTTTCGGCGCGCTGCCGCCATCGTCGGCGCGCATCGTCGTGTCGTTCAGGCGCGGCGATGGGCAGTCGATGACGTTGTGTGTCAGCGTCGGCTGCAGGCATTGGCTGTTCGTGCCATAAGCCGTGTTGGCATTGCTGAAACTCAGGTTGCTGGCGATGCCGCCAGCGGAGCTGCCGCCGTCATGCAGGCTTTCCAGATGTGAGCGGAAATTGCCGATCTGCGCTTCCGCAAAACGCCTGGTCGAGGCGACCTGCGCATCGAGCATGCCGAGAACTTCCGCATCCTTCGACGGATCCGGACGCAGCGCGATCAGCACGGTGTAGCTCTGCGTGATCGTTGCCGGCGTGCCGCCGGTGCTGTCGGTGGCGGTGATCGCGAACGTGTAGCTGCCGTTCGCGTTCGGCGCGCCGCTGAGCACGCCGCTGCTCGCGTTGAGCGCAAGCCCGGGCGGCAGACTGCCCGACGTCACTGCATAGCTGTACGGCGCGATGCCGCCGCTGGCGGTGAAGGTCTGGCTGTAGGCGACGTGCTCGACGCCCGTAGCGAGGCTGGCCGGGATCAGCGTCAACGTTGGCGCGGCGATCACCAGGGCATAGCTGCTGGTCGTCGTCGCGGCGGTGCCGCCGGTGCTGTCGGTGACGGTGATAGCGAAATTGAAGGTGCCCGACGATGTCGCCGTGCCGCTCAACACACCGGCGCTGCTGAAGCTGATTCCCGGCGGCAGAGCGCCGCTGCTCAGCGAGTAGGTGTAAGGCGCGATGCCGCCGCTGGTCGAGAAGGTCTGGCTGTAGGCAGTGTTCGCGGTGCCGCCGGGAACCGTCGCCGGTGTCAGCGTCAGCACCGGCACTGCGACCACCACGGTGTAGGCGATGCTGCCGGTCTGGCTGTTGGCATCGGTCGCGGTGACCGTGAAGTTGAAGCTGCCCGCGCTGGTCGGCGTGCCGGACACGGCGCCCGCCGAGCTCAGCGATATGCCGGGCGGCAGGCTGCCTGCGCTCAAGGCGTAACTGTATGGCGCGACCGCACCGCTCGCCGACAGAGTCTGCGAATAGGCGGTGCCGGCAGTGACGCCCGGCAGCGTTGCTGGCGTGATCACGATGGTCGGGGCGGTGACTGCCAGCGTGTAGTTGCTGGTCACCGCGAACGGCGCGCCCAGGCCGCTGGAGCCGGTGTCGGTAGCGGTGATGGCGATCGAGTAATTGCCCGGTGCGGTCGGCGTGCCGCTCAACAGGCCGGCGCTGGTGAAGCTGACGCCTGCCGGCAGCGCGCCCGAGGTCAGCGCGTAGCTGTAGGGACCGATGCCGCCGCTGGCGGTGAATGCCTGCGAATACGGCGCGGCATACGGCGTCGTGAACGTCGTGCTTGCCGGAGCCAGCACCAGGGTCGGCGCGGCGACACTGAGCGTGAACGGCTGGCCGACGGTGAATGGACCGGTGCCGGTACTGCTGTCGGTGGCCGTGGCAGTCAACGCGAACGAACCCGCTGCCGTCGGCGTGCCGGAAACAGTGACGCTGTTGCTGCTGCTGCCGGTGATCGCAACGCCGGCCGGCAATCCGCTGACCACATACGTACCGTAAGGCGCGGTGCCGCCGGCCCAGGTGAAGGTCTGCGAATACGCGATGCCCACGGTCGCGGCGAAACCACCGCTGGGCGTGACGGTGATGGTCGGGCTGCTCACCGTGATCGTCACCGTGGCCGGCGCCGATGTGCCGCCGCTGTTGGTGGCGGTGTAGGTGAAGCTGTCGCTGCCGGCGTAACCCGCGCTCGGCTGATACGTGATGCTGGTGCCGCTCGCGTTCGCCGTGCCGTGCGCAGGCGCGGTGCCGATCGCTACCGAGACGGCCGTGCCGCCGCTGAGGTTGAGCGTGATCGGATTGGCGCCGCTGTTGAAGGCGACGGTGGCGCTGACTGCACCGGCGATCGGCGGGTTGTCGATGACGACGATGCTGTAGCTCTGGCTCGCGGTGTACGGCCCGGCGCCGCCAGTGCTGTCGGTGGCAGTCACAGTGAAATTGAACGTGCCGAGCGCCGTCGGCGTGCCGCCGAGCACGCCCGCGCTGCTCAGAGTCACACCGCCCGGCAGGGCGCCGCCGGTGCGTGCATACGAGTAGGGCGCCGTGCCGCCGGTGGCCGGATTGAGCGCTGCCGAATACACGGAACCGAGCGTGCCGCCGGCGAGCGCGGTTGCCGGCAAGACGAGCGCCGCGGGCGGATTGACGGTGAGCGTGTAGGCTTGGGTGCCGCTATACGGACCGGGTGCGCCGCTGCTGTCGGTGGCCTTGATGGTGAAGTTGAACGTGCCGCTCGCGGTCGGTGTGCCGCTGAGTACGCCGGCCGATGACAGCGTCAAGCCTGCCGGCATGCTGCCAGCCGTGATCGTGAAGACATAGGGGCCGTTGTTGCCGCCGGCACCGGTCACCGTCTGGCTGTAGGCGCTGGCGACAAAGGCAGCCGGCAGGCTGCCGGGATTGACCGTCACTGGCGTGTCGTCGTTGGTGATCGTGCCGACGCCGGTGCCGGTGCCGATCGTCGCGTTCGACGGCGATGACAAGACGACGTTGAAGGTTTCGTTCGCTTCCGGCGTGTTGTCCCCATTGACCGTGACGTTGACCGGCTGCGTGGTCACGCCGGGATTGAAGGTCAGGGTGCCGCTGGTGGCGGTGTAGTCGCTGCCGGCCGTCGCGCTGACATTGGCGGTCGCGTAGTTGATGGTGGTCGTCAGTCCGCTGGCGGCGCTCAGGCCCACCGTGAATGCCGCGGTCACCGTGCCGGAATTACCTTCCGTCACGCTGGCATTGTTGATCGACACGGTAGGCGCGGTGTCGTCATTGTTGATCGTGCCCAGACCTTGGCCGTCGACCACGATGGCGCCGGCGACATTGTTGACGTTGACGAAAAAGCTTTCGTTGTTTTCGAACAGCGGGTCGCCATCGACCACCACGGCGAAGGAATACGTCGTGCTACCCGCGGGAATCGTCTGGCCGCTCAGGGCCCTGCCGACATAGTCGATGCCGCCGGTGGCGGTGTTGTCGGCGGTGGCGATGTTGAAGGTCACGCCGCCAGCCGGCGCCGGTGCGCTCAGGCTGATGGTGAAGGTCGCGTTGCTGGTGCCGACATTGCCCTCGTTGATCGCGACGTCGTTGATCGACAGGTTCGGCGTGTCGTCGTCGACGATCGTACCGGTCGCGCTCGGTGCGGCGCCGACGGTATAGCCGGTGCCGGCAGCGATAGTCAGGGTGACGGTTTCATTCGGCTCGACGACGGTGTCCGCGGTCGGGTTGATGGTGATGGTGCCGGTGGTGCCGCCGTTCGGGATGGTCACCGACGCGACACCGCCGGTGTAGTCGGTGCCCGAGATCGCCGAGCCGCCGGTGGTGATATTGACCGTGGTCGCGGCGGTCGCCGCCTGGCTCAGGGTAACGGTGTAGACGAGATTGCTGGCGCCGTCTTCAAGCACCGTACCCGGTGACAGCGACATCGAGGCCGAGGGCGTGGTCGCCACCACGAGGGGCACGACCTGCTGGTTGCTGATGTTGCCGCTGCGCGGAATGTTGTTCGGGTCGAGGGCAGTGAACATGCCGAACTCGGTGATATCGAAACTGTTGGCGGCGGTCGTGGTGTAGGTGAAGGTGCAGGTCGTGCTGCCGTTCGGCGCCAGCGGCAGTCCCGCGCAGGACAGGGCCGAGCCCGGGTAGTTCATGTTGTTGAGCGAGATCGACTGCGTGATCGCGTTGGACTGGTTGAAGGTCAGCGAAAACGTGATGACCTGGCCGGGGCCGGTGAAGGTCGAAGGCGAGGCGCCGGTGAAGTTCATCACCTGCGCCTGCGCCGAGGCGACGAGTCCGAAGGTCAGCAGCAGCGCCGCGACGAAGCGGGTCGAAGTGCGTTGCACGAAAAGTCCGCGGCCTTTGCAAGCGGCGGCGATGGCGCTGAGCGAGATGATCATTTCGTGCCCCTGGAAAACTGTCTGGATGGAATCAACGCTGCCCGATCACTCGGGCAGTGCAGTGCAAGTACTTGAGAATCGTCAGCGGCCCGATCCGGCGCGGCTGTGGTCGCGGTGCGCACGATCAACGTGGTCGTGGCGTCGTGGCGAGGGGAAAAAAGCGCAGGCGAAAAATCGCCACACGCGGCCTATGGCGAATACGCCCGGATCGTTGCTCTGCATTCCCCAGCCCCCTGAGTTCGGCGCGATGTTGCTGCGCCTGGATGCGGCAGGACAAGCAGTCCCGCGCTGCGGCGCATTGTGCTGGCAATTGCCGGCGCTGTCGAATGAAGGTTTTCCTGTCCGGATTATTCGGAAGTTGACGTTGCCGGGCCTGCGAAACCTCCTGCGCTCAGGCTTTTCCCTGCTCCGGCCTTTCGTCCGCTTCGAACAGACTTTCGAGATCCTTCAACGCCTGCTGCGAATTGGCGATCAGCGCCGCCTCGTCATCGTAGATCAGGTGCTGCTCGCGCATCATGCGTTCGTCGTGCATGCGGAAACGCTCGCGGCGGTCGCTGGCGACGTCGGGGGGGACGCCCAGCGCTTCCATCACCTGCTGGCTCAGTTCCAGGCTGGAGTGGAAAGTTTCGCGGATCACTTCCACGCCCAGATCCATCAGCTTGAAGGCGTGCTGACGATTGCGCGCGCGCGCAAATACTTTCAGGTTCGGATACAGCCGGCGCAGCATGCGCGCGGTGCGCACAGTCACTTCCGGATCGTCGGTGGTCAGCACGAAAACTTCCGCGCGCTCGGCGTGCGCGGCGCGCAACAGGTCGGCTTTGGATGGATCGCCAAAATAGATCATGGTGCCGAAGCGGCGCGACAGCGCGACCTGTTCGGTGTTGTGCTCGAGCGCGATGAACGGGATTTTCTGCGCGCGCAGAATGCGTCCGACGATCTGGCCCATGCGTCCGAAGCCGGCAATGATCACCCGCGGCGCTTCCTGATCGATCACGTCGGCAGGGCGTTCCTCTTTCGGCTCCGGATGCTCGCGCAGGAAGCGCGACATCGCGATCACCAGCAGCGGCGTCACCGCCATCGACAGGCCGACGATCGCGACCAGGCGATCGCGCAATGCTGCCTCGATCAAACCGACCTTCGCCGCTTCGCCGAAGACCACGAAGGCGAATTCGCCACCGAGCGCCAACACCGCACCCAGCATCAGCGCCTGACGGATTGGCAGGCTGCCGGGGCGCCAGCCGATCAGGATCAACACCAGCATCTTCACCAGCACCAATGCGAGCACACCAGCGGCGATCAGGCCGGGCTCGGCCATCACCCGTTGCAAGTCGATGCTCATGCCAACCGAGATGAAGAACAGGCCGAGCAGCAAACCCTTGAACGGTTCGATCTGCGCTTCGAGCTCGTGACGGAATTCCGAATCGGCGAGCAGCACGCCGGCGAGGAACGCGCCCAGACCCATCGACAATCCACCGAGCTGCATCAGCCAGGCCGTGCCGACCACGACCAGTAGCGAGGTCGCGGTGAACACCTCGCCCATCTGCGTCCAGGCGACGGCACGGAACAATTGTTTCAACAACAGGCGGCCGCCGATCACCACCAGCGCGATCATGCCGACCGCCTTCATCACGGCATAACCCGGTGATGCGGCGTGTGCGGCGGTCTGTACTTCGCCCAGCAGCGGAATCAGCGCCAGCAACGGGATCGCGACCAGGTCCTGCGACAGCAGAATCGCGAACGCGAGCCGGCCGTAACCCGTGGTCAGTTCCTTGCGCTCGGCGAGCAGTTGCAGACCGACGGCGGTGGACGACAACGCGAGGCCGAGACCGATCACGATGTTGGCGCGCCAGCCAAGACCGAACAGCGCGCAGGCCAAACCAATGGCGAGCGCACTGATCGCCACCTGCAGACCGCCGATGCCGAACACCTGTCGGCGCATCACCCACAGTCGCGCCGGCGACAACTCCAGGCCGATCACGAACAGCAGCATCACCACGCCGAGCTCGGAAAACGCCAGCGTGCTCGCGGGGTCCTTCACCAGCTTGAAACCGAACGGCCCCATCACCGCGCCCGCGACCAGATAACCAAGCACCGCGCCGAGACCAAGCCGACGGAACAGCGGCACCGCCAGCACGGCGGCGACGAGAAAAATCAGGAACAGCTCGAGATTGCCCTGGCCGTGCATGTCCACCTCGCGTCGATGCGGGGATTATGCACGGGCTCCGCGCGAACACGCAGTTGGACCCGAGGGAGTCCTCGGATACCCTTGCCGCCTGCTCAATTGTTTTCGAGGTGCCGTGATGCGTCGTTTGGCTTTCCTGCTGTTGTTTTGCGTGGGTGGAGTCGCTCTGACCAGCGGGGCCGGCGCGAATACGCCTCCTCCGGACTATCACTCCATCGTGCCGGTCGAGGGCCTGGAATCGGTGTTGACCATGCAGGTCGACAGCGTGGTTTCGATCGATACGAATGGCGGCCTGACCGATTTCCGGATGGAAACGCCGGTGCCTGACAGCCTGCGCAACAATCTCGATCGGATCGTGCGGCAGTGGCGTTTCATCCGGACGCCGAGCGCAGGCCCGGTGATGCCGATCAATACGCGCATGCGCATCACGCTGTCTGCTACAAAACTCGGCGAGAAGTACCAGATCAGGGTCGACAACGTGATTTTCACGGGCGATGAAAAAGATCCGGGCAAGCCTGCCGCAGCGCTCGCCAGCATTGCCGCGAAGCGATTGGTGCCACCGCAGTATCCCATCGGCCTCGAGCGACTCAACATTGGCGGTCTCGTACTGCTCGGTCTGAAAGTGGGCAACGATGGTCGCGTCGAGGACGTGGTTGCGGTGCAGACGATCCTGCGCGACGTGAGTGGTGCGCCCAAAGTTCTGGGCCAAGCCGTCGCGACGTTGGAGCAGTCCGCCCTGCGGGCCGCGAGGACCTGGCGATTCGAGGTGCCTGCGGGTTTCGCGAAGGAAGATGCGGGACACCACACGATCACCGTGCCGATCGTTTTTCTGCCAAGCGGGAGTTCCGAGGAGAGCGTGCCCGGCCAGTGGCGCACCGAAGTGCGGGGTCAACGCCGTGAGATGGACTGGCTCAAACCCAATCCGGAGCTGCAGCGCATCGGCGCATCGGACACGGTCAACGGCGAGGTGCTGCCGCTGGCCAGCAGCATCCGGCTGGAAACCGACGTCGTCGGCACGGTGATCATGTAGGCGCATTTCGCCGGAGACATCGATGAAATGAAAAACGCCGGCTTACGCCGGCGTTTTTTTGATCGACACAGCGAGAAATCAGCTGCGTTTCATGCTCTGGAAGAACTCGTCGTTGGACTTGCTGGTCTTCATCTTGTCGAGCAGGAATTCCATCGCCGACAGCTCGTCCATCGGGTGCAGGAGTTTGCGCAGGATCCAGATCTTCTGCAGCATGTCCGGCTCGATCAGCAACTCTTCGCGGCGCGTGCCGGAGCGGTTGATGTTGATCGCCGGGTAGACGCGTTTTTCGGCGATGCGGCGATCCAGGTGCACTTCGCTGTTGCCGGTGCCCTTGAACTCTTCGTAGATCACCTCGTCCATCTTCGAGCCGGTGTCGACCAGCGCCGTCGCAATAATCGTCAGCGAACCGCCTTCCTCGACATTGCGCGCCGCGCCGAAGAAACGCTTCGGACGATGCAGCGCGTTGGCGTCGACGCCGCCGGACAGGACCTTGCCCGAACTCGGCACGACCATGTTGTAGGCGCGGGCGAGGCGGGTGATCGAGTCGAGCATGATCACCACGTCTTTCTTGTGCTCGACCAGGCGTTTGGCGCGCTCGATCACCATTTCGGCGACCTGCACGTGGCGCGCAGCCGGTTCGTCGAACGTCGACGAAATGACTTCGCCGCGCACGGTGCGCTGCATTTCCGTCACTTCTTCCGGGCGCTCGTCGATCAGCAGCACGATCAGGTGCGTCTCGGGATGGTTGTGGATGATTGCCTGGGCGACGTTCTGCATGAGCATCGTCTTGCCGGCTTTCGGCGGCGAGACGATCAGCGCGCGCTGGCCTTTGCCCTGCGGCGCCATCAAATCCATGATGCGGCCGGTGATGTCTTCCGACGAGCCATTGCCGCGCTCAAGCGTGAAGCGCTTGCGCGGGAACAGCGGCGTCAGGTTTTCGAACAGCACCTTGCCTTTCGACGCTTCCGGCGGCTCGCCGTTGATCGTGTCGACGATGTTGAGCGCGACGTAACGCTCGCCGTCTTTCGGGCTGCGGATGCGGCCGGAGATTTCATCGCCGGTGCGCAGGTTGAAACGGCGGATCTGGCTGGGCGAGATGTACACGTCATCCGGGCCGGCGAGATAGCTGGCATCGGCGCTGCGCAGGAAGCCGTAGCCATCGGGCAGGATTTCCAGCACGCCGTCGCCGGCGACACCGTTTGGATGGCGGGTCAGCACCTTCAACAGCGCGAACGTGACGTCCTGCTTGCGCATGCGCGCCACGCCTTCGTGCAGGTTCAGCGTTTCCGCCATCTCCAGCAATTTGTGCGCAGGCATGCGCTTGAGATCGGTCAGCGTGTAGCTGGGGAAATCCGGCGGCAACTGCGGCGGTTGATAGCCCTGCTGCGGACGATCGGGGCGATCGCCGCGGTCGTTGTTGCCGGCGTTGCTGTCGCCGCCTTCCTCGCCGGCGGGGCGATTGCGATCGCGATCCTTGAAGCGGTCGCGGAAGCGGTCGCGGCGATTGCGGTTACGGTTCTGGAAACCGCCTTCCTCGCTGCCGCCCTGGCCTGCGTTCTGGCCGCCCTCGCGGGGCTCCTGCGGCTGGCCCGCGTTCTGGTTCTGACCCTGGCTTTCGCCCTGGGCCGCACCGCCGTACTGGCTACCCTGCGGGCGCGGTTGCTGGCCGGCGTCGGCGTTCGCTTCCTGCTGTCGCGGCGCGACCGGCGCAGCCGGGACGTAAGCCTCGGCGACAGGCGCGGGAGCGGCCGCAGGAGCGGCGGCGTCATCGGCAGTGCGTGGTTTGTTGGGTCCGCGCGGTTTGCGCGGGGCTTTCACGGCAGGACTGCCGGTATCGGTCTCGTTGTCGGACACAGAGTTCCTCGCGAATGCGAGTCAGGGGGAAGAAAGGAGATGGTGCAGAAGGAGCAGTGCCGTGGGCACCTTGCTGGGACTTACGCTAACACCGGCTGCGGGCAGACCACAAGCCGGCGCTGAATCACGGGTTCATCGCGCCGACCCCGCAGGGCCGGTCGCGAAGGTGAATCATCCGGGCTCAGAGGCCGGATTCGATCAGCTTGACCAGACGCTGCTTGATGTCGCCGGGCGCGCCGATCTGGGTGCCGAAAGGCTTGCCGTCCTTGAACAGGATCAGGGTCGGGATGCCACGCACCGCGTAGTTGCGCGGGCTGGTCTGGTTGTCGTCGATATTGAGCTTGACCACCTTGACCTTGCCGGCATAGCTGCCGGCGAGTTCGTCGACCAGCGGGCCGATCATCTTGCAGGGGCCGCACCACGGGGCCCAGAAATCCACCAGCACCGGGGTATCGGACTTCAGGACCTGGGCCTCGAAATCGCTGTCGCCAACCTGCTGTACCTGGTCACTCACGGGGAAACTCCTGATTCTTATCGAAGAAGACGATCGGGTCTGACCGTCGATTGAGCTAAACTGGGGGTTCCACAGCCGAAAACCAAGCCGGCGACCCCGTCCGAAGCATCGTCGCAGTTTGCGACCCCAGCGCGACACGCGCAAGCGCGGCAAGACCGCGCGAATGAGACCAAATGACTGATAAGCCACTGACCGACATCGCTTTTTCCAGCTTCGACCTGCAACCGCAACTGCTCGCCGGCCTCGATGCCGCCGGCTTCACCCGCTGCACCCCGATCCAGGCGATGACCCTGCCGATCTCGCTCGCCGGCCGCGACGTCGCCGGCCAGGCCCAGACCGGTACCGGCAAGACCCTCGCCTTCCTGGTCACCCTGGTCAACCGCCTGATGACCAAACCCGCCCTCGCCAACCGTGGCCCCGCCGATCCGCGCGCGATGATCCTGGCGCCGACCCGCGAGCTGGCCATCCAGATCCACAAGGACGCGGAAAAATTCTGCGGCGGCCTCGGCCTCAAGTTCGCCTTGATCTACGGTGGCGTCGACTACGACAAGCAGCGCGCCCAGCTCACCTCCGGCTGCGACGTGATCATCGCCACGCCGGGCCGCCTGATCGATTACGTCCGCCAGGGCGTCGTGCACCTGCATGCCTGCGAGGTCTGCATCCTCGACGAGGCCGACCGCATGTTCGACCTCGGCTTCATCAAGGACCTGCGCTTCCTGCTGCGCAAGCTGCCGCGCCGCGAGGAGCGCCAGACCCTGATGTTCTCGGCCACGCTCAGCCATCGCGTGCTCGAGCTCGCCTACGAGCACATGAACGAGCCGGAAAAACTCATCGTCGAGGCCGAGTTCGTCACGGCGTCGCGCGTTCGCCAGCGGATTTATTTCCCCGCCAACGAAGAGAAGCTGCCGCTGCTGATCGGCCTGCTCTCGCGCACCGACGCCAACCGCACCATGGTTTTCGTCAACACCAAGGCCTGGGTCGAGAAAGTCGGCCGCGCGCTGGAGCGCGCCGGTTATCGCGTCGGTGTGCTGTCGGGCGACGTGCCGCAGAAAAAGCGCCAAACGCTGCTGGCGAAATTCCAGCGCGCCGAACTCGAGATCCTGGTCGCCACCGACGTCGCCGCGCGCGGCCTGCATATCGACGGCGTCTCGCACGTGTACAACTTCGACCTGCCGTTCGAGGCCGAGGACTACGTGCACCGCATCGGCCGCACCGCCCGCCTGGGTGCCGAGGGCGACGCGATCAGCTTCGCCTGCGAAATCTATGCGCAGGGACTGCCGGCGATCGAGGCCTATATCGAGCAGAAGATTCCGGTCGAATCGGTGACCAGCGAACTGCTCACCGCGATCCCGCGCCCGGCGCGTGCGCCGGTACTTGGTGCCGACGGCGAGCCGGTCGAAAGCATCGCAGACATCTTCCGCGAAGCCCGCGCCGAGCTCGAGGCCAGCGGCCGTGGCCCGAAGAAGGGTGGCAGCGGTGGTCGCGGCGGCCCGGGCTCCGGCCCGCGTCGCGACGGCGCCGGTTCCTCGTCGCGTGGTCCGCGTCGCGAGGGTTCGTCGTCGGGTGCGGCGCGTCCGCCGCGCGATCCGAACGCCGCGCCGCGTCCACCGCGTGATCCGAACGCGCCGCACAGGGACGTGCAAGTGTCGCGGGCGCAGGATGCGCAGGAGCGATCGCCACCGCGCGAGTACGGCGAAAATGATTCCCGCCGCCGTCGCGGCCCGCGTCCGCCCGGTTCGGAAAACATCGCCGCCAAGACCACGGGCCCGGCCCCGGTCGTACCGGCGCCCGCGTCGCCGACGGTTTCGAAGGAATCGTTCTTCAAGCGTTTCGCGCGCAAGGTGACGTCGCTGGTGAAGCCGGGCTGATGCCTGCGCAGGAGCGCTCTGGTCGCGAAGGCTTTTGAAAGAGCATTCGCGCTCATGAGCGCTCCCACGGAAGAAACAAGCGGCTAGACTGCTGATCACCGATGGCAACCGGACGGCCCATGACCCTGCTGCGCTTCGATGGCGTCACCAAGAGTTATCCCGGCGGCCACACCGCGCTGACCGAGCTCAGTTTCTCGGTCGATGAAGGTGAGATGCTTTTCGTCACCGGTCATTCCGGCGCCGGCAAAAGCACCTTGCTCAAGCTCATCCATCTCAGCGAGCGCCCGACCCGCGGCGCCGTGCTGGTCGATGATCGCAATCTCGCAAAAGTGCGCGGCCGGCAGGTGCCACTGCATCGCCGCCGCGTCGGCGTGGTCTATCAGGATCACCGCCTGCTGATGGATCGCAGCGTGTTCGACAACGTCGCGCTGCCGTTGCTGATCGCCGGTACGCCATCGGCGGAAGTCGGCAAGCGCGTACGCGTGACGCTGGAAAAAGTCGGGCTCGGCGCACGCGAGAAATCCCGCCCCGGCGAATTGTCTACCGGCGAACAGCAACGCGTCGGCATCGCCCGTGCGATCGCCGCGCAACCACGGCTTCTGGTTGCCGACGAACCCACCGGAAATCTCGACCCCACGCTTGCCGCAGAAATCATGCAGCATTTCGCCGCGCTGCCGGCGCTGGGCACCACCGTGCTGATCGCCAGTCACGATCTCGCCCTGGTCAAGCGCATGCGCAAGCGCGTGCTCGTGCTCAGTCACGGCAAACTCGGCGACGATATTTCCCCCGAGGATCTCGCCTCGTGAGCGCCGCGAAAGCCGAACCGCAAAAAAAAGATGTCCGCAATAAACCCAGGGCCGCGCGCCTGAGCGAAGGCGGCATCGGCAAGCGTTTTCGCGCCTGGCGACAGCAGCATGCGTATTCGCTGGTGTCGAGTCTCGGCCGTTTTTTCCAGCGCCCGTTCGCGACCTTGCTCACCGTCGGCGTGATGGCGGTGGCGATCGCGCTACCGCTCGGGTTGGGGTTGGGGCTGGCGAACATCGAACGTTTCTCCGGCAGTGTGCGCGAGTCGCGCGAGATCGGTGTGTTTCTCAACATGGAAGTCGATGCCGCACAGGCCGCGCGCATCGCCGACGAATTGCGCGCACGCCCCGACGTCGCCGCCGTCACTGTGAAGACGCCCGAGCAAGGCCTGGCGGAATTCCGGCAGATGAGCGATCTCGCCGGCGCGCTCGACACGTTGGGCGAGAATCCGTTGCCGACCGTGCTGATCGTGCAGCCGCGCGACGATGGCGCCGCGTTGGCGGAGGCGCTGAAGCAGCGCCCGGAAATAGCAACGGTGCAGCACGATGCAGTCTGGCGGCAGCGGCTGTCGGCGTGGTTGGCGTTCGGCGAACGCCTGATGTGGGTGATCGCGGCGCTGCTTGGTCTCGGCGTGTTGCTGGTGGTCGGCAACACCGTGCGTCTGGATATCGGTGCGCGTCGCGAGGAAATCGGCATCCTGCAGCAGCTCGGCGCCACCGATGGCTTCGTGCGTCGGCCCTTCATCTATCTCGGCGCCTGGTATGGACTGGCTTCGGGCGCCTTGGCCCTGGGCCTGCTGGCGATCGCCGGAGTTGTGATGCAGCCGAAGCTTTCCGCGCTGATTGCCAGTTACGGTAGCCACTTCCAGCTCGATGGCCCGGGTTTGCCGGGGATCGGGCTGGTGCTCGCTGGCGCCACGGCGATCGGCTGGTTCGGCGCGTGGCTCGCCACCGGCCATCATCTGAGGCAGACTCGACCTACCGAGATATGAGGTTCCCTTGAGCCAGTCCCGATGAGCAGCCCCGGCTTCCGACTCGCCGACACCACGTCGCCCCGCATCATGGTGGTCGACGGTTCGAAGGTTGTCCGCAAGATGATCGAGGGCGTGCTGCGCCAGCAGTTGCCGGACATGGAATTCGTCGGCTGCGAAACCGGCGGCGAAGCCAAGGCCGCGTTGCAGACCGGCAGCATCAGCCTGGTCACCACCGCGCTGCGCCTGTCGGACATCGACGGCTTGGAACTCGCCAAGCACATCCGCGACCACACGCCGCAGGCCTACATCCCGATCATTGTGGTCTCCGGCGACGTGCAGGAACGTCTGGAGACGCGCAGCATCAGCGACGATGTCACCGATTATTTCGACAAGTCGCTGGGCTTCAACGCGCTCGCCGCGTTCATCAAGGGCTACGTCGCGCCGGAATCGGAAAAAGGCGGCGAAGTGTTGTACGTCGAGGACAGCCGCGTCGTCGCCGTCGCGACCCGGCGCATGCTGGAAAAGCATGGCCTGACGGTGATCCATTCCACCGGCGTCGAGGATGCGATCGCGCATCTGGAAACGATGAAGGCACAGGGCAAGATTCCCGGCCCCGATGTCGTGCTCACCGACGTCTATCTGAAAGGCGAACTCACCGGCAAGGATCTGGTGCATTCGATCCGCCGCGATTTCGGTTACCCCAAGGGCCTGCTACCCGTGCTGGTGATGACCGGCGATGCCAATCCCGCCAACCAGACCGACCTGCTGCGCGCCGGTGCCAACGACCTCGTGCAAAAGCCCATCGAGGAGCGCCTGCTGGTCACCAAGCTGCTGTTCCAGTTGCGCGTAGGGCGGTTGCTGCGGCAGAAGCTGGCCAAGCAGGACGCAGCGCAGTAAAAAACTTTCGTCCTTGCCGAACGTCATTCCGAATTCCTTCGAGTGATGGCCGGATTATTCGCGCGTGATGCATCGCATGGCCACCGACACCATCAAGCTCGAACCCTCCTGGAAATCCCGCGTCGGCGATTATCTGTTGCGACCGGAAATGCGCGCGCTGGCGGAATTTCTGCGCAGCGAAAAAGCGCAGGGCAAACGCATCTATCCACCCGGGCCGCAGATTTTCGCGGCGCTGGACGCCACGCCGTTCGATGCGACCAACGTGGTGATCCTCGGCCAGGATCCGTATCACGGGCCGGGACAGGCGCATGGCCTGTGTTTTTCCGTCGCGCCGGGCGTGGACGTGCCGCCGTCGCTGCTCAACATCTTCAAGGAAATCGAACGCGACCTCGGCCTGCCGCGTCCGAAGCATGGTTATCTGATGCCCTGGGCGCAGCAGGGCGTGCTGCTGCTCAACGCCGTGCTCACCGTCGAAGCCGGTCGCGCCGGCGCGCATCAGGGCAAAGGTTGGGAAGGTTTCACCGACCACATCGTCGAAACCTTGGATCGCGAACGCGAAGGCCTGGTGTTCATGCTCTGGGGCAGCTACGCGCAGGCCAAGGGCAAGATCATCGACACGCGCCGGCATTGCGTGTTGCGTGCGCCGCACCCGTCGCCGTTGTCCGCGCATCGCGGCTTCATCGGCTGCGGCCATTTCTCCGCTGCCAATCGCTGGCTGCAAGGTCGCCAACGCGCGCTGATCGATTGGTCGTTGCCGGCGTGATCTTGTAGGAGCGGCGTAAGCCGCGACGTTGTCGCGATCAACCCGCAATTTTTTTGTAGGAGCGATGGCAATCGCGACCGGTGTGCGGCGGAGTCGCGATTGCCATCGCTCCTACAGGGCTTTCTGGGCCACGATCTCGGCAAGCTGCTGCGGCGTGTGCTGCAAGGTATCGAGCACCAGCTCGGCATGCTCGGGCGGTTCGTAGGGCGAGTCGATGCCGGTGAAGTTGGGGATCTGGCCAGCGCGGGCCTTGGCGTAGAGGCCTTTGACATCGCGGCGCTCGCAGTCTGCGAGAGGGGTATCGACGAAGACCTCGATGAACTCGCCTTCCTTGAACAGGTTGCGCGCCATGCGGCGCTCGTCCTTGAACGGCGAGATGAAGCTGACGATCACGATCAGGCCGGCATCGACCATGAGCCTGGCCACTTCGGCCACGCGTCGGATGTTCTCGACGCGATCCTCGTCGCGGAAACCCAGGTCGCGGTTGAGGCCGTGGCGCAGGTTGTCGCCATCGAGCAGATACGTGTGCTGGCCGGCGGCTAGCAGGCGCTTTTCCACCAGATTGGCGATCGTCGATTTGCCCGAACCCGACAGGCCGGTGAACCACAGGCAGCGCGGCGTCTGCTGCTTGATCTTCGCGCGCGCCGCCTGATCGACCGCCAGCGCCTGCCAGTGCACGTTGGCGGAGCGGCGCAGCGCGAAATCGATGGTGCCACCGGCAACGGTGGCCAGCGTCTGCTTGTCGATCAGGATGAAACTGCCCAGCGTTCTGTTGTCGGCAAAGGACTCGAACGCGATCGCCTGGTCGAGGCTGAGGTTGCAGTACGCGATCTCGTTGAGCTCCAGTCGCGTCGCAGCCAGATGCTCCTGCGTGTTCACATCGATCTTGTGCTTGATCTCGGTGACCTGGGCGTTGACGGTGCGCGCGCCGAGCTTGAGCGCATAGCGGCGCCCGGGCAGCAACGGCGCATCGTGCAGCCAAAGCAGGTGCACGGCGAACTGATCGGCGACGGCGGGTGGATCAGCAACGGCGGCGATGACATCGCCGCGGCTGACATCGATCTCGGCATCCAGGCACAGCAGGATCGATTGCCCGGCCTGCGCGCGCTCGATGATTTGTTCGCCTACCTGCAGGCGGGTGACGTTGGCGGTCTTGCCCGCCGGCAACACGACGACGGCGTCGCCGACCGCGACCGTGCCTGCGGCGACCTGCCCAGTGAAACCACGAAAATCCTGATCGGGGCGGCAGACCCATTGCACCGGCAGGCGGAAGGGCGTGTCTTGTAGGAGCGGCTTCAGCCGCGACCGTGCTCCTTCGTCCTCTTGCTTCGCGTAGGCGGGATCGCGGCTAAAGCCGCTCCTGCGCGGGGCATCAAGATCGACGCTCTCCAGATGCGCAAGCAGGCTCGGGCCGCCGTACCAGGGCGTGTTCGCCGAAGCGGCGATGACGTTGTCGCCGACCAGGCCGGAGACGGGAAGCGCGGTGATGTGATCAATGCCCAGCGTCGTGGCGAGTTGTTGGTACTCGGCGACGATGCGATCGAATACCTCCTGCGAATATCCGACCTGATCCATCTTGTTCACCGCCAGCACGATCTGGCGGATGCCGAAAAGATGCACCAGATAACTGTGCCGGCGCGTCTGCGGGAGCAGGCCTTTGCGGGCATCAACCAGCACGACGGCCAGGTCGGCGGTGGAGGCGCCGGTGGCCATGTTGCGCGTGTACTGCTCGTGGCCGGGGCAGTCGGCGACGATGAAGCTGCGCCGCGCGGTGTGGAAGTAGCGATATGCGACATCGATGGTGATGCCCTGCTCGCGCTCGGCGGCGAGGCCGTCGAGCAGCAGCGCGTAGTCGATGTTCGCGCCCTGCGTGCCATGGCGACGGCTGTCGGCGGCGAGCGCGGTGAGCTGATCATCGAACAGCGCGCCCGTCTCGTAGAGCAGACGCCCGATCAGCGTGCTCTTGCCATCATCGACGCTGCCGCAGGTGATGAAGCGCAGGCGCGGGATCGTGTCGGTGGCGGCAGTCATGGCGCTACCCCGCAGGGGCGACGCAAGTCGCGATTCTCCGCCATGCCACGAAGGTCGCGATTTCCATCGCTCCTGCGAAAACCGCGCGTTGTAGGAGCGATGTAAATCGCGACCCGGGAAGACGCAGAAGCCATCAGAAATATCCCTCCTGCTTCTTCTTCTCCATCGATGCACTGGGGTCGTGGTCGATCAGCCGGCCCTGGCGCTCGGAGCTGCGCGCGTGCTGCATCTCGTCGATGATCGCTTCGAGCGTATCGGCGTGCGACTCGATCGCGCCCGTGAGCGGGTAGCAGCCCAGCGTGCGGAAACGTACGGATTTGAGCGTCGGCACTTCGCCCGGACGCAGCGGCAGGCGCTCGTCATCGACCAGAATCAGGCCGCCGTCGCGCTCCACCACAGGGCGCTGCGCGGCGAAATACAGCGGTACCACCGGGATGTTTTCGCGGGCGATGTAACGCCAGATATCGAGCTCGGTCCAGTTCGACAGCGGAAACACGCGCACGCTCTCACCAGCATGCACCTGCGTGTTGTACAGCTGCCACAATTCGGGACGCTGCGCTTTTGGATCCCAGCGGTGCTGCGCGGAACGGAACGAGAACACGCGTTCCTTGGCGCGGGATTTTTCCTCGTCGCGGCGCGCCCCGCCGATCGCGGCATCGTAGCGGCCGGCATCCAGCGCCTGCTTGAGCGCCTGCGTCTTCATCACGTCGGTGTGCACCGCCGCGCCGTGCGTGAACGGGCCGATGCCGTCGCGAACACCGTCGGGGTTGATGTGTACACGCAGATCCAGCCCGTACTGCGCCACCAGCGCATCGCGGAACGCGATCATCTCCTTGAACTTCCACGTCGTATCGACATGCAGCAAGGGCATCGGTGGCCGCGCCGGCGCAAATGCCTTGCGCAGCAGGTGCAGCAGCACCGACGAATCCTTGCCGATCGAATACAGCACCACCGGTCGCTGGAACGATGCCGCCACCTCGCGAAGGATATGCAGGCTCTCGGCCTCGAGGTGGTCGAGATTGGAAAGCGGGGGAAGAGAGGATTGCACCGGTGCCGCAGACATCATGGGTCGCCTTGTGAAAAACAATTTCCTGTCGGCTCGCGCCGGCAGCCCTCTGTTTGCGGAGTTTGACCTGTATTCGCGCCCGGGCAAAATGGATGCCAGGGCAACACCGCATCCGTCATCCCGGAAAAGCCGGAGCCCATTGTGGTTTTTCAGCGGGATCAGCATGGATCCCGGCCTGCGCCGGGATGACGATCTGAGACTCACGCCGCGAGTGACCCCGCTTCGAATTCCGCCAGCCAGGTGTCATCGGAACCTTCATTGATGCCCTCGAACAGGAAGGTGCTCAGGTAGCGCTCGCCGGTGTCGGGCAGCATTGCCAGCAGCACCGAGCCCGACGCCGCGGATTCGGCGACGCGCAGCGCGGCAGCCACGGTCGCGCCGGCGGAGATACCGACGAATACGCCTTCTTCTGCGGCGAGCCGTCGAGCTGTATCGCGGGCGCTGAGGTCATCGATGGGGTGGATTTCGTCGGCGACCGCACGATTGAGCACGGACGGAATGAAGTCCGGCGTCCAGCCCTGGATCTTGTGCGGCGCCCAGTCCTTGCCGGCGAGCAGCGAGGCGCCGGCGGGTTCGGTGGTGATGATGCGCACGTCGGAGCGCGCGAGCTTCAGCATTTCGCCGACACCGGTCAGGGTGCCGCCGGTGCCCCAGCCACTGACGAAATAATCCAGGCGCTTGCCGGCGAAATCGCGCAGGATTTCCGCCGCAGTGGTGCTGCGGTGATAGGCGGGATTGGCGGGGTTGTCGAATTGTTGCGCGAGAAACCAGCCGTGCTTGCGCGACAACTCCTCGGCGCGACGCACCATGCCGCTGCCGCGTTCGGCCGCGGGCGTCAGGATCACCTTGCCACCGTAGGCGCGAATCAATTTGCGCCGTTCGATCGAAAAGGTTTCCGTCATCACCGCGACGAACGGATAGCCGCGTGCCGCGCAGACCATCGCCAGTGCAATGCCGGTATTGCCGGACGTCGCCTCGATCACGGTCTGGCCAGGCGCGAGCGCGCCGCGCTGTTCGGCATCGAGAATGATCGCGAGTGCGAGCCGATCCTTCACCGATCCGCCGGGATTGAAAGACTCGACTTTCGCGTACAGCGAAACATGCGCCGGCGCGATCCGCTGCAGGCGAACGATAGGCGTCGCGCCGATGGTGTCGAGGATGCTGGTGTGGATCATGGGATTCTCGGGAGACGGGAGACGGGAGACGGGAGGCGGGAGATGGGAGACGGGAGATGGGAGATGGGAGATGGCGAGTGGTGCGTTGAAATTTTTGTTCGTCACCCCCGCGAAGGCGGGGGTCCAGTGTCTTTGGTGGGCTTGCGCGGATCACCCAAAGAAAACCCCCGTCGTCGCTTCGGATCACGCCAGCCTTTCAATGCCGGTTTCGTGGCGGCCGTTTTGACGTCGTCGCTGGCAGCGTCGGCGAGCGATGCATCTTCGTTTCGTTCACGCATGTCAGTCCTCACGCCGCCGTGCGCAATGCGGCGGAAAGGGTTGCTTCGGAGGCAACGGTCGCAGTGACAGGCGCCGCGCCGAACCAATGCAGACTTTCCGCGAGTGCAGCCACCTCGCCGACAATCAGCAGGGCCGGCGATACGACGTCGTGAGTGCGTGCGCGTTCGCTCAGCTCCGCGAGCGTGCCGGTGATCACGCGCTGCTCCGGTCGCGAGCCGTTCTCGATCAAGGCGAACGGCGTTGTCGCGCTGCGGCCATGAGCGAGCAGTTGCGCCTGTAGATGCGGCAATCCAGCGACGCCCATGTAGATCGCGAGCGTCTGCCGGTCCGCGGCGAGGCCGGTCCAATCCAGGCGATCCTCGGAATCGCGGCAGTGCGCGGTGACCAGGCGCAGCGATTGCGCGTGTTCGCGATGCGTCAGCGGAATGCCGGCGTAGGCGGCGCAGGCGAGCGCGGCGGTGATGCCGGGGACAACTTCATAGGCGATGCCGTGCGCGCGCAACACCTCCAGTTCTTCACCGCCGCGACCGAACACGAACGGATCGCCGCCCTTGAGTCGCACCACACGCCGCCCGGCTTGCGCATGCTCGAGCATCAGCGCGTGGATGCCGTCCTGCGTGATGTGATGATTGCCGGCCTGCTTGCCGACTTCGATGCGCTCGGCATCGCGGCGGGCGAGCGCGAGAACCTCGGCGCTGACCAGGCGATCGTGCAGGATCACGTCGGCTTCGTTGAGCAGACGCAGTGCGCGCAAGGTCAGCAGTCCGGCATCGCCGGGGCCGGCGCCGACCAGCGCGACCGAACCAACGGATCTTGCCTCGCGGTTTCCACGCAGCGCGGTCAGCAGCGCGCGTTCTGCTTTCAGTGGCTGCCTCTGCCGCAACAGGCGCGGTACTGCGCCGGCGAGCAGACGTTCGAACCAGCGCCGACGCGCAACCAGATCCGGAAGTCCGGCACGGATCCTGCGGCGATGCTTGCCCAGCAATGCCGTCAACGCGCCCAGTGATTCGTCGAACTGCGCTTCCAGCGTCTCGCGCAGATGCCGCGCGAGCATCGGCGCCGCGCCGCGCGTGGAAATCGCGATCTGCAACGCGCCGCGCTCGATCACCGACGGCAACTGGAAACTCGACAGCTCGGCATCGTCGACGACATTGACCAGCAATCGTCGCGCGCTGCCTGCCGCAACGACCGCGCGATTGACTTCGCGATCGTCCGTCGCGGCGACGGCGAGCCAGACATCGTCGAGCCAGGCCGGAATGAATTCGCCGCGCAGATGTTCGATCGCGCCGGCTTCAGCCAGCGCTTGCAGGCCGGGTTCAAGCCGCGGCGCTCCGACGCGCACCCGCGCGCCGGCCGCCAACAGGGCAGCGATCTTGCGTGCGGCCACCGCGCCGCCACCGACCACGAGCACGGCACGGTTTTGCAGGTCGGCGAACAGCGGAAACAGCGGCGTGGTCATGAGGGGATTCCTGCGAACAGGCCTCGAAACTACCGGGCGTCGAATCGCGGCGGAAATGACCGTCGGCTCTGCCGACATGCCCGGCCGGCATATGCCGCTTCCCGTCTGGACAGGGGCTGGATCGCCGGCTAGGATTGAAATATCCCTTTATAAAGATGGAGCGATATATGAATCACACTGCCTGTCGGATGTCCGCCCGCGCCGCCGCCCGCCGACCCGAACCGCCGCCTTCCAGATCGATCCCGACATGACCCTGACCCAGCTCCGCTATCTCGTCGCCATCGCCGATTCCGGCCTCAACATCACGCTCGCCGCCGCCAAGGTCCACGCGACCCAGCCCGGTCTGTCCAAGCAGCTCAAGCAACTCGAAGACGAGCTCGGCTTCATCCTGTTCACGCGCCGCGCGCGCAGCCTCGAGGCGATCACGCCCGCCGGCGAACAAGTGATCGTGCACGCGCGCAACCTGCTTGCCGAAGCCACCAATATCCGCGCGCTCGCCGCCAACCTGCGCCGCGACACGCAGGGCGAATTGCATATCGCCACCACGCATACGCAGGCGCGCTACGCGCTGCCGATCGCGCTGGCGGCTCTGAACCGGAACTTTCCGCAGGTCGCCGTGCACCTCACGCCCGGCGGCGACAGCGAATCGCTGGCGCGGCTGGCACGCGGCGAAGCCGAAATCGCCATCGTCAGCAGCGCTGGCGCCGCACCCGCCGCCGATCTCGCGCTGCCGATCTATCGCTGGGAGCGCGTCGTGCTGGTGCCGCGCGGACATGCGCTGGCAACGCTCGGACGCCGGCTTACGCTCGCCGATCTCGCGCAGCATCCGCTGGTCAGCTACGAGTCGAGTCGAGAGCCGGAGTCATCGCTGCGCCGTGCGTTCGTCGCCAACGGTTTGGAGCCCAGTCTTGCGGTCACCGCGCGCGATGCAGATCTGATCAAGACGTATGTGCGCGCCGGTTTCGGCGTCGGCATCCTCGCCGAGATGGCGATCACGCCCGACGATGTCGACCTGATCTTGTTGCCCGCCGAAGGGCTGTTGCCGACCTGCACGACCTGGTTGCTGCTGCGTCGCGACCGCGTGCTGCGCGATTACACGCAGGCGCTGATCACCACCTTGCTACCGCAGTTGGACGCGCGCGATCTGCGTCGCGCGATCGAGGACGGCGAGCCGTTGAGTTTGACGCCCGCGCATTGGCCGCGTTGGCGGTTTCCGGAGAGCGTGGCGGGTTGATCCGCGCGGCAGGTGCCGCGCGCACGCCACGCAGGTGGAGGAATCGATCAGGTGTGGATGCCGCACTCGCGCAACAGGCCGGCGAAGCGCGTGTCTTCTTCGCGCATGCCCGGCTGCCAGCGCCGCGTGCTGTGGGTGTCGCCGATCGAGACGTAGCCTTCGTGCCATAGCGGGTTGTAGGGCAGGTCGTGCTTTTGCAGGTAATTCCAGACATCGCGATCGCTCCAATCGGCGAGCGGATGCAGTTTCCAGCGGCCATCGCGCAGTTCGAGGAAGTCGGCGCTGGCGCGGCTTTCCGATTGCTTGCGACGCAGGCCGGCGAACCAGGTGCGAATGCCGAGTTCCTTCAGCGCGCGCTGCATCGGCTCGACTTTGCGCAACTGGTTGTAACGGGTGATGCCTTCGACGCCTTGCTCCCAGAGCTGGCCGTAACGCGCTTCCATCCAGGCGCGACTGATGCGTGGGCGATACACCTGCAGGTTCAGCGACAGGCGCTCGCTCATCTCGTCGACGAAGCGATAGGTCTCTTCGAACATGTAGCCGGTATCGATCAGGATCACCGGGATATCCGGCTTCTGCGCGGTGAGCAGATGCAGCGACACCGCTGCCTGCGCGCCGAAACTCGACGACAGCGCGTGGCCGCCGGACAGCGCGGCGAGTGCCCATTCGACGCGCTGCTCGGCGCTGCGTCCGCCCAGCCAGTTGTTGAGATCGGCCAGCGCGCGGCCGTCTTCCGCGGCAGCGACGGGATCGGGCAAGGTCATGACAACAGCTCCGTGGTGATGACGATCGGCGTGGGCAAAAGGCGCTGACGCAACAGAAAGTCGCCGAAGCGTTCCTGCGCGTCGCGCTCGCCGGCGTAGCGCGCGAGCAGCGGCTCAAGCGCGGCGACAATGCCAGCCTCGTCGAGGTTTTCGCGATACAGGCGATTGAGCCGGCGGCCTTCGAAATCCGCGCCCAGATGCAGGTTGTAGCGGCCCGGCCCTTTGCCGATCAAGGCGATCTCGCCCAGATGCGGACGCGAGCAACCATTCGGGCAGCCGGACAGGCGCAACAGGATCGGCGCGTCGCTCAGCGAATATTTTTCCAGCAGGGGTTCGAGACGCGAAAGAAAATCGGGCAGGTAGCGTTCGGCTTCCGCCATTGCCAGCGTGCAGGTCGGCAGCGCGACGCAGGCGAGGGCGAAGCGGCGCAATGCGCTGCCACGCTGGTAACCGTCGAGTCCGTGACTGGCGACGAGCGCATCGATACGCGCGCGATCGTCACCGCCGACGTTGGCGATGATCAGGTTCTGGTTCGGTGTCAGGCGGAAGTCGCCGCCATGCAGCGCCGCGATGTCGCGCAGGCCATCGAGCGCGGCATCCTTCACGCGGCCGCTTTCGATGCGCAGGGTCAGGTGCCAGCGACCGTCGAAGCCCTCGATCCAGCCGAAGCGATCGCCGCTGTGTTCGAAACGGAATTCACGCGAAAGTGCGAGCGCGGCACCGAAACGACGCTCGACCTCGTCGCGAAACCAAGGCAAACCGTGCTTGTCGATCGTGTACTTGAGCCGCGACAGCTTGCGGTCGCTGCGATTGCCGAAATCGCGCTGCGTGGTCAGCACGGCTTCGGCGACCGCGAGCACTTGTTCGGGTGCGACGAAGCCGAGTAGGTCGCCGAGGCGCGGGTAGGTGCGGGCGTCGCCATGCGTGCTGCCCATGCCGCCGCCGACAACGACGTTGAAGCCGAGCAATTTGTCGTCATCGAGAATCGCGATGAAGCCGAGGTCCTGGCTGAAGACATCGACATCGTTGACCGGCGGCACCGCGATGCCGATCTTGAACTTGCGCGGCAGATACGTCGGCCCGTACACCGGTTCGGATTCGTCGGCGCCGACGATCTGCTGCTGGTCCAGCCAGATCTCGTGATAGGCGCGCGACTGCGGCAGCAGGTGTTCGGACAGTGCGACCGCGATCGCATGTACGGCGGCGTGCGCGCGCGACGCGACCGGATTGGCGCTGGTCATGACATTGCGGTTGACGTCGCCGCAGGCGGCGACGGTGTCGACGAGGCTCTGGTTGATCGCGGCGATGGTGGGCTTGAGGTCGCGCTTGATGATGCCGTGCACCTGGAAAGCTTGGCGCGTAGTCAAACGCAGCGACCGGTTGCCGTAGCGACGCGCGATCGCATCGAGAGCCAGCCATTGCGCCGGCGTGGCGACGCCGCCGGGCAGGCGCGTGCGGATCATGAAGCTGTAGGCGGGTTCGAGTTTCTGGCGGCGGCGCTCATCGCGCAGATCGCGGTCGTCCTGCTGGTAGCTGCCGTGGAATTTCAAAAGCTGCGCGTCGCCTTCGCGCAGCGCACCGGTGACCGGATCGGCGAGGCTGTCGACCAATGTGCCGCGCAGGCCGCGGCTGTTGGCCTTGAGGGTTTCGATGGGGGATAGGGTGGCGGTCATTTTTTCGGATGTCCCGGATTTTCTTGTTCGTCGTCCCCGCGAAGGCGGGGGCCCAGCGTCTTTTGGTGGTCGGTCAACAGAGAGTCGAGCCTCGAATGCCCGGCATTGTTTCTGTATGCAGAAAAAGACACTGGATCCCCGCCTGCGCGGGGATGACGGAAGTTACTTTTCGGGGTAGGAAGGATTTGTTGACGCGCATCAATACACGTCGCGGGCGTAACGCCCGTCTTTCTGCAGCTGCGCGAGAAAATCCGCCGCGTCTTCCGGCGACAGCGCGCCATGTTCGGCAACGATTTCCACCAGCGTCGCGTGCACGTCCTTGCCCATGGCGATCGCGCCGCAGACGTAGAGATGCGCGCCGTTGACGATCCAGTCGTGGACCGCGCGACCGTTTTCGCGCAAGCGTTGCTGCACGTGGATGCGTTCGGACTGGTCGCGCGAAAAGGCGAGGTCGAGCCGGTGCAGGCTGCCGTTCTTCAGCGCCTCCTGCCATTCGAGCTGGTAGAGAAATTGCGAACGTGCATGGCGGGCGCCGAACAGCAACCAGTTGCGACCGCTGGCACCGGTCGCGACGCGCTCCTGCACGAAGCCGCGGAACGGTGCGACACCAGTGCCGGGGCCGATCATCAGGATGTCGCGGCTGCTGTCGATGGGAATGCGGAAGCGTTCGTTGCGCTCGATGAACACCGACGCGCGTGCACCTGCTTCACTGTCGGCGAGGAAGCCCGAGGCGCTGCCGCGACGGCGCGCGTTGCCTTGCAGGTAGTCGACGACGGCGACCGCGAGATGCGCTTCGTCCCCGACCACCTTGCGACTCGATGCGATCGAGTACAGGCGCGGCGTGAGTGGACGCAACGCGGCGACGAGCTCCTCGCCACTCCAAGCGGCGGGATGACTGGCGAGAAGATCCGGCAACTGCTGCGTCGACAGCAGCTGCGACAGCGCGAGTTTGTTTTCCGGAGCGAGCAGGCGATTGAGCGCGGCATCGCCGGCAATCGCCGCGTGGCTGGCGAGGAAGGGCCTGCTCAGGCGCGTGAGTTCGCGACGGCTGCGCAGCCATTCGCGCAGCGGCAGTGTTTCGTCGCCATGGCGGATCGCGCTTTCGCCATCGAGCGATAGCGTGGCGAGTACCGAATCGATCAACGCCGGGTCATTGCGCGGCCACACGCCAAGTGCATCACCGGGTTCGTAATGCAGGCCGGCGTCGGCGAGCGAGAACTCCAGGTGACGCACGTCCTGCTCGCTGTCGCGGGCGGTGATGCGCTGGTTGGCGAGCAGTTCGGCGGTGAAAGGTTGTTCGCGCGTCCAGACTGTTGCCGCCGCGGCCGGGCGCAGCGCCGTGACGGTTGCGCCCGCATTCGTCGTCTTCAGCGTTTCGCGCGCCTGCGTCAACGCCTGCTGGCGCCAGGGAGCGGCGACGCTTTCGACATCGACGTCGGCTTCGCCGAGTGCAAGCAGGCGCTGTGCGCCGAGCTCGGTCAGACGCGCGTCGAGCCTGCGCGCGATCGCATTGAATTGCGGATAGCTCGAATCGCCGAGGCCAAGCACGGCGTAGCGCAATTCCTTCAGCGCCGGCGCGCGCCGGCCGCTGAGAAATTCGACGAAGGCGAGCGCATCGTCGGGCGGGTCGCCATCGCCCTGCGTGCTGATCACGACATATAGAAAGCGCTCGTTGGCGAGTTCGCGTAGCGGATAGGCATCGGCGCGCAACAAGCGCACCGACAGACCGCCGGCTTCGGCGTCCTGCGCGAGGCGTTCGGCTTCGCGGCGGGCATTGCCGGTCTGACTGCCGAAGATGATGGTAAGTCGTTCGTCCGTCGTTGCTTCGCTGATCGGCACCGATTGCAGTGGTCGTGTACTGCGATTCGCCTGCGTCGCCAGGCCAGCGGCGTAGCCCGAGAGCCAATGCAGCGCGGGCGCGTCCAGGCCTTCGGTGAGGCGGGCGAGCAGGGCGCTGCGCTCTTCCGGAAATGGCGTGATGATCGGGGTGGTGACGGCGGCGGTCATGGCGGTGGCGGCAGGAATGGGACTTCATCCTCGGCCGGCCTCGTCGTCCCAGGAAAGGACGGTTCGTTATGCGCATATGCCCGATTCGCATAAATATCCCTTCATCGCGATGAAAGTGTTGACACGTTGGCTGGCGGCCATTACAGTCGCCCCTGAAATCCATCAAGACCGGCAGAGGGATAGGCCCGATGACGCCGGGGCAACCACCAGGGACGCAAGTCCGTGGCACGGTGCCAACTCCTACGGGGACGTCAGTCCGCCGGAAGATGGATCGCAGGCCTCGGACCGTGCGTCCGTCGTGGCGATTCTGTTTCTCCGGCATTCCGCAGAAGTTCGATGGGCCCACGCCTGATCCTGCGGAGTCCGCCATGAGCCTCACCGATACCCAAGCCTTCGCCGCACCGGCGAGCTGTTACGCACCTTGCGAGACAGCGGCGACCGACGCGGGCCGCGGCGTTTTGCTGCAGCGCCTGACCTTGCGTCATGCCGGTCTGCGCGAGCTGCGCATCGCCTACGAATGGCAGGGCCCCGCCGATGCGCCGGTGATCATCGTCGCCGGTGGTATCTCTGCGCATCGGCATATCGCCGCCAGCGCCGCGTATCCGGAAGCGGGTTGGTGGGACGCGCAGGCCGGTGCCGATCGCGCGCTCGACAGCACGCGCTTCCGTCTGCTCGCGATCGATTGGCTGGGCAGCGATGGCGGTCTCGATGTCGCGATCGACAGCGCCGACCAGGCCGATGCGGTCGCCGCGGTGCTCGATCATCTCGATGTGCGGCGCGCGTTCGCTTTCGTCGGTTGCTCTTACGGCGCGATGGTCGGCCTGCAGTTCGCCGCGCGGCACGGTGCCCGGCTCGGTCGCCTGGTCGCGATCAGTGGCGCGGATCGTCCGCATCCATATGCGAGCGCGTGGCGGTCGCTGCAGCGCGGTATCGTCGCGCTCGGCTGCAGCGAAAGCGGCCGGCGCGAGGCGTTGTCGCTGGCGCGCCAGCTGGCGATGCTCAGCTACCGCACGCCCGAGGAATTCGCCGCGCGTTTCGACGCACCGGTGCAGCTTGTCGACGGCGTGGCGCGCTGCGCCTCCGCCGACTATCTGGAATCGTGCGGTACGCGATATGTCGCGCGCACCGCGCCGACGGCATTTCTGCGCCTGTCCGAATCGATCGACCTGCACGCGGTCGCTGCCGAAACGATCGCCGTGCCCTGCGTCGTCGTCGCGATCGACGAAGACCGCCTGGTGCCGCTGCACACCCTGGAAGCGTTGGCCGGAAAACTCGGCGCGCGATGTCGGCTCGAGCGTTTCAGCTCGCCCTTCGGCCACGACGCCTTCCTCACCGAACCTGCGCGCATCGCCGCGATTCTCACTGACGCACTTTGTGGAGGTGCGGCATGAGTGCTCTCTCCCCGGCAACCGTGGCGGTGCGCGCAGGCATCGATACCGATACGGCGTTCGGCGCAGTGGTGCCGCCGATCGTGTTGTCGAGCAATTTCAGTTTCGCCGGCTTCGAGGACAAACGAAAATACGACTACACGCGCAGCGGCAATCCGACCCGCGACCTGTTGGCCGAAGCGCTGGCGGAGCTTGAAGGCGGCGCAGGTGCGGTGGTCACGGCGACGGGAATGGCCGCGGTCACGCTGGTGTTGGCATTGCTCGAGCCGGGTGATCGGCTGCTGGTTCCGCATGATTGCTATGGCGGCAGCTGGCGGCTGTTTAACGCGCTGGCGAAGAAAAACCATTTCGAGTTGATCACCGTCGATCTCACCGACCCGCGTGCGCTGTCTGCGGCGCTGGCGCGGACGCCGAAGATCGTCTGGATCGAAACGCCGTCCAATCCGCTGCTGCGCATCACCGACATACGTTTCGTCGCCGAGGCCGCGCATCGCATCGGCGCGCTGGTAGTGGCCGACAACACCTTCCTGTCGCCAGCGTTGCAGACGCCGATCGCACTCGGCGCCGATCTGGTTGTGCACTCGACGACGAAATACATCAATGGCCACAGCGATGTCGTGGGCGGCGCGGTGATCGCCAACGGCATCGAACTGCAACAGCAGTTGACCTGGTGGGCGAATGCGCTGGGCCTGACCGGCAGCCCGTTCGACAGCTTTCTGACTCTGCGCGGCCTGCGTACGCTCGCTGCGCGTCTGCGCGTGCATCAGGAAAATGCGACGGCACTGGCCGAGTTGCTGTTTGCGCACCCTGCGGTTTCAGCTGTGCACTATCCGGGCCTGCCGTCGCATCCGGGCCATGCGCTAGCCGCGCGGCAGCAGAAAGGTTTCGGCGCGATGCTCAGCGTCGAGCTCGCCGGCGGCGTGCCGGCGGTGCGTGCTTTCCTCGATGGCCTGCGCTGCTTCACGCTGGCCGAATCGCTGGGCGGCGTCGAAAGCCTGGTCGCGCATCCAGCGACGATGACGCATGCGGCGATGAGCGCGGAAGCGCGCGCCGCCGCCGGTATCGGCGATGGTCTGCTGCGCTTGTCGGTCGGCATCGAAGCGGTCGGCGACCTGGTCGCCGATCTGATCGATGCGCTGGCGCGAGCCGAAGTGGCGACGCCGGCGAAAATTGAAGGCACGCACGCGTGAGTGTGCTGCGATTTGCCGAGAATGTGCAGTCGCCTTCTGCGGCGACTACTGGCAAAAGTTTGGCGTTGCTCGGCACGGGTTTGGTCGGCAGCGCGTTTCTGGCGCGGCTATCGCGGCTGCATGCGGACGGTGCGGCGAAGAACCTGCGGCTGGTGCATGCGGCGAATTCGCGTCGCTGCATCAGCGACCGTGCCGGGTTGGCGCCGGCGAATGCCCGCACCCGCCTCGACGATGGCGAGTGTCAGCAGATCGAAGCAGTTGGTACGGCGTTGCCGGCGTCCGGGATCATCGTCGACGCGACCGCCAGCGAGGATGTCGCTGCCTGGCATCCACGCTGGTTGGCGGCGGGATTTTCCGTGGTCACTGCAAACAAGGCAGGAACCGGAGGCGAGCTCGCACGCTATCGCGCGATCCAGGCGCATGCCTCGCGCTACGGCGATGCCGCTACTGTCGGCGCTGGTCTGCCGCTGCTGCGCTCGCTGCGTGAATTGCGCGCCGGCGGCGATCGCATTCTCGGGCTGGCTGGTGTGCTGTCGGGTTCGTTGGCCTGGCTCTTCAATCACTACGACGGCATGCGGCCGTTCTCGGTGCTGGTACGCGAGGCGCGGCAACGCGGTTACACCGAGCCCGACCCGCGCCTGGATCTCTCCGGCCAGGACGTGAAGCGCAAATTGCTGATCCTGGCGCGCAATGCCGGGCATTCGCTGGATGCCGAGGCGGTGACGGTGGAGTCGTTGCTGCCTGAGGCTTTGGTCCGGGCCGCTGCGGATGAGGTCGATGCCGCGTTGGCCGCGTTGGACGAGCCGCTGCGAGAGCGGTTTCGGGAAGCGCACCGGATTGGCCGCTGCCCGCGTTTCGTCGCCCGGCTCGACCGAGAGGGTCGCGCCCGGATCGGGTTGGAGTCCTTGCTGCCGGAGGATCCACTGGCGAGCGGATCGGGCTGCGACAACCGTCTGGCGATCTGGAGCGACAGATATAGTGACGGCCCGCTGGTGATCCAGGGGCCGGGGGCCGGGGCGGAAGTGACCGCCGCAGCCTTGCTCGATGACGTTTTCCGGCTGGCAAAAACCGCAGACTGAAGCGGTTTCCGGTGTTTTTGTCGGTCCTCCGTCGATCGATCCTGGCCCGGGACTTGAAATCGCCAGGACCGCCGTCAGTTAGGAGGCAAGGGGCTAGTGACGCTGGTCTCGAACCGACGTCACCCGGGTCAGCGTTCCATGAACGCAACACTGCGGGAACTTGGCCTTGCCTTAGCACTCAAACAGACCGAGTGCTAAACTCCAACCCATGAACAAGACCGCCACCATGACCACTGCGATGATCTCCAACAGCCTGCCGATTCCGAGTGCGCTCGGCTCGCTTGATGCTTACATCAGTGCCGTCAACCAAGTACCGGTACTGACCGTCGAAGACGAACAGGCGCTTGCGCGCGCGTTCCGCGACGAAGACAACCTCGACGCCGCCAAGCACCTGGTGATGTCGCACCTGCGTTTCGTGGTGCATGTCGCGCGTGGTTATCAGGGTTACGGCCTGGGCATGGGCGACCTGATCCAGGAAGGCAACATCGGTCTGATGAAGGCGGTCAAGCGCTTCGACCCCGATCAGGGCGTGCGTCTGGTGTCCTTCGCCGTGCACTGGGTGCGCGCCGAGATGCACGAATTCATCCTGCGCAACTGGCGCATCGTCAAGGTCGCCACGACCAAGGCGCAGCGCAAGCTGTTTTTCAACCTGCGCAAGTCTAAGAAGCGCTTGGGTTGGATGAGCGCCGCCGAACGCAGCGCCGTCGCCAAGGACCTGAACGTGTCCGAGCGCGAAGTGCTGGAAATGGAATCGCGCCTGTCCGGCCGCGATGTTGGTTTCGACGCCCCCGCCGATCAGGACGACGATCACGCGCCGCCGTCGCCGGCCGCCTACCTGATCGACCACAACGACGATCCGGCGCTGACCTACGAACGCGGCAACCACGAAGACAACCAGCTCGAGCTGCTGCGCGAAGGCATGGCCGATCTCGACGCGCGTTCCCGCGACATCCTCAAGCGCCGCTTCCTCGGCGAGCCGAAGGCGACCTTGCAGGAACTCGCCGACGAATACGGCGTCTCCGCCGAACGCGTCCGCCAGATCGAGGCGAATGCCCTCAAGAAAATGCGGACGTTGTTCGCAGCCTGAGAGCTCGTTCCGCAAGTATCAAAAAAATAGCCCCGGAATCGGGGCTTTTTTTTTGCCCTGCCATCGCCGCCGGAAGTGCGGGTGATCACGGCTATGATCGGAAACGTCTTCGCATGGTCGGGCGACCCGATTGGGATGGCACCGGAGCAGGTCTAACGCCGGCGCTCGTCGCCGCCGATGATTCGTGCGTTGCGCTGATACGTCCAGTACGACCACGCCCAGTCGACGAACACGACGAGGCGGTTGCGGAAGCCGATCAGGAAAAACAGGTGCGCCGTCAGCCAGAACCACCAGGCGAACACGCCGGAGAATTTCAGCCGGCCGAAATCGACGACGGCGGCCATGCGCCCGATCGTCGCAAGATTTCCATAGTCGCGGTAACGAAACGGCGTGCGCATCTTGCCCGCAAGTTGTGCGCGGATCGTGGCCGCTATATGCGCGCCCATCTGTTTTGCCGCCGGTGCGACGCCAGGCACGGGTCTGCCATCGGCACGCAAAACGTTGGCGAGATCGCCGGCCACGAAAATTTCCGGATGCGCAGGCACCGATAGATCTGCCGCGACTTTCACCCGGCCCGCACGATCGATTTCGCCGCCAAGCTGCTGCCCCAGCGGTGACGCAGCGACGCCCGCCGCCCAGAGCACGGTGCGGCTGTCGATACGCGCTGCGCCAAGAGCGATGCCGCGCGCATCGATATCGGTCACGGCTTCGCCCAGATGCACGGTGACGCCGAGATGTTCGAGTTGCCGGCGGGCGGCGTGGGAAAGTTTTTCCGGCATCGCCGCGAGCACGCGTGGACCGGCTTCGACCAGATGGATCTGTGCGCTCGCCGGATCGCAGCGACGAAACTCCCGCGGCAACGTGTGGCGGGCGATTTCCGCGAGCGTGCCAGCGAGTTCGACGCCGGTCGGACCGGCGCCGATCACCACGAAATTGAGCCAAGCCGCACGCGCGGCCGGATCGTCCTCGCGCTCGGCGGCTTCGAATGCGGCGAGGATGCGCCTCCGGATCGCGAAGGCATCCTCCAGTGTCTTCAAGCCCGGGGCGTGTTCGCTCCAGGCGTCATTGCCGAAGTACGCATGGGTCGCGCCGGTGGCGACGATCAGGAAATCGTAGGCGAGCTTGCCATGTTCGAGCGTCACCGATTTCGCTGCCGGATCGATCGTCTGCACCTCGTCCTGGAATACGGTGACGTTGTCCTGGCCGCGCAGGATATGCCGCAGCGGCGCGGCGATATCCGGCGCCGACAAACCCGCGGTCGCAACCTGATACAGCAGTGGCTGGAACAGATGGTGGTTGCTGCGATCGACCAGGGTGATGCGCACCGCTGCCGATGCCAGCGCCCGCGTTGCCCAGAGGCCGCCGAAGCCGCCGCCGAGGATGAGCACGTGTGGAGATTGGTCGGAACTCATGGCAGGCGATGGTCGCGCGCTTGCGAGGATGTATGCGGCATCATGATTGTTCGCATTTTTCGCGCCATTCAATAGAGATCGATCGGATCCACGTCCAGCGACCAGCGTACCTTGCGCGCGGATTTGAGCTGATGGAGACGCGGCACCCATTCTTTCAGCGCGGCCTGCAGCGCGGGGCGCAGCGGTGCCGAAAGCAGTAGTTGGCCACGTGCACGGCCGGCACGGCGTGCCATCGGTGCAGGCATCGGGCCGTTGACGGCGATAGTCGGCGCGAAGTTTTTTTCGTCGCGCGTCGCGGCTTTTGCTTCGCGCAGGAATGTCTGCACGGCCTCTTCGGTCGGCGCTTCGGCGCGCAACAGGACGAGGTGTTCGTAGGGCGGAAAACCTGCGGCCTCGCGTTCGGCGAGTGCGAGTGCGGCGACGGCCGGATAACCGCCGCCGAGCAGGGTCAGCAGCAGCGGATGTTCGGGGTGATGGGTTTGCAGGATCACCTCGCCGGGCAGATCGGCGCGGCCAGCGCGGCCAGCGACCTGGATCAGTAGTTGCGCGAGGCGTTCGCCGGCGCGGAAATCGGCCGAATGCAAACCTTCATCGATACCGACCACGGCGACCAGGGTGAGCCGCGGCAGGTCGTGGCCTTTCGCCAGCATCTGCGTGCCGAC
>Ga0208525_1000002_pt1 | contig 46883 bp, 47 predicted proteins | sample SoimicmetaGmgHMC_FD_188342 | JGI IMG/M metagenome (GOLD analysis project Ga0208525, IMG submission 188342) | Soil and rhizosphere microbial communities from Laval, Canada - mgHMC (SPAdes) (version 2) | ecosystem: Environmental > Terrestrial > Soil > Agricultural land | place: Laval, Canada...
GACCGGTGTCGCGCCACCAGAGCAGCAGTGATATCACCGATGCGATCAGCGCCAGCCAAAGCGGCGGCAACCACGGAAAACACTGAACCACGCTCACGCCTGCCAGCAGCACCGCTGCCACCGCCAATCCCAGAGGCGGTGGCGGCAGGCGGACTGGCATGCGGACTCAGACCTCGGGCGACAACGGTTGCAGACGCCCCTGGGTCAACTCCAGCGTGCGGTCGAGCTTGCGCGCCAGGCGGCGGTCGTGGGTGACCAGCACCAGCGCCGTGCCGACTTCGCGATTGAGTTCGACCATGAGTTCGAACACGCCCGCGGCGGTCTTCTCGTCGAGATTGCCGGTGGGCTCGTCGCCAAGCACGCAGGCCGGACGCGTGACCAGCGCACGCGCGACTGCGGCGCGCTGGCGTTCGCCACCTGACAATTCACCCGGCTTGTGGCCGACGCGATGCGAAAGCCCGACGCGATCAAGCAAGGCTGCCGCTTTCGGACGCGCGTTCGCCACCGATTCGCCGACGATCAGCAGCGGCATCATCACGTTTTCCAACGCGGTGAATTCCGGCAGCAGATGATGGAATTGATAGACGAAACCGAGCGCGCGATTACGCAGCAGCCCGCGCTCGGCATTGTTGAGTTTCGACATCGCCTGACCATCGACGAAGACCTCGCCCGAGGTCACCGCATCGAGACCGCCGAGCAGGTGCAGCAAAGTGCTCTTGCCGGCACCCGAAGCACCGACGATGGCGACGGTCTCGCCAGGCTGCACGGCCAGTTGCAGGCCTTCGAACACCGGCGTGACGAGGTCGCCTTCGCGATAGGTCTTGCCTAGGTTCTGGCAGCGGATCACCGGTTCCATCGCGGCGTTGTTGTTGGCAGGCTTATTCATGGCGCAACGCCTCCGCCGGATCGGTACGCGACGCGCGCCAGGCCGGATACAGGGTCGCGAGCAGGCACAAACCGAATGCAAGGCTGGCGATCATCAGCAGATCGAGCGGCTCAATCACCGGCGCGGGAAAACTGATGTAGTAGACGTCGGCCGGCATCAACTCGCTGCCGGTGATGCTTTCGACCAGATGCACCACGTGCACGAGGTTGTACGACAGGAGCACGCCACCAACGATGCCGATGACGATGCCGGCGACACCAATCACCATGCCCTGCACGATGAAGACGCGCATCACCCCGCCCGGCGTGAGCCCGATCGTGCGCAGGATGGCGATGTCGGCCTGCTTGTCCTGCACCAGCATCACCAGCGAGGAGACCAGGTTGAAGGCGGCGATCGCGACCAGCAGCGACAGCAGGATGAACATCATCGTTTTTTCCATCTTCAGCGCGCGGAAGAAGTTCTCGTGGTCGCGGGTCCAGTCGCGCACACGATAAAGCCCCTGCATCTGACGAGTGAGATCGACCGCCACCGGCCAGGCATTCCACAAGTCGGTGAGTTTCAGGCGCACTCCGGTGACGCCATCGCCAATGCGGGTGAGTCGCTGCGCATCCTGCATGTGCACCAGCGCCATGCCCAGATCGAACTCCTGCGCGCCGGCTTCGAAAATCCCGACCACGGTGAAGCGACGCATCTTGGGCAGAACGCCGACCGGCGTGGTGTTGAGCTCGGGCACGAAGACGGTGACCTTGTCGCCGACGCCGACGCCCAGCCAGAGCGCGAGTTCCTTGCCGAGAATGATGTTGTAAGCACCCGGTTTGAGATCGCTCAGATGACCGTGCGTCATCTTCAGGGCCAGCTCGGAAACTTTCGGCTCCTCGTCGGGCAGCACACCGCGGATCACCGCACCTTGCACGCGACCGGCCTGGATCATCGCCTCGCGCTCGACGTAAGGCGCGGCGCCGAGCACGCGCGGATCCTTCTTCGCGATGTCGATAGCCTGCTGCCAGTTCTGCAACGGGCCATCGATGCCTTCGATGGTGGCGTGCGCGACCATGCCGAGGATGCGCGAGCGCAGTTCTTCCTGGAACCCGGTCATCACCGACAACGTGGCGACCAGTGCTGCCACGCTCAGGGCCATGCCGAGGATCGAGGCCATCGAGAAGAAGGACAGGAAGCCACTACGACGCTTGGCGCGCAGGTAACGCAGACCGATGGCGAGTGACAGGGGTTGGAACATGGATATCCTTGTAGGGTCAGCCCGGCAAGGCCGCGGCGCGCAAGCTTGCCTGCGCTTGCCGGTCGGCGACAAGCCGAAGGTTACGTCGCGATGCTGCCGGCAGCGTATCCGGCCACCAGCGCAGGTGTCGGTGGCGGCCGTTGCCATCGCAACCGGTCAGGCTCCCCACGGGGCCGCGGAAGCGGATCGTGACGCCGTGCCAAGACTCCGCTCCGGCGCCGAAGTTCAGTAGCGCGACGTCATCGTCCGACCGGATCAGCACCGTGCCATCTGGCCGTTGCCACTCGCGCCGGAGCACAAACAAGCCATGGGCGATCGACATCAACGCGGTGAGGTACATCAACCAGGCGGGCAACGCGCTCAGCCAGATTGATACCAGCGCCAGCGCGATCATCAGGGACAGACCGGCACAGAAAAGTCGCGATCGGCGCCAATCAATGCGGCAGCTCAAGGATTCGTTCAACGAGGTCATGCAGGTCAGGCTCTCCTGGCCGTTCGCGGCCCATGCACCATCGCCAGAGCTTATCGTCCTCGCAATCGAGCAATCGTAGGAACACCTTTCTTTCGCTGTCCTCGGCGACCTGCCAGCGCTGATCGAGATAACGCAGCATCAACTGGTCGAGTTCGCGCATGCCGCGGCGGCAACGCCAGCGCAGGCGACGCAGCTCGACGTCTTCGTCCGCGCTCAACGCCACAGACCGAAGGCGATCACTGCCCACAGCAGCCACAGCACCACGCCACCCAGCAGATAAACCTGGAAGCGGTGCATGACGCGGTTGTAGGTGCACTGGATCAGGCTATGGATCCAGCGCAGCAGCACGAAGATCCAGGCCAGCGCTACGACCAGCGAACCGACCTGCCCGCTCGCATGCGCGACGAACAAGGCCAGGTAGAACAGCACCGGCAGTTCGAACAGGTTTTTGAAATTGTCCGAGGCGCGCGTGTCTTCGAAGATGGCGTCGCGTTGTGCGCTCTGCGCGACCGCTTGCGGGTGGATGCGACGGCGGCGCATCTCCGGAATGCGCACGATGAAGATGCGCACCCAAACGAAGCATGTCAGCAATGCCATCGCGACGGCGGGCCAGAACAAGTTGTTCGCCATCGCGAAAGGCTCCGGAAAAATCAGGCGCCGCGACGCTGCAGCATCAGCTTCTTGATCTCGCCGATCGCCTTCGCCGGATTCAGGCCTTTCGGGCAGGTGCGCGCGCAATTCATGATGGTGTGGCAGCGGTAGAGCTTGAACGGATCCTCGAGATCGTCGAGGCGCGCACCGGTGTCTTCATCGCGCGAGTCGATGATCCAGCGATACGCCTGCAACAGCACGGCGGGGCCAAGGTAGCGGTCGCCATTCCACCAGTAGCTCGGGCAACTGGTCGAGCAACACGCGCAGAGAATGCATTCGTACAAGCCGTCGAGTTTGGCGCGATCTTCCTTCGACTGCAGGCGTTCGGTCGCGGCTGGCGGCGCGCTCTGCGTGCGCAGCCAGGGCTTGATCGAGGCGTACTGCGCGTAGAAATGGCTCAGGTCGGGCACCAGGTCCTTGACCACCGGCATGTGCGGCAGCGGATAGATCGGCACGTCTTTGCCGGCGCACTCGTCGATGCCCTTGGTGCAAGCCAGTGTATTGGTGCCGTCGATGTTCATCGCGCAGCTGCCGCAGATCCCTTCGCGGCAGGAACGGCGGAAGGTCAACGTCGGATCGATTTCGTTCTTGATCTTGATCAGCGCGTCGAGAACCATCGGGCCGCAGGTATCGAGGTCGACGTCGTAGGTGTCGACGCGCGGGTTGCCGCCATCATCCGGATTCCAGCGGTAGATCTTGAAGGCGCGGGTCTTCTTCGCGCCGGCGGGCGCGGGGAAATGCTTGCCCTTGCCGACCTTGGAATTCTTGGGGAGAGTGAACTCGGCCATTTTTCTTCGCTTCTCGATTCTTTGCGGCGGGTCGCGATTGCCATCGCTCCTACGCCTCGGGTGTGATCGCGGCTTACGCCGCTCCTACGGGGAGCATCGGTCAGTACTTGCGTTCTTTGGGCGGGATGACGCTGACGTCGGTACTGAGCACATTCAAGTGAACCGGACGGTAGTCGAGCTTGGTATTGCCCTGCTCATCGACCCAGCACAGCGTGTGCTTCATCCATTCGACGTCGTCGCGCTTGCCGAAGTCCTCGCGGGCGTGGGCGCCGCGCGATTCCTTGCGGTTTTCCGCCGACACCATCGTCGCCACGGCCTGGCCCAGCAGATTCTGCAGTTCCAGGGTTTCGACGAGATCGGAATTCCAGATCATCGAACTGTCCGACACACGCACGTCTTCGAAGCTCTTGTGCGCCTCGCGGATTTTCGTCACACCCTGCTGCAAGGTCTCGCCGGTGCGGAACACCGCGGCGTCGTTCTGCATGATGTGCTGCATGTTGTCGCGGATCTGCGCAGTCGGCGTGCCGCCCTTGGCGAAACGCAGCTTGTCGAGATTGGCCAGCGACTTGTCACAGGCGCTCGCCGGCAGGCTCTTGTGCGCCTGGCCGGGCTTGATCGTCTCGGCGCAGCGGTTGGCGACCGCGCGGCCGAACACCACCAGGTCGAGCAACGAATTCGAGCCCAGACGATTGGCGCCGTGTACCGACACGCAGGCGGCTTCGCCGATCGAATACAGACCAGGCACGACCGTATTCGGGTTGCCGTCCTTCAGGGTCACGACTTCGCCGTGATAGTTGGTCTGCAGACCGCCCATGTTGTAGTGCACGGTCGGCAGCACCGGGATCGGCTGCTTGGTGACGTCGACGCCGGCGAAGATCTTCGCGGTTTCGGAAATGCCCGGCAATTTTTCGTGGATCACGGCGGGGTCGAGATGGGTCAGATCGAGGTGGATGTGATCCTTCTTCGGACCGACGCCGCGACCTTCGCGGATTTCGATGGTCATCGAGCGGCTGACCATGTCGCGCGGTGCGAGGTCTTTCACGCTGGGCGCGTAGCGCTCCATGAAACGCTCGCCGTTGGAGTTGCGCAGAATGCCGCCTTCGCCACGCACGCCCTCGGTGATCAGGCAGCCGGCGCCATAAATGCCGGTCGGGTGGAACTGCACGAATTCCATGTCCTGCAGCGGCAGACCAGCACGCAACGCCATGCCACCGCCATCGCCGGTGCAGGTGTGCGCCGAAGTCGCGGAAAAATACGCGCGGCCGTAACCGCCAGTGGCCAGCACCACGCCCTGCGCGCGGAACAGGTGCAGAGTGCCTTCGGCCATGTCGAGCGCGAGCACGCCGCGGCAGGCGCCTTCCTCGTCCATGATCAGGTCGAGGGCGAAGTATTCGATGAAGAATTTCGCGTCGTGCTTGAGCGACTGCTGATAGAGCGTGTGCAGGATCGCGTGGCCGGTGCGGTCGGCGGCAGCGCAGGTACGTTGCGCCGGCGGACCTTCGCCGTATTTCGTGGTCATGCCGCCGAAGGGACGCTGGTAGATCTTGCCGTCTTCGGTGCGCGAGAACGGTACGCCCTGGTGTTCGAGTTCGATGATCGCGGGGATCGCCTCGCGGCACATGTATTCGATCGCGTCCTGGTCGCCCAGCCAGTCCGAACCTTTCACGGTGTCGAAGAAGTGGTAGCGCCAATCGTCCTCGCCCATGTTGCCCAGCGCGGCGGAAATGCCGCCCTGCGCCGCGACGGTGTGCGAGCGCGTCGGGAAGACCTTGGTCAGGCAGGCGGTCTGCAGGCCCTTGGCAGCGAGGCCGAAGGTGGCACGCAGACCGGCGCCGCCGGCGCCGACGACGATCATGTCGTACTTGTGTTCGGTGATCTTGTATGCGGTCGTCATGTCGGACTCAGGCGAATTTCATTGGGCAGCGAACGCGATGCGGCCGATGGCGATGACCGCGGCGATCGTGGCGAAGGCATAAACGAGCTTGATGGCGATCTGCAGCGCGATCTCTAGCCAGCCGTGGATGTAATCCTCGACGACGACCTGCAGGCCGAGCCGGGCATGCCACATCATCGCGATCACGAAGCCCAACAGCAGCGTGGCGTTGAGCGGCTCGGCGATGGCGTTGCGGACCTGGAACTGATCGGCGCCGATCTGCGCCACCGCAAAATAGATGAACCAGGGCGACAGCAGCGCCAGCACGATGGCGGTAAGGCGCTGCATCCACCAATGCTGGACGCCGTCCTTGGCCGAGCCCAGGCCGCGGGCGGTGGCGAGCGGGTCGCGCAGATTCATGCCGCACCTCCCAGACCGAGAGCACAGACCCAGATAGCTGCCGTCACGAGGATCGTGAGGATCACCACGGCGTAACCACTCTTGTAGACCGTCGGAATCTCGAAACCCCAGCCCGCATCCCAGGCCAGATGCCGCAGGCCATTGAACAGGTGGTACATCAGGCAGGCAGTGAAGGCGAACAAGGCCGCCTTGCCCAACCAGGACGCCAGGAACCAGCGGAAGCATTCAAAGGCATCGGCAGTCCCCGCCACCGCCAGCAACCAGGCGGCGAAGCCAAGCGCGCCGACAGCGAGTGCGACGCCGGTGGCGCGATGCAGGATGGACAGGACGCTCGTGATCTGGGGCTTGTAAACCTGCCCGATCATGAAAGGAGAAAGAGGACGTTCGCGCGTCGGCATGGGCGTCTCTGGTGGGAAGCAGGAGGGGAGTATTGCGGTTGGAATGCGCTGCGGCGTCAGAAATCGATGCAGCGACCGTTCTTTTCCCAATCGCCGTAACGCGTCGGCTCGGGCCCATCCCTGCCCCCGTATTCCTTGGCAGGCAGCGCCTCGACCGGCTTGGTCGTCGCCTCTTGCTCATGGGGAGGCTCGGGAGAATCCGGGCTTTGGCCTATCATCGGTGGCGTGGAAACCATCCAGACATGTTAATTCCCGACCCCATGCCGTTCAAGGAAAATCCTCCCCCGCGCTCCTTCCCCGTCCTCACCGGCTTCAGCCTGCTGGGCTTCGATGGTCCGGATGCAGCGACATTTCTGCAGTCACAGACGATGAACGACGTGCTCGCGCTCGCCGTCGGGCAGTGGCAATGGAATGGCTGGCTCAACGCCAAGGGCCGCGTGATCGCGCTGTTTGCGCTGCTGCGCATCGATGCCGACTCCTTTCTCGCGATCCTGCCTGACTACCCCGCATCAGAATTGCAGCCGCTGCTGCAGCGCTATGTCTTCCGCAGCAAACTGAAGATCACGCTGCGCGAGGATCGGGTCTGCGCAGCGAATTTCGATGAGCGCCTGATGGCTGGCTTCAGCGCTGGTGATCGCATGTCGGGCCAGCCCGACATCGGGCTGGCGATGGACTGGGGAAGCGAGTCGGAGTCGCGTTATCTCCTGCTGCTGCCGAAAGACTCGCCCGCGCTGCAGCAACCGCAGGCGCAGACGGACGTCCGCTGGCTGGCCTTCGACTTGGCACATGGCCTGCCCCGTCTACCGGCATCGCAGCGCGAAACCTGGACGCCGCAGATGCTTTCGCTGGACCGGCTTAGAGCTTTCAGCCTCAAGAAAGGCTGCTATCCGGGGCAGGAAATCGTTGCGCGCACGCACTATCTGGGCCAGGCCAAGCGCGGCCTGCAGCGGGTGCAAGCACCGGCTCTGAGCGTTGGCGAATCGCTGTACGATCCGGCAGGCAACGCGATCGGCACCGTGGTCAGCCTCGACCACGAGGGCACTGAAGGATTGGCGGTATGCACCCTGGCCGCGGATCCTGACCTGCGAAATCAGCTGGGCGTGGCGGTCTCGGCGCCCGACCTGCTGCCCGGCCTGCAACGACCCTTGTGACAGCAATCACTGCGCAAACGTCGTAGATTGGCGAAACTAGCTTTATATTGACCTGAAACCGCGACGGAGATAGACGCCATGAAGACCCTGCCCCTCGCCTTTCTGGGCGCCATGATCGCCCTGGCGCTGGTACGTCCGGCTGCCGCTGCCGACTACACCATCACCGTCGAACCCAACTATCCACCTGCGCAGGCCCAGGAAGTCTACAAGCCACTGCTCGATTATCTCGGCAAGGCCACCGGCCAGCATTTCATCCTCAAGACCTCGGCGAACTACCACGTGTACTGGCGCGACATGCGCGCCGCCACCAAGACCGACTTCGCTTTCGAGGAAGCGCACTTCACCGATTACCGCATCAATCGCCAGGGCTTCACGCCGCTGGTCCGTGTTTCCGATCCGACCCGCTTCACCCTGCTCGCCAATGCTGATGTCGCCGCCAAGGGCGCGAACTACCTGGTCGGTCGTCGCATCGTCAGCATGTCGGCGCCGAGCATGGGCTACCTGCTGCTGGGCGAGCTGTACAAGAATCCGATTTCGCAGCCGGAAATCCAGTCGGCCTCGGCCAGCTGGAAGGACGGCGTGGAAATGATCTTCGCCGACGAAACCGATGCGGCGATGGTCCCGGGTTACATCGCGACCACTTACCCCAACCTCGTGCCGGTCGCGACCTCGCGCGATTTCATGGGCCGCGCTCTGTCTGCCGCACCCAGCGTGCCTGCCGATGTGCGCAAGAAAGTCACCGACGCGATGCTCCGCCTGCACAAGGACAACTCGCTGTACGAGGTGATCAATGAAATCGGCGCCACGCAGTTCGTGCCGGCCACCGCCGCCGATTACGCCGGCAACGAGCGCCTGCTGCGCGGCGTGTTCGGCTATCAGCCGATCCCCGGCAAGAATGCCCCGCCGCCGGCCGCGGCTGCACCGCCACCGCCGCCGGTCGGTCTGGAAGTCAAAGCCGTCAAGGGCAAGGGCGGCCGCTGATTCTCGACTTCGATCTGCCGCATCGCAGCGCAAAAGAAAAAAGCCGGCGATGCCGGCTTTTTTCATGACTCGGAAAGAGGATAGACCGCTCAATCCGCTTCGAAATAGATCACGTCCTGGACATTCAGGATCACCGCCTGGCCCAAGCTGATCGTGCCGGACTTGCGCAGGTGCAATTCGTCGCGATGCACGCGCAATTCGTCGTCTTCGCCAATACGCACGTAGCTGGCATTGGTCGAGCGATCGGTGATCATGAAATGCCCGCGCTTGAATTCGATCTGGGCATGGGTGCGGCTGACCCAGTCGGCCTCGACCATCAGGTCGTTGGTGGCCTCGCGACCCATCATGAAAGGTTCGGAAGTTTCGTCAAGCTCGATCACCTTGCCACGGTGACGCAGACGCAGCTTCGCGCCTGCCGGCTGCTGACCGCCGTCGCCGATCTTGATCGCGCTCTGCACCATGGTCATGCCGGACGTATCTTCCTGCCAGACCACGTCGACGATCTCGATCGGCAGCAATTTTCCGCTGACGCGGGCGCGGCCCAGGCTGCGGGTTTCCGGGCCCTTGCCGCCGATGCCCTGGACGGTGGCGGCAGTGCTGACGATCTGTTCGCGCTTGGCCAGCGAGGCCATGCGCGCGGCGGTGTTGACGGCATCGCCGTAGACATCGCCGTCCTTTTCCTCGAGCGCGTCGCCGTGGTGCAGGCCGATGCGCACCGCCAGGTTGTCGCGAACAAAATCGATGTCGCGAGCCATCTTGCGCTGCATGTCGCAGGCGGCCAGCACGCCGTTCAAAGCTGCTGGCAAGGTGCACATGATCTCGTCGCCGATGGTTTTGATCACACGGCCACCGTGCTGCTGGCAGATGATCGTGAGGGCATTGAGCACCGCGGCGATCAGACGGCGGGCTTCGACATCGCCCTTGGTCTCGAACAGGCGGGTGCTGCCGCTGACGTCGGCGAAAAGGATGGTTTGCGGACGGGAAGAGCTCATGGGCTGAGTATAGGACAAGCCTGAGGGACCTTAGCGTCCCCCCGGATCAACGCCCCCGCGCCAGTTCGCCGGCCATCGCGACGATATCGGCGTCGGAAGGAATGACCAGGAAAGCCGCTCCAGCCAGCGGCGTGTAGGTGTCCACACCGACCACGCGACGCAACGGTTTCGCGCCCTGCCCGGCCTCGACCACCGCCGTGATCACGCCCTCGCCGACGCCGGCACTGCGCCGGCCCTCATCGACGACAAGAATGCGCGCGCATTCGCCGGCGTGGCGGGCGATCGCCTCGGTGTTGAGTGGCTGCAGCCAGCGCAGATCGACCACGCGCACCTTCCAGCCCTGCGCCTTCTCGATCTCGCGGGCAGCACGCAGGCTCATCGGCACGCTATTGCCGAAGCTGAAGATCACCAGGTCGCGGGCTTCCGGGAAATACACGCGCTCCTCGCCCAGCACCATCGCCTGATCGGGCGCCGGATACGAAGTCAGCCACTGGCCGTCGCCGGTCTCGTAAAGATCCTTGGTCATGTACAGCGCGATCGGCTCGAGGTACGCGCAAACGCGGCCATCGACTTTCGCCAGCGCCATCATCGTGCGCAGCATGGTCGCGGCATCGTCGCCGCGGCTGGGGCAGCCGACCACGAGGCCGGGGATGTCGCGCAGCGCAGTGATCGAGTTGTCGTTGTGGAAGTGCCCGCCAAAACCGCGCTGATAACCCAGCGACGCGATGCGCATCACCATCGGATTGCGGTATTGGCCGTTGCTGAAGAACTGCAACGAACACGCCTCGCCGCGGATCTGGTCGCAGGCGTTGTGAAAATACGCCAGGTACTGGATTTCCGGCAGCGGCAACATGCCCATGTTGGCGAAGCCCTGGGCCAGACCGAGGATCATCGTCTCGTCGAGCAGCGTGTTGAACACGCGCGCGCCCTTGAAGGCTTTCTGCAAGCCCTTGGTCACCGTGTACACGCCGCCTTTCTGCGCCACATCCTCGCCGAACAGCAGCGACTCCGGATATTTCGCGAACAGGTCGTGCAGCGCGTTGTTGATCTGGATCGCCAGATGCCGCGGCGGTAGTTTTTCCGGCAGTTTTTCCGCGCTGCCGAACACAGCCAGGCGCTTTTCGTCGTAACCGGTGCGTGCAGCTTCGGCCGCCACCTTGTCCGGCGTATATGGCGCCAGCGGCGCGATCACCTCGGCCAGCGAGTCGAGTTTCGGGCGGCGATCGGCTTCTTCCGCGGCGGCAAAACATTTCTTGCGCGTGGTTTCGTACAGCGCCAGCAATTCGTCCCTGGTCAGTACGCCCGACTGCAGCGCGATCGCCGCCGAGCGCAGCAGTGGATCGCCGGCTTCGACCGCCATCAACTCCTCGAAACTGCGCCACTCGATCTCGAAATCGGTACCGGCGTGACCCATGATCCGCGTCGTGCGCAGATGCAGGAAAGTCGGGCGGCGCGTGCTGCGGCAGTGATGCACGGCGCGCGCGACTTGCTCGTAACCGCCGGCGATGTCCAGCCCGTCGGCATAGAAATAATCCAGTCCGTCGCGGTGCTGGAAGGAATTGGCGATCCAGCCGGTCGGCGTCTTTACCGAAATGCCAATGCCGTTGTCTTCGCAGACATAAAGCACCGGTGCCGGCAGTTTCTGGTACGCGGTCCACGCTGCCGTGTTGAAGGCGGTCTGCGCGGTCGCATGATTGGCGGAGGCATCGCCGAACGAACAGATCGCGATCGAATCTTCTGGAATCGGCAGCTCATGACCGATGCGCTTGGCCTGTTCGATCGCGACCGCCGTGCCCAGCGCCTTGGGCAGATGCGAGGCGATGGTCGAGGTCTGTGGCAGCACCCACAAGGGCTTCGAACCCCAGACCTTGTGACGTCCGCCGGAAATCGGATCGTCCTTGCTCGCGGCAAAGCTCAGCGCCGAATCCATGATCGGATCCATGCCCGGCAGCTTGCGGAAACGCTCGGCCATGAAACCGCCGCTGCGGTAATGCAGAAAAGCTGGATCGGTGTGGCGGGTGAGGCGCGCGATCATCGCGTTGCCTTCATGGCCGGACGAACCGATCGTGTAGAAAACTTTTTGTTGCACGCGCAGAACGCGCGCCATCAGGTCGAGATGGCGCGAGATCAACTGCGATTCGAACAGCTCGATGAAATCCCGCGCCGAACACAGGCTGCCCGGCAAGACCGGGGCGTCCGGCGACGGTTTGCGCGAGGGTGTACCCGACCACTGGCCGACGAATTCGACGAAATTGTCGTCGCAGACCTTGGCGCGGTTGACGTCTTTGTGACGGGCGGGAATCAGCGGAGCTACGGCGGACATGGCGTTCTTTTTCCGGTCGGATGCAGCAAGGGTCAATAGGTTTGCGCGATGAAGCCCGGCTGCGCCTCGACCCGGCGCAGCCAGGCGGTGACCGCCGGATAGCGCGCGAAATCGAAACCGCCGACAGCAGCATCGTGGGTATAGGCGTACAGGGCGATGTCGGCGATGCCGTAGGTGCCAGCGACGAAAAAATTCTGCACGGCGAGATGTTTCTCCATCACGTCCAGCGCCTGATAACCGCGTTCGCGCAGGCGCGGCAAGTCAGCCTGACGCGGGTGATCGGCGGGCAGCCATTTCGCGACGAAACGCGCGACGGCGATGTAGGGCTCGTGGCTGTACTGCTCGAAGAACAGCCACTGCAGTGTCTGCGCACGCAGCCAGCGATCATCAGGAAAATAGCGCGAGCCTTCGGCGAGATAACACAGGATCGCGTCCGACTCGGGCAGCGTGCGGCCGTCCTCGAGTTCGAGCAGCGGCACTTTGCCGTTGCTGTTTTTCGCCAGGAATTCCGGCGTGCGCGTCTGCCCGGTGGTGCTGTCGGTCTCGACCCAGCGACAGGGCTGGCCGAGATGCGCGAGAAGCAACTGGATCTTGTAGCAGTTGCCAGACGCCCGCATGCCGTAGACGGTAATCATGCGGATGCCGCGCTTCGACGCGCCTGCCATTGTTCGCGGGTCTGCGCCCAGATTTCGATGGGCTCCTCGGCGAACGGCGCCGGCAGTTTTCCCGGCCCGCGATTGCTCGAGCCGAGACGCTGCGCCAAGGCCTGCGAGGCACGATTTTCCGGATGGATCGAGTGGATCACTTCGCTCCAGCCCAGATGCGTGAACGCCCAGTCGATCGCTGCGATCCCGGCTTCGGTCGCATAGCCCTTGCCCCAGGCAGCGCGATGGAAAGCCCAGCCGACTTCCGTGCCCGGCCAGCCTTCCGGCTGCCACGGACCCAGCTGGCCGATGCAACGGTCGCTGCTTTTTTCGATCACCGAAAACATCGCATAACCCTGCAATACCCAGGCGCCGGGCATCGCAAGAAAGCGCCGCCAGGCCGCCGCGCGTGGCGCGTGGCCGCCGATGAAGCGTGCGGTTTCCTCGTCGCCGATCATCTCGGCATAAGCGTCGAAGTCCCCTCGCTCCGGAACACGCAGGATCAGGCGCTCGGTCTCGAGCACCGGTCCGAGTGAAATTCGCGCTGCGCTTTCCGGAGCGGCGGCCATCGCGATCAGAACGCGTTGATGCCGGTCACTTCGCGGCCGATCACCAGCTGGTGCACGGTTTCGGTGCCTTCATAGGTGATCACCGATTCCAGGTTCAGCGCGTGGCGGATCGGCGGGTATTCGGTGGTGATGCCGGCGCCGCCGAGGATGTCTCGCGCCTCGCGCGAGATGTCCAGCGCCATGCGGCAATTGTTCCATTTCGCCATCGACACCTGCGCCGGCTGCATCGTGCCAGCGTCTTTGAGGCGACCAAGTTGCAGGACCAGCAGCTGCGCCAGCGTGATCCGACGCGCCATGTCGGCAAGTTTGAGCTGCACCGCCTGCGTACCGGCGATCGGTTTGTTGAACAGGATGCGCGTCTTGGAATATTCCAGCGCCGAGGTGTAGCTGGAAATCGCTGCGCCGATCGGGCCCCAGGTGATGCCGTAGCGGGCCTGGGTAAGGCAGCCGAGCGGGCCCTTGAGGCCTTTGACATTCGGCAGGCGCTGGCTGTCGGGGACACGCACGCTGTCGAAGAACAACGCCGAGGTCACCGAGGCGCGCAGACTCATTTTCTTGTGCACTTCCTGGGCGGTGAACCCGGGCGTGTCGGTCGGGACGATGAAGCCCTGGATGCCGTCGTCGGTCTGCGCCCAGACGATGGCTATATTCGCTACGTTGCCGTTGGTGATCCACATCTTGGCGCCGTTGATGACCCAGTCGTCGCCATCGCGCTTGGCATTGGTTTTCATGTTGGCCGGATCGGAGCCGCCGTGCGGTTCGGTCAGGCCGAAGCAGCCGATGATCTCGCCGCGGGCCATGCCCGGCAGGTACTTCATGCGCTGCTCTTCGGTGCCGTAGGCGTAGATCGGGTACATGCACAGCGAGCTTTGCACCGAAACGAAACTGCGGATGCCGGAATCGCCGCGCTCGAGCTCCTGGCAGATCAGGCCGTAGCTGACCGCGTTGAGGCCGGCGCAGCCGTATTTTTCCGGCAGCGAGGAACCGAGCAGCCCCATCGCGGCGATTTCGGGGATGAGTTCCTTCGGGAAGCGCCCTTGGTCAAAGGCATCGCCGATGATCGGAATCACCTTCTCGTCGACGAAGCGCGCGACCGAATCCTGGATCATTCGCTCCTCGTCGGTCAGCAGGGATCGGACGTCGAAAAGATCAGTCGGGTTCAGGGCCATGAGGGTGCCGGTCAGGTCGGAAAGACCGCCATTTTAGCCCGAGTACCGGGGCAAAGCATGACCTCATGGATCGGAAAGCTTGGGACGCAGCATCCGGGCCCGTATGCGCCCTGGCTGGCCCACTGATGCGACGGCGGCTGCATGCTAACGTGCAAGCACCCTGCCGCCCGCGCCAGGAAACGCCGTCGCAGCGGCGAGACCCGGCAGGACAGCCCCAAGACGACGGAGGAAGCACGCGTGTCCAACCCCTTATTCGCGCCATTGATCGGATTTCTGGGCCGGCTGCGCTATCCGAAACTTTTCCTGGTCATCGGCGTGTTGTTCTTCATCGACCTGCTGATTCCGAATTTCGTGCCTTGGGACGACATCCTGCTGGGCGTGGGCACACTGGTGTTGTCGCGGATCAAGGACAGCAAAGTCCCGGAAAAACTGCCCGAACCGGAACCGCGCAAACCTTCCGACACGTGATCGATGTTGTTTGATAGCCACTGTCATTTCGACGCAGCGGAGTTCGATCACGACCGCGCCGGAGCGCTCGCCCGCGCTCACGCGACGGGCGTCACGCAGCAGTTGATTCCTGCCGTGGATTTTTCCGGATGGCAAAAACTTCGCGGTGTCTGCGCCATGGCGCCAGGCCTGCATGCCGCCTACGGCCTGCATCCGATGTTTCTCGATCGTCACCGCCCGGAACACCTCGACGCCCTGCCCGACTGGATCGAGCGGGAAAAACCCAAGGCGATCGGCGAATGCGGCCTGGATTTCTTCGTCGAAGGTCTCGACGCCACGACGCAGCGCATGTATTTCCGCCGGCAGCTGGAGATCGCGAAGGATTTCTCCCTGCCGGTGGTGGTGCACGCGCGCCGCGCCGTCGACGAGGTCATCGCAACTTTGCGACAGGTTGGCGGGCTGCACGGAGTGATCCACAGCTATTCGGGCAGTGAAGAACAGGCGCAGCAATTGTTCAAACTCGGTTTCCACCTCGGCATTGGCGGGCCGGTGACCCACGAGCGAGCGCAACGCCTGCGCCGCATCGTCACCCATATGCCTATCGAGTGGTTATTGCTGGAAACCGATTCCCCGGATCAACCAGGCGCGCAGCATCGTGGCGAGCGCAATGAGCCTGCATATCTTCCCGAGGTCGCCGCTGTCGTTGCGCAGCTGCGCGGGGAGCCCGTCGAAAATATCGCCGACGCGACGCGTGGCAACGCAGAGAAGTTGTTCGGCATCGGCGGCGACTGAAGCATTCGCCAATCACTCGCAAAGAAAAGGCCGGCAATGCCGGCCTTTACATTTTTCACTGTCGCTTCTATCAGCCCCTGTTGACGGGCGCGCTCTGGGTGACGACCTTGCCATCGACCACGGTCAGCTGATCGCCGGGTTTGCTGTTCATGCGAACCGTCGACTGGCGGCCGGCGTATTTGTAGGTGACGTCATAGCCAACAGTCTTCTGCGTCGATCCCAGGGCGATGCGACTGCCGCGGGCCGGTGCATTGTCCATACGCATGCTGCCGGTGCTGCCGTTGGACTTGCGATAGTTGACGTCGTAGCCGATGACGTTGCTGACCGCCTGATCCTCGTCGTGGCATTGCTGCTCGGTGCGCGAGACAACCTTGCCGTTGTCGCTGCGCTTGTCGATCGCGTGTCCGGCAAAACCACCGGCGACCGCACCAGCCAGAGTCGCGGCCTTGCGGCCATTGCCCTTGCCGACCTGGTTGCCGATCACGCCGCCGATCACGGCGCCGGCAACAGTACCGCCAACATTGCCATCGCGTTCGGGCAGGCGGTCCTGCACCACGACATCGGCACAAACCTGATGCGACTGCGTGGATTGACTGGTGATTTCATTGCTGCCGGTCACGGTGCCGTAGATGGTTTCCTTGACGGTGACCGGTTTGACGCGGGTGACGTCGGCGTATTCGACGGCGGGGGCCGCGGGCGCTGCCGTCATGGCGGGCTCGACGGCGACTTGGGGAGTTTCGGCGGGCGCGGTTTCTGCGGGGGTCGTTTGCGCCGGCATGGTGCCCGATTGCTGCACGGCCGCCGGCGTAGTGTTGACCGCGCCCTGGGCATTGGCATCGGCAGGCGCGCGGTTGCAAGCGGAAAGAGTCATCACGGCGAGAGCCGGAACAAGCGCAGCAACCAGAATCTTTTGGCGAGTCATTGAATGCCTCCTAGTGAGGGACCCTTGGGACGGGGCGACCGCATTCAATCACAGCGAACCTGAACGACATCTCCGCGATGCGCTTCGATTCGGATCACGTCGCGCTCACAAAAATGATTCGCGATTCAGGCTGGCGCGTTCCTGAGCAGTAATTCAATCGCCTTGCCGACTGCTGCGAATGCGAAGGTGCCGGTGACATGAGTGGCGGCACCCAACCCAGCACCGCAATCGAGTTTCAGCGCTGCATCGGCGCCCAACGCCGGGCGCGTGCCGCAGACGGAACCATCGGCCTGTGGATACTTCACGTTCTCCAGCGAATACACCGCCGGCACACTGAAGTAACGATCCTTGTTCTTCGGAAAGTTGAATTCGCTACGCAATTTCTTGCGCACCAGCGCCAGCAATGCGTCGTGTTCGGTGCGGGAAAGATCACGGACCCGCACCTGGGTTGCATCGGTGCGGCCGCCCGCGGAACCGGACACCACCAGCGGCAGCTTGCGTCGCCGACACCAGGCGATCAGCTCGACCTTGCTGCGGAAACTGTCGCAGGCATCGACCACGAGGTCGTAGCCGCGATCGAGCAATTCGCCCAGGTTCGACGGTGTGAGGAAACTGGCGATGACTTCGACGCGTATCGCCGGATTGATCGCACGGCAACGCTCGGCCAGCACCTCGGCCTTGCCGCGACCATAATGTCCATCGAGTGCATGCAACTGCCGATTGGTGTTGGACACGCAGACATCATCGGCATCGATCAGGGTCAACGCGCCGATTCCGCTGCGCGCCAGCGCCTCGACCGCCCAAGAGCCGACACCACCCAACCCGACCACGCAGACATGCTTGCGCGAAAGCCGCGCCACACTGCCCAGCCCATAAAGCCGATCGACGCCGGCGAAGCGTTCTTGCATTGAGGATTCCATCCGGCAATTGTAATGGCCGGGTGAGCATCGCGGGCACGGGTCGGTGTTTGTTCAGCCGCCTCTGTTAGGGTCGCTGCACTTATTTGCCGGAGAACATCCATGAAATTCCGTCTTCTCGCCTTCGCCGTTGTCGGCGCCACGCTCGCCGCCTGCGCCTCGCAACCCTCGCCCGGCTACGGCCGTGCTTCGGCACCATCCGCGCCACCGATGGCGGTGCGCTGCCTGGATTGCGGTCGCGTCGAGGCGATCGAAACCGTTTATGGCGCACGCCAGAACACCCGCACCGGCGCCGTGCTCGGCGGCATCGTCGGTGGCGTGGTCGGCAACCAGGTTGGCAAGGGCGACGGCAAGAAAGCCGCGACAGTCGCCGGCGTGGTCGGCGGCGCGATCGCCGGCAATGCGATCGAGAACAAGCGCAACGAGCAGACCTACAACATCACCGTGCGCATGGAAGACGGCCGATTGGTCGTGATCAACCAGAACACCATCTCGCCCGAACTTCGCCAGGGCTCGCCGGTGCGCGTGACCGGCAACCGCGTGGTCCTGCTCCGCTAGGCAAAACGGCCGCGATGCCACTGAGTGCATCGCGGCCACCTCAAGCAACAATCCAGGCCGCAATTCCGGACGACGGAAGCGCCATGTTATCTTCGGCGCGGATATTTCCGGAGTCCTGCGCATGCGTTCATTGATTCTCGCCCTGATCGCCCTCGTCGTCGGCGCGGTCGGCGCCCTTATCCTGGTGAATGCGTTGAATCGCGGCACTTCCTATCAGGATGGCGTCATGACCGTGATCGGCGCGCAGAAAAAAGCGTTGGACCTGAGCATCAAGCAGAACCGCTGCGCGCCGACCGACATGGTGCCGCGCCTGCAGACGCTGCGCTTCGTCGCCAACGACATCGAGCCTGCCTTCGAAGCCATGCAGGGCGACCAGCAATTCAGCCGCTATGCCGGCGATCTGCGCGCCGCCGCCGACGGCGCCCTGATGACGCCCCCGGCGAGTTGTGCTGCCGCCGAAGCTGCGCTGTCCAAGATCGACAAGGCCTGCGACAGCTGCCACCGCGACTACAAGAACTGAGTCGCCGCCCAGTTGGAAACCGTTTGCGCAACCGCATCCGGCCGCTTCATCCAACGGAAATGATCTGCGCGTTCGCCAAGACGCTCGTCATCGAATAACTCGTTGCTGTGCGCGCCCGCACCGAGTTTGTCGAACAGGGCCGCCAGTGAGGCCGCCGGCGCCAGCCAGTCGTCGCTGAAGCGGATGCCTAACGCGGGCTGCCGCAACCGCTTCATCGCTATTTCGATATCGCCCGCCAACCCAACCTCGTGATAGTCGCCGCGCCGGACCGTGCCGGCCCATTGCCGCATCAAGGTCGCCGCTTCGCGTCCTGCCCAGTCCAGTCGATCGCCGGGAAAATAGCCGAACAATCGCGTGAGCGGCGGGATCAATCGCGCGAAAACGTTGATGCCGATGTGATATTTCCCGGTGAACGTCCGTGCATGCGGAACACCCGTGGCGACTAGCAGCAAGCCGATGAAATCCTGCGGTTGCAACGCTGCCGCCAGCACCGCGAGTTGACCACCGAGACTATGACCGCCGACCAGCCAGCGCCGCTCCGGCGCTGCCAGCTTCGCCGCCGCAAGACTTGCGGGAATATCCGAGTGCAGCAATTGCCGATAGCCCCAATCGTCGCGCCGCGATGGCCGCAGCGAACTGCTGTCGTTGCCGCGCCACTCGTGTACCGCGACGGTGACGCCGCGCGCCGCCAACGACTGCGCCCAGGCTTCGTATTTCCGCGCAGGAACCCCCAGTGCCGGAAGCCAGAGCAGGGCCAGTGGCGTCGATGGCGTCAGCCACAGGCGGGTCAACCAGCGATGGCCATCGTCGGCGTGTGTCGGCAGATCCATTGCATCTCCGAAAAATCGCGACGTCCCGGACGCGGACAACGGCGGGCGACAGAAGCACCCAGAATACCTGCAGCGAACCCCAGATCTGCCAACAGGTGGCCATCATCCGGGGTGAATCCGCACCCGGGCTGACCCTACCCTGTGGTCACTGCCGGTCGAGGCTGGTCACGACCCGCCCTCTGTGGCAACGCAACGTGCGAAGGCGATCACACTTCGCTATGGTCGGGCATCCGGACCGGGTTCCGGACTTTTGCCACTTCCATCATTTGAGGGGAAACGCATGTCGAATACTGCACGGAATGTCCTGCTCGTCGCCGGACTGGTCGCTGTCGCGGGTACCGCGTTCGCCGCACGCCAGGGCATTGAACGCGGACCTGGCGTTCTGGAAAACCCGGTGCGCATAGGCATGTTCGCCGACAACAGCGGCCGCCAGCCGTTTCTGGGCACGGTCGAGTTCAAGATCACCAACACCAGCAGCGAAACCCTGCGCATCCCCTACTGGCAGCTGCCCTCAGGCCAGATCAATTCCGACGTCTTTGAAATCTACCGCGGCGGCGAGCGCGTCGAATACACCGGCGCGATGGTCAAGCGTGGCGCGCCGCTCGACGAAGACATGGTCATCCTGCAGCCGGGCGAAACCAAGGTCGTGAAGGCTGATCTGGCTACCGCCTACGACCTGTCGAAGACCGGCGAATACGACGTGCGCTTCAAGTCCTACCTGCAAAACGCCAGCACCGCCCGTGGCATCGCCATCGCGCGCAACAACGGCGGCTTGGCGACCATTGAATCGGCACCGCTGCGTCTGTGGGTGGATGGCGCCAGCGTGGTCAACAGCCTCAAGGCCGGCAATGCTTCGATCCAGGCCAAACCGGCCCCGGCAGCCACCTGCACCGGCGGCACCTGTTACGAATCGTGCTCGGCGACCCGCCAGACCCAGCTCGTCACCGCGCTGAATTCGGCCCGCGTTTATTCCGAGGATGCCAAGAACTACCTCAACATCGGCACCGTCGGCGCGCGCTACCTCACCTGGTTCGGCGCGTACACCAGCGGCCGCTACGGCACCGCCAAGCAGCATTTCACAGCGATCGACACTACGCTCGACACCAAGCAGATGACCTTCAACTGCAGCTGCACGACCAAGAACACCTACGCCTACGTCTATCCAAACCAGCCGTACCGCATCTACGTCTGTGGCGCGTTCTGGGCGGCCCCGAACACCGGCACCGATTCCCGCGCCGGCACGATCATCCACGAGACCAGCCATTTCGACATCGTCGCCAATACCGACGATGTGGTCTACGGCCAGGCCGGCGCGAAGAACCTCGCCCTGACCAACCCGACCGATGCGCTGCGCAACGCCGACACCCACGAATACTTCGGCGAGAACAACCCGCACCAGAACTGATCGCCGCGCCTCGCGATCAAGGAAACGGCCCGCTTCGGCGGGCCGTTTTTTTTCTGCACGGGAAAGCATCCGCCCGGTAACCTAGCCAAGTAGACCCCGCCGGCGTTGAGACCAACCTGAGACGATGGACAGCCATTTCCTGCTTTACCTGATTTCCGGCCTGCTGATCGTGATCGGCTTGGCCGGCATCATCCTGCCGGCTCTGCCCGGCCTGCCGGTGATGTTCGCGGGCATGTTGCTGGCGGCCTGGACCGATGATTTCAGCAAGATCGGCTTCTGGACCCTGCTCCTGCTGGGGCTGCTGACCGTCATCGCCCTGGCTGTCGACATCTTCGCCTCGCTGTTCGGCGCCAAGCGCGCCGGCGCCTCGAAGCTGGCCTTGTTCGGTGCCGCCATCGGTACCCTGGTCGGTTTGTTTTTCGGCATTCCCGGCATTCTTCTCGGCCCGTTTCTCGGCGCAGTCATCGGCGAGTTGATAGCCGGCAAAGCCTGGCGCGAAGCCTCGAAAGTCGGCTTCGCCACCTGGCTGGGATTGGCGATCGGCACCGCGCTCAAGCTCGCGCTGGCATTCGCGATGCTGGGGATATTTGCGATCGCGCTGCTCTGGAATTGAGTTGCCGGCACAGCTTCATCAGCGAAAAAGACACGCCTGTCGAATCACTCCTGCAACTCCCGCAACGTCACCGACGGTGGCGCGCGCAACACGCGCCGCGTCGCCAACATGCCGGCGACCATCGCCGCGAGCATGCCGAGCACGCTGCCGATCAGCAGCATCTTCCAGTCCGGCGACCAGGGCAGATCGAACACCTTTTTCGCGACCACGCCAGCCAGCGCCATCGCCGCGATCGCCGCCGTGACGCCGGATAGCAGTCCGATCGCCGCGAATTCCGAGGCCTGCGCCAGCAGCAATTGCCGGCGGCTGCCACCAAGCACGCGCATCACCGCACCTTCGAGCAGGCGCTCGTCCTGCGACGCGCTCACCGATGCCAGAAGCACCAGAATCCCGGCGACGAGTGAGAAATAAAACACCGCTTCCACCACCAGCGACACCTGATCGACCGTGCTGCGGATCTGTGCGATCACCGCATCGATGTCGACCACGGTCAGATTCGGAAATCGCTCGACCAGGGTATTGGTGAAACCTGTCTGCGTACTCGACGCATGCACCGCACCGATATAACTGGCCGGATAGCCATCCAGCGAACCCGGCGAGCCGATCACGAAAAAATTCGGCTGGAAGCTCTGCCAATCGACCTTGCGCAGGCTGGTGATCTTCGCCTCGTAGCGCTGCCCGGCGATATCGAAGGCGACGCGCTCGCCGAGCCTCCAGTGCAGCGTCGTCGCCAATTCCTGTTCCACCGATATTTCCGGTGTCGCGCTACCGCCTGCCGACCAGAATTTTCCGGCGGTGACTTCGTTGTCGGCGCGCAGGGTCTTCGCGAAGGAAAGATTGAATTCGCGTTCGGCGAGGCGTTTGGCGCGATCGTCATCGGTGTAGTCGGCGCCGCTGGCAGGCTTGCCATCGACTTCGATCAGGCGCCCGCGAATCATCGGATACAGCGTCGGCGAAGCCACGCCCAACTTCTTCAGCGCGTCTGTGATCGGCGCGACCTGCTCGGGCTGCACGTTCACCAGAAAGCGATTCGGTGCATCCGCTGGCAGCGCCTGCTGCCAGCGCGACAACAGATCGGTGCGCACGAAGGTCAGCAGCAGCAACACCATCAGGCCCAGGCCCAGCGAAGAAATCTGCGCGACACTGGCGCCGGCGCGGCGGCTGACATTGGCCAACCCGTAACGCCACGGCCCGTGCAGGCGCGAACGCAGACGCCGCACCAATGCAATCAGCGCGAACGCGAGCGTCGCCAGCACCGCGAGCGTCACCAGGATGCCGATCAGCATCGCCGTGCCCAGTGCCGGCGATCCAGCCTTCCACCACAACAGCATCGCCAATCCGGCCAGACCCACCGCGCCCGCGACCCAGGCGCTCGGTTCGCCGACATCGAGATCGCGGCGCAATACCAGAAGGGCCGGTACACGCCGCAGCGCCAACACCGGTGGTACACCGAAGGTAAACAACACCGTCAGGCCGACCGCGAAACCCTCGAATGCCGGCCGCCAACCCGCCGGCGGAATCGCCAAACCAAGACTCTGCGCCAGCCAGGCACCCGCCACCGATTGCAACGCGAGCGCACAGAGCACGCCGACAGCGCTGCCGATCACGCCGAGCATCAGCAGTTCACCGACATGGATGCCGACCAGCGTGCGCTGGCTCGCGCCCAGGCAACGCATCACCGCGCTGCCGGCCAGATGCCGCGCGCTGTGTCGACGCGCCGCCATCGCGACCGCTACTGCAGCGAGTACGACCGAAACGAGCGCCGCAAGCCCGAGGAATCGTCCGGCACGATCCAGCGCCGAGCGAATTTCCGGGCGCGCATCGGCGACGGTTTCCAGACGCTGGCCGCGACCGAGATGCTGCTTCGCCGTCGCGAGAAAGCTTTCCACCGCCGACGGCTCACCGGCGACGATCAATCGATAGGTGATACGGCTGCCTTCCTGCTCCAACCCGGTGGCGGGCAAATCGGCGAGATTGAGAAACACTTTCGGGCCAGTGCTGAAAACATCGAGCGCCGCGTCCGGCTCCTGCGTCACCAGCGCCGTCAATGTCAGTGTCGACGCGCCGACGTGCACTGGATCGCCGATCTTCGCTGCCAACGCCTGCGCGCCGGCACGCGACATCCACACGCTGCCGCGCGCGGGGATCGAGTGCGCGATGATTTCCGGCGCATTCGCCGCCATCTGCACATGAAAATTTCCGCGCAACGGAAACCCGGCACCGATTGCACGGACATCGCCCAGCTTCAAGGCTTCGCCAACGCGAACCATGCTCGGGAATCCGCGCGTCTCGGTCTGGCGCAGACCAGGAATGGCCGCAGCAGCTCGCCAGCTATCGGACAGCGGCTCGTCCGCGCGCAGCACTGCATCGCCACCGAGCAAACGGTTCGCCTCCATCGCCAACCCGCGTTCGGCGCGATCGGTGAGAAAGCCGACCGCCGATACTGCCATCACCGCGAGCAGCAACGCCGCCAGCAGAATGCGGATTTCACCTGCGGCAAGATCACGGCGCAGTTGCCGCCAGGCCAAGCCAGGAATCCTCACGCGCTCACCAGACGGCCGGCCGCGAGGCGCAGCACGCGGCTGCAGCGCGCTGCGAGTCTTTCGTCATGCGTGACCAGCACCAGCGTCGTGCCGTGCTGGGCGTTGAGTTCGAACAACAGGTCGACGATCGCGCGGCCGGTGTCGGTATCGAGGTTGCCGGTGGGCTCGTCGGCGAACAACAGGTCCGGCTCGGTGACGAAGGCGCGCGCCAGCGCCACGCGTTGCTGTTCGCCGCCGGAAAGTTGTCGCGGATAGTGTTCGAGACGCTCGCCAAGGCCGACGCGCTCAAGGATTTTTTTCGCGGGAGCCTGCGCATCGCGATCGCCGCGCAACTCCAGCGGCAGCATCACGTTCTCGATCGCGGTCAGCGCCGGCAACAACTGGAAACTCTGGAACACGAAGCCGACTTTCTCGCCGCGAATGCGCGCGCGCCCGTCTTCGTCCAGCGCCGAGAGCACGATGTCGTCCAGGCTCACGCTGCCGGTGCTGGGCAGGTCCAGGCCAGCCAGCAGGGACAGTAAAGTGCTCTTGCCAGAACCCGAGGCGCCGACAATCGCCACGGCTTCGCCCGAACGGATGGTAAAACTGACATCGGCGAGGATGGTGAGCTCGTGATCGGGCAGGCGCACCCGCTTGCCCAGACCTGCGGCGGTGAGCGCGCCGGCGCCGACACTTGAATGCGGGGGCGATGCCGCCATGGATGAGGTCATGTTCTCAGGAGCCTTGGGTATGAAATCAGTACATGGAGTCTGGTCGGGCCTGGTTCAACGCGGCGTCATGGCCGGGATCGTCTTCCTGTCCATGATGGCTCATGTGCAGGCGGCGCCGCCCGCAGCCACAGCCGCGAAAACCGTGTTGGTGATGGGCGATTCGCTGTCGGCCGGCTATGGCCTGAGCATGGCCCAGGGCTGGGTGACGCTGACCGCCGAGCGCATGAAGACCAGCCATCCCGGCTGGCGCGTGGTCAACGCCAGCATCAGCGGCGAAACCAGCGCCGGCGGCGCTTCGCGCGTCAAAGCCGAGCTCGCGCGGGTCAAACCGGCGATAGTGGTAATCGAACTCGGCGCCAACGATGGTCTGCGCGGGCTGTCGCTGGTCCAGACCCGCGGCAATCTCGAAACGATGATCCGCGCTGCGCAATCGTCGAAAGCCAAAGTGCTGCTGATCGGCATGCGCCTGCCGCCGAACTTCGGTCCCGAATACACGCATGGCTTTGAAGAAAATTATGCGGTGCTTTCGAAGCAGTACAAGACGACTCTGCTGCCCTTCCTGCTCGCACCGGTCGCCGGCGACCGCGGCAATTTCCAGGACGACGACCTGCATCCCACTGCCGCGATGCAACCAAAGCTGCGCGACCATGTCTGGGTGGCGCTGGCACCGTTGCTGAAATAATTCCGCAGCGCGACGCAGAATATTCGACCAGCAAAAACCTCAGCGCGCCGAAGCCGGCACCTTCAGCTCTTCGCTCAAGGCGAGAATCGCATCGTGCTCGTGCACGAATTTCCCGGGCTCGCTACGTTCGCTGAGCACAACAATGGCGCGGGCGACATCCAGCGCTTCGACGGCGCGGTAGCGGCGCAGCTTGTTGCCAAGCATCAACACGTTGGTCGCCGGCGCCAGCGCCTGCATCACCGCTTCGCCGGGGCGCCGTTCGTTGCGCGCGCCCAGCAACAGGCCGGGTTGCAGGATGTCGAGGCGCTCGAAACCGATATCCGCGAGCGCGTCCTCGACCTCGCCTTTCACGCGCAGATAGAAATTGCCCGACTGCCGGCTGGCGCCGACCGACGACACCAGGATCGCGCGGCGCGCGCCGAGGTCGAAGGAAAGCTTGGCCAGGCGCAGCACCAGTTCGCGGTCGACGGCGATGAAGGCTTCGCGCGAACCCGCGGTCTTGATCGTCGTGCCCAGGCAACTGATGTAGACGTCGAGCGCTGCGCCGGCGAGACGATCGCTGACCTGCGCATACAGTTCGCCATCGGCGGCGCGATCAGCAAGCGCAGCGACAATCGCCGCGACACGTGCCTCACTGATCGGCAACGTCCGTCGCACCGGCGCCAGCACGCGGCCGTTCCATTCGCGATCGGCCAGCCGCTGCCGCAGCACATCGCCACCGACCAGACCGGTGACGCCCGCCAGCAGGATCTGCGTGGTCATGCGCGTCATGCGTCTAGGTCCAATCCGTCAGCCCTTCGCGGGCATAGACTTCCTTGAAGGAAGGCCGCGCCTTCATGCGTTGCGCATGCGCCTGCAGCGCCGGCCAGCTGTGCGCGGGCCGTGGCATGTTGCGCGACCAGCGCATCAGCATGGTCATCATGAAATCGACGGCGGAAATTTTTTCGCCAAGAATATAAGGGCCATTCGCTTCGATGTGCTGCGCGACGCGCGCCCAGGCCGCTTCGATACGTTGCCGCGCCTGTTCCTTCGCCACATCGATGTTGGCTTCGCCGGCCGGCTCGGTCGGATAGAACCAGGCGCGATACGCAGGCTGCAGCGTATTGGCCATGAAAAACATCCACTGGTAGTACGAGGCACGCGCCGGAGTGGCGATGGCGGGTGCGAGCGCCGCAGCAGGATAGCTATCGGCCAGATGCAGCACGATAGCGGCAGACTCGGTGATGACCTGGCCGTCGACGACCAACGTCGGCACGACACCGGCAGGATTGATCTTCAGGTACTCGGGGGATTTTTGTTCGTTGCGGTCGAAGTCGAGCTTGGCCAGTTCATGCGGCACGCCGAGTTCGATCAGCAGCCAGTGCACGACCAGGCTGGCGGTACTGGGCGAGTAATGCAGAGTAATCATGCGACCTCCCGGGAAAGGCCCCAGCATAAGGGCATCGCCGGGGAAAAACCCCAGGCCGAATGGCAGGGGTTGTTGGCACCGCCCTCGTACTCGCAGCGCGCGCTCAGTGTCGGATCTTGTGCCGGGTCTTGGACTTCCGGCCGCTGCCATGCGGCTTGCTGGCGTTCCCGGCTTTGGAAGCCTTGGCGGCTTTCACTGGCGCCTTCTTGCCGGCAGCCGCCTTCGGAGGCACGGGCACGGCGGCAGGAGGCGCATCACCGATGATCGACTTGACCGGACAGACCGCGAACACCGGGCACTTGCGGCAACCGACCGCGATGGCAACAGGACAAAGGATCATGAGTGCGATGCTCCGGTGGAAAGCCCAAGCTTACTAGCTTGCCGAGAGCAGACTCATACCGCCTCAGCGACTGGCGGCACTCCCGTGGAAAGCCCAAGCTTACTAGCTTGCCGAGAGCAGACTCATACCGCCCCAGCACAAAAAGAAATCCGTCATCCCGGCGAAAGCCGGGACCCATTGAAAAGATCACCATGGGTCCCGGCTTTCGCCGGGATGACGAATTGAAGATGGTGGAGATCACCCTTCCTGCGTGACACGCAAGACCTCCTCGATCGTGGTGACGCCCTGCATCGCCTTGATCAGGCCGTCCTCGTACATCGTGCGCATGCCGGTGGCGCGCGCGGCTTCCTCGATCTCGCCCATGCCGGCGTGCTGCATCACCAGCCGGCGCAGGTCGTCGTTCATCACCAGGAATTCCATGATCGTGCCGCGACCGAGGTAACCCGTCGGCGCAAGCGCGGATGCTTTCGGGCGATAGAGGTAAATCGTTCCCTCGGGCTGGAAGCGGCGCAGGCCGAATTCCTCGATCACTTCCGGCAACGCTTCGTATTTTTCCGCATGCGTCGGCTCGAGGCGACGCACCAGGCGCTGCGCGAGGATGCCGTTCACCGTCGACGTGAGCAGATAGTCCTCGACGCCCATGTCCAGCAATCGCGTGATGCCGCCGGCGGCGTTGTTGGTATGCAGCGTCGACAACACCAGGTGGCCGGTGAGCGCGGACTGGATCGCGATGCGCGAGGTTTCCAGATCGCGCATTTCGCCGATCATGATGATGTCCGGGTCCTGGCGCACGATGCTGCGCAGCGCATGCGCGAAATCCAGACCGATCTGCGGCTTGACCTGGATCTGGTTGATGCCCTCGATCTGGTATTCGACCGGATCCTCGACGGTGATGATCTTCACGTCGGGCGTGTTGAGTTGCGACAGTGCCGCGTACAGCGTGGTCGTCTTGCCCGAGCCGGTCGGGCCGGTGACCAGCAGGATGCCGTGCGGTTGCTCGAGCACACGCACGAAGCTGGCGAGGAACTCGTCGGTGAAACCCAACGCCTTGAAATCGAGCACCACCGATTCGCGATCGAGCAATCGCATCACCACGCTCTCGCCGTGCGCGGTCGGCACCGTGCTCACGCGCAGATCCAATTCCTTGCCCTGCACGCGCACCATGATGCGACCGTCCTGCGGCAGGCGGCGCTCGGCGATGTTGAGCTTCGCCATGATCTTGATGCGCGAGATCACCGCGGCAGTGAGATTTGCCGGCGGGCTTTCCGCTTCTTCGAGCACGCCGTCGACGCGGTAACGCACCTTGAGGCGATTCTCGAACGGCTCGATATGGATGTCGGAGGCGCGCAACTCGACCGCGCGCTGGATCACCAGATTCACCAGACGGATGACCGGCGCTTCCGAGGCGAGGTCGCGCAGGTGCTCGACGTCGTCCTCGTCGCCGGCGGATTCATCGCCGATGTTCTCGACGATCGCACCCATCGCGCTGCGACCCTGGCCGTAATAGCGCTCGATCAGGTCGGCGATCTCCGAGCGCAGCCCGATGCGAACCTGCACCGCGCGACCGGTCGCCAATTGCACCGCGTCCATCGCGTAATCGTCCTGCGGATCGGCGACCAGCAACTGGATGGCATGTTCATCTTCGCCGACCGGGCAGATCGCCTGCTGCTTCATGAAGCGCAGCGACAGCGTCACATTCGCCGGCGGCGCCTCGGGGCAATCCTTGGCCAGCACCAGCGGCAGGCCCAGGGCTTCGCTCGCGGCCTCGGCCATGTCGCGTTCCGAGACCATGCCCAGCCGGACCAGCAAGGCCGCCAATGATCCGCCCGCCTCGCCCTGCAGCCGCTGCGCCCGCGCCAAGTCACCTTCCTTGAGGCGACCACGCAGCTGCAACACCTGCGCGATGCGCAGGTCGACGGTGTCGGCGGGTGGGTCGGCCAGGCTGTCGTTGGGGGCGGCGTTCACGCAGTGGATCCGGGAGAGTGGACGCCGGACTTTAGCAGAGCCGGCGGGCCCGGAAACGGCCCGCGCAAGCCGGGAAATTCATATTGCGGCGCCGCACCACCGTGGCCGCGCGCATGGCGGTTCAGCTTCGGCGACCCCGTATCGGATCGCCTACCCCACCCACACCCGCGCGTTGCGGAACAGGCGCAGCCAGGGCGAGGCTTCGCCCCATTCCGGCGGGTGCCAGCTCATCTGCACGGTGCGATGCACGCGTTCGGGATGCGGCATCAGCAAGGTGCTGCGGCCGTCGCTGCTGGTCAGGCCGGTGATGCCGGCCGGCGATCCATTCGGATTGGCGGGATGGGTTTTCGCGACCGCGCCGCTGCCGTCGATGAAACGCATCGCGACTTTCGCCAGCGCCTGGTGTTCGGGCGCATCGAATTCGGCGCGGCCTTCGCCGTGCGAAACGACGATGGGCAGACGCGCGCCGGCCATGCCCTGCAGGAACAGCGATGGCGAATCGACGATCTCGACCTGCGACAGCCGCGCCTCGAATTGCTCGCTGCGATTGCGCAGGAAACGTGGCCAGTGTTCCGCGCCAGGAATCAGCGTCTTGAGTTGCGCCAGCATCTGGCAGCCGTTGCAGACGCCGAGGCTGAAGCTGTCGCTGCGTTCGAAGAACGCCGCGAACTGCTCGCGCATGTCCGGGCGCTCGAGGATCGACGTCGCCCAACCGCGACCGGCGCCAAGCACGTCGCCATAGCTGAAACCGCCGCAGGCCGCGAAGCCCTTGAACTGCTCCAGGCGCGCGCGGCCGGCGATGAGGTCGGACATGTGCACGTCGACCGCCGTGAAGCCAGCCTTGGTGAACGCCGCCGCCATCTCGAACTGGCTGTTGACGCCCTGCTCGCGCAGGATCGCCACGCGCGGCTTCGCGCCGACGTTGATGTAGGGCGCGGCGATGTCGTCGGCGATATCGAAGCCGGGCTGCGCGATCAATCCGGTCGCGTTGAAATCGCGCTGGTGTTCGCGTTCCTCGTCGGCGCAGTCGGGATTGTCGCGCAGGCGCTGCATGGCATGCGTGGTCGACCACCAGGCGTCGAACAATTCCTGCCAGCGCCATTCCACGACGGTCTCGTCGTCCTCGTGCACGCGGATGCTGGGCGTACGCGTGGGCTTGCCGATGCGCTGCGCGCAATGGGTGAGGTCGTGGCGGTTGACCAGGTCGGCGAAACGCGCGCGATCTTCGGCGGCGATCTGCACGATCGCGCCGAGTTCCTCGTTGAACAGCATCTTGAAGGTGTCGTCGCCCCAGTCGTCGAGCGAAATTTCCAGACCAAGACGCGAGGCGAAAGCCATTTCGCACAAGGCAGCGAAGGCGCCACCATCGGAGCGGTCGTGATAGGCGAGCAGCAACTGATCAGCGCGCGCGGCCTGGATCAGGTCGAAGAACGCGGTGAGCGTTTCGGGCTCGTCGAGATCGGGGCAGGCGCCGCCGATGGCTTCATAGCATTGCGACAGCACGCTGCCGCCGAGACGCTTCTTGCCGGCGCCAAGACCGATCAGCCACAACTCGGACTCGACTTCGCGATCGAGCACCGGCGTCAGCTGGCCGCGAACATCGGCGACGCGCGCGAAGGCGCTGATGATCAGCGACACCGGCGCCAGCGACTTCTGCGGCACGCCATCGCTATCCCACTGCGCCTGCATCGACAGCGAATCCTTGCCGACCGGAATGCTGATATCGAGTTCCGGACACAACTCCAGACCGACCGCCTTGACCGCGTCGAACAGCAACGCGTCCTCGCCTTCATAACCAGCTGCGGCCATCCAGTTGGCGGAAAGTTTTACTTCCGACAGCGACGCCACCGGCGCCGCCGCGAGATTGGTGATCGCTTCGCCGACCGCCATGCGCGCCGACGCGGCGGCGTCGATCAAGGCCAGCGGCGTGCGTTCGCCGATCGCCATCGCTTCGCCGGCATTGCCGAGGAAATCGGTGAGCGTGATCGCGCAGTCGGCCAGCGGCAGCTGCCAGGGGCCGACCATCTGGTCGCGCGAGCTCAGGCCACCGACCGTACGGTCGCCGATCGTCACCAGGAAGTTTTTCGCCGCCACGGTCGGATGCGCGAGCACGCGCAGGCCGGCCTCGTGCAGCACGATCTGGCTGGTATGCAGTTTCGGCCAACGCACTGCATGCGGGCGGTGGGTGTCGCGATGCATTTTCGGCGCCTTGCCGAACAGCAGATCCATCGGCATGTCGATGGCGAAGTCTTTCGTCGCGGGCAGATCCACGCCGTAGCCGACGACCAGGCGCTGCTCCTGCGTGGCTTGGCCGACCACGGCATACGGACAACGCTCGCGGGCGCAGATCGCCTCGAATTCCGCCAAGCGCTCAGCAGCAACGCCGAGCACGTAACGCTCCTGCGATTCGTTGCTCCACAACTGCATCGGCGACAGCGAGGGATCGTCGCTGGGCACCTTGGCCAGATCGATCACGCCACCGACGTCGGAATCGTGCAGCAATTCCGGGATCGCGTTCGACAGACCGCCGGCACCGACGTCATGCATGAAGCGGATCGGGTTTTCTTCGCCGAGGCCGACGCAGCGATCGATCACTTCCTGGCAGCGCCGTTCCATTTCCGGGTTGTCGCGCTGCACCGAGGCGAAGTCGAGATCCTCGGAACTCTGGCCCGAGGCGACCGACGATGCGGCGCCACCACCGAGGCCGATCAGCATCGCCGGACCGCCGAGCACGATCACCGCGTCGCCGGGACGCAGCGAAAGTTTTTTCACCATCGATCGATCGATCGCGCCGAGACCGCCGGCGAGCATGATCGGTTTGTCGTAGGCGCGGGTCAGGCCGGGCGTGCCGGTCGGAAATTCGAAACTGCGGAAATAACCGGTGAGGTTGGGCCGGCCGAATTCGTTGTTGAAGGCCGCGCCGCCGATCGGGCCGTCGAGCATGATCTCGAACGCCGACGCCATGCGCGGATTCAGCGCGCGCGGTTTTTCCCAGGGCTGCGGCAGCGTCGGAATGCGCAGGTGCGAGACCGAGAAACCGGACAGGCCGGCTTTCGGTTTGCCACCGCGACCGGTCGCGCCCTCGTCGCGGATCTCGCCGCCGTTGCCGGTGCTGGCGCCGGGAAACGGCGCGATCGCCGTCGGATGGTTGTGGGTTTCAACCTTGATGCAGAAAGCGCTGTCGAGCGGCGGCAGAAAGCGGTATTCACCATTCTCGCCAGGTCGAAGACGCTCGCCGATGTGGCCTTCCACCACCGCCGCGTTGTCCTTGTAGGCACTGAGCGTGAGTTGCGGCGATTGCTGGTGGGTGTTCCTGATCATGCCGAACAGCGACTGCGGCATGTCCTCGCCATCGATCGTGTACTTGGCGTTGAAAATCTTGTGCCGGCAATGCTCGGAATTGGCCTGCGCGAACATCATCAGTTCGGCATCGGACGGATCACGCTGCAGTTCGCCGAAACGCAGCAGCAGATACTCGAGCTCGTCGTCGCTCAGCGCCAGGCCCAGCGCCGCGTTCGCTTCGCGCAAGCGCGGCAGCGGGATGCGCTCGAGCTTGCCGGCGGGCTGGCTGACGAACAGGCGCGCGGCTTCGTCGCGGCTGGCCAGCAGGGATTGCGTCATCGGGTCGTGCAACGCCGCTGCGAGTTTCGGCCAGCGCGGATCGTTGGCGGCCGGCAGGCCGATCAGATCGAGACGCAGGCCACGCTCGACGCGTTTGAGCGCATGGCCGGCACCGCGCAGGATTTCGGTGGCCTTGCTGGCCCAGGGCGACAGCGTGCCCAGACGCGGGGTGACGAAGCGGCTGCTGGCGCCCGGTTCGGCGACGGCATCGGCAGTGCAGCCCTGGAGGATGCGGCCGAGGGTGGTGGCGTCGAGGACGGCCATGACCTCGGGCTCAAGGAAATAGACATGCCAGGCGCCGCTGACTTGCAGCTCGGGGACGATCTGGCGGAGGCGGGTCTGGAGACGGTCGCGGCGGAAGGGCGACAGGGCCGGCAGGCCCTCGAGGACGATCATGTCCGCTCAATTCCGTGGAAACGGGACGGCCATTCTAAACGAAGCGGCCCGCCCGGGATGCCCGGACGGGCCGCAAAAACGCCTGAAATCGACCCAGACCGGGCTTATTTGCCGCCGGCGACGGCCGCGTCGTGGTCCAGTCGCGCCAGCATGTCGGCCGGCGACAGGTAACCGCCGATCTGGCTGCCATTGGCCGAATACACCGCCGGCGTCCCTTCGATGCCGATTTTCTGGCCCAGCTTGTAGTCGGCAGTGATCGGATTGGCGCAGGTTTTCTGCGTGATCGGGCGGTCGAGCTTGGCATCGGTCAGTGCCTTGCGACGATCGTCGGCGCACCAGACGTAGACGGCCTTGTCGTAGGACTCCGAATCGATGCCGGCGCGCGGGAAGAACAGGTAGTCGACGGCGATGCCGGCCTTGTTGTAGTCGGCGATCTGCGAATGCAGCTTGCGGCAGAAGCCACAGTCGATATCGGTGAAGACGATGACGTGGTATTTGGGATTGGCCGGCGCGAAGGTGATGAAGCGGTCGCGGGCGATGCCGGCCAGCACGCTCTTGCGCAGCACGGCTTCGCTGGCGTCGGTGAGGTTGTTGCGCGAGGCGAGTTCGACCAGCGAACCCTGCAGCAGGTATTTGCCGTCGGCACTGACGTACACCACTTTTCCGCTGAGCGAGACTTCGCGATAGCCGGGGATGACCGAAGGCTTGATGCTATCGATGGGCATTCCGGGAACCGCCTTGCTGATCGCCGCGCGGATCACCGCATCTTCGCCAGTCGTGACCGGCTTTGCAGGCACGGCCGCCGTGGTCGCCGGCTTGGGCTGGGCGCAGGCGGTAAGCGTGCCAAGCACCAAAGCCACCAGCACCAATAATTTTCTCGAGCTCTTCATGCCGCCATCCTGAGTGGGTATCGGAATCGGGACGGCCAGGCCGCCCGGAAAGTGCGGCCATTTTGGCATGGGCGGGGCGGGACCGGGCGACGACCGCGTTCACATTCCGCAGATCCGAACCCTCACCTGACAAAGCGCAGCCAGGGGCCGATCAGGCAGCGCCGGCGCCCCGGACCATCGCACGCATCGCCGCGTCGGAAATCCCACGCAGGTGTATGTGGCGATCATCGATTTTCTGCGCCCAGACCGTGCGGCCGAAAATCGCGAGGATGACGAGGCCGGCCAACATCGCCACGCCGCCGATGAGCGCCAGTACGTCCAGATTTTCACTCACGCCCGCGATCATCGCCGCCAACCCCGCCAGGAACACGCCACCGGCGATGAGTCTGCGTTTGCGCAGGCGGGCATTTTCCGCATCCGACAAACTGAAAATTACCTCGGAGGATTTGCGGAAGATCAGCCCGAGCACGATGAAGACGAGAACGCTGAGCAAGATCGACAGATACAGCCATGGCGACATCCAGTAGAGTTTTTTGGTGACGCGCACGCCGCCGCCCGGCAAGGTTTTTCCGCTCAGGATGCAAATGGGCGGCAGCGCCGAATCACGCGGAACCAGCAGGCATTTGCCGCGGATCTGCAGCATCGACGACGCTGCAACTCCTTCCACATGAGCAGACGGCGGGGAATACGGGTTGATTTCGTGGCTGTCCATGCATGCGTTCCGCTGGTGGCCGCGCAGCTTATCCGGCGCAGGCGCCAGCGTCATCGCTTTTCGCCGCGGCCCGAACTAGGCGCGTGGATGGTGCTGCTGGTGCAGCCGCTTGAGGCCCTCACGCGCGACCAGGGTGTAGATCTGCGTGGTCGACAGGCTCGAATGCCCGAGCAACATCTGCAGCGCACGCAGATCGGCGCCGTGATTGAGCAGATGCGTGGCGAAACTGTGGCGCAGGCCATGCGGGCTGACCTTGGCCGGGTCGATGCCGGCGCGCGCCGCCAAACGCTTCACCGTCGCCCAGAACTGCTGCCGGCTCAACGCCTCGCCACCACTGGTAAGAAACAGCGGCGCGAGATTGCGCTTGCCGGCAAGGGCCGGGCGCGCTTCGGCAAGGTAACGCTCCAGCCAGTGCTGTGCTTCCTCGCCCATCGGCACCAGGCGCTCCTTGCTGCCCTTGCCCATCACCCGCAGCACGCCCTGGCGCAGGTTGACCGCGACCGTCGGCAAATTGACCAGCTCGCTCACGCGCAGGCCGGCCGCATACATCAACTCGATCATCGCGCGATCGCGCAGACCGGCAGGAGCTTCGAGATCGGGTGCGTTGAGCAATGCCTCCACTTCGCTTTCCGACAGCGCTTTTGGCAGCGAGCGTCCGAGCTTGGGCGGGTCGATAAGCGCGGTCGGGTCGTGTCCCATCTCGCCCAGGCGCAACTGCTGCGCGTAGTAGGCGCGCAGCGACGACAGCAGGCGGGCATTGCTGCGCGCGGCATAGTTTTGCGCAGTGCGCGCGGCGAGGTAGTCGAATACGTGCTGGCGTTGCACGCCGGCAAGATCGAGGCTGCGGCCTTGCAACCAACGCGCAAAGCCATCGAGATCGCGGCGATAGCTGTCCAGCGTCTGCCGCGACAAACCCGACTCGCCCCAGATCCGTTCGAGGAAGCGCGCGATCCGCATCGAATCGATATCGGCGGCCGCTGGCAGGCCTTGCGCATACTGTCGGCGTTCGGCGGGCGTGCGCGGATTCATGCCCCGAGCTTAGCGACCGCACCGCGCGCCGGCTATCCTTGGCGCATGAATGAAAGCACCGAACCCTCCGCGCGCCTGACCGCGCACCCCGCCGCGCTCGGCTGGCGCCTGCTCGCGCTGACCTACGACTGCCTGCCGATGATTCCGCTGACGATGCTCACCAGTGCCGCCTTTCTGTGGCTGCATGGCGGCCGCACGGTCGAGACCGACCCATTGTTTGCGGCGCTCGAGATCGGCGCGATCTGGAGTCTGGTCGGCGCGTATTTCGTGCTGTCCTGGCAGCGTGGCGGCCAGACCATGGGCATGCGCCCCTGGCGTCTGAAAGTGCTCGCCGCCGACGGCAAGCCCGCAGGCGCGAAAGCGCTCTGGCTGCGCTATCTCGTCGCCTGCCTCACGCCAGGGCTTTGCCTGCTCTGGACGTTGATCGATCGCGAACGCCGCGGCCTGCACGATCTCGCGGCGGGGACCGCGTTCGTAAGGTTGGACGCGTCGACGAAAAATTGATTGGAAAAATACCGGCGGCGTCGGCCTGGCGATGGTGCGCGGTCGTCGCTCCGCGTCCGGCGGTTTATTCCCGCCGCCCCAACCAGCCCCAGCACACCGCCAGCAACAGGATCGGCGAGATCAGATAGGCGATGCGCACGTCGAAGCGGTAGACCTCGGAAAGGCTGACGAACATGCGCTCCGACAGCACGTAGCCGATACCGATCAGCATGCCCAGGAACAGACGCTGGCCCAGACCGCCCGAGCGCAGCGAGCCGAAGGCGAACGGCAGCGTCGCCAGGCACAGCACGATCACCGTCAGCGGATAGAACCAGCGCCCCCAATAAGTCTCTTCCAGCTTGACGGAATCGAGCTGGTTGCGGCGCAGGTATTCGATGTTGGTCAGCAACTCGCTGCTGCTGAGGTAGCGCGGCCGCGTCAGCGTCGCTTCGATGGTCTTGTCGTCGAGCGCGGTCTGCCATTTTTCGCTGGCGATCTTCTCGACACGCACGCGGTTGGCTTCGAAATACGTACGCTCGACATTGAACAGGGTCCAGCCGTTGTTGCGATGCTCGGCCGTGCGTGCGTGCGCGAGCGATTGCAGGCGACCGGCCTTGTCGAACTGGTAGAGCTTGACGTCGTCGAGTTCAATCCACTCCGCCCCGGGCTGGCCGCGCGTGGCGCCACTGCGGGCGTTGAGGAAGATGTCGCCCTCACGCACCCACAGGAAGGTGTAGCGCGCGATGATCAGCGCCTTCGCCTTGGTGTTGGCCAGCGACTGCGCCTGTTGTTCGCCGGCCGGGCTGAGGGTTTCGGCATTGACCACCATCAGCGCGGTCACGCACATCAGCGGCAGCAATGCCGCCAAGCCGATCTGCAGCTTGGACAGGCCGGCGGCGCGCATCGCGGTGAGCTCGGAACTGCCCGCGAGGCGCCCCAGCGCCAGCAGCGTGCCGATCAGCGAGACATACGGGAACAGGTCGTAGCAGCGCCGCGGAATGGTGAAGAACATGTACAGCATGGCGTGGCTGAGCGTGTAGCTCTCCTTGCCGACGTCTTGAATCTCGCTGGCGAAATCCACCAGCATGTTGAAACCCAGCAACACCGCGCCGACCAGCAGGGTCGTGGCGAGAACGTTGCGCGCCAGATACAGGGTGATGAGCCGCGGCATCCTGATCATGCCGTCGCAGTCCGCGGTTTCGGCAAACGGCCATCGCGCCAGAACAACCACATCGCCAGCGCCAGCATCGGCAGGTGCACCCACCACAGGCCGAGCATTGGCGGCAACGTGCCGGTGCCCAGCAGGGACGTACCGAGAATCAGCAACAACATGCCAACCACATACACCAGCAACGCGAACAGGATCAGTCCGTATTGCGGCTGCCGCGGCTCGCTGCGCGCCAGCGGCAGCGCGAACAACGCGAGCACGCCAGCGAGGATCGGCATCGCCAGGCGCCAATGCAATTCCGACCAGGCCGGCGCCTTGCCGTCCTTGAACAAGCCCGGCGTCGAGGTGGCGGCAAGATTGTCGCTGGCCTCGGCCTGCTCACGGTCGGGGACGCGGATGTCGTTCTGCGCAAAACGCATCATCCGGTAGTCCTTCTGATCCAGCGCACCCTCGACGCGGAAACCGTTGTCGAGCCGGAGCACGCGTTCGGTGTCGCCGATCAGCATCAAGTGACCGGAATTGGCGGTGATGATGTCCATGCGGCCGGCGTGATCGCGCTGCACGAACAGATGCTTGAAACTGGTGCCGTCGGGCGCGAGCTCGCTGACATAAAGAATGCCGCCCTTGCCCGGCAGCTCGACGAAACGTCCGGGCTCCAGGCCCGCGATCAGGAACGAGCGGTTCGCGGTTTCGATCATGTCCTTGCCGGTACGCGCGGCCAGCGGGCCCAGCCACAGCGAGGACAGCGCAACGATCACCACCACCGGCAGGCTCACCCACAACAATGGTCGCCACAGCCGTTGCGGGCCGAGGCCGATCGAGGCCAGCACCGCCATTTCACTGTCGGCGTACAGCCGGCCGATCGCCATCAGCAGACCCAAAAACAGCGCCAGCGGCATGACCAGCGTCAGGAAGCGGATCGAGCGCAGGCCCAGTTGCGACAACAATAGCGCCGCCGGCACCTTGCCCTTCGCCACTTCCTGCACCAGATCGGCGAACAGGCCACCCAGGGTGACCAGCAGCAGCACCGCCGTCACGGCGAGTACGGTTTCGGCGAATTGGCGGAGCAGGTGGCGCTCGATAAGAAGCATGCAGGGGCGTCGGCAGATGGCGGGGGCGGCTTGAACTAGAATACGTGGCCCCGCCGGGTCGCAGTATTTCCGCGACCGGCCCGACCTCATTCGATCAATTGTACGGAAAACCTCTCCATGGCCCTCGATTTCCAACTCCACCGCCTAGACCCGACCACCGCCGACAGCGATTGCGTGGTCGTGGGTGTGTTCGCCGACAACAGCCTCAGCCCGTCGGGCCAGGCCTTGGACGCGGCCAGTGGTGGACGTTTGGCGGCATTGATCGGTCGCGGCGATGTCTCCGGAAAGATCGGCCGCACCGCCCTGCTGCCCGACCTGCCGGGCGTGAAAGCGCCGCGTGTGCTGGTGGTCGGCCTCGGCGAAACCGGCAAGTTCGCGGTGCCGCAATACCTCAAGGCGATCGCCGATACCGTCCGCGCGCTGCGCATCGGTCCGGTCAAGAATGCATTCGTCACCCTCACCGAACTGCCGGTGAAAGGTCGCGACCCGGCCTGGAACCTGCGCCAGGCGGTGATCGCCGCCGACCACGCCGCTTACGAATACACCGCCACGCGCAGCCGCAAGGCCGAAGTCACGCTGGCGCAGGTCACGCTGCTCGGCGACGAAGCGCAACGCGGCGAATTCAGCCGCGGCGTGGCGATCGCCGCTGGCGTCGAGTTCGCGCGCGAGCTGGGCAACCTGCCGCCGAACATCTGCAACCCCGGTTATCTTGCCGAGCAGGCGCAGAAAGTCGCCAGCGAACACGCCAATGTCAGCTGCGAAGTACTCGAGCGCGCCGACATGGAAAAACTCGGCATGGGTTCGCTGCTCGCGGTCGCGCGTGGTTCGGCGAATGCGCCACGACTGATCGTGCTGCGCTACACCGGCGCCGGCGACGCCAAGCCTTTTGCGCTGGTCGGCAAAGGCATCACTTTCGACACCGGCGGCATCAACCTCAAAGTCCAGGGCGGCATTGAGGAGATGAAGTTCGACATGTGCGGCGCCGCGACAGTGATGGGCACCTTCCTCGCCGCCGCGAAAATGCAGCTGCCGCTGAACCTGGTCACCGTCGTGCCGGCAGTGGAAAACATGCCGGATGCCGACGCCTATCGTCCCAGCGACGTGATCACCTCGATGAGCGGCAAGACCATCGAAGTCGGCAACACCGACGCCGAAGGCCGCCTGATCCTTTGCGATGCACTCACGTATGCGCAGCGCTTCGAGCCGCAGGCGACCGTCGACGTCGCCACGCTTACCGGCGCCTGCGTGATCGCGCTGGGCAAATACGCGGCCGGCCTGATGAGCAAGCACGACGACCTCGCCGAGGAATTGTTCGGCGCCGGCGAGAATGTTTTCGACCGCGCCTGGCGCCTGCCGCTCTGGGACGAATACCAGACCCAGATCGAATCGAGTTTCGCCGACATCTACAACATCGGTGGCAAGGGCGCGGGCGCGATCACCGCCGGCTGCTTCCTCTCGCGCTTCACCGAAGGTCAGCGCTGGGCCCACCTCGACATCGCCGGCGTCTCCAACGACGAAGGCCGCAAAGGCATGGCCAGCGGCCGCCCGGTAGGCCTGCTGAGCCAGTGGCTGCTCGATCGGGTGGCGTGATGATGATCGGGAGAACGGAGTGGGGAGACAGGAGAGGTAGCGACGTTTTCGTCTGCACCGTCGCCCGTACCTTCCCGCTTTTCCTTCTCCCGTCTCGCAACTCCCGTCTCCCGCACCACTGACATGCCCCGCGCCGACTTCTACCTCATCGCCAAGCCGCGCTTCCTCGACAAGCCGCTACTGCTGGTCTGCGAACTGGCGCGCAAGGCCTGCGATGGCGGTCAGCCGATGCTGATCTTCGTCGCGTCGCCGCAGCAGGCCGAGGTGCTGGACGAGTTGCTGTGGGAGTTCGATCCCGATGCCTACATCCCGCACCAGATCGCCGGCACTGATGAAGATGACGAACTCACGCCGGTACTGATCGTGCCGCCGGGCGTGACCACGCCCATGCGTGCGCTGGTGCTAAACCTGCGCAACGACGCGGTTGCCGGAAATATCGAGCGCGTGCTGGAAGTCGTGCCCGCCGATGCGTCATCGCGCGAGCCGCTGCGCGAGCGCTGGAAGCAATACAAGGAACGCGGCTTCGAGGTCAGCAAGTTCGACATGTAACCGCGGCCCCGTAGGAGCCAGCTTGCTGGCGACTTCCTCACGGAAGACAAACTCGGTCCCAGCAATCAGGTGAGCATCGCGATAGTTGCTGGCCGGTTAGGCATTGTCGCCAGCAAGCTGGCTCCTACGACGACAAGCGCTCGGCGAGCAGTGATTCCACGGCGTCGACTTTCCTCGGCACGCCATCCGTGAGCACGCGATGGCCGTTCTGGGTGATCAGCACATCGTCTTCGATGCGGATGCCGATGCCCTGGTATTTCGCCGGCACGCCTTTCATGCCCGGTGCGATATACAGACCCGGTTCGATGGTGAACACCATGCCCGGTTCGAGCTCGCGGAAATCGCCGGCGAGTTTGTATTCGCCGACGTCGTGCACATCGAGGCCGAGCCAATGTCCGGTCTTGTGCATGTAGAACTTCTTGTACTCGCCGGCCGCGAGATTCTGCTTGAGCGTGCCCTTGAGCAGGCCCAGGGACAGCAGGCCCTCGGTCAGTGTCGCCACCGCCGCATCGTGGCCGGCGATCCACGGTTTCCCCGGCACGGCCTGCGCCAGCGCCGCGTCCTGCGCCGCAAGAACGATCTCGTACAGCGCGCGCTGCTCTTTCGAATAGACGCCGTTCACTGGCCAGGTGCGGGTGATGTCGGAGGCGTAGTTGCCGTATTCGGCGCCGGCGTCGACCAGCAACAGGTCGCCGTCGCGCATGGTCGCGTTGTTGGCGCGGTAATGCAGCACGCAACCGTTGCTGCCGGCGCCGACGATCGGTTCGTATGCCGCGCAGGCGTTGTGCCGGCGATAGACATATTGCAGCGCCGCCTCGACTTCGTATTCCTGGGCACCGGCGCGGGTCGCGCGCATCGCCGCGACCTGCGCCTCGCAGGCGATATCGGCCGCGCGTTGCATCAGCTTGATCTCGCCCGCGCTCTTGAACAGGCGCAGCTCGTGCAGCAGATGGCCGAGCTCGAGGAATTCGTGCGGCGGCTGCGCACCTTGCCGCACCTGCGCACGCACGCGGTTGAGCCAGCCGATCAGTTTGAGATCGAAGTCGGTGTCGCGGCCGAAGTGGTAGTACACACGCGTGCGGCCTTCGAGCAGGCCGGGCAGGATGTCGTCGAGGTCATCGATCGGATACGCATCATCCATGCCGAAGTGTTCGATCGCACCTTCCTGGCCAACACGTGGACCGTCCCACGCTTCCTTGTCGGCATCGCGTTCGCGACAGAACAACAGGCATTCGCCGTGCTTGCGTCCCGGCACCAGCACCAGCACCGCATCGGGTTCAGCGAAGCCGCTCAGGTACCAGAAATCGCTGTCCTGCCGATACGGATAGGTGGTGTCTTTGCTGCGGATGCGCTCGGGCGCCGCCGGCAGGATCAGGATGGCGTCGTCCGCAGCCATGCGCATGAGTTGTTTGCGGCGCTTGGCGAATTCGCTGGGTTTGATCATTTTCGGAAATCGGAAATCGGAAGACGGAAATTATTTTGCTCGCGGCAGCACTGGCGTTGTGTTGGTCAATTCAGAGATCGCCGATGCCGTGGCGCGAGCACGCAGTCGCTGTGCAGCAAGAGCACTGCGACGCGCACGAATTCGGTGACTTCTTCCAGCGCTTCCTCGTCGGTATCAGGATCGTCGTAGGCGAGATCGCTGGCAGCGATGCGGCTGAGGTCGTTGAGCGCGTCCTGCGATTCTTCCGACAGCGGCGGCTTGGCGCCGGCCGCGAGGCCGAAACCACCGAGAAAACCGCGACACCAGGACAGCAGGCCGTCGCCGCGTTCGGACACCGACAGTTCGGCGTCGGGCAGCAGCAATTCGAAACCGAAGTCCGGGGATTCGAGCAACTGGCTGGTGTTTTCGAACATCTGGTCGAGCACGCTGCCGGCGTCGGCGCCCGACAGATCGTCATCGGCCATCACCTTCGCCAACCAGTCGTTGCGTGCCAGCAGGCCACCGCCGGACAGATAGCCACAGAGCAGGCCGTGCAGTTCGGAGGCATCCACGCCGAGGCGCATGTCGCCGATCTGGGCGCCGATCTCGGCATGGGTGGGCAGATCGATCTCGGTCATTGGGTCGCCAGCGTGTGAGCCGGGACATTCTAGCAAGGCGATCCGCGCGGCCGACGCATTCAGCTTGTGGCCGTGAAGGCGGCCACCTAAACTGCCCCGGGGCCATGAGCGAACGCGAGGAGCTGCCGTAGTGCGGGCAACAACCGGATTGGCCAGGTTTCAGGCGCCTGCACTGCGACGCATCCGGTGCGTGGCGTTGTCGGGCCTGTGGCTGACCGCTGCCCTGCTCCCCGGCCTCGCACTGGCGGCCACGACCGAAAACGTCGACTTGTTCGCCGGCTCGCAATGGATACTGCTCGCGCTTGCAGCGCTGCTCGCGTGGTTGCTGTGGTGGGTGTTGCGCAAGCGCCGCCAGCAGGAAACCTCTCTGCTTGGCGAGATCCGCGAGCGCGAGGCGCGGCTGAATCTGGCGCTGTGGGGTTCCGGCGACGAATTCTGGGATTGGAACATCCGCGAGAACAGCCTGTACCGCCTCGGCGCGAACCAGTTGCTGGGCCAGGGCTCGCTGGAATCGATGAGCACCGACGACTGGCGCTCGAATTCGATCCACCCCGACGACCTGCCGCGCGTGCAGAAGCTGCTGCAGGAACACATCGTCGGCCATTCCGAGCTCTACGATTCCGAACACCGCATCCGCAACGCACGCGGCGAATGGATCTGGGTACGCTCGCGCGGCAAGGTGGTCGAGCGCGATTCCGCCGGCAGCCCGCTACGCATGGCCGGCACGGCCCGCGACATCACCGCGATCCGCCGCGCCGAGCGCGAGCGCCGCGTCGCACTGGAAGTACTGCGCTCGATGAGCGAAGCGGTCGGCGTGATCGACCTCGAGTTCCGTTTCATCTCGGTCAATCCGGCCTTCTCGCGCATCACCGGCTACAGCGAGGAAGAGGTCGTCGGCCAGAACAGCAAGCTGCTCGATTCCAGCCAGCACAGCCAGGATTTCTACCGGCGCGTGCGCGACATCCTCGAACGCACCGGCCACTGGGCCGGCGAGATGTGGCAAAAGCGCAAGGACAGCGAGGAATTTCTCGGCTGGATCGAGATGTCGGAAGTGCGCGACAGCCAGGGCCTGCGCAGTCATTTTGTCGCCGTGGTCAACGACATCACCGACAAGAAGCGCGCCGAACAGGAACTGCGCTACCTCGCCAACTACGACACGCTGACCGGACTGCCCAATCGCGCCCTGCTGTCGGAACGCCTCGGCCGCGCGATCGTGCGGGCGCGCCGGCAGGAAACCCGCGTCGCGGTGTTGTTCCTCGATCTCGACCGTTTCAAGGACATCAACGATTCGCTCGGCCACGCCGCCGGCGATCGCTTGCTGAAAGCGGCAGCGACGCGCCTGCAGGCGACGGTCAGCGCTTCCGATACCGTCGCCCGCCTTGGCGGCGACGAATTCACCGTCGTCCTTGAGGACGTCGAGAGCCTGCCCGCAGTCGAGCGCATGGCGCGCGAGATCCTCAACGCGTTTTCGATGCCGCTGGAAGTCGACGAGCGCCACGACGTCAGCATCACGCCTTCGCTGGGCATCAGTCTGTATCCCGATCACGCGCTGGTGCCGACCGACCTGCTCAAGTTCGCCGACACCGCGATGTACCAGGCGAAAGCCGAAGGTCGCAACACCTACCAGATCTACAACGAAACCATGGATGCGGAATCGCGCCGGCGCGCGACCGTACTCGCATCGCTGCGCAAGGCGCTCGATCGCGGCGAATTCCGCCTCGTCTACCAGCCGCGCATGGCGCTGGCCGACGGCCGCATCACCGGCGTCGAAGCACTACTGCGCTGGCATAGCGCCGAACTCGGCGAAATCAGCCCGGTCGTGTTCATTCCGCTGGCCGAAGAAAGCGGCCTGATCCTGCCGATCGGCGACTGGGTGCTGGAAGAAGCCTGTCAGACGCTCAAGCGCTGGCGCAATCACGGCCTCACCGAGCTGTCGATCGGCGTCAACGTCTCGGTGCTGCAGCTGCTGCGTTCCAACCTGCCGGAACATCTCACGCAGGTCATCGAAGACACCGGTGTGCCGGCCAATCGCATCGAACTGGAAGTCACCGAATCGATGGTGATGCAGAACGCCGAGCAGACCACGAATGTCTTGAACGAATTGCGCAAGATTGGCGTGAGCCTGGCGATCGACGACTTCGGCACCGGTTATTCGTCGCTGGTCTACCTCAAGCGCCTGCCGATCGACACGCTGAAGATCGACAAGGAATTCATCGGCGACCTGACCAAGGATCCCGACGACGAGGCGATCACCGCGACGGTGATCACCATGGGCCATTCGCTGGGCTTGAACGTGATCGCCGAGGGCGTGGAAACCGAGCAACAGCTGTCGTACCTGCGCGAACAGGGTTGCGACGAAATCCAGGGTTTCTGGCTGTCGCCGCCGCTGGATGCGCATCGCTGCCTGGCCTTCATCCGCAGCTGGCAGCCGGGCACCGTGGCGGCGATTCCGGCGCCCTACTAGTTGTTGACCCGCAGCCGACCCGCGCCTAAGGTGCCCCGATGAACGATACGCACGCCCAGCTGCAACTGCTTGCTGCCCGCATCGACAAGCTGCTCGACCTGACCAAGCGTCTCGCCGACGAGAACCGCAGCCTGCGCCAGGGCCAGGAACAACTGGTCAGCGAACGTGCGCAACTGCTGAGCAAGAACGAGCTGGCCCGCTCGCGGGTCGAGGCCATGATCACCCGTCTCAAATCGCTGGAGAACAACGCGTGAGCGACCCGGTCAGCGTAAAGATCCTCGACCGCGAATTCACCGTCGGCGTCGATGCGGAAGGACGCGAAGGCCTGATGGCCGCGGCACATCTGCTCGACGCACGCATGCGCGAGATCCGCGGCAACAACAAGATGGCGGCGCTCGATCGTGTCGCGGTATTGGCGGCACTGAACCTTGCGCACGAATTGTTGCAGCTCAAGAACGGCGACCAGTCGCAGAGCCAGGAAATTTCCAACACGCTGGGCGAGATGAATCGCAAGCTCGACGGATTGTTCGACACGCTGGCGGCGCGGCAATAAAAGCGCCGTTCGTCGCGCAGCCGATCGCCGCGACATCTAAACAGATTGCCATAGCTTTCCGCGTGCGTCACGCGCGGGAGCGATTGGAAAAGACGATGGCGTCCGGGAATTTATTCACGAAAAACTTCCGTCGCGACGTTATACTTTGCCTGCGTCCTCTGCCGTGTTTGACAGCCTGCGCTAACATACGCCTTGTCCCATAAACACGACCTGGGAATCCGGCGCCATCGCTGTGTGCATGTCCGCCCTGTTGCGGAAAGCCTGATGGGGTGGCACGGATACCCACTTGATCCTAGGGATCAAGGTCGTTTCGTACGGCATCGGCATGGTGGAGGATGCAATTCTTGAACGATCGTCCCGACGCCGCCGTGCCCGAATCGATGGCTGCGCGCAACAAGCGCGCGCTGCGCAGCGATCTGCGCAAACAGCGCCATGCACTCACCGCCGCACAACGCATCCTCGCCGCTGAGGCGATCGTCACGCACCTGCAGACGCTGCCGGCGTTCTCGACGCCGGGCTATGTCGCCGGTTACTGGGCGACTGGTGGCGAACTTCCTTTGCATGTATTGCAACTGCGCCTGCGCGGCGACCAGGTGTGGTGCCTGCCCTGCATCCAGGCCGACGGATCGTTGAAATTCGCACCCTGGCGTTCCGGCGATCCGCTGTTCTCGAATCAATTCGGCATTCCCGAACCCGACGTCGCGCCATCCTCGCAACTCGATGCGCGCGAGATGCACGCCATCCTCACGCCATTGCTTGGCTTCACTCGTCGCGGCCAACGCCTGGGCATGGGCGGCGGCTACTACGATCGCGCGCTGGCATTCCGTCGCGATGCCGTCGCTCCGCCGACATTGATCGGCGTCGGTTACGCTTTCCAGGAAATCGCCGACTTCGAAAGCGAGGCCTGGGATGTGGCGCTGGATGCGGTGGTGACCGAAGCCGGCTTGGTCGATTGCGGATCCGCAGGCCGATAGACGAGAGATGGAGAGCAAAACATGAAGTACTGGCTGATGAAGACGGAGCCGGAAGAATTCTCCATCGACGCCCTCGCCAAGGTCGGGCGCGAACCC
>Ga0208525_1000003_pt1 | contig 46215 bp, 48 predicted proteins | sample SoimicmetaGmgHMC_FD_188342 | JGI IMG/M metagenome (GOLD analysis project Ga0208525, IMG submission 188342) | Soil and rhizosphere microbial communities from Laval, Canada - mgHMC (SPAdes) (version 2) | ecosystem: Environmental > Terrestrial > Soil > Agricultural land | place: Laval, Canada...
CTGCCGAAAGGGACGTATTCTGACGCCCATTTGTTGCGTGAGAACGACATCGGAGACGCGCTTGGGATGCGCGAGGAAAAAGTAGATTTCCATTTCAACCGGAAATTACTTCGGCCGGAAAAGTGGTGTTGGAAATCCCTGATCTCGTCGTGGTGACTGCGTATTCGATAGCGGCCACGAATCAACCGGCATCCGTTGCCTGGGCACATCCACCAACCAAGCAGAGACGTTCGTCCCGCTCCTGTCGACGTCCGTCCCAGTCGCCTCGACAGCGGGGCTGAATGCAGATATTTCCTTGCCTGTCGGATTGATCCCGATGCATCGCGATGTTCGGATTCTTCTCGGTGGCCTGTTAGATAGAAATGCAGTTTAGTCCGCGAGAAGTGCCTCGCGATATGGAAGCTTGTCGCCATTGGCGACGACAGTGCCGAGCGCTTTCTTTCTCGTTTCGGAATGGGCCTAAAAGCGGGCCGAACACGCGTCATGGAGTTGATTGATCGTGAAAACAGGGTTACTTGCTCTTGCTGTTGTCGCCATTGCGGCTGCCGTCATTTTTCTTTCTTCAAAACAGCAGCACGCATCCGCCGCCATGGTCGCCGATGTCGCGCCGGCTTCGACGCGCCCAGGCGATGGAAATTTCGACGGTGCGCAGATACCTGCCAGAAAGCATTCCGCTGATGAGGCGAGCTACGCGACCGCAGTGGATCTGGCCTCGATTGCCGCGGTCATCAAGAGCAAGGCCGACGCCGGTGATGCCACGGCGCAGCGGATCTACGGGCAGATGCTCGAGGAGTGTCACGCCTACAGTCTAGGCCGCAGGACTTTCAAGGCCGATGTCGAGCAGCTCGCGAAGGTGACGCCTGCGCTCGCAGAAAGTTACCGGTCAGCCGCAGCCATCCGCGAGAAACGCTGTGCGCGTTTCACGGACGGCGTGGCGATCGCCGGCGATGAGCAGTATTTCTGGTATGCCCGCGCGGCGTTGAAAAAAGATCCGCAGGCCACCGCCAAGATCCTGGTCAAGATGGACCCGGCCAACATGAGCGATCAGGCGTTGCGCGAAGCCACGCAGATGGTTGTTTCTTCCAAGGATCCGGAAGCGCTGATGGAGCTGTCGAAGGTCATGGGCGAGCGCTATCAGTCACGCGCATCGGTCCTCGGCGCCGTCTCCGGCAGCCATCGCAGCGAATACGCCTGGCGACTGACGGCTTGCCGGCTCGGGGCGAATTGCACCGGTAACAGTCCTGCGCTCATCGACTACTGCCTGTACTCGGGTTTTCGATCCGCCTGCAACGGCAGCGATTTGCAAGAGGCTTTGAGAAGGGAGGCGCTTTCACCGGAAGACTACGAAGTGGCAATGAATCAATCCACCGCTCTGATTAAAAATATCAACAACCCATAGGGGATTTTATGTTTCGACTATTGCTTGCACTGATTTTCCTTGGCCTGTTTTCGCAGGCTTCCTTTGCCCAATCCGTTTCCGTCACGGTCGGGCAGGGCATCTATTCCGGTTTCGGCCCCGGCACCTTGCTGGGCGAGGCGAACGTCATGCAGGACGTGGAAGTCCGCATGGCAGCGCAGACCAACGTGATCGGCATGTATCGCACGACGAATGGCCCGTCGACCTTGCCGATCGGCACCATCGTGACCGTCACGTACAGGGATGGTTCGAGCGAGAAATTCATCGTCACCGGCACCGTCGGTTCCATGCAGGCGGCACCGATTGCCGGCACGCAGAAAGACAAGAATGGGCACCCGATCAATACCTGCGACGCGACCTGCGCTCCCGCGGCAACATCGGGTAGCGCCGGCGGCAACGAGGGCGGTGGTGCCTCGTCATCGTGGTGGAATACCTTCTGGCAATGGCTGACCTCCTACTTCAACCAGCCGGTGCGTCAGGGGCACGTGGACATCGGCCCCATCGAGCAGTAGGTCGCCCGGATAGTGTGGCCGCTGCAAACGAACCCCTTCCGTCTGGAAGGGGTTCTTCGTTTCCATAATTCGAAGGGGCCGATACGCGGCAAAATGGCATGCAGAACAGAGGCGCGCGGATCAGCGGGCGCTAAATTGCAGCCGTCATGCTTGCCGATCGCGCAAACAACCACGCCGACGCGAGCCACAGCGCAACGAAGACGCCGGTCAGCCCCGCTATCACGCCGGGCTCGGCAGTGAAGGCGGCCAGTGCGATGCCGCCGACCAGCGCCTGCGTGATCGCCATCGCGACCAACACGCGCGCCATCCCTCGCGGCTGGAAGCGCACGATGAGGGCGCCGATGATTCCGACGGTGAGGACGCCGGCAAACATCAGGTTGGCGCGATCGTGTTCGCTGCCGATGATTCCGACGGCGAGGTTTATCCAGACAAGGAAGAAGGCTGCCACGATGGCCACGCCGACGGCGGCCCGGTACGCGGTGTTGTGCGACATCCTCGCGCCCAGTTCGTAGGCGCTGCAGGCGCAGAGCAGCATGGTGCCGAAGACGGCGAAATCGAGCAGAGTCCAATTCACGTCCCTGGTGAACTGCATCGCCACCAGCGGCAGCAACAGCAGGCAGGCTGCGCCGCTCCAGACGACGAATCCCCAACGTCCGCTGCCTTTCTTCATGTTTGCTGCCATTGCCTGGTCTCCTTGTTTTCTTTGGGCCTTCAAGCTGGTCTGTGTGATCTTCGGGCCCCGAAGGATTTCCAGTTTCTGTGGCGCAGGTGAAGGCGTTGCGCGTGTCATGTGAAGTGGGGAAGAAGTCCTTCAGCGCGTCAGTGGAAACGGATGGCGGCTCGTGCCCCGCGCGAATCGCCCGGTCAATGCATCCATCCGGATATAGCGAATTTCCAGCGGTTTTTCTCGCTTATACCACCGTGGCCTTGTTGCCGGATTCCAATCCGTCGGCCTAGCGTGGCGTCACCGTCTGCACATCCCGGGACAGCCGTCACGGGCGCAGGCGCCATGAGAGGACCAATAGACACTTGATGAACGCCATTCTCACACTCTGTGTTGTTTCCGCCATCGTGATCGCGGTGTCGGGCTTTCGCATCTGCCAGGAATACCAGCGTGCCGTGGTATTCCGGCTCGGACGCTTCCAGGCCGTGCGCGGCCCCGGCTGGTACTGGAATATTCCGCTGATCGAATGGCAGCGACGCCTGGACATGCGTACCTGCACGGTCGATATCGAGCAGCAGGAAACGGTGTCGCGCGACAGCGTCACGATCAAGGTCAATGCGGTGCTGTGGTTTCGCATCGTCGACCCCGAACGTGCGGTGATCTCGATCCAGGACTATCGCGCCGCGGTTTACCAGGTGGCGTTGACCAGCCTGCGCAACATCATCGGTCAGCACGACCTGGACGACGTGCTGAAATCGCGCGACCGCATCAACGAAACGTTGCGCGCGATGGTCGACGAGGCGACCGATCCGTGGGGCCTGTCGGTGGAAATGGTCGAGATGAAGGACGTCGAGATTCCGATCGCCATGCAGCGCGCGATGGCGCGCGAGGCCGAAGCGGTGCGTGAGAAACGCGCGCGCATCATCAAGGCCGAAGCCGAACTCGAATCCTCGGTGAAGCTGCGCGATGCCGCGCAATTCATCGCCGACAATCCGGCGGCGCTGGAGTTGCGCCGCATGCAGATGGTCACCGAAGTCGGCGCCGAACATAACACCACGACGCTGATCATGATGCCGTCCGACTTCATGACCCTGGCCAAGCGTGCTGGCGACTACCTGCAGGCCAAGGCCTCGTAGACGATCGCGTTGGATCGCCGGAATTCGGCGCGCTCGGTGACGCGAACGGAGACTGGGGGACGTCCTATCCGATGCAATTCGAAGCCGCAACTCCCGCGTTGCGGCTTCTTCTATTGAGAGAGGCGCCTTCGCGGCGTCGCCGGACGCACTCACTCATCTGCGACGAGAAGCCACAACGTTCGTCAGCGCGCCTTCTCGCGAAACTGCACGACGTTGCCTTCTGGGTCGTGACCATCGCAGACGCGTCCGCCCTGGAAAAACCACTCGCGTTCGCGCGGGTTGAGTTCGCCGCCAAGATCGGCTGCCAGCTTGCGCACGGCATCGATGCTTTCGACGTGGAAGACCAGCTTGATCGGCGTGTCTTCTCTTCGTGTGGGCGGCGACGTGAGCGTGATCGATTCAGCGATCCCAGCCGGAATCGCCAGGATTACCAGCTGGAATGCGGGCGATGCGAGCACGACGTGATCGGTTTCCGAATGCGTCAGTTGCAGGTCGCAGATCCGGCTATAGAAGGCGCTGAGGCGTGCGACATTCTTTGCGTAAACGACAGCGCCCACGGCGGCATGCTGAGACATCTGAACTCCTTGGGTTGTTTGCGCCTGCAATCATTGTCCGCGCGATCCGGCGTTTTAATGTTCTCAGTCGGTTCGTCGATCGGCGATATGCCACAGCACGCCGGTGGGATCGGTCAGGTACAGGACGCGCAAGCCCCAGGGCTGCATCGTCGGTGGCTTGAGCATGATGTCGGGATATTTCGCCTTGAGCCCTGCCGCTTCGATGTGCCGCCACCAGTCATCGGCATCCTCGACCATCAGATGCATCATGAAATTGTCCGCGAATTGCGCTACATGGAAATTCTGCAGAAGGAAACGAAATGCGCCGGCTTCGAACTCGGCCACCTGTTCGTTGCCCCAGTTGAGCTTGAAGCCGAGATCGAGATAGAACTGCTTTGAAATCTCGTGATCCTTCGCGGGTACGAAGGTCTTCAGGTCGAGAACGGCAGGCATCTTCATGGCTTGTCTCCGGGCGCTGCGTCCGTTGCGACGGTTTCCAGAGCCTCGCCAAAATATAGCGTGTGCCCTTGGTCGTCCTCGATGACGAATTCCCGCGTGTCCCAGGCGGTCTCGTGCACTTCCTTCAGCAGGCGAATCCCCTTCTTTTTTAGGCTGTCCGCCGTTGCCGCGACGTCATTGGTTTCGAGATAGAGATGGAAATGCCCGCCCGCCCTGACGAATTCGATCGAGGGGTCCTTCTCGTCCACGAGCTTGAGGTGGAAGAGCTGATCGCCGGCGCGGATGCCTGCGTAGAAATCCTGGTGCTGGAATTCCAGCGTCAATCCCAACTGAGCGGTGTAAAAGCGGATCGATGCCGCCAGGTCGGTGGTTCGAAGCTGGGCGATCACGGCGCTGATCTTCATCTTTCCTCCGATGATTTGCGGATGCAGTGAATCAGCGGGCGCCGTAGGCGCGAAGCAGTTCGGACACGAGGATGCCGTTGATGGTCATGCCTTCGAGGTTTGCATGTGTGATCGCGACATGGCTGAAGTCGATGTCATCGAAGGTCGCGCCCAGCAGCGAGACATTGGTGAACGCAGCACCGGAAAGATTGATGTTGTTGAACCGCGCCGAGCGCAGATTGACGTCATCGAACTGCGCGTCGGCAAGCGAGGTTTTTTCGAATTTCGCGGCGGTCAGGATTTCTTTCTCCGGGGTTTCACTGGCGTCGCTGGTGCCGCGACGGGGATTGCGCTCGCGGCATGTCCGCCAAGAATCTCGCCGATGCCTTCGAGCAGCGCGCAGGCCCGCAGCAATACGCGGCGATCATCTGCGCTGAGGGTGGTGGCGATGATCTCGGCCAGCGGCGAGTCCTCCGCCTGCGCCGCGGTGACCAGGCGTTTCCTGCCCAGCGCCGTCAACCCAAGCAGCCATCGCCGGCCGTCGGAGGCATGCGCCTCGCGGGCCAGCCAGCCATCGCTTTCGAGTTCGGCGACCAGGCGCGTCAGCGACGGCAGCTTGACGCCTTCGCGCGCGGCCAGCTCGGTCGGCGTCATCGGGCCGGCGCGATAAAGTTGGCCGATCACGCTGAGCTTGGCGGTGCTGACGCCCTCGCCCTGCAATCTTGGCCGCAGCCGGCGCGCGAGCATGAGCACCGCCCTGCGCAGCCGTACCGCACATTGAGTTGTCTCGGAACTGGTTCTGGTCATGGAGATACAAAGAATAGTCTTTGGATATCATAAGGCCGATCTTTGTATATTTCAAGTCTGACGAAGATTGGGGTCGATGCGACGCAGGCGATCCGCGCCGTATTTCGCCTCCTTACCGCCGGATCATCGTCGCCAGCATCGTTGCGACCAGGACTTGCTCGTCTTCCTGATCGGCCCAGACATCGCCGCGCGTCACCATCAGCGTGCGCCCAGGCTTGAGCACGGTGCCGACCGCACGAAATTTTTTGCCGGCGGCGGGACGCAGCAAATTGAGCTTGAATTCCACGCTCAGCACGTCCGATCCTGACGGCATCAGCGACAGCGCCGCGAAACCGCAGGCGCTGTCGACCAGCGTGGTGACGATGCCGGCATGCACGAAGCCGTGCTGCTGGGTCAGGTCGGTGCGATAAGGCAGCGAAATTTCGACCTCGCCTGCGTCCACGCGTGTGAGCAGCGCGCCGATCAGGCGCATCGCCGGCTGCTGGTCGAAGCAGGTACGGACGCGTTCGGCGAAGTCGGCGGCAGGTGCGAGTTTGTCCATGGTGTTGGCAGCCTAGAGTGGGAAGTTCGACCGTCGCAACGATGCCGGCGCGATGACGCCTGCACATGGCGCAATCGATGCGCCTAATCGATGCGGTACACCCGCGCCTTCGGCAAATCTTCATCGACCTGCAGGAACCAGCGGCCGGCGATGCCCGGCACCACCACGATCTCCGGCGCTTGCATCGGTTTGCGCAGTTTCATGCTGCCCTTGAGCACCTTCCATTGCTGGCCGTTCTCGAGTTCGAAGACGGTGCCCGGCTCCCAGCCGCTGACCACACCCTTGAGACGGCTATGAATGGGTTCGACATCCATGCCGATGAAGGAGGCATGCGGCGGTTGTGCTTCGCGCGCTGGCGCTTCGGCTTTCGCGGCAGCGGTGACAGCGACGGCATCGTCGCGCAGCACGGCATTGAGCGCAGTCAGTTGTGCTGGCGACAGGGTATCGAGGCCGGTCGCGTGCAATTGCTCGGTCGTGAGACGCTGCTCGATATTGACGTAGGGTGGCTGCGCCAACGCCAGTGCTGCGATGGCCATCAGCAGAAGCGTCAGCGTGAGGGCAAGGGTTCTTCTCGCGAACATGGTGTTTCTCCTGCGTGGCGTGATCCCGGCAGGCGCCGGGAATTCTGCATCTGGATGGCGATTCTAGTCCGGGCTTGTTTCAGGTTTGCATTCTTGCCGCAAGCTTCGGAAAAATCACAGCACAGGTCACCCTTCTCGGGATGTGGGAGCAGCGGTCGAGATCGCCCCCGCGCTGCCTCGAGCGACTAGAATGGCCGTAGGAACCACCAAGGGGCGCTTGTGATCGCTGTCGATAATCTGTCTTTTGCGTACAAGAAGACCCTGCTCTACCAGAACTTCAATCTGCGACTCAGCGAACCCGGTGTCTATGGTGTGTTCGGCCGCAACGGCAGCGGCAAGTCGACATTGCTGAAATTGCTGGCGGGGTTGTTGTTTCCACGGCAGGGGCGCATCGATGCAATCGGCTTTGCGCCGCGCGACCGCCACCCCGATTTCCTGTCGCGGGTCTACATCGTCCCCGAGGAGTTCCATCTTCCCGATCTGAGCGCAACGAAACTCGCGCAGACGCAATCGGGTTTCTATCCGGCATTTTCCGCGAAGGCGTTTGCGGACTATCTCGAGATCTTCGAGTTGTCGGCCAGCCAGACCTTCGGCGAGATGAGCCTGGGCCAGAAGAAAAAAGCCGCGATCGCTTTCGCACTCGCGACCTTCACGCCGGTGTTGCTGCTCGACGAGCCCACCAACGGGCTGGATATCCTCGGCCGCGACCAGTTCAAGAACATCGTCGCGCGACCCGAACAACGCGAGCGCCTGATCCTGATCAGCACGCACCAGGCGCATGATCTGGAGCGGATCATGAGCCATATCCTGTTCATCGATTCCGCGACGCTGGCCTTGTCGGCGACGATGCCGGAGTTGTCGGCGGCGTTGACGATGGGTGTTGCGCAGAATGCCGGAGATCTCGCGGCGGTCGCCGATGTCATCTATCACGAAGCGATGGGCCAGCAGTTCGCCTACGTCGCTGCCAACCGCACCGGGACCGCTGGCGCCGTGCATCTGGAGCTGTTGTACAAGGCGTTGAGCTTGAACAAGGCCGGTGTGCTCGCGGCGTTGCAGGCCGCGGACAAGGAGGTTGCTCATGTTTGATTTCACGCGCTTCCGGCGGCTGGCCGCCGCACACTGGGCCGAGTATCGCCGCGCCTACGCCTGGTTTTTCGGCATCGGCATGATCGTGCAGTTCGTTCTGGTGCTGATCATCCTGTCGATGCCGCACGGTTATACCTCGCTCGGCAACGATGGCCAGGGCACAATCTATTTTTGCGGCTTGTTTCTTACCGCGCCAATTTTCGCCGGACGCTACTTCCAGGCGATGGCCAAGCGCGAATCGGCGCTGGTGTTGATGATGCGGCCTGCGTCTATCTTCGAGAAATGGCTGCTGGCGATCATCGTCATCGCGTTGCTCTATCCGCTGGTCTACACGCTGGCCTTCTATGTCTGCGATGTGCCCGCTTGGCTAATCGCGGCTTCGCAAGTGCAGCATGCGTTGGCGTTGCTGCCGAAGGACGCGCCGGAGGAATCGACATACCTGCTCAGGTCGACGTCATATACGTTGTTCGTCGTTTGGCAGCCGATGCACCTGTGGCAATTTCTTGGGTGGAATTTGATGCTGGCCCCCTTCGAGGCATTCGCCGTGCTGGGCAGTCTCTATTTTCGTGCCATGCCCTTCATCAAGACGATACTCGCGGCGTTCTTCGTATTGCTGGCGTCGATCTTCCTGTCGGCCATCTTCGACAGCAATCCGGCGGCTTTTTTTGGTTTCTGGGACGACCATACCAAGCTGGCTGCTTGGCAGATGGTGTTTTTCCCCAGTGTCTGGTTTGGCGTTCCGCTGCTGCTGTGGCTATCTTGCTTTTTCGCCTTGCAGGAACGGGAGATAGTCTGATGAAACGTACGACCATCACTTTCCTGGCGGCGCTCGCGCTCTTTCTCGGCACCATCGCCTCGTCGAAATACAGCGTAAGCAACGATTTCATCCAGAAGCCATTGGATTTTTCCGGTATCGATACCGTGCAGTTCGAATCGGCGGGTCTCAGCGAAATCGCGATCTCGAAAACGCGGGCTCCGATGTTGCGTCACCGCCCGGATGACGCGGCCAAGATCCAGGTGACGCGGCAGGGCAACACCTTGCTGATTCGTTCGGATACGTCGCAATACGGCGATGTCGAGCTGATCATCCCGGCGACCATACGCACCCTCATCACTCAGAGCGCTCGCGTCGGAAGCAAGGACAAACTGGATTCACTCGATATCCGGGCCTCCGAGGACCTCTATTGGAGTGGCGACATCAAGACGCTGCGCATCACCGACACGCGCGCATACGGCGGCTGCAGCCCGCGCTGCCAGAATGGCCTTCATGTCGAAGATGGTGCGATCGCCGATCTCACCATCGCTACGCCGGCAGGCGAGGTGACGCTGAATCAGGCCGATGATATAAACAACGCCACCTTGCTACTGGGCCCCGATGCATCGTTTTCGCTGCTGAATGCCCATCATGTCGACCGGATACGTGTTGTCGATTTCGAGAGTGGCAAGTAACGGGTCGAAGGGCGGCTCGTACACTCGGTAGGCAAGGCGCCGGCGGCGAAATGGAATGCCGCAGGCGATGTCGATTGCGTCGCGTTGGGCGGATCCCTGCGCTAGCTGCCGAGCATCGGCTCCAGGGGTAGCGGCAGGGGCAGCCAAGGCTCTGGGCCCGCTCAGGCAGCGGCCAAACGCGAGTAAGCTGCAAGCGTCCCTCCACCGCCCCGCGCCATGACTCTGACCACGCCGGCCCGCTCCGATCGAACGCACCTGTGGCTGGGTTTGGTGATCTTCGTGCTCGCGCTGCTGGCATCGTGGTGGTTCATCGATTTTGTCGCCAGCACTGGCGACCGCCTCGAGCGCGATCGCGTGCAGTCGCTGGCACGCACCGCAGCTGCGACGCTGGAGTCGGGTCGCATCGCCAGCTTGCGGGGCAGCAGTGCCGACATCGCCACGCCGGGTTTCGATGCGGTGCGCGATGAGCTGCGTCGGGTCCGCGACGTCAATCCGGATTTCCGTTTCGTCTATCTGATGCGGCCGCAAGCGAATGGCGGCAAGCAGATGATTTTTCTCGCCGATGCCGAAGTGCCGGAATCGCCGGACTATTCCGCGCCTGGCGACGCCTACGACGGGCCCTCGCTGGAACTGTGGCGGGTGTTCCGCACCGGCATCCCCGAGATCCAGCCGCCGTATCACGACCGCTGGGGCTATTGGGTCACCTCGATCGCGCCGGTTCGCGACGCCACCGGAAAAGTCGTCGCGATCCTCGGCATGGATGTGCGCGCCGACAACTGGCTCGCGACGCAGGCGCGCTACCGTGCATTCGCCTTCGCGATTTCTGCTTTGGTGCTGATGTTGATTGCGCTGTTCACGCTCGGTCTGCATCTGCAGAAGCGCGCCGGTGCGCGCCTTGCCATGCTCAACGGACAGCTGGCGCAGCAACTCGATGCGCTCGAGCGCGCGCAGGAAGGCCTGCGCCTGGCCGATGTCGTCGTGCGCCACACCGGCGAGGGCGTGCTCGTGCTCGATCCGGATCTGAAGGTGCTCAGCGCCAATCCCGGTTTCGTACGCATCACCGGCCACGCCGCGGGCGATGCCATCGGCAAGACGCCGCCGCTGTTCGATGACGACGCCGATGCCCTGCAACAAGTGCGCACGCGTTTGCAAAGCGGTGTGCATTGGGATGGCACGCTCTGGGCGCGCCGAGCCGATGGCGATCGCTTTCCGCTGGAGGCCAGTCTCGACATCGTGCGCGATGGCGAAGGCCACGTGCAGCATTACGTGATGGTGTTCCGCGACGTCACCGTGCAAAAACAACTGGAGGACCGCCTGCGCGAACTCTCCGCCACCGATGGGCTGACCCTGCTCGCCAATCGGCGCAGCTTCGACGAAGCCCTCGAGCGCGGCTGGCATCACGCCACGCGTCATGGCGAGCCGGTGTCGTTGATCATGATCGACATCGACCACTTCAAACCTTACAACGATCTCTACGGCCACGGTGCCGGCGATCGCTGTCTGCAGCAAGTGGCCACCGCCATCGCGGCAGGTGTGCGTCGCGAAGGCGCGCTGGTCGCGCGTTACGGTGGCGAGGAATTCGCGGTGATCCTGCCGCGCACCGATGCCGCCGCTGCACAGGAAATTGCCGAAGCGCTGCGCCGTCGCGTCGAATCTCTGGGCATCGCCCACGCCGGCAATCCCGACGGCCGCCGCGTCACCGTCAGCGTCGGCATCTCCACCCGCACGCCACCGCAAACCGCCGATTTCGAAGACCTGATGCAAAGCGCCGACGAGGCCCTGTATCGCGCCAAGGAAGGCGGCCGCAATGGTGTGGTGGTGGCTGGGTAGGGGCTTCGAACTATCCATCGCCTGTCATCCCGGCGAACGCCGGAGCCCACAGTGGTTTTCGCGAAAGATCAGCGTGTCGAGATCAAAATGGATCCCGGCTTTTGCCAGGATGACGAATGAAGTCACCTCGCGCCAAACCCGCGTCGAACACGGCTCGCCACGGATAGCTCACGTCTTGCGGCAGATCCATTGTCTCAGGCTGAGGACTCGCCTATCTTCTGCCGTCCTCCCTTGGAATTTCTCTCATGCGCATTGCAAGACTTCTCGTCATCGTCGTGTTGGCCGGCGGCGCTTGGTATTACTCCGATCGCGAACTCAAGAAGATGGATGCCGAGGAAGCGGTCAGCACGCAGGGGTTTGCCGCGATGACAATGCCGGACGGAATGAGTGCACGCGGCGTGATCATTTTCTCGCCGAAGGATTGTCCGTCGGACGCAGCGCAACGTGCCGAAGCGCTGGCGCAGTCGCTGCGCAGCGCGGGTATCGAATTCTCGCGATCCGATGAAGCCAACTTCGGCGATCTGCCTGATGCCGACACCGCCGCGCGCATCGAAGCGGTGATGAACGGCCCGGTGCCCGTGGTTTTCGTCAACGGCAAGGCCAAGGCCAACCCCAGCGCGGCGGAAGTCATCGCCGAGCTTCACTCCGGCCAAAAGGGCTGAAAAGAGCAGTTTTCCCGCGCTGGTATTGCTGTCCTGCGACAGGCGAAGCGAATTCCTGCGGGCAACTTTTCTGGCGGGACACCACATGCGCGATCATTCGCTGCGCCCCGGCCCTGGACGGCGACGCGGCTGGAAATCGATGGCGTGCATTACGGCGATACCGGCATTTTTCGCATCCCGGTGTCGTTTATTCCGCAAGGGAAAATTGCCGAGCCGATCCCGGAATACTGCCCGGAAAGCGCCGATGTCTATTCCGGAAGCCTGAAGCTCATTTCCAGGCCCGAAGGAACGATGCTCTGATCGTGGCGCGACCGGCGGCGTGATCAGCGTGGCGAAGAAGGAAGTGCAGGCGAAATAATCGCGCCCGCAATCAATCCTCGAACTGGAAAAGATCCAGGCCCTCGGCATCGTCGCTGGTCGAGCGCTCCGCGCTCAACGGATCGTCGGCCGATGCCTGCCGGCTGGCGAGCGTCGGGTTCGGAATCGTGCGCAGGCCCAGGCGGTGGAAGACCTCGCCGACGTGATCGGGATTGCCTGTGCGGATGTCCGGCCAGTCGGCATCGAAGAGGATATCGACGCTGACGACATCGTCGTCGCTGCGTTCTTCGAGGACGCTGAAGCTGTCCACCCAGTCGATTTCCAGCAGGGCCTTGGTCACATCTTCCAGCAGGGACGCACCGGCGCCATGACCGGCACCGTCAATGTTGTCGCGCTCGAACAGGTAGGTGCCCATGGTCCTTTTCTCTTCCATCGCCGAGTGGCCCCGCGCCACTTCGTCACCCTATCGAACTCGCGCGAAAAATAATTGTTGGCGAAGACCTTTCCGACCAGCGGGCGGAATGTACCGACGAAAGCGAAACACCGCGGCTGACGGCTATTTCCACGCGGAAATGTCGTCATTCCCGGCGAAAACGCGCTGATGTTGTTCAGCCTTGCGTCGTCGCGGAAGGCATCGACGCGCCTGGTCGCGTATCGACGCAGCGCAGCATCGATGCGCGCCGAGGAATTCCCGCCGGAGGCATCGAACTCGATGACTCGGCATCACGGCAACGCAGGCATCAGCGATCGCGATCGATCCGCTCCAGCAGACCGTGTGCGCCACGATCGATCAGCGCGAAAGCGGTTTCGAAATCGCGTGCATCGCCGGTGTAGGGATCAGGCACTTCGCCCTGCGTCTGCACGCCGGACCACTCGAGAAACAGCGCGCATTCGGCACGGGCATCGCGCGGCCGGCGTCGACGCAACGCATCGAGATTGCTGCGATCTGCGCACAGGATCAGATCGAAGTTGTTGAAGTCAGCCGGCAGCAGCATCCGCGCACGCTGCCCGGAAATGTCGATGCCGTGCTGCCGCGCCACCGCAATCGCACGCGCATCCGGCGGTTCACCCGCATGCCAGTCGCCCAGTCCTGCGGAATCGATCCGCATCGCCCCCGGCCGCGACTGCCAGCGCGCCCGCACGCAACCTTCCATCAATGGCGAGCGACAGATGTTGCCGAGGCAGACGAAGAGGAGGGAGGGCATGTGCACGCGTTGATTCTCGTGATTCGACATCGTCACTGGCAGATCGGTCTCCGTCAATCGGCCATGGCGCAACGGAATCCGGAAACGACAACGGAGCCACGCGGCTCCGTTGTCGATGCTGCCTTGGCCATGCCGCCGCCGGCGTAGTTACTTTGCCGAGGTTTTGAACTTGAGATTGACGAAGCGCTTGTTGAGCAAGGTAAACACGATGCGATCGCCGGTTTGGCCCCATTCCAGGCCGCCGCTGTCGAGTTGCGATTTGATCTTCGGCTTCAGGGTGATTTCGGAAGTGAATGCCGGAATGTCGACTACCAGCGTGCCGGTGGTCTGCTGTGCGGACGCGGCAAACCCTGGCAGCAGCAACCCGAGGGCGAGCAGGGCGCGGAAATGCGCTTGCTTCATGACTTTCCTTCAATTGAAAAATTAGGGCGAGGCAGCCGGAACGATGACCGGAATTATTCCCCTTGGCCCGCTGCGGTTTTCCGGGTGTTGCGCTGCCGCGATGGCGAATCCAACAGCGACATTGCCTGCAATTCTAGCCATGCCCAGGTCGGTCGGATGCCTCGCCGCGATCGTCTGCGGGAAGCGCGAATGTTGGGGGCCGCGGCACAGTCCCCTGCTTTTTATGGGACAAAAAAACACCAGCTTCGGATCGCGGTAGAAAAAACCCGGCTTTTTTGCTGCTTTTGGGCTTGGCGGCGCGGCAAGCTTGGTCTACATTCCGTCTGCCGAGGGGATTTCCAGGCATCCACCCACTAATTCGAGTAATACGAGGAAACTATGGCAACCAAGAAGAAAGCGGCATCCAAGAAAGCTGCGCCGAAAGCTGCCGCCAAGCCGGCCGCCGTGAAGCCGATCAAGGAAGCGCTGAGCAAGTCCGGTCTGGTCGCGCACATCGCCGAAGCCACCGCGATTGCGGCCAAGGACGTGCGTGCGGTGCTGGCAGCGCTGGAAGGCGCCGTTGCGGCATCGGTCAGCAAGAAGGGCGCTGGTTCGTTTACCCTGCCGGGCCTGCTGAAGATCACGGCGATCAACGTTGCCGCGAAGCCGAAGCGCAAGGGCATCAACCCCTTCACCAAGGAAGAGCAGTGGTTTGCCGCCAAGCCGGCTTCGACCAAGGTCAAGGTGCGTCCGCTCAAGAAGCTCAAGGACGCTGCGGCCTGAGTCATCGCCGCCGGAAGACGCCAGGCCCTGGGCCGGCGTCTTCGTTGCTTGAAGTCGCATGAAAGAAAAGGGCCGGATTCGCATCCGGCCCTTTTTTTGTTGCGTGATTGCGCTGCTGTGCGGGCCTTTCGGCCCGGCGGCGTCAGTTCGGCTTGGGCATCTTGAGCTCGTACTGCTTCGGCGGCTCGGCACCCATCAGGTAACGCACGAAATAGTCCCAGCGCTTGCGCGCCATGTACAGGCTGGCCGCGCCATAGCCGTGGTGCGCGTTGGGAATGAGCAGCAGGTCAAAATCCTTGTTCGCCTTGATAAGCGCATCGACCACCAGCAGCGTGTTGGACGGCGGCACGTTATCGTCCATCAGGCCGTGCGCGAGCAACAGGTGGCCCTTGAGGTTGGCGGCGTGGTTCTGGTTGGCCTGGTCGTCGTAGTTGGACTTGCCGTCCTTGTCCTGGCGCAGCAGGCCCTGCCATTTCTCGGCCCAGTCGTCCTCGTAGTTGCGGTTGTCGTGATTGCCGCTCTCGGCGATGCCGACCTTGAACAGATCCGGGTAGCGGAACATCGCCGTCGCCGTGGCGTTGCCGCCGCCGGAATGTCCCCAGACGCCAACGCGATCCATGTCGATCCAGGAATAGCGCTTGCCGAGCTCGTGCAGCGCGGCGACCTGGTCGGGCAGGGTGTTGTCGCCGATGTTCTGGAAATACGCGTCGTGGAAAGCCTTGGAGCGCCACGGCGTGCCCATGCCGTCGATCGCGACGACGATGAAGCCCAATTCCGCCAGCGCCTGATTGTCGCCATGCGCGGGCAGGAAGCTGCGGCTGCGCACCGATCCGGTCTGCGGGCCGGGATAGATGTAATCGACGATCGGATATTTCTTGCTGGCGTCGAAGTTGCTGGGCTTGAACATCTGGCCGTACACCAGCGTTTTGCCGTCGCGCGCGGTCGCCGTGAACGGTTCCGGCGCGACCCAGCCGCTGGCGCGCAGGCGGGTGAGGTCGGCGTGGGCGAGTTCGGCGATCTTGCTGCCGTCGTCGCTGCGGCGCAGCGTGGTCACCGGCGCGGTCGCGACGGTCGACCAGGTATCGACGAAATACTTTCCGTCGGATGACATCAGCACCTCATGATCGGCGTCTTCCGGCGTGAGCAGGGTCAGGCCCTTGCCGTCGAAACCGATTTTGTAGAAATGCTGGAAATACGGGTCGCGACCGCGTTCCTTGCCGACGCCGCGGAACCACAGCGTGCGCGATTTCGCATCGACGCGCAGCACCTCGCTGACATTGCCCTCGCCGGTGGTGATCGCCTGCTTGAGCTTGCCGCTGGCGAGGTCGTACAGATAGAGATTGCCCCAGTTGTTGCGCTCGCTGAACCAGATCACTTCCTGGCTCTCGGGCAGGTAGCGCCAGTTCACCGCGCCATTGCCGCTCTCGAAATACGTTGCGACTTTTTCGTTGAACACCTCGCGCACCGCACCGGTTTCAGTATTGGCCACGCGCATCCAGGTCTGGGTGTGATCGCGCGAGGTGGATACGAAGCCGAGGCTGCGGCCGTCCGCGGCCCATTGCACGTCTTCCCAGCCGCCGAAGCAGCTGACGTCATCGCAGAGGCTGGAACGATGCTGGTCCGGCGGCATCTTCAGGCGCAGCACGTGTGGCGAATCGACGCGGATGACCACGCGCTCGATCATCGTGATGTCCTTGTCGCCGACCAGCGGATATTTCCAGGTCTCGACATGCGGATGGCCGACGCCGGTGCCGACCGTGGTCATCTCGCCGGTCTTGCGCTGGTCCTGCTGGAAAGTGGCGATCTGTTTCGAATCCGGCGACCAGACCAGCACCGCGCGATCGCTGTGCGTCCAGCCGGCGTTGTCGGTGGCGTAACCGAAATCCTTGATGCCATCGGTGGTCAGCGCGCTTTCCTTGCCCGTGGCGACATCGCGCAGCCACAGGTTCCAGTTGCGGATGAAGGCTTCGTGCTTGCCGTCGGGGGCGAGCACGCCGGGCTCGTCGCCGGTTTTCGGTCCCGCGGCGGCAACGCTGCAACTCGCTTTCGCGCCGAGGTCGCAAAGGTAGTGTTGCCCGTGCGTGGTGATGTTCCAGCGGCCATCGCTGCCGCGAGTGAAGTCCGAGATCGGCGGCGCCAGCAAATTGCTCTTGACCGGCTTGCCGGTGGCGGCAGACAGCGCCGAATAAAGTTTGTCCTGGTCGAAGGCCGACATGGCCTTGCCGGTGGCCGGATCGACCTGCATCCAGTGGCCACCGCCGGCATCGGAATCGAGCCAGGTCAGCGTGCCGTCGTCGCGCCAGGTCAGACGCGACGCGGCGTGATCGATCAAAGGCACGGTGCGGTAAGAGAGTGCGTTTTCCGCACGCTGATAGTCGCTGGCGGTGAGTGCGCGCGTCTGCGCGGCGGCGCCTGTCGACACCACTGCCGTCAACGCTCCCAGCAAACACGATTTGACCATCATCGAACGCATGCAGACCTCCAGGACAACGAATGGGTGGGGCGTGCACGGCAGCGAGCCGTCGCGTCCCGGACGCCCATGCTAGCCCGGCGCGCGCTGCCGCGCCCCCTGCCGAACGCCATGGTGCGTCGTCGGCGGCGCTTGTAGGGACGGAGCTGCGCAGGGGCAGCCCGCGTGTCGGTCAGATGGCTTTCTGCTCGAGGCGCTCGCGGCGTTCGGCTTCGAGCATGTCGAGATAATCGTCCAGTGTTTTTCCGTGGCTTTCGGCCTCCAGCGTCGCTGCGCCGGCGAGTGCGGCGGAATAGTCCAGGCGCAGGGTCTGGCCGTTCTGCGCATGCAGGGCGACGATGTGCTTGAGCATCGCGATGACCATACCAGCGCTGTCGGTGTTGGCGACGACCTTGCCGCCGAAGATCACGCCCCAGGCATCGCCGCGCTGACCGGCACCACCGACCACGGCGTCGTCCTCGTCGAGCAGATGCGCCTGCGCGGTGATCGCCGTGCTGCTGCGGGCTGCGCCGGGCCTGGCGAGCTTTTTCCGACGCAGGTCGCGCTTGGCCTTGGAATGGATGGACATCGGGAATTCCTTGCGCGGTGATACGGGCGGGCGCTGAGGGGCCTAGTCTTGCAGAAAATGTGTCGGCCAGTGTCGTCGCCGCAGATCGTTCGCGGCAGCGGGTGACAAATGCGCAACCGTCGGCCATCGCGCGCAATATCGCTGCTGTCGTTGTGTGAGCCCGCGCACAGTCGTGCGGCTTGTGCGCTTCATTCGGGCAATGGGAGTATCGATGCCTGTCCTCCTGAAGCCCTCCCATGAAACGAATCGCCGCGGTACTCGCTCTTGGGCTGTGTGTTCACCCGACGATGGTGCTGGCGCAGGCGGGGTCGGGAACGAGTTTCGCCTACTGCGATGTCGAGGACACCGGCGGTCGAAAAATCTGGGTATCGCAGGTTTTCCCCGCGCCGAAATACACCGATGGCATGGAGACCGAGTTCCACACCTATGTCGGTACGCTGGGTGGCGCCGGCAACAAGCGCTGCCTGGTTGCGCTCACGCGCGAGGACGCGCAGGCGACGCGCGACAAGATCGAAGCGATCATGCGAAAGCGCACTTTCGGCATTTCCGTCTACAGCTGGCATGACGTCAACTGGACGCCGAGCGCGGCGATGTATGCCGCCACCGGGCCGAAACCAGCGATGGCGACGGATCAGTTCGTCTACTGTCGCAACGTCAATGTCGATAGTCGCAAGATGGTCGAATCGTATGTGTTCGTCGCGTCGTTGCCGCCAAACACCCAGGCCGGCTATTTCTCCGAACTCAGCCGCTACGGCAAGGAGTTCGATGCGCAGGTCGTGGGCCAGGGCGTTGCCTCGGGCGCGATGTGCCTCGCCAGCGACACGCGTGCGGAAGCCGACAAGAGTCGCGAGGATTTCCGCAAGTCGTTCCCGTTTTCGGGCATCAAGAAAATCGACGTGGCCTTTGCGCCGGGACCGATGCCTGCGGCAGCCATCGCACCATCGCGATCGGCGGCAACGACGAAAGCCATTGCGACGACATCCAATGCCGCGTTGGCCAATGGCGCCGACGACGAAGTCGAAGCGGATTTCTGGCGCCGCATCGCCAGCAGCAAGAACGCCCAGGATTTCGACGATTACCTCGCGACGTACCCGCAGGGCCGGCATGCGCCGATCGCACGCCTGGAGTCGCGACGCCTGCGTGGCGGCGCCGCGAATGCACCCGCGGCGAAGCCCGGCAAACCCGGCGCGCGTGCGCCAGCGGCCTCCGCCAACGTTGTTCTCGATCCGGCCTATCCCATCGACGATGCGATCCGGCACCGGATCGACAGCGAACGCTTCTTCCGGGTTCCGGCCGCCACGGCCGGTGATCCGGTGCAGCAATCGGGCAGCCGCATGGCCAACAAGACGGTGCCGATCGCATCCGCGTTGAAGGCGCAGCGCATCGCTGGCAGCAATATCTGTCGGGTCGAGCAGCAGATCAGCGCGGGCCAGAGCGATCCGGTCGTGACCACCACTACTGGACTGAACTGGGCGGGTTTCATTCCGCTGAACGATGCCTCGAAGATGTCGAGCCAGTACGGGGTCGTCAACGGCGTCGTGCGCGCGATCGATATCGACAATCTGTCCGGGCAACCTTTCCCGCTGCTTGCGGGCAGTGCGTTCGGCTTCCGGTACAAGCTCGAAAACGTCGACAATTCAACCGGGACGAAGACGTTTTCGATGAACTGGACTTGCCGTGTTGGCGCGACCACGCCTGCTGCCGCGGTGATCGCGGGAACGCCGGGCGATCAAACCGAACTGCAATGCCACGCCAGCTTCGAAGGTCTCCCTCTGCCGGAACGCGATTCGGTCTGGCACTGGTTCGGCGCCGCTGGCTGTTTCCTGCAGGACCCGACCCGCTAGACTGGCGCGACTGCGATTGGCAGGCCCGATCGTCGATCACCCGACGCAGTTCCTGATTTTTCCGGAGTATTTCGATGAAGACATGGCTGATTGCAGCGTCCTGCCTGCTGATGTTTGCCGCGGCATCCGTGCGCGCCGGTGAGCCGTCCTTGCCCGGAGGATGGTCGAGTCCACTGCGTCTGGCAAAGATGGAGAATGTCGATCCAGGCGACATCGCCACCTATGAAGCTGCACGTCGCGTCGGCAAGTCGGCGTCGACGGATGCGGTGATGGTCTGGTCCGGGAAGAGCCATGGTGCGCAGACGTATCTGCGGCTGATTCCGTTCACGCGCTTCGGCGATCTCGATGCGCGCCAGGACACGATGGCCGTGAGCGCCGCCAACCGCGATCCGCTGTTGCGCGCGCCTTTCGTCACGCAGGTGTGGCGGCGCGTCGACGAGATGTCTTTTCCGTCGCCTACCGATCCGGGCTTGAACGAATTGACTGCGATGAGTGCGCGCGTCGAGATCGTCAGCGAGCTCGACGATGCCAAGCGCGCGACGCTGGTACAGGCCTGGAAAACCCTGGAAACCGCGCTCGCGGCGCAGAAGTATCCGCTCGCCACGGTGACTTACGAAAACAGTTTTGGCCATGGCGAACTGATCCGCATCTGGCTGGCGAAGGACGAGGCGACGCTGAAATCCGCCGCGACCATGTCGGTGCTGCTCGGTTGGGAGTTGGGCGATCGCAAGGCCAGGGATCTGCTGTTCGAGATCAATCAGCATGTTCAGATCCAGTCCTCCTTCCTGGTGCAGCGCCGGCCGGAGCTGTCCAGCCCCGGGCAGTGATTGCGCGCTGGCGAATATTTCCCCGGTCGTCGCCGAAATAATCTGTTGCTGCGGGATTCGCGACCCGCTGCGGTCGCGAAAGTCTGCCTTGAGCGTTGCCGGCGAGGCCGGGACGGAAGGTCATGCATGACTTCTGGGCCTGTCTGGGCTCCGGCCCGGTCGTCAGTCTGGCCCTCGGTGGCGGAGCACTGACGCTTCGCAGGGGCGATCCAGCAGCGATCCTCAGTCCGGCCATCACCCAATTCGCTGCGCGGCCTCGCGCAGCTTTCGGCCGTGCTGGCCAGCCTTCCTGTTGAGGAGTTTCGGATGCGCCGCATTCTGGTTTCTGCCATCGTCCTGGCGCTTGCCGGGCTTCCCGCCGTTTCCGCGCTCGCGGCCACTGGCAAGCCTGCCGCCGCCGTTTCCGCGACCACCACGCAGTTGCCGCGTACGGTGCGGCCCAGCCATTACGACGTGGCGATCGTGCCCGACGCCAAGTCGCTGACTTTCGCCGGCAAAGTCGGCATCAGCATCGACGTGCTGCAACCGACCGCCAGCATTACGCTCAATGCCCTCGACATGAGCTTCTCGCGCGTGCAACTGCTCGCCGCCGACGGCAAGACCGTTGTCGCCACCGGCAGCGCGAAAGTCGACGCCGATGCCCAGACCGCGACCTTCAGCTTCGCAAAAGAAATAGCGAAAGGCCGTTATCAGCTCGCGCTCGATTACACCGGCAAGATCGGCACGCAGGCCAATGGCCTGTTTGCGATCGATTACGACACCGCCGCCGGCAGCAAGCGCGCGCTGTACACGCAGTTCGAAAACTCCGATGCGCGCCGGCTGATTCCGTCCTGGGACGAGCCCGCGTACAAGGCGACGTTCGCGCTGAGCGCGGACGTGCCCAGCGACCAGATGGCGGTCAGCAACATGCCCGCCGCGCAGACCACCGATCTGGGCAACGGCCGCGCGCTGGTGCGCTTCGCACCGACGCCGAAGATGTCGACCTACCTGCTGTTCTTCGCACTCGGCGATTTCGATCGCGCCAGCGACAGCATCGACGGCACCGAAGTCGGCGTGGTCACGCAGAAAGGCGTGTCCGCACAGGCCGCGTTCGCGCTGTCTTCGGCCAAGACGGTGCTGCTCGAATACAACGATTACTTCGCCACGCGCTATCCGCTGCCCAAACTCGACAACGTCGCTTCGCCCGGCAGCAGCCAGTTCTTCGGCGCGATGGAAAACTGGGGCGCGATCTACACGTTCGAATACGCGATGCTGCTCGATCCGAGCATCTCGACCGAAGCCGACAAGCAGGAAGTGTTCTCGATCGAGGCGCACGAGATGGCGCACCAGTGGTTCGGCGATCTGGTGACGATGCGCTGGTGGGACGACCTGTGGCTCAACGAAGGTTTCGCGTCGTGGATGGCCAGCCGCACCACCGAGAAACTGCATCCGGAGTGGAACACCGCGCTGCAATCGGTGGGCAGCCGCGAATCGGCGATGGGCCGCGATGCCGTCGCGACCACGCACCCGGTGGTGCAGCACGTCGAGACCGTAGAACAGGCCAGCCAGGCGTTCGACGCGATCACCTATTCCAAGGGCGAGGCGGTGATCCACATGCTCGAAGGCTACGTCGGCGCCAATGCCTGGCGCGACGGCGTGCGTCGATACATGAAGGCGCATGCCTACGGCAACACGTCGTCGGATGATCTGTGGAAGGAAATCGAAGCCGCGGCGGGCAAACCCATCACCGCGATCGCGCATGATTTCACCCTGCAGCCGGGTGTGCCGCTGATCCGCGTTGGCGAACCCGTGTGCAGCGCAGGCAAGACCACGCTGACCTTGACGCAGGGCGAATTCACCACCGACCGTCCCGACAAGAAGCCGCTGAGCTGGCGCGTGCCGGTGATCGCCGGAATGATCGGCAGCGACAAGACCGCGCGTGCGCTGGTGACCGGCGGCAAGGCAACGATCAGCCTGCCCGGTTGCGGCGCGGTGATCGTCAACGCCGGCCAGAGCGGCTACTACCGCACGTTGTATTCGCCGAAACAATTCGCACAGGTCAAGAGCGGCTTCGGCAAGCTCGCGCCGATCGACCAACTCGGTGTCCTCTCCGACAGCTGGTCGTTGTCGCTGGCTGGATTGCAGCCGACATCGGACTTCCTCGACCTCGCCAAGGCCACGCCGATCGATGCCGATCCGCAGATCTGGGGCAAGGTCGCTGGTGTGTTTTCGAGCATCAACACCTATTACAACGGTGACGCGGCGCGGCAGGCGAAATTCCGCACATTCGCGATCGCGCAACTCGCGCCGGCCTTCGCCGAAGTGGGTTGGACGCCGCGACCCGGTGAACTCGATACCGTGGCGATTCTGCGCAGTGATCTGATCTACACGCTGAGCGCACTCGGCGATCCGGCCGTGATCGCCGAAGCGCGACGTCGTTACGCGGCACAGGCCAGCGATCCGGCCGCGATGCCGGCGGCCTTGCGCAAGACCATCCTCGCCGTCGTTGCGCGTCATGCCGATGCGGCGCTCTGGGATCAATTGCATGCGGCGGCGATCGCGGAAAAAACGCCGCTGATCAAGGACCAGTGGTATGGGCTGTTGGCCTCGCCCGAAGATGCGGCATTGGCGCAGCGCGCGCTGGACCTGTCGCTGACGGCGGAGCCCGGTGCCACCAACAGCGCCGGCATGATCAGCGATGTCGCCGGCCTGCATCCGGACATGGCCTTCGATTTCGCGATGGCGCACATGGGTCAGGTCAACGAACGCGTTGATGCGACTTCGCGTGGCAGTTACTACCCGGGACTGGCGGGACGCTCGGCGGATCCGGCGATGATCGGCAAGATCAAGGCCTACGCGCTCGCCAATCTCGCGCCCGGTTCGCGCCGTGGTGCCGATACGGCGGCGGTCAGCATCGCCTACCGCGTCAAGATCCGTCGCGAGCGCCTGCCGGCGATCGATGCCTGGCTGGCGAAGCACCGCGCCTGATCGCGATTCAACGACCGGCGATTGCATCGCGTTGAATTTCTCTTCCATCAGGAAAAACGGCATAAAAAAAGCCCCGCAGAAAACTGCGGGGCTTTTTCGTTTGCGGCCGCTTGTCGGCGAACAAGACCCGCATGTGCGGGTCCTGTTGCCGGAGACAGACGATCAGAAGCGGTAGTTGACGCCGATGCGCAGGATGTTTTCCTTGTAATCGGCCGAGTGATAGAAGGTGTTGGTCGGGAACGCGATTGGCGGCGTGAAAGCGGTGAGGTTGGTGCTGGTGCCGGAAATGCTGCCGAAGTCGGCGCGCAGGTATTCGGCTTTGAGCGACCAGTGGTTCTGGAAGTTGTACTCGTAGCCCACGCCCCAGATCGTTGCGCTCTTGGTCTTGGAGGCGGCGAAGCTCTCGGCGGCCGTGGCGAAGTTGTCGTTGAAGGTGTCCACGACCTTGAGCTTGGTGCGGCCCAGGCCGGCGGTGACGTAGTACAACGAATTGCCGGCGCTCAGGCCGAGGCGGCCACGCAGCGTCATCAACTGGTCGGCCTTGGTGGTTTCGCTGAGGGTGTAGGCAGTGGGTGCGCAGCACGGATAGGTACCGCCGGCGGCGCGCGAGTCGGAAGCGCTCTGCGTGTTGTAGTCGAATTCGACGCCAAAGACCGCGTCGCCCTTCTGGAAGTTGTAGCCAGCGGTGACGCCGCCACCGAAGGAATCCGGGCTGACCTTGCCGGCTGCAGAGGAAGCGATTGCGGGCGTGCTGCTCATCGCGAAGTAACCGGTCGGGCTGAACACCGGGGTGACCGCGACATTGGATTTGCCTTTTACCTGGCCGGCGTTGGCGCCGATGTAGAAACCGGTCCAGTCCGTGGTGGCTGCCTGCGCCGCTGTGCTGGCGGTGGCGAGTGCGAGCAGGGTTGCAGCGATGCTGAGTGTCTTGGAAGCCATCTGTTGAGTCCTCGAATGATGTGAGTGTGTGCGGTGACCTGGCCAGCCCTTTGGGAGCTGCGGTCATCGGTCCATCGACAGGAAATCGTTTGCTTGTGGCTGTCGGGCCGACGGGTTGAATAACGCCAGTTTTACAAAAAGGTGGACAAGAGGACCTGCGGCCCTGCTCGCCGGGTCCCTCCGGAGCCCCATTTTTCAGGCTTTTCCATCACTTGCGCGGGAGACGGCTTCATTCATCGTGATGAACAAAATGGGGCTGTCGCCAATTTCGCAGCGCAGCAAAAGAAGCGCGAAAAACATTGCTGATCTCCCGGCCTCGCCTTGCAGAGACTTACGATCGGATCGGCGATCGGCGCATCATGGCCGCGAGATTTGATGGCGACGCGGGCATCCGATGCTGCGAGCAACGCGACCGACGCTGGCGATTTCCCTTCTGGCCTTGGCGTGGGGCGGAGCGTTGTCGATGTCGGCCGATATCGCCGCGGCGCAAACGTCGTCGCCCGTCTCGGGCGAACGCCTGCTCAAACCCTTGGCCGTGGACATCAAGCTGTCGGCCGATGGCAGGATCACCCAGACGCGCGCCGATGACGCGATGCCGACAGCGCTGCGCGAGTTGCTGCTCAAGGCGGTCGGCACCTGGAAGTTTTCGCCGGCGCGACGCAAGGGCGTCGCCATCGATTGGGCGACGCGGGTGACGGTCACCCTGATCGCGGTGCCTACGAACAACGGTTTTTCCCTGCGTGTGGCCGACGTGGCATTGGCCAATACCTGGATGCCCGAGCACGGCGTTTCGAAACCACCGCCTTTGCCCGCCGGATTGCTGTCGGCACGGCAGCGGACGACGCTGGCATTCGTGCTCGATCCCGGCGTCGATGCGCAGGATTACGATATCCGCGTCATTCGCCGGGACGGCCGCGCCATCGAGAAGCACGATCCTTATGCCGTCGGTGCGCTGCCGACGGTGCGAAGCTGGCACTTCGATTCCCTGCAATGGGATGGCGCTTCCTATGCCGAAGCGATCTGCGTGCCGGTGGTGTTTACGCTCGACATGCACGATGCACCTGAGGAAACCGCGGCGGAGCGCGCCAGGGCCTGCCAGTCGATTCCCGAGCTCGCGGATTTCCGCGGCATCGCGCTGCTCGACACGCCGGTCGGCAAGATGCTCTGATCCATCGTGGCGCGCGCCTCTCGATAGCGCCCTTATCGAAGCTTCGGGGAAATCAGGATGATGGCTGCGTCGTCGAAGGATCCGCTGCATGGCATCACCCTCGAGCGCATGCTCGTCGATCTTGTTGCGCAACTGGGTTGGGATGGTCTCGGCAGCGAGATTCCCGTGCGTTGCTTCAATGTCGACCCCAGCATCAAGTCGAGCCTTACGTTTCTGCGGCGCACGCCTTGGGCGCGCAGCAAAGTCGAGGAGCTGTATCGCCAGCACAGGGATGCATCCGCGGCGGGGCAATGAGAGCATGCGGCAGGAGCATCGACTCGCACGCAGCATCGATGCGTTGACTGCGACATCCAGACCTCGGAGATCCCCATGACCGGCAGCCAGCGCGAAATCACTTTCCGTTTCCTCGCCGAGCCGACCGATGTCAATTTCGGCGGCCAGGTGCACGGCGGCGCGGTGATGAAGTGGATCGATCAAGCCGGCTTCGCCTGCGCCGCCGGCTGGGCCGGCACGTATTGCGTCACCATCTATGTCGGCGGCATCCAGTTCGAGCGGCCGATCCGGATCGGGCAACTGGTGGAAGTGCGCGCGCAGGTGGTCTACACCGGCACCACCAGCCTGCATGTCGCCGTGCAGGTGTCGGCGCGCGACACCACCGGCAATCAGTACGAGCGCACCACGCATTGCCTGATGGTGTTCGTGGCGCTGGACGAGCAGCGCAAGCCGGTCGCGGTGCCGGCATTCGTGCCGATCAGCGATGAAGAGAAGGAGCTGTCGAACTACGCGCAGCACATCATGATGATGCGCAAGGTCATCGAGGCCGAGCGTCGGCGCTTTCTTGCCCGGATCGAATCGGCGCCGCACAAGCCGGCCGATCCGCCGGCCTGACGCGGTCGCCCTTTTCGCCGGCGGCGGATGCGATTAGAGTCGGCCTGTCCTGGGCGCGCCGCGCGCACTTTGCGCGGCAGCGATGGGAGCCAGGAGTGCAGCATCGACCGATCACACATCCAGGGGTGACTCATGAAGCGTGGACTGATCTTGGTACTGGCATTGGCGGGCGCATCCGCTGCGCATGCCGACAGCGTTTTTCCGCTCGGCAAGGACATGGCTGCGGGCCATCAGCTGCCGCGGCCCTACGGCATCGGCGTGGATTATTTCGGCGCGCACCAGGACTATGAGATCAAGTCCCTGCAATTCGTTTTCCCGGGGGCACCGCCGGTGCCGCCCAGCCTGGTCGGCGTCAAGAACCGCATGCACGAGGAAGACGTCAAGTTCGATGTCTGGGTATTTCCGTTCCTCAACGTCTTCGCGGTGTACGGCCATATCAACGCCGAGACCAAGGTCGATCTTTCCGCGATCACCTTCCCCGGGCTGCCGGCATCGTTGGGTGTGTTGCCGGTCAACTATCAGGGGCAGGCCTACGGCGGCGGCATGACGCTGGCCTACGGAAACGAAAAGTGGTTCACCTCGCTCACTGGTGTGCGGGTCAACACCAGCCTGAGCGGCGATTTCGATTCCTCGGTCACTTCGACCACCTGGCAACCGCGCATCGGTCTGGTCCGTGGCAACTGGCAGGTCTGGACCGGTGGGCTTTACATCAAGACCAATGAGCGCCATCAGGGCACGATCGCACTGCCCTTCATTGGGCCTGTGCCGTTCGATGTCGAGCTCGGCGAGCGCAACAAGTGGAACGCCACGCTAGGCGCGCGCTACAGCTTCGATCGCGATTTCGACATCTCGCTGGAAGCCGGCGGCGGTGGTCGCGAGACACTGCTGTTGAATGGCACCTGGCGTTTCGGCGGCAACGACTGAGGCGGCACGATGCGTCGCTGGCCAGCGCTGTGGCTAGGCCTGGCCTGCGGGCTCGTGCTCGGCAACGCCTGCGCTTACGAAACCGATCCTTACACGCATCGTCTGGCGCCGCTGGTCGACGCCGCGCCCGCGCTCGATCGCGAGGTCAACGCGGCGCTGCGCGAGGTATTGATCGAGCATGGCAGCGAGCCGCGCGAGGAGCGCATCGTCGCGGCGGTGTTCCATCGCCTCGGCGGTTACTACTGGGTCGACCATATCGAGCGCTGGGCGATGGATTCGCCGGAAGTGCAGAAGCTGCCGACGCCGCGCTGGCATTCGATTTATCGTGATGTACCGCTGCACGACAGCCGCATCAGCGGTTTGTTCGGCATCGGCCCGAGCTTTCTTCTGGATGGAAACCTGATCGGCACCGACAAGCTTGGTCATTTCTTTTCGCAGGGGCGGAAGTTCTGGCGGCGCTGGCGACGCCTGCACGACGAGGGCCGGGCCGCAGCGCATTCGGCTTTCACCGAACGGGCGATCTTCGGCGCGCCGATGACCGGTGTCTATTCCAATGCCGACCTGGTCGCGAACTACGAGGGCTATCGTTTCTACCGCAGCCTGTTCGAGGACGATGTCGTGCCGGGCAAGCTGGCGCTGCTGCGCTGGCAGGACGGCCACTGGATCCAGCAACGGCAGTTCGAATGGAACGATTTCGTCAACGCCTACTGGGACGAGGCGCTCAATCCCAATGCCTATGACGGCCTGCTGGCCCCGGCGATGCGGCGGCGGCTGCGGGAATTCTGCCCTGAGGTCGCGCAGGCACCGGAGCGCTACCGCGTCCCGCCGGACGAAGATGCGCGCCTGCAACAGCGGTACCGGCAATTGCAGTTGCGCGATCGTCGCGACTGGCGGCTCGACCGCCTCTGTGCGGAAAGCGGATGAGCGATTGAAATTTCCTGGCGGAACACCGGCGAATCCGTCCCCGGGTTCCGCCACTCGTCCCCGATGACCCGCACTCCGTCACCGCCGACGCGGCCTGGCGCGATGTGTCGACGCAGACTGGGCGCACTCATCCACTGGAGACTGCGATGCACCCCGAATTCGAACTTGGCCTGCGGGCCGCCTGGCTGACCCTGATCGCTTACTGGGTCTGGAGCGCGCGGACGGCCAAATCGTCCAGCCGCAACGAACCGGCCTGGCGGCGTCTGCTGATGTACTGGCTGCCCTTGTTCGTCGCGGTGCTGCTGCTCGGGCCCGGCGAATGGTTTGGCCACAGCTGGTTGCGCGAACGTTTCGTGCCGCACGGCCGCTGGGTCGAGGCGATCGGTTTGGGCATCGTCTGGGCGGGCGTGCTGATCGCCTGCTGGGCGCGGTACGTGCTGGGTCGCAACTGGAGCAGCGTGGTGCAGCTCAAGGTCGATCACGAACTGATCGAGCACGGCCCTTACCGGCTCGTGCGCCATCCGATCTACACCGGGTTGCTGGTCGCGTTCTTCGGCAATGCGGTGATGGTCGGTGACTGGCGCGGGCTGATCGCAGTGGCGATCGTCTTCGCGTCGTTCTGGCGCAAGCTGCGCCTGGAAGAGACTTGGCTGGGCGAGTTCTTTGGCAGCCGCTACGACGAATACCGGCAGCGCAGTTACGCGTTGCTGCCCGGAATTATCTGAGCCCGATTCGTAGGAGCCAGCTTGCTGGCGACAGCTGCTCGTGGGCACCTTGTCGCCAGCAAGCTGGCTCCTACGCGTCGGTCGCCAGCAAGCTGGCTCCTACGCGTCGGTCGCCAGCAAGCTGGCTCCTACGATTAACTATTTGGCCATTTCCTTCATCGCTTTTGCGTAGCCTTCGGCTTCCATGGCCTCGACGGTGATGCGCACCTGCACATCGTCGCCGACCATCGGCACACCGTAGCCGAGGCCGAAATCGGAACGTTTGATATGCGTGCTGGCGTCGAAGCCCAGCGCCGGCAGCTTGAGCATCGGATAGATGCCCTGCTGGTTGAGCGTGACATCGAGCACCACCGGCTTGGTCACGCCGTGCAGGCTCAGGTCACCGGTTACCTTGAAGCGGCCAGCCTTGGCGCCGCGCTCGACCTTGGTACTGGTGAAGGTGATCGTCGGAAATTTCGCCGTGTCGAAAAACTTGTCGCCGCGCAATTCCTCATCCAGCGCCGCCACCCGGGTGTGGATGCTGTCGACGGCGATGTTGACCTTCACCGAGGACTTGCTGATATCGGCGGCGTTCCATTTGAGGCTGCCGCTGATCGTGTCGAAGTCGCCGCCGGGATGCGAATAACCCATATGCGCCCAATTGAATTGCACCTGGGTATGGCTGGGGTCCAGCGTGTAGGTCACGTCGGCGGCGGTCGCCGGCGCGGCGAAAGTCGAGAGCAGGCTGGCGAGGGCAAGCGGTAGCAGGGGCTTGAAGGCGGGGGACATGGCGTCGTTCTCCAGGGGTGGGCGGCGGGCCGCGTAAATATGCCACCGCGCGGTCCGGTCAGGCGAAAAACCCGTTTGCTGTGGTCCGGAAACGCCACCGCGACGGAGGCCTTGGGGTAAAATTCCGCCCCCATGCGCGCCCCGTCCTTCCTCCGCACCATGACCGTCCTGGCCTTGCTGGCCATGGCGTTGCTGGCGCTGGCGCCGACGATCAGCCGTCTGCGCGCGCCCGACCAGCACGGCGGCAATGGCGTCTGGGCCGAGATGTGCACGCTTGCCGGCCTGAAGTGGGTGAAGTTGCCGGGTGGCGATGGCGCCGGCATTCCCAAGCCCTCAGCTGCGATGGGCGATGACTGCGCCTACTGCCCGCTGCTCAATGCACTGGCGACGCTGTTCGTCCTCGCCGTGCTTTTGCTGCCGCGTCTGCGTGCCGATATCGCGCAGGTTTTTTTCGTTGCACCACGGCGATCATCGCCGTATCCCAGCGGCCTCGGTTCCCGCGGCCCGCCACTCGCCTTCTGAATAGCAAGCACCCTTCCTGATCCGTGCGGCCAAGCGCCGTGCGGTCGTGCTGTTCGGAGTCAACATGTCTTTTTTCTTCATCGCGACGGCGCGTCCGTTGCGTCTGCTCGCCGCGCTCGCATTGCTGCCGATGGCCGCACATGCCAATACCGACACGGCCGATGCCGGCCGCGACAAAAAACCGAAAACCATCGCCGCGGTGGAAGTCCATGCCGATGCCGTCGAGCGTCGCGAGCAGCGGCTGCGCCATGTTGACCACGACGGCTCCAGCGTCAGCATCGGTCGCGAGCGCATTGCCCAGAGCAATGTCGTCGGCAGCGAAGACCTGCTGCGTTATGCGCCCAACCTGACCGTGCGCTCGCGCTACATCGGCGACCGCAACGCGCTGATCGGTGGTCGCAGCAATGGCACCACCACCGGCTCGCGTGCGCTGGTCTATGTCGACGGCCTGCTGATCAGCGACCTGCTCGGCGCGAGTTTCAATCCGCCGCGCTGGGGCATGGTCAGTCCGTCGGAAATCCAGGGCATGGATGTGTTGTACGGGCCGTTTTCGGCCGAGTTGCCGGGCAATTCGATGGGTACGACGCTGCAGATCACCACGCGCTATCCGCGCGCTCTCACTGCCACCGCCGATGCGCAGTTGTTCACGCAGGCATTCGCCGACGCTTACGGATTCAAGGGCGATTACAGTGGCGAGCGCGTCAACGCCAGTCTCGGCGAAAGTCGCGAACGCTGGCGCTGGTTCGTCGCCGCCAGCCGTCTCGACACCACCTCGCAGCCGATGCAATACGCGACGCCGGGCTCATTCATCAGCAGCGGCGTCGGCAGCTTGCCGCTGCTGACCGGCGCGATCAGCGACCTCGATCCGCAAGGCGCAGCGCGCGTGATTCTCGGTCCGACCGGTATCGAGGACACGAAACAAGTCAATGCCAAGTTCAAACTCGGTGTCGATGTCAGCGATGCCGCGACGCTCGAATTCGTGCTCGGCTACTGGCAGAACGATTATCAACGCCGCGCTGTGAGTTTTCTGCACGATGCTGCCGGCGCCACGGTGTATGGCGGCAACTGGCGACTGCCCGATGGGCGCGGCATCCGCATTGCGGACGCGACGTTCGCGCCGCAGACGGGTTCGGAGCGACATTGGCAGAGCGCGTTGTCGTTGACCTGGCAGTTGAGCGCGGACTGGGCGTTGCAGGCGATCGCTTCCGACTACCGAGTCGCGGAAAATCGTCTCGCCAGCGCGACGATGCGTCCTCCACTCGCGGACATCGGTGGCGCCGGCAGCGTTTCGTTCGGCGACGGCACCGGCTGGAATACTTTCGATATCAAGCTCGATGGCCATCTTGGCGCGCATCGCCTGCGCACCGGCGTGCATGCCGATCGCTACGTGCTCGCGCAACAGGTTTACGCAACGCCGGATTGGCGTGGCGATGTCCTCGGTGCGCGCAGCGGCGTATTCGCCGGCAAGGCACGCACGGAAGCGATCTACCTGCAGGACGACTGGCAGTTCGCGCCGACCTGGACTCTGGACACGGGTGCGCGCTACGAGCGCTGGAGCGCGTTCGACGGTGTGCGCGGCGGCGGCAGCAATACGCCGGTGAACTACCCAGTGCGCCGGATTAGCGCCTGGTCGCCGAAGCTTGGGCTGCATCATGATTTCGGCGAAATCTGGACGCTGCGCGCCAATCTTGGCAAGGCAGTGCGCTTCCCCACCGTTTCGGAATTGTTCCAGGGTGCGGTGGCGGGCAACGCCATCGTCAACGCCGACCCGAATCTGCGCCCCGAGACAAGTTACTCCAAGGAACTCGCACTTCAAGCGCAGCTCGATCACGGCAGCGTGCGCATCAGCCTGTTCGAGGACGATATCCGCGACAGTCTTTTCACGCAGACCAATCTGTCGGTGACGCCCAGCGTGACCAACATCCAGAACATCGGCCGCTTGCGCAATCGCGGCATCGAATTCGTCGGCGATTGGCGGGACATTGGCGTCAACGGGTTGAGTCTGTCGGCGAGCTTGGCGTTCAATCGTTCGCGCATTCTGTCCAACGCGAATTTCCCGGCCAGCGAAGGCAAGCGCGCGCCGCGCATTCCGGCGACGCGGGCGTCGGCGGTGCTCAGCTATAAACCCGATGACGCCTGGCGCTTCAGTCTTGCCGGACGTTATTCCGGCCGGCAATGGAACAACCTCGACAACACCGACATCGATCCGCAGGTATTCGGCGGCACGTCAACGTTCACCGTGTTCGATGCCAAGGTCGTGCGCACCTTGGCTGCGGGCATGACGCTGGGCCTGGGCGTGGACAACCTCACCGACAAGAACTATTTCGTTTTCCATCCCTATCCGCGCCGCACGATTTTTCTTGAGCTGCGCTACGGCGAGGACACGCCATGAACGCGAACGCTTCCGTGACCTCGGAAAATCCGCCCGCGACGCAGCAATACCGACGCCTGTGGCGCTGGCATTTCTACGCCGCGTTCCTGGTGATTCCCTTCATTGTCTGGCAGGGCATCACCGGCGTGATCTACCTGTGGCATGAGGATCTCGCCGATGCGCTGTGGCCGCAGCTGCGCCTCGTCGAAGCACGTGCGGCAAACGCGAGTCTCGATCAACAACTGACCGTTATCCGGCAAAACATCGGCGCCGCGATGCCGGCGACGCTCATCGTCAAGGCCGACCCACGCCGAAGCACGCAATGGGTGTTCGATGAGAGCAACGGCCTGCACAGTGCTGCCTTCGTCGATCCGCATACCGGGAAATTTCTCGGCAGCGTTTCCGCCAACACCTGGCTGCCGGGCCTGACGCGCGAACTGCATGGTGGCTGGCCGCTGGGCAAGCCGGGTTCGTGGCTGCTCGAACTCGGCGACGGCTGGTGCATCGTGATGGTGCTGACCGGCCTGTATCTGTGGTGGCCGCGTTCGCGTCAGGGCCTCGCAGGCGTGTTGTATCCGCGGCTGCGCGCGGGTGCACGGATTTTCTGGAAAGACATCCACGCGGTGATCGGTTTCTGGTTCTCGCTGATCTTTCTCTCCTTCCTGTTCACCGCACTTCCGTGGACAGATTTCTGGGGAAATCATCTGCTCAAGCCGATCCAGCGCCTGACCGGACAGGGCGTGCCGGCAGCGCTGGGCATCGATCACGCCGCGATGCACATGGCGATGCCCGATGGCATGGCGATGGCGCCGATCGCCTTGCAGGACATCCTCGATACCGCGCGTCGCGAAGGTCTGGATGGCGATCTGGAAATTCGTCTCCGTTCCGGCGACGCGCCGATCCAGGTGACGATGAAGACTGCGCGCGCGGCCGACGAACGCACGCTGCAGATCGACCGTTTCCACGGCGAGGTGCTCGCGCGCGTCGGCTGGAACGACTATCCGGCGATTCCCAAACTCGTCGCCACCGGCGTCGATCTGCACGAGGGCACGTTTTTCGGCACGGCCAATCGCATCTTCAATACCGTCGTGGTTGCCGCGTTGCTGTGGCTGGTCGTCACCGGATTGATCGGCTGGTATCGGCGGCGACCGGGCAAGGGTTTGTCGGCGCCATCGCCGCAGCCGACGCGGATGCCACGCTGGCTCAAGGGTGTTGCGCTCGGTCTGTGCGTGTTCATGCCCTTGCTCGGGGCGAGCGTCCTGCTGCTGTGGCTGCTGGACGCGCTGGTGAAGCTCGCTGTCTGGCAGCGAGCATGATCGCGATGCCGCGATAAGATCCGTGCATGCGATTTCTGCCGCCCAGCCGCGATGCCGTGCCTGCCGATGTGTTCGCGCATCCGCTGTTCGCGGATCTGCACGGGCAGCGTGATCTGTTGTGTTCGCGCGACTGGCCCGAGGTCGCGATGCTCGATGCCCGCCTGCAGCCACTGCGGCATTCGGTTACTGGATCGTCGTTGTCGCTGCGCGCGCAGGAAGACATCATCGACGACGGTCTGCATTACGAAGAACGCATCTTCCGCGACGGCGTGATCGCAACGCGTGTGTGCAACTGGCACGACCTGTTCAACGCGCTGATCTGGAAAATCTTCCCGGCGACGAAATCGGCGTTGAATGCCTGCCAGGCGCAGACTCTGCAGCGCACCGGTTCCCGGCAGCGCACGCGGGCGCAGGATGCCTGGACGCAATTCGACGAAGCCGGCGCGATGGTGGTCCTGCGCGACCCGGCCCTGCTGCCGCTCTGGGATGCGCATGACTGGACCGCCTTGTTCCTGCGCGAGCGCAGTGCCTGGTCCGATGGACGGATATCGTTGTCGGTGTTCGGGCACGCGGTGATGGAGCACGCCCTGCATCCGCAGATGCTGCTGGTGACGAAGACGCTGGTGTTTGTCGCGGATCGCGATGATGCCGATGACATTGATCGATGCACCGCCGATGCGATTATCGCCGGCGACGTGCTGCGCGATCCGCAGGCATTGCGACCGTTGCCGGTGTCGGGCATTCCCGGCTGGCATCACGCGCGCCAGGATGCGGCGTTCTATCGCGACCAGCCCTGCTTCCGGCCTTTGCGCGCGGGTCGCAGCTATCCTCTGCCGCGGCCGTTGCGCGATCCAGCAACAGCAGCCGCGATATCGGGCTGAGGGTTTTGTCGCTCGTGCTGCCGGTGCATGCACGGCAGCATCGCGCACGGCCGCGCGAGTCTGCTCTATAGTCCCGAACAAGATCCGCGCATTTGCGGCAGGTGAGGCTTGGCCATGAATCCCGTACGCATTTTTCTGTTGGGGTCGCTGTTGCTCGGCGCTGCCGTCGATGCCGATGCTTCGACCTTGTACAAATGCACCGCTGCGAGTGGCTTGGACACGATCCAGTCTTCGCCCTGTCCCAAAGGTTCGACGCAGGTCTGGAAGCGCGACTCGACGCCCGATCCCGGCCTGACGCCAACCCAGGCGAGCCAGTTGGAAGCACGGCAACAAAAAGAGGCGCAGGACGCGCACGCGCTGTCGGTGCTCGCCGGCACCACGCCTGTCGACCGACCGCCACCACCACCCGCGCCACCCGCGCCGCCGCCGCCGGCAAAGCCGGCGCGGGAAACATCGGAAGCACCGATCTATCCCAAAGGTCCGTGTCGTCTCGCACATGAGTTCGCCGATGCGATCCGCGACCACGACAAGGATTTTCTGGAAATGCGCCAGGATCAGCTGGCGCGTCTCGACCGCTGGGTCGAGAACCAATGCCGGGATCCGGACGAGCCGTAACAGCCGCCGCCGAAAGTCCCGCGACGATCACACTGACCGGCAACCCGACGCTGCGGTACGGGATGATCAAGTCCACAGCCATGACCATGGTCATGTTCCGATTCTTCCCGGTCGCGATTAAGCTCGCCCATTGCCGTTGCCGGAGGGGCGCGGCGGGGCGGCGCATTCGCGCGATTTTTTTCGGGAGAGGTCATGAACAAGATGATTTTAGGCGGGCTGCTGGTGACGGCGTTGCTGGCGGTGAACTCCGCGCAGGCCGATACGCCCGCAATCGAGAAGGTCGTGCAATACCGGATCACGGTCGATGCCTCTGGCCACGCCATCCTTCCTGCCAAAGATGATGCCGCTGCCGATATCTCGCCTGCGATCCTGCAGGCGGTGCGTGAGATGGCCGGCAAGCTTGCCTTCACTCCCGCCACGGTCAACGGCAAGGCGGTCGCGAGCGAGACCACGCTGACGATGACGGTGGTGTTCGACAAACAGGCCGACGGCAGTTTCCGCCTGCGTCTGAAAGATGCCGATACCGGTGCGGCGGCGAAGGAGGCGGTGGCTCCGCTGTATCCGTCGACGGCGCTGCGCTACGACCTCAGCGCGCGCATCCTCGTGCAGCTCGACATCGCCGCCGATGGCAGCATCGATCCGGAAAAAGTGCAGATGCTGCGCACGGATATCTCGACCGTCGGTCACGGCATGGAAGCGAAATTCCGCAACGCGGTGCGTGATGTGTTGCCGCAGTGGCATTACGCCACCGATGTCGTCGACGGCCATGCGATGCCGGCGCTGCAGCTGGTGCCGGTGACGTTCTGCAGCAAGAAGCCATCCTGCAAATTCATCGACGGTCTCGGCGATGCTGCGATGCCGGCGCTGCCCGCAGCGGCCTTGCCGGCAGGCGTAGTGCTGGCGAAAGTGAATTTCGCGCATCCGCCGGGCAGCAAGCCGATGGGCATCAATGCCGTGAGTGTGCCGGGCCAGCGCACGCGCTGAGTTCGACAGCCGCTCGCATTTTCCATGATGGCAAGAGTGCTCGCGATGTGAGCGAGCCATCGCCAAACTGACTGCGGGCTGCACCATCGCCCGCAGTCGTCATCGCGTTCAAAACCGATTCATCGCCGAAAGGCCAGTCTCGCCCCGTGTCCAACACGAGGAGCTACACGATGCGCACTTCCCATTTGCTCGCCGTTTCCCTGGCTGCAGTGCTCGCCACCGCTGCAATGGCTCCCGCAGCCCAGGCCCAGACCCGCGTCCGCATCTCGGTCAATCTTGGCGACGTGCTTTATGTCTCCGGCCATCCGTATTACCGCGGCGACCGCAGCCCGGTCTATGTCGAGCAGGACCGCTGGGGTCACCGCCAGTACTACCGTTACGCCGAACCGCGTCGCGTGGTTTACGTGCCGGCGCCGTACTACGCCAGCAACTATCGCCCGCAGCCGTACTACGGTCATGACGATCGCTGGGATCGCGACCATCGCCATCACGACAATGGCCGTCACCGCGGTCACGATCGCGACCATGACCGCGACGATGATCACGACAACGGCCGCCGTGGCCACGATCACGACTGATCGGCAACTGTTCGAATCAGCTTCGCAATGACAAACAGGCCGGGACTTCCCGGCCTGTTTTTTGTTTCCGATACGGCAGCGCTCGGGTAGGCTAGCTGGCCACGACCGGATCGCGGGGAAAGAAGTGATCGAACTCATCGGTTTCGACGGCGACGACACGCTCTGGCATAGCGAGGGCTACTACCAGACCGTGCATGCCGAGTTCGAGCGCATCCTCGGCGCCTACGTCGACCTCGCCGATGCGAACGTACACGACCGCCTGCTCGCCACCGAGCGCCGCAACCTGCAGGTGTTCGGCTACGGCGCGAAAAGCATGACCTTGTCGATGATCGAAACCGCGATCGCGCTGACCGACGAGCGCATCAGCACCCGCGACCTGCACCGCCTGCTGGAGCTGGGCAAGGAAGTGCTGGCGCATCCGGTCGAGTTGCTGCCCGGTATCGCCGAAGCCGTCGCTGCTATCGCGCGCGACTACCGCATCGTGCTCATCACCAAGGGCGATCTGTTTCATCAGGAAGCGAAAGTCGCGCGTTCGGCATTGGCCGACCTGTTCCAGCGCATCGAGATCGTGTCGGAAAAAAACGAGCCGACCTATCGGCGCGTGCTCGGCGAATTCGCCATCCAGCCAGCGCAGTTCCTCATGGTCGGCAACTCGCTGCGCTCCGACATCCAGCCCGTGGTCGAACTCGGCGGCTGGGGCGTGTACATGCCCTACCACGTGACCTGGGCGCACGAAGCCGATACGCATTTCGCCACCGACAACCCGCGCCTGCGGCAGATTGATGCAGCGAGTGAAATTCCTGCGGCGATTGCCGAGTTGGGCAAGCGTGCGAATCAATCCGCTATGTAGGAGCGATGGCAATCGCGACAGGCGTCTGCCACCGGGCGTCGTGTCGCGATTGTCATCGCTCCTACGAAGCGGCTCGTGTCTAAAGGTTCAGATAATTCGGCCCCGCGCCACCTTCAGGCGTGACCCAATTGATGATCTGGTACGGGTCCTTGATGTCGCAGGTCTTGCAGTGCACGCAGTTGGCGGCGTTGATCTGCAGGCGCGGGCCGGACTCGTCCTTGACGATTTCGTAAACACCGGCGGGGCAGAAGCGCGTGCAGGGATTGCCGAATTCGCTCGCGCAGGTGGTGATGCAGATGTCGGTGTCGGAAACGTGCAGGTGGATCGGCTGGTCTTCGTCGTGTTCGGTCGCAGCGTAGTAGACGCCGGCGAGACGGTCGCGTGGTGGCAGCGTGCGTTCGACGTAATCGCGCTTGGGTTTTTCCGCGACGTCGAGTTTCTGCGTCGCCGAATAATCCGGTGTCACCGCCATCGTCCACGGTGACAGGCCCATCGTCAGCGTTTCCCAACCAGAATTGACAAGCCCGAACACGCGGCCCTTCTTGAAGCCGGGTTTGAAGTTGCGGACTTTCTTCAGTTCGCGCATCACCACCGAGCCGCGCAGCTGCGCGTCCCAGCCTTCGGATCTTCCGAATTCCGCGACGTGTTCGGCGGCCATCATTCCCGAGCGCATCGCCTGGTGCGTGCCCTTGATCTTGGGCACGTTGAGCAGGCCGGCGGCGTCGCCGATCAACAGCGCGCCGGGCATCTCGAGTTTCGGCAATGACTGGTAACCGCCGGTGACGATCGCCCGCGCGCCAGCGGAAAGAATCGTGCCGCCTTCGAGCAGCGCCTTCACGCTGGGATGGTTTTTCCACTGCTGGAAGGCTTCGTACGGCTGGTAATCCGGGTCCTTGTAGTCGAGCCCGCTGACGTAACCGAGCGCGATGCGATCCTTGTCCAGGTGATACAGGAAGGAGCCGCCATAGGTTTTCGGATCCGCCGGCCAGCCCATCGTGTGCACGATCTTTCCGGGTTCGCAGACGCCGGGTTTGACCTGCCACAGCTCCTTGATGCCGATCGAATAACTCTGCGGGTCGCTATGCAGGTCGAGATGATATTTGCTGACCAGCTGCTTGGTCAGATGGCCGCGCGCGCCCTCACCGAGCACGGTGAGCTTGGCCTTGATGTCGATGCCCTGCGTGTAGCCGGGTTTGTGCGTGCCATCTTTCGCCACGCCCATGTCGCCGATGCGCACGCCGGCGACCGCGTCGTGTTCGTCGAACAATACTTCTGCGGCGGCAAAGCCCGGGTAGATTTCCACGCCCAGCGCTTCCGCCTGCGGCGCCAGCCAGGCGCACATCGCGCCCAGCGAGACGATGAAGTTGCCGTGGTTGTTCATCTGCGGCGGCACGATCGGCAGTTTGAAGCCGCCAGTTTTCGACAGGATCCAGAATTCGTCCTTGCCGGCGGGCACGCAGATCGGCGGTGGATTCTTGCGCCAATCGGGCAGCAGTTCATCGAGTGGCTGCGGCTCGATCACCGCGCCGGACAGGATATGCGCGCCGATGGTCGATGCCTTCTCGATCACGCAGACGCTCATCTCCGGCTTGAGCTGTTTGAGGCGGATCGCGAAGGCCAGGCCGGCCGGGCCGGCGCCAACGGTAACCACGTCGTATTCCATGACATCCCGTTCGCTCATTGCCTTGCTCCGTACGCCGATGCGGCGAATTGTCCGGGTTTGCCGGGGGCGCGGCAATCGACGACACTCGGGGTTTCGACACTGTGCCCGCCATGACCGACAGCGACGCCATCGCCGACCGCCTGCGCCGCGCGCCGCTGTATCGCGTCCTGCACGCATTGGCCAGGGGCGAGATCAGCAGCGAAGCGCTGACCGGCGCCTGCCTGGCAGCGATTGCCCGCGATCATGCGCTCAATGCCTGGACCTGGGTCGACGATGCCGGCGCGCTCAGTGCCGCACGCGCTTCCGACGAACGCCGCGCCGCCGGCAAGCCGCTGGGTCGCCTCGACGGCGTGCCCGTGGCGATCAAGGACAACATCGATGTCGCTGGCCTGCCCACGAGTCTTGGCCTGCCCGGACATCACGCCGCGGCGCGCGAAGATGCGCACGTGGTCAAACGTCTGCGCGGCGCCGGTGCGGTGTTGCTGGGCAAGACCAACCTCGACGAAGGCGCGTTCGGCACGATCGGTCGCAACGTTCATCACGGCGATGTCGGCAATCCGGTGAATACCGGCCGCGCTGCAGGTGGCTCATCCGCGGGTTCGGCGGCAGCGGTGGCGGCGGGTCACGCGATCATCGCGCTCGGTTCCGACACGCTCGGATCGATCCGCATTCCTGCGGCTTTCATGGGCCTGGTCGGACACAAGCCGACCTTCGGCGAATTGAGTTGCCGTGGCCTCGCTGCCGGTTTACGCCGGCTCGACTGCCCCGGTGTGATCGCGCATTGCGTGCAGGACATCGCGCTGCTGCTGCCGGTGCTCGCCGGTTACGATGCCGGCGATCCACGTTCGCGCAAGCGTCGCGTGCCGCTGGCGCCGCCGGACTGGGCGCCGGGGGAATTGCGCGCCGGCGTGGTCGCCGATCTCGCCGCGCTGGGCGTGTCGCCGGAAGTGGTGGAAAGATTCAGCACGGCGATGGCCTGCGTCGCACCGGTGTTCGGCAGCACGCAGCCGGTCGCGCTCGACATCGCGCCGATGGATATCGCCGCGACCCGACGCGCGGCGCTGTTGTTGATGGAAGCGGAAATCCTCGCCGCGCATGGCGAAGCGATGCAATCGGCATCGGAAAGATTGCGCGGCTTGCTGGCGTTCGCGGAAGGAAAGTCGGCCGTGGATTTCGCGCGCGCCGATCGTCGCCTCGATGCCTATGTGGTGCAGGTGCGGCGATTGTTCGAACAATTCGATGTGCTGCTACTGCCGACCGTGCCGATGGCGCCGCCGCCAGCCGGCGCGCCGGAGCCGTCCAATCTCGCTGACCTATGCGCGCTCGCGAGCCTCGCCGGCTGCCCGGCGCTGAGCCTGCCGCTGTCCGGCGGGCAGGGCCTGCAACTGGTCGGCGCGCCCGGCAGCGATCTGCGCCTGCTGGAGCTCGGTGAAATCATCTCAGCGGTGGCTGACTGCGGCGAGTGATCGCCGGCTTGCGGTTGTGGGCGGAGCCGCGACTTGATCCGGTTGCGGCGCCACCGTGCCTCTGGTCAACGCAGGCACAAGACCGTGGGAATAGTTTCTGCTGAGGCAGCCATGGTCATGCCCGCTCCTAGGTCACCTTTTGATATGCGCCGTCGCCTTGGCCAGGCACTGCATCTTCTCCGGCTTGCTGTTCGCGGCGGTCAGGCATTCGTAATCGTCGCGATTGTAGGTCTGCCCGGCGACGCATTTCGCGGTGCCGGTCTCGGCGGCGTGTTCGGCGAATTCCTTGAAGCTCTCGGCGCTCTCGCTGGTCATCCCTTCCGTCGCGACGCCGATTTCGATGCCGGTCAGCGTGTTGCATTCGACCGCCGTCAATGGCTTCGAACTGCAGCCAGCGAGCGTGAGGGCGACGGCGAACGGTAGAAGAATCAGCGGGGTTTTCATCGAGTGGTCTCGTTGGCTGGAAGGTGGAACAGAGTGATTGCATGGTGATGCCCGCACGGGGATGCCATCACGGCCTCGATGCGGTCATCCCCTATCGGCGCAGCAGAAACAATCCGGCGATGGCGAGGACCACGCCGAGCATGCGTTGCCAGGACATCGCCTCGTTGAAGAACACGATGCCCGCGACTGCCATGATCGCCGCACCGCCCGCGAGAATGACCGGCACCGCCGACAACGGCCCGCCGCGTTGGAACAGCAGGAAAAACGCGACCGTGCCCGCGCCGACGCAAATGCCGGTCAGCGCGGAGTAGTTGAATCCGATCAGGGAAAATTTCTGTTCCCAGCGACCACTGAACCAGAGAAAGCCGAGATACAAAAGAATGGTCAGCGCCGCCGTGCCCTCGACCACGAAGCCACCCAGACCATCGCCGATATGGTCGGAGGCCAGACGCGTGAAAATTTGATGTGCGCCGTAAAGAATCGCGGCGACGACGGCATACCAGAACCAGGGGGCCATGAAAGTGCTCGCTTTAGTTATGCGCAACGGCGGGGTGGGGCGCTGGCGGGGTCGTCACTTCTTCCCCGCATCTCCCTGCCCACTGACCAGAGCCCACGCCGCGATGTCATCGGAACTGCGATCGAGCGCCTGCGAGAACGCGGCAACGACAGCGCTGACATCCTCGCTGGTGGCCAGCTGCGTCGAACGGAAGTTGCGCGCGGCGACCACGCGGGCATCGTCGCCATGAATGAGCTTGGCTTCGATCTCGATGGTCGCTTCCGGTGCGCCGGCCTGGTGGTAGATCGACTCGAAGCTGCGCAATTCCGTGGCCAGCTGGTATTCGCCGCGGATGCCGTTGCCGGGCCGCGAGACGGCGAGAATTTTTCCGGAGTCCTCGAGTTTGTGCAGCAGCGCGCTCTGCACGAGGTCGGGCACGCTGTCGGACCAGATCGCGCCCTTGTAGACCTGCGTGTAAGTCGCGTCGGGACGCACGCTGATACGTTCGGAATCCAGCGACTGGCTCGTGTTCGGGCGCGGCACGGTCAGCGACCAATCCACGCGCGGCCAGTCGTCATGCGTGCCGCGCGTGAGCTGCGGCACGAACACTTTCACCGGCTCGCGTTTGCCGATGATGGTGGAGCAGCCGACCAGCAGCAGCGGCAGCGCGATCAGGGCGACGATCAGGGGACGTTTCATTTTTTATCGAACTCCTCCGGACGGGTGCGGCCGGTGATGTAGCCGCCGGGATTGTTGTCGAGCTTGGTGGCGACGCGGCGCAGGTCGCGGATCAGGCTGCGCAGATCGGTGAGCGTCGGGCCGACCTGGGTAAGACCATTCTGGCTGAAGCTGGCGATCGCCTCGCGATTGCCGCCGAGGATGGAATCGGCATTCTTGCTCGCCGATTCCAGTGCGGTGAGTGTGCGGTCGAGCTTGGTCATGATCGGCGGCAGCTCGTTGATGACCTTGCTGTCGAGTGTGTCGAGACTGCCGTTGGCCTTGCCCAGCACCTGATTGAGCTGGCCGCTGGCATCGCGAAGATTTTTCAGCAGCACGGCGATGTCCTGCTTCTCGCCCGACAGCGTGGTGGTGAGCTGGTGCAGGTCGTCGAGCGCGCCGCTGAGGCGCGCGATGTTCTGGTCGCTGAGAATCAGGCGCACGCGTTCGACGATATCGCTGGCGGCTTCGGCGACGTTCTGCAGTGCCGACGGCTGGGTTTCGATCACCGGATAACGCTGCCCCGGTTTCGGCAGCAGCCGCGGACTTTCTGGCAGGCCGCCGCTGAGCTGGATCTGCGCGACGCCGGTGAGTCCGATGAAAGCGAGCTTGGCTTTGGTGTCGATCTTCACCGGCGTGCCGGCGCGCAGGCGGATCAGCGCGATCACGCGACGCGGATCATCGGGATCGAGCGTGAGGTTCTGCACTTCGCCGACGCTGATGCCGTTGTATTGCACAATGCCACCGGTGCCCAGGCCGGTCACCGCTTCCTTGAACACCACTTGATAGGTGTCCCAACTGCGGTTGGAGGCCCAGTTCGCGGCCCACAATGCGAACAGGATCGCGAGGATGAAAACGAAGATCGTGAACAATCCGATCAGGACATGGTGCGCGCGCGTTTCCATGGTCAATCCTTCTTGCCTGTGGCGGCTTGTGCAGCGCGGCCACGCGGGCCGTGGAAATATTCCTGCACCCAGGGGTGATCGAATTTCTCGACCTCGGCCAGGGGTGCGTTGATCAGCACGCGGCGGTCGGCTAGCACCGCCACGCGATCGCAGATGGTGTAGAGCGTGTCGAGATCGTGCGTGATCAGGAACACGGTCAAACCCAACGCCTGTTGCAAGGTACGGATCAGATCGTCGAACGCGGCCGCGCCGATCGGATCGAGGCCGGCGGTGGGCTCGTCGAGAAACAGCAACGCCGGATCCAACGCCAGCGCCCGCGCGATGCCGGCGCGTTTGCGCATGCCGCCGGAAAGTTGCGAGGGATATTTGGCCGCCGCTTCGTCGCCGAGGCCGGACAGGCGGATCTTGAGGATGGCCAGGTCGTGCACGAGATCGGCCGGCAGGTGCGGGTAATGTTCCTTGAGCGGCACCTCGACGTTCTCGCGCACCGTCAGCGACGAGAACAGCGCGCCGTTCTGATACAGCACGCCAGTGTTGCGCTCGACCTTCAGACGCGCGGCCTTGTCCTCGGTCAGTGCGTTGACGCCGAGCACTTCGATCGTGCCGGCCTGCGGCGTGCGCAGATTGAGGATCGCGCGCATCAGCACGGATTTGCCCGTGCCCGAACCGCCGACCACGCCGACGATCTCGCCGGGGCGCACGTCGAGATCGAGATTTTCGTGCACCACCTGATCGCCGAAGGAATTGCCCAGGCCGCGCACGCGAATCGCCAGCGACGAGTCCTGCGGGAGCGGCGACGTATCGTTCATGCGCTCACCAATCCATCTGCATGAAGAACAGCGCCGCGAATGCGTCGACCAGGATCACCAGCGAAATCGTCTGCACCACGCTCGAGGTCGTGCGTTCGCCCACCGATTGCGCGGTGCCCTGGGTCTGGAAACCTTCGAGGCAGCCGATCAGCGCGATGATGATCGCGAACAGCGGCGCCTTCGACAGGCCGACCCAGAAATGCCGGATCTCGACGGTTTCGTGCAGGCGCGTGTAGAACATTTCCGGCGAGATGCCGAGGCTCGCCGAGCCGACCACCAGGCCGCCGGCGAGACCGGAGATCATCGCCAGGAAGGTCAGCAGCGGCAGCATGATCACCAATGCGAACAGCCGCGGCAGCACCAGCAACTCGATCGGGTTCAGGCCCAGCGTGCGGATGGCGTCGATTTCTTCGCCGCTCTGCATCGCGCCGATCTGCGCGGTGAAGGCGCTGGCGGTGCGGCCGGCGAGCAGGATCGCGGTCAGCAGCACGCCGAATTCGCGCAGGAAGGAAATGCTGACCAGTTCGACGACGAACACCTCGGCGCCGAAATCGCGCAGCACGGTCGCGCCGAGGAAGGACACCACGCAGCCGACCATGAAACTCAGCAGCAGCACCAGCGGCACGGCATCGAGGCCGACCGATTCCATGTGATAGATGGTCGCGGTCCAGCGGATGCGCGAGGGCCGCAGCAGCGTCGCGAATGCCGTTTCCAGCGTCAAGCCGCCGAAACCGATCAGCGCCTTGATCTCGTTGTAGTAGTCCTCGACCGAGTAGCCGAGGCGTTCGAGCATCTGCCGGAAGCCGTGGTCGCGGCGTTTGTCGCGCGGCGGCGCTTCGCAGATCAGCCGCACCGACTCGACCATTTTCAAGTGCACGGGTTTGACATCGACCGTGGCCAGGCCGAGCCCGACCTTCACCGCGTAGCGCGACAGCAGCATCGCGCCGGTGGAATCGAGGCGGGCGATGTCGCGACCGTCGATGTCTTTGGCGCGATCTGGTGCGCGCTCGATCAGCGCCAGGATCGTGTCGGCGTTGACCAGAGTCCAGTCGCCGGTCGCGCGCAGGATGTCCGGGTCGCTCTGGCTCGGGGCAATGGCGGGGGCTTGGCTCATCGAGCCCAGAGCATGACCGAAACGCCGCTCAGGGTCAGCCCCACCCCGACCACGGCACGGCGGCCCAAGGGTTCGCGCAGCCAGAACCAGGCCAGCACGAGGATGAACACCGATGCGGTTTCGCCGAGGATGGCGGCGATCGAGGCCTGGATGTATTTGAAGCCGGCCAGCCACAGCACCATCGCGAGGAACTGTCCGACGAACGCCGCGAGCGCGAGCTTGCGCCAGGGCATGCCGACGGTCGGCGGCGTCAGCAGCGCGGTTTCGCCGCGCAGCATCGCGATCACCACCATGCCGGCGAGCGCGCCGAGCATGCGCAGCCCGGTCACCCACAGCAGCGGCTGCGCTTCCAGCACGCGCTTGACCAGCACGATCGAGATCGCCATCAACACGATCGCCAGCAGCGCCAGCGCGAAACCGCGCACGGCATGGGCGGGACGCGGCGCCTGGCCCGGGCGTGGCCAGGCGGCCAGCCACACGCCGAGGCTGACCAGCACGAACCCGGCGATCTGCAGCGGCTGCAGGCGCTCGCCGAGAAAGATGAAACTGAGCACGATCACGAACGGGCTGTAGCTGTTGCCGATCACGCCCATGCGGCCGGCGCCGAGTTCGTTGAGGGCGCGGAAGTACAAGGTGTCGGCGATGCCGATGCCGAGCAGGCCACTGCTGACCGCGGCGAAGATCTGCATGGCGGTGAAGGCCGG
>Ga0208525_1000004_pt1 | contig 40399 bp, 36 predicted proteins | sample SoimicmetaGmgHMC_FD_188342 | JGI IMG/M metagenome (GOLD analysis project Ga0208525, IMG submission 188342) | Soil and rhizosphere microbial communities from Laval, Canada - mgHMC (SPAdes) (version 2) | ecosystem: Environmental > Terrestrial > Soil > Agricultural land | place: Laval, Canada...
ATGACCTGCTTGATCGGCAGCGAATACTTGTGCGCGAATTCGAAATCGCGCTGGTCGTGACCCGGCACCGCCATCACCGCACCGGTGCCGTAGCCCATCAGCACGAAGTTGGCGACCCAGACCGGCACCTTCTCGCCGCTGACTGGATGCACGGCGAACACGCCGGTGGCCATGCCCTTCTTTTCCTGCGTTTCCAGCTCGGCTTCGGAAACACCGCCGTGCTTGCATTCGTCGATGAAAGCGGCGAGCTGCGGATTGTTCGCCGCAGCTTTCAGCGCCAGCGGATGTTCGGCGGCGACGGCGACATAGGTCACGCCCATCAGCGTGTCGGGGCGCGTGGTGAATACGGTCAGCGGCTCTGACTCTTTTTCTACAGCGAACTGGATTTCCAGACCTTCACTGCGCCCGATCCAGTTGCGCTGCATCGTCTTGACCGCATCGGGCCAGCCCGGCAATGCATCAAGGCCGTCGAGCAATTCCTGCGCGTAGGCGGTGATCTTGAGGAACCACTGCGGAATCTCGCGCTTCTCGACGATCGCACCACTGCGCCAGCCGCGGCCGTCGACGACTTGTTCGTTGGCGAGCACGGTCTGGTCGACTGGATCCCAGTTCACCACCGAATTCTTGCGATAGACGATGCCCTGCTTGAACAGGCGCGTGAACATCAACTGCTCGCAGCGGTAGTAGTCAGGCTTGCAGGTGGTGAGCTCGCGGCTCCAGTCGATCGCGTAACCAAGCGCCTGCAATTGCCCGCGCATGTGGTCGATGTTCGCGTAGGTCCATTTCGCCGGCGCGGTGTGGTTCTTGATCGCGGCGTTCTCGGCGGGCAGCCCGAACGCATCCCAACCCATCGGCTGCAGCACGTTGAAACCGCACATGCGGCGGTAGCGGCTGATCACGTCGCCGATCGTGTAGTTGCGCACATGGCCCATGTGCAGCGCGCCGGAGGGATACGGCAGCATCGACAGGCAGTAGTACTTGGGCTTGGAAGCGTCTTCGGTGACTTCGAAAGCGCGGCTGTCGCGCCAATGCGCCTGCGCGGCGGATTCCACCGCCTTCGGGTCGTAGGCGCCGGGGTCTTGGGTGTCTTGCATGGGGGAGTGGGGCCGAAAAACGAAAATCGGCGTTCAGGGTACCGCAGCCGGGGAGGTCGGAAAACACGTCAGGACGGCGATGGCGGCGATCCGACAGCTGATCCGGCTGCCGATTCGTCGGGGAAATCCGGCTGGGAAATCCTGACCCGGATCGCTCCGGCCCGCCGATGGGGCTTGCGCGATGCGGAAACGAAGCTCGACAGACCTGTTCCGGAGTGCCTGTCGATGCTGCCGTATCCCCCGGGCTCTGCCCTGCAACTGGTGCAACACAGCCGGTTCCGGCGCGCGCAGCTGATCACGCCGGAAGACTATCGGCTCGCTCTGGCCAGACTGCGCAGCCTCTCGCTGCGCCATGCCTGCGCGATCCATGCCTATGCCTTGCTGCCCGACCAGTTGCAGCTGCTGGTCACCGGCCTGTTGCCCGATGGCCTGGCGCGGATGCGCCGCGATCTCGACGGCCTCGGCGGCAGCAGCGGGCTGGGCTGGTTTCCGCTGAGCGAAAGCCGCGTCGTCACCGGCGAAAAAGAAGTGCTCGCCTGCCTGCGCGCGATCGAGCAGGCACCGGCGCGCGCCGGTCGGGTCAGCTGCGCCTGCGCGTATCCGTGGAGCAGCTATGCGCTGCATGCCGACGGCATCCGCGACCCCCTGATCAATCCGCACCGGGCCTGGCTGGCACTCGGGCGCACGGCACGCGAGCGCTGCGCGAGCTACCGGGCATTTTTTCGCAGCGACCCCGCAGCGAGTTTCGCGATCGCTGCGCCGGCATGGCGATCCTGCACGACAGAGGCGGCCACCGGCCCGCCCGCGCCCCTGCCATTCGCGGACGCCGGCGCTATGATCGGCCCATGATCCGGATCGCCCTGCCCTTGCTACTGCTGTTCTGCCTCCCGGCGATGGCGCAACAGGCGGCACCTGCGGCGGCGACGACTGCCGCAGTGACGAATCCGGCAGCGGCAGCTTCGACAATCTCGCGCCCGATCATTGGCGTGCTCAAGTTCCAGGACGAGAGCGGCGCGATGTTCCTGCAGGGCGGCGCCGGTCGCGCGCTGACCACGATGCTCACCAACGAACTCTCCGCGCGTCCGGCCTTCAACGTCGTCGAACGGCAGAAGCTGCGCGCGGTGATCGAGGAACAAAACCTCTCCGCTTCCGGCCGCGTCTCGCCCGAGACCAGCATCCAGATCGGCAAGCTCACCGGCGCGCAATACCTGATCACCGGCACCGTGACCGCGTTCGAGAACAACACCGAGACCAAGGTCAAGCGCGGCTTCATGGGGTACGGCGGCAGCGTCCAGCAGGTTTCGCTGGGCGGCTACCTCGCCGTGGACCTGCGCGTGATCGATACCACCACCGGCGAGATCCGCTACGCGCGCACCATCGAAGGTCGCACGCCGCCATCGGAGAATACGGATGAGCAAGGTGGCCGCATCGGCCTGGGCGCGCTCGACGACGGCCCGGGCTCGCGCGCCTTGCGCGCGGCGGTGATAGAGATCATCGACTACCTCGAATGCGCGATGACCCGGCGTGATGCCTGCCTGGCCGAGTTCGACGCCCGGGAAAAAGCGCGCGTCGAGCGCACCCGGCAATCCATGCAAATCCAGCACTAGGTAAAGAACACATGCCCTACCTCGCTCCTTCCTCGATCGGCCCAACCCTGCTGCGCGGCAAATCGCTGGAACAATTTCTCGGTCACGTATCCGCGCTCGGCAACACCGGCATCCGCTGGCTGGAACTGCGCCCAAAATTCAACGGTTTCGAGATCTGGGCCTTCGATGTCGAGGACGTCGGCACCACCAGCCACGTCGACATCTACAGTTTCCCGATGGTCCGCGGCGAGCCGCCGTCGTTCCCGGTGGCGTTGTTCACCACCAGCCTGGAAGCGGTCAACTACGCCGACAAGCACTACGGCGCGACGGCGAAACGCTGGCTCGAAGCCGGCACGATGAAGGACGAGTACAGCATCTTCGTGCACGAGGGACGTCCGGATGTCTGGGATCCGCCGATCGAATAAGGCCGCGAGCGACGGCGATCATGGCGCTGGCATCGGCTATTGCTGCAGGCCTTCCTGCATGTTGAAGCGCTGGTAGCCGGCAGGAATTTCGAAGCGGGTTGCCGGGACCGCTGGCGTACCGACTACCAGCGTCGCGCTGCCGCGCTGGCTGCCGTCGGGTGCGTAGCAAACCTGCGACATGATCAAGCTTTGCGCGGGATTGGCGCCTGCGGGCGGCGCATCGGCGGCCTTGAAGCGCGACGTCATGCCCTTGAAGCTGTCGCCGTAGCGCTGCATCACCTTGATGCCGCGCACCAAGCCGCGACGATCGGGCTCGGCGATCGCCAACGTGGCCGGATCGGCATGGCATTCCTCCTGCGCGCGGACGCCATTTTCCCAGCGTTCGGCGACGCTGCAGGCGACGCCCGCGACCGTCGCCTGGCGATCGGTCACGCGTAGTTCGACTTTCGGTGGCGCGGCGGCGGGCAGCATCTGCATCATCTGTTTCATGTCGGGCATGTTGGCGCAGACACCGCCGGCTCGACCCTTCGGTGCCTGCGCGCATTGCTGCTGCAGCATCCCCTGCATCTTCTGCATCTGCTTGTCGATATAGGTACCGGTGCTGTTGGCGACATCGGTGGTGTAGTCGAGCGCGTCCTCGTCGACCTCGATCTGCTGGTACCGGTGCTGGTCGTGCATGAGATAGGTGACCAGGTCCTCGCTGCCATCGAACAAGGCGGTCATGTTCGTTTCCGTCGCCCGCATGTCGATGCGCACCTGACTGCCCGATACCTGCACGACATCGAACTGCGTCGGACAACTGCCTTCGATGCGGTAGCGCAATTCGGCATCGGCGAACGCGACAGGACTGAGCAGCAGGCATCCGGCAACGAGCATCGATTTCATGGCGTGGCTCCGGTGATCGGCCCGAGTCTACCCCGGTGCCGCTGCCTCCTCGACACTGCCGGTCAACCATTCCGGCGCCGCCGCGTTCTTTCCCGCATACCCCAGCTCCGGAGGTCACGTGGCCGCTTCCCTCGACACCCACCATGCCCTGATCCGCTTCGGCCTGGGCCCGCGCCCAGGCGAGGCGAAAGCCATCAACGATCCACGCGCCTGGTTATTGGCGCAGGTGCAGGGGAAGCCACGCGAACTCTCCGCCGGCTTCGCCGCATTGCCGTCCAGCCTCGATTATTTTGGTCGCGAAATCGACTACATCAAGGAAGCCGCCGCCGACAAGAAACAACGCGGCGACCAGCCCACGCCGCAGGCCAGCCCCACGCAGGCGACCGCCGCCGTCCTGGGCAGCGCCGACGATCCGAGCCCCGCTGGCCGCAAGCGCAAACAGCCCGGACAGGTGCAGGGCTTTCGCAAGGTGTTCGGTGCCGATCTTCTCGCCGAAGTTCGCGCGCGCTACCACTGGGCAATCAGTACCGAAGACGGCTTCCATGAGCGACTCACGCATTTCTGGAGCAATCATTTCGCGGTCTCGCTGGACAAGCGCGCGGCCTCGCTCTACGTGATGCCGATGGAGCGCGAAGCGATCCGTCCGAATGTCGGCGGGCGCTTCGAGGACATGCTGCTTGCCGTCGCGCGACATCCGGCGATGCTGCGCTATCTCGACAACGTCGCCTCGGTCGGCGACGACTCGCAGGCGGCGCAACGCCTGCAGCAACGCGCGCAGCAGAAAGGCCGGAAACTTGGCCTCAACGAAAACCTGGCGCGGGAAATCCTCGAACTGCACACGCTCGGCGTCGATGGGGGTTACTCGCAGAGCGATGTCACCGAATTCGCACGCGCCCTCACCGGCTGGAGCATGCCGCGGCCGCGGCAATTGCAGGGGCGTGCGCCGAGTGCAGCGTTCGAGTTCTACGACATCACCCACGAACCCGGCGCGCGCACCGTGCTCGGCAAGCGCTATGCCGAAGGCGGCGAAGAACAGGCGCAGGCGATCCTGCACGATCTCGCCCGGCATCCGGCCACTGCGAAACACCTGGCGACAAAACTCACGCGGCATTTCGTCGCCGACCAGCCGCCACCGACGATGGTCGCGCGCATCGCGAAAACCTATCTCGACCACGACGGCGATCTCGCCGCGGTCTACAAAGCCGTGATCGACAGCCCGGAAGCCTGGGATCCGGCCAATCGCAAGCTGCGCACACCGGACGACTGGCTGGTCGCGGCGATGCGCGCCGGCGCGATCGACATCGACCAGAAACTGCGGCCCTCGATGGATCTGCTCGCGAAGATGGGCCAGCCAACGCTGACACCGCGCTCGCCAGCCGGCTACGCCGATATCGCCGCCGACTGGAACGGCTCCGATGCGCTGTTCAAACGTGTGCAGGCGGCGCAGTTGCTGTCCGACTGGATCGCGCGTGACCGCGATCCGATCGCGATGGCGCAGGACGCACTCGGCACACAGCTCGATGGCGACACCGCCACCGGCATCCGGCGCGCCGAATCGCCGCAGCAAGGTTATGCCCTGCTGCTGGCCAGCCCCGCTTTCCAATGGAGATGAGCCATGCTCAATCGTCGTGAATTCGTTCTTGGTCTCGGCGCCACCGGTCTGCTGACCGCGTTGCCGGGCGTCTCTTTCGCCGCTGCCGGGCCAGGCACACGCGTGCTGGTGGTGTTGCTGCGCGGCGCGATGGATGGCCTCGATGCGCTGCGCCCTTACGCCGATCCGAACTACGCGCGGCTGCGCGGCGCGCTGGCGGATGCCAACAACATCGGCCACAAACTCGACGGCACGTTCGCGTTGCATCCGTCGCTCGGCTTCGCCAGCGAGCTCTACCAGAACAAGCAATTGCTGCCGGTGCTCGCAGTCGCGCCGCCGTATCGCCAACGCTCGCATTTCGACGCCCAGGACTGCCTGGAAAACGGCACCGGCACGCCCAGCGGCGCCCGCGACGGCTGGATGGATCGTTGCGTTCGCGCGCTGCCCGGCAGCGAAGGTCTCGCGCTGGCCGCAGTGATGCCGCTGATCTTTCGCGGTGGCGGCGCGGTAAGCAACTGGTCGCCGCCGCTGCCGGAAGCCGCCGATGCCGCACTGCTGCAACGCCTGCAACCGCTGTATGCCGCCGATGCTGCACTCGCGGAAAATTTCGCGCATGCGCTCAGCGGCGATGAAGAAGCCATGCCGGCGATGGCCGGCATGAACACGCCGCGCGGTGGCGGCACGCTGGTGGCGATGATGACCGCGGCGGCGACGTTCATGGCCAAACCCGACGGCCCGCGCGTCGCTTTCGTCGAAGACACCGGCTGGGACTCGCATCGCGGCCAGGCCGCACAGCTCACGCGCAAGCTCGCTGAACTCGACGCCGCGCTGAAAGCTTTCCACGCCGGCGCGACGACAATCTGGCCGCAGACCGTGGTGATGGTCGCCACCGAATTCGGCCGCACGGCGGCGGTGAACGGCACCGGCGGCACCGATCACGGCACCGGCGGCACGATGCTGCTCACCGGCGGCGCAGTGAATGGCGGACGCATCGCCGGCACCTGGCCGGGCCTGGCGAATTCCGACCTCAACGACGGCCGCGATCTGCGCACCACCACCGACATGCGCTCGGTGTTCAAGGCGGTCGCGCAGCAACACCTGGGCGTGGCCGAAAGCGCGCTGGAAACGCTGGTGTTTCCCGATAGCCGCGCCGCCACGCCGCTCGACGGTCTGCTGCTTGCGCGGCGCAACGCCTAGGGCGTCGGCCCGACCCAGCGGAACACGTCCTGCACGCCGACGCCGAACGCGTTGGCGATGCGGAACGCCAGTTCCAGCGACGGCGAATATTTTCCCGCCTCGAGCGCAATGATGGTCTGGCGTGTGATGTTGCAGCGGCGCGCGAGATCTTCCTGGGTCAGGTCGTGGGTCGCGCGCAATACGCGGATCTGGTTGGCGATGGTCGCGTCGGTCATGTCAGGCCAACTTCGCCAGCGCGATTTGCGTCGCCGAAAACACCAGCAGGCAAAGCTGGAACAACATGACGATCGCCCAACCGAGATAGCCGGCGGCGAGATTCAGCGTTGCCGCGGCAACCGGGCCGGTCAGCGTCAACGGCCCGAGCACCGCCAACGCGATCAACGCCAACGCCGCTGTCGCATTCGCAGCCCGACGCTGATGACCAAGCTCGCGCTCATCCATCGCACGCGCACTGGCTTCGCGGGAAAAAACCACCGGCAGCAGCGCCAGGCTGATCATTCCCGCCAGCGGCTTGTAGGTCTGGCGCAGCGCGAGCAGCAGCGCGCCGGGATCGCCCCAACAACTCAGCAGCAGATAACCCAGCACGACAACGGCGATCGTGCTGTAGATCGCCATGCCCCAGAGCATTGCCTCGCGACGCGACAGCGGCAGGATCAGCCAGCCGGGTCGATAGCCGCTGATCACCTTCAGGCCGAGATCGGAAAACGGCGATTTCTTTTCGGTGCTCATGCGCGATCCTTTCGGTACTGGATGACGGCGGAAAGATGTTCGGCGAGGGACGAGAGGATCAACAGACCGATCAGCCAGTACGCGATGTTCAGCGGCGTGGCGAAACCGGCGATGGCCGAGCCGCCGAAGCCGAGATTGAGGATCACCGCGATCAGCGCCACCACCAGCACGACATGGGCATGGGCGCAGGCGCGTGCCGCGATCAGATGATCGCGCTCGTCGCGGATCGCCGCCTGGCCGGCGCTACGGCGCAGCACCGAGGCCAGCACGGCGCTGAGCACCAGCATCAACACCACGCCACGGCTCAGCGAACGCGCCCCCGGCTCGGTCACCTGCCAGCCCATCGCCTGCAGCTTGAACACGAAGATGCCGGCGATCACCGCCGTCACGCCCAGCGACAGTCCCGCGAGCTGCTCGCCCAGCGAGCCGGCCGGAACATCGTCCGGCGCGCGATGGGTCCACAGGTACAGCACGGTCCAGAAACTGCCGAGCAGCAGCAGGTTGCCGATCCAGCCGAAGTCGTGGTCGGGCGTGAAATACAGCAGATACACGCCTGCCAGGACGGCGAGAGCCAGCAGGCTATTGCGGAGCTTGATCGACCACATGATGTCACCTCCATCGGACTATATGTAAGTTATAAATTACATTTTGTCCTGTCAAGAGGACATCGTGAAATTTCTTCCTGTCCTGCACCGCCGCATGACTGCGTCCACCAAGCCGGTAGATTGGCCGCACCCGGCCCCCGACGGAGACCCCGAATGCTTCTGCGTTGCCTGCTTCCCTGCCTGCTCAGCGCCTCTGCGCTGGCCGCCCCGCCCAGCGCTGCGCCCGCCGTTCCGGTCGAGCGCGAATTCCGCGACTGGGTGGTGACCTGCGACAACCTCCGGCACTGCGTCGCCGAAGGCGCCGACACCGACGACCCGAGCCTGGTGCTGCGTTTTCTCCGCGATGCCGGACCAGCGGGCGAAGCCAGGACGGAAATCCACGGCGCTGATCCCGGCGCCCTGACCGGCCGCCTGCATCTCGACGAACAGGCGCTGATCATTGGCAACGAACACTGGCAGCAAGGCCAAGGCGACGACGATGACGCCTGGCATTGCGACGACGCCGGCACGATCGCGAAATTCATCGATGCGATCCGCAACGGCAAGCGCCTGTCGATCGATGATGCCGGCGCCTCGCTGGACGGATTGGTCGCAGCGCTGTTGTTCGTCGACGAAGTCCAGCAACGCAGCGGCGGCGAAACCGCCTGGATCCGCCGTGGCGCGCGCCTCGCCAGCGCCGTGCCGCCAGCACCGAAAGCTCCGGGATTGCGGCCGGCGCCCTACCGTGGCGTCGAACTGGACAGCAAGACCACGCAGGCGCTGATCGCCGCCGCCAGTGAACTCGCGCAGGCGCCGGATTCCGACTGCGACCTCGAAGACGACGACGAGCCCGAGAAGCTGGCATTCCGCCTCAACGACAGCGAAGCGCTGGTGCTGCTCGAATGCGGACGCGGCGCCTATCAGTCGGGCTATCGCGCCTACCGTGGCCCGATCGCGCAACCGGCGAAGCTGCGCATGATCAGCCTGCCGGCGCTCCCCGGCGAGCATCGCGAAGATTGGCTGATGAGCGCCGGTTACGATCCGAAAACCGCGCGCCTGAGCCAGTTCGCCAAGGGTCGCGGTCTCGGCGATTGCGGCGATTCGGATGAGTGGTTGTTCGACGGCCGCGACTTCCTGCTGGTGGCGGCGACCCGACAGACCCGTTGCCAGGGCGTGATGCTTGATTTTCCCAGCCTGTGGCGCAATGAATGAGGATCGCCGCGACCGCCTATGAGGTCGCGCTTCCCGCCCCAGCAAAGATCCCGCACGCCATGACCGACAGCCCGCACGTTTTCGACGCCACCCTGCCCCGCTTCGAGGACGAGGTGCTGAAAAAATCGCTGGAGCTGCCGATCCTGGTCGACTTCTGGGCGCCTTGGTGTGGGCCGTGCAAGACGCTGGGGCCGATCCTGGAAAAGCTCGCGGCCGAATTCAACGGCGCCTTCCTGCTCGCCAAGGTCGATGTCGACCAGGAGCAACAACTCGCCGGTTACTTCCAGATCAAGTCGGTGCCGACGGTGATGCTGGTCAGGAACGGCGAGATCGCCGACGGGTTCCCTGGCGCCCTGCCGGAAGGCCAGCTGCGCGAATTCCTCAAGCACCACGGCATCGAGGCCAATCCGCCGAACGAAGCCAGCGACGAAGTGGCGGAAGTCGCCGCGCCGCTGGATCCGCATGCCGAATTGCTGCATCTGCGCGCCGCCATTGCCGCCGATCCGGGCAAGGACGAATTGCGCCTGGATCTCGCACTGGCGTTGCTGCAGACCGGCGGCGTCGCCGAAGCGGAAAAACTGCTGGACGGCCTGCCCGCCAATCTTTCCACCGACGACCGCGCGATCAAGGCGCGGGCACGCCTCGGGTTCGCGGCATTGCTCAAGGACGCGCCGCCGCGCGAGCCACTGTTGGCCGCGATCGCCGCCGACCCCGGCGACCTGCGCGCCCGCCACCTGCTGGGCGTGCGCGACATCGTCGAAGGCGATGCCGAAGCCGGCCTGCAGCAATTCCTGGAAATGTTGCGGCGCGATCGCAGCTACGGCGATGCCCTCGCCAAAAAATCGCTGATCGACGCCTTCCGCGTCATCGACGACGCCGACCTGGTCGGCAACTATCGCCGCAAGATGGCCTCGCTGCTGTTCTGAGGATCTGCCGATGAAAGCCGCTCCTTCGCGCCGGGTCTTCAATCTCTGGCCGCCCTTCCTGTTTGCCGGCATCCGCGTGACGACGATCTCGCCGGACTTCCGCGACGTGCGCGTCGAGCTGCGCCAGCACTGGTACAACCGCAACTACGTCGGCACGCATTTCGGCGGCTCGTTGTTCGCGATGACCGATCCGTTCTGGATGATCATGGTCATGCGCAACCTCGGCCCGGACTACATGGTCTGGGACAAGGCCGCCGAAATCGAATTCGTCAAACCCGGGCGTGGCACTGTGCAGGCGCATTTCCTGCTGGAACCGGCGGTGATCGAGGAAATCCGCGCCGCCACCGCCGGCGACGAAAAACTGCTGCGCTGGTTCGACACCGAGGTGCGCGATGCCGGCGGCGATCTGGTGGCGCGGGTCCGCAAGCAGATCTACGTCCGGCGCAAGCGCGTCGAGGCGACGCCACCGGCCTGAAACGAGGCAGATCAGGCCCCGTCGGGGGTCCGCCGGCAGGCAGCGATGCAAATGCTTGTTCCCGGCTGCTGCTGGCTGGCTTATGCTCATCGGCCCGATCCCAGCACGTTGGCCTCCATGCAGTCGGAAGAGCTGTCACCCGAAGAACTGTCGGCGTTGCTGACCAGCTACATGCCCGAGATCCCCGGTTACCGGGTGATGCGGCGCATCGGCAAGGGCGGCATGTCGTATGTCTATCTGGGCGTGCAGGAATCGCTGGACCGCCAGGTCGCGGTCAAGGTCATGTCGCCGGAGGCGCTGACCGACGAGAAGAGCAAGCAGCGCTTCGAACAGGAAGCGCGCACGATTGCAAAACTCGAACACCCCTGCATCGTCGGCATCCACGAGGTCGGACGCACCCCACAGGGTCTGCTTTATTACGTGCTGCCCTACCTGGCCAAGGGCCATCTGGGCCAGCGCGATTTCACCAACGACGAAGGCCGCATCACCGAAGTGCTGCGCTCGCTGCTGTCGGCACTCGAATACGCGCATGCGCGCGGCATCGTGCATCGCGACGTCAAGGCCGAGAACGTGTTGTTCGACAACGCCGATCGCCCGCTGCTCACCGACTTCGGTATCGCACTGTCCAAGCGCGACAGCACGCGCATCACCTCCGCCGGCCTCGCGGTCGGCAGCGGCGGTTACATGGCGCCGGAACAGGCACGCGGCGAAGCCGTCGATGGCCGCGCCGATCTCTACAGCGTCGGCGTGCTCGCCTACGAATTGCTTACCGGTCGCCTGCCCTATCTTTCCAGCGATCCGCTCGCGCTCGCGCTGATGCATGCGCAGGATCCGGTGCCGCGCCTGCCGGCGGAGAAAAAGCACTGGCAACCCTTCCTCGACCGCGCCATGGCCAAGGCGCCCGACAACCGCTATCGCAACGCGCAGCAGATGCAGAGCGCATTGAGCCAGGTAGCGACGCGCGAGCGTGGCCCCGGCGACAGCCAGGGCAATGCAGCAAGCACTGCCGCGGTCGCGCGGCCGTGGTTGAAGCCAGCGCTGTTCGGTTTGTTCAGCGTGATGGTGATCGCGCTGGTGGCGTTCGCGCTGCGCCCGAAACCCGAGACCGCGCACAAGCCACCGGATTTTTTCACCAGCCAGGACGAGAAAGCCGGCGCCGCCAAACCCGAGACCGCGACTGTCGTTGGCGAAACACCGGCGCCGACCGCCGCGACCGCGCCGACAACCCCCGCAACCACCACCGAAGCCGCGGCAAGCACTCCGGTCGCGCCGCCACCGGCTCCCGCTGCGCTTCCACCGCCGCCGCCACCTGCAACGACGACGGCCGCGGCCAGCGCATCGCCATTCGCGAATGTGAAAGCAGCGGTCACCGTCACGCCGCTCGACTACGACCCGGCGATCGCCGGCGCGCGCGAATTGTCGGCAGCGCGCCGCGAGATCAAGCAGAACCGCCTGAGCACGCCGGCCGACGACAACGCTGTCGATTCCCTGCTCGCTGCGCACAAACTCGCGCCGAAAAATGCCGATGTCGCCAAGCTCAGCGACGAAGTGCTCGCCGGCCTCGGCAAGTCGGTGCTCGACGCGGTCAAGGCCAGCCATGACGACGCTGCAAAACTCGCCTACCAGCGCGCCGGCAAGTTCGCCAAGGATGGCGGCCGCCTCAATTCCGAGAGCTGGAAAAACCTGCACATCGCGCTGCCGCCCTTGCTGATCGCGCGTCTGGAAAAAGACACCAAGGCTTTCAACGCCGCCGGTATCACGCGCACCAAGACACTGGCCGGCGTGCTGGAAATCGCCCAGAGCGAACTCGAGCCAGCCTGGAGCCACGCCAACACCAACGTGCTGCCCAAACCCGGCGACCTCATCGCCAAGGGCAACGGTCCGACGCTCGTGCTTGCCACCCTGCCCAGCGAAACCCGGCCCGGCCTGGCGGTGATGCGTGCGGAAGTTTCGCGCGGCGATTACGCCGTATTCGCCAACGCCACGCATCGCGCCGCCAGCCGTTGCGCCAATGCGCGCAATGCCCTGGCGACGCTGTTCGGCAGCAAGCGCAGTTGGAGCAGCCCGGGCTTCCCGCAGAGCGACAACCATCCGGTGGTCTGCGTCAGCGAATCCGACGCCCGTGCCTATGCCGAATGGTTGAGCCAGCGCACCGGTGAACGCTACCGCCTGCCGACCCTCGGCGAATGGCGCGGCTTCAACGACTATCGCAGCGGCGACGCCTGCCGCAGCGGCCAGATCGACTGCGGCGCCAAGGGCACCGCACCAGGCAGCAGTTTTGCGCCCAGCCCGCTCGGCATCCACGACCTGCATGGCAACGCAAGCGAATGGCTGGGCGATGCTGCCGGTGCGAATCGCTATGTGGTCGCAGGCCTGAGTTGGCGCGATCCTGCCAGCGCAGCACCCGGCCGCAGCAGCGTCGAAGCCGGCGACAAGGGTTACGACGAAGTCGGCTTCCGCCTCGTCCGCGAAATTCCCGCCAGCGAACTCACCAAACCGTAGCCCGCGCTGCGCGCACGTACCCGACATCGCTCGCCGCGTGCGCTTACCGCGCGCGGCGCGCACGCAATCCAATCCAGCGCCGGCATCCGTCGCCGCCTGCGCGCAGCGCAGGCTACACTCCGCCAATGCGCAAACTCCAATCGTTCTTCCTCACCGGGCTGCTCACGTTGCTGCCGATCTGGCTGGTCTGGATCGTGTTCAAGTTCGTGTTCGGGCTGCTCTCCGATGTCAGTCGGCCGGTGATCGCACCGCTCGTCGCGCGCATCGTCGCCACCGATCCGCGCATGCTCGACTGGCTCACCGCCGCCTGGGTGCAAACAGCGATCGCGCTGATCGTCACCATCGCCTTCATCGTCGTCGTCGGCGCGCTGGCGCGGCGTGCGGTCGGGCAGAAACTGCTGTCCTGGTCCGAGGCGCTGATCGCCCGCGTGCCGCTGGCAAAGACCGTCTACGGAAGCGCGCGGCAATTGCTCGACATGCTGCAGACCAAACCGGACGGCACCCAGCGCGTGGTGCTGATCGATTTCCCGAACAGGGACATGAAATCCGTCGGCTTCGTCACACGCATCCTGCATGACGAAAACACCGGCCAGGAACTCGCCGCGGTGTACGTGCCGACCACGCCGAACCCGACCTCGGGCTACCTGGAAGTCGTACCGGTGGAGCGCTTGACGCCAACCGACTGGACCGTCGATCAGGCCATGACCTTCATCATTTCCGGCGGTGCCGTCAGCCCCGACCGCATTCCCTTCCACCGGCCACCCGTCAACGCATGATCGTCTTCTCGCGCGCGCAAAAACTTTTCGTGGTGCTGGCGGCGTTCTTCGTCGCCAACGCGATCCTCGCCGAGTTCATCGGCGTCAAGATTTTCGCGCTCGAGGACACGCTCGGACTCAAGCCGTTCGAATGGAACCTGTTCGGGCAGACCGGCTCGCTCAACTTCACCGCCGGCACCCTGCTGTGGCCGATCGTGTTCATCATGACCGACACGATCAACGAGTATTACGGCCAGCGTGGCGTGCGCTTCATCAGCTGGCTGGCGGTGTTCCTGATCCTGTACGGCTTCGGATTCGCGTTCGCGGCGATCCACCTCGCGCCGGCGAGCTGGTGGGTCGGCGTCGCCCAGAATCAGGGCGTGCCCGACTACCAGGCGGCATTCGCTGCCGTGTTCGGCCAAGGCCTGTGGACGATCTGGGGCTCGGTGATCGCTTTCCTGATCGGCCAGCTGATCGACGTCTGGATATTCCATCGCATCCGCCGCAGCACCGGCGAACGCTGGGTCTGGTTGCGCGCGACCGGCTCGACCGCGATCTCGCAACTGGTCGACAGTTTCGTCGTGCTCTACATCGCCTTCGTGCTCGGCCCGCAGCACTGGTCGATGGATCTGTTCTTCGCGGTCGGCACGCTCAACTACCTCTACAAGATGGGCGCGGCGCTCGCGCTGATTCCCTTGCTGTACCTGGCGCGCTCGGCCATCCACGCTTACCTGGGCCATGCCGAGGCGCAGCGGATGATGCACGCAGCGGCGGCAGGGTAAGCTCCACGCAGCCGCACCGGCACTGACCTTTGGCACGTGCGCTCGGGGCGCCCGGCCCGGCCCAATCCCGGGTTGCCACGCAACGCCCCCTGCCAGGAAGTCATGCGATGTCGGGAGCCCTACGCAAGCAGATCACCTCCAGCAGCCGGCTGATGATTTATGCCGCGGTGCAGTTCGTCGCGCTGACCTTGCTGGCGATGTGGCTTTATCCGGGCGGCGCGGTGTTCGACCGGACCAGCGATCACTACCTGTTCTTTGGCAATTTCTTCAGCGACCTCGGCGCCACGCATACGCCCTCCGGACGCAGCAATTTCTTTTCGCTGGCATTGTTCGTATTCGCGCTTGGCTGCAGCGGGCTGGCGCTGATGAATTTCTCCTCGAGCTGGAAAGCGATCTACGCGCGCCGCCGCCAGGCGCGACGCGCCGGACATTTCTCGCAAACCTTTCTCGTGCTCAGCGGCCTGTGTTTCATCGGCATCGCGGCCACGCCCTGGGATCACCTGCTCGCCCTGCACAACCTGTTCGTCAAGGGCGCGTTCGCATTGCTGCTCGGCTATCTCGCCTGCCTGCTGCAGCTGCAGGGCAAGAACTACTGGCCGCGCCGCTACATCGTCTGCAACGTGCTCTACCTGATCGTGCTCGCTGCCTACGTGTTGCTGCTGTTCTTCGGCCCCACGCTCGCCACCGCGCACGGCCTCGGCCTGCAGGTGGTCGCGCAGAAAATCATCGTCTACGCCTCGATGTTCAACATCGGCGTGCAGGCACTCGGTATCCGCGGCCACCTCACGGGTCTGTGAGCAACGCCATTCAAACTGCTTTCTTGTCACGGAGTCTGTCCATGCGCCAGTCCATCCTGCCCCTGCTGCTCAGCGCCGCGTTCGCGCTGCCGGCATTTGCCGCCGCGCCGGCCTCACCTGGTGTTCCCGGCGCCGACCAGGTCGTCGTCAAAACCTTGAGCAACGGCCTGAAAATCGTGGTCTGGCCCGATCACGACATCCCCAATGTCGCGCTGTACAACTTCTACAAGGTCGGCAGCCGCAACGAACACGCCGGCATCACCGGCATCTCGCATTTCTTCGAACACATGATGTTCAATGGCACCAGCACGCGCAAACCCGGCGAATTCGACCGCGTGATGGAAGCCAACGGCGGCGCCAACAACGCCAGCACCAGCAACGACCTCACCATTTATTCGGACTGGTTTCCGCGCAGCGCGCAGGCGGTGATCTTCGATCTCGAAGGCGACCGCATGGCCAACCTCAGCTTCGACCCGAAAGTGGTCGAGAGCGAACGTGGTGTGGTGTATTCGGAGCGGCGCTCGTCGGTGGACAACGACAACATGGGTTCGCTGATCGAACAGATCGACGCCACCGCCTTCGTCGCCCATCCCTACCAGATCCCGACCGTCGGCTGGCCGTCCGACATCGAGGGCTGGAAGGCCGATGACCTCAAGGCTTATTACAAGACTTATTACGCGCCCAACAACGCGGTGATGTTCGTGGTCGGCGATGTCGATCCGAAGGAAGTTTTCGCGCTCGCGGAAAAGAACATGGGCAAGATTCCCGCGCAGCCGGCCCCGGTTGCGGTCACCACGAAAGAGCCCGAGCAGCACGGCGAGCGCCGTGTCGAACTGCGTCGCGAGGCGCAGGCGCCGCTGCTGGTGTTCGCGCACCACGCGATGAGCGGCGGCGATGCCGATGCCCCGGCGATGGAATTGCTGATGTCGATTCTCACTGGCGGCGATTCCTCGCGACTGCATCAGGATCTGGTCGAACAGCAGCAGCTGGCTGTCGACGTCGACAGCCAGTTCAGCGGCGGCTTCGATCCCAGCCTCGCCTACCTGTTCGTCGTGCTGCCGCCCGGCGGCGATCTCGCCAAGACCGAGAAAGCGCTCGACGCCGCGCTCGCCTCCGTCATCAAGGACGGCGTCACGCCGGCCGAACTCGAGCGCGCGCGCACGCAGAAGCTCGCCGGTTTCTGGCGCGGCATGGCGACGATTTCCGGCAAGGCGCGGGCGATGGGCAACTACGAGATGTTCAACGGCGACTACCGCAAGTTGTTCGACGCGCCGGCCGCCTACGCCCGCGTCACCCCCGCCGACATCCAGCGCATCGCCGCCAAGGTTTTCCGTCGCGACAACCGCACCGTTGGCACCGTCGCGCAATCCGCGGCCAAGTGAAGGAATTGATCCCATGAAAACCGCATTCTCCCGTTTCGTCTTCGCCGCCGCGCTGGTCGCATTGCCCTTGTTCGCCAACGCACAAGGCATCGCCTTGCCGGCTTACGAGCAGGTCACGCTCGCCAACGGCACGCAATTGCTGCTGATGGAAAAACACGACGTACCGCTGATCGCGCTCAACGCGCGCCTGCGTGGCGGCGCGCTGGCCGATGCCAACGGCAAGGAAGGCAGCGCCGCGTTGCTCGCCGCGCTGATGCAAAAAGGCGCCGGCAAGCGCGACGCGAAAACCTTTGCCGAAACCGTCGACGGCGCCGGCGGCCGTCTCGACATCGCCAGCGACGTGGAATCGTTGCAGCTCAACGCCGAGTTCATGTCGCGCGACGCGCAGTTGATGATCGACCTCAGCGCCGATGCCCTGCTGCGACCGACGCTGGCCCCCGCGGAATTCGCCAAAGTGAAAGATCACGCGATCCAGTCGATCGCCGCTGCCAAGGACAGCGATCCGCGGCAATTGCTGCGTATCTACGGCAATGCTTGGCTTTTTCGCGGCACGCCTTACGGTCGTCCCCGCGACGGCGATGAAACCAGCCTCGCGACGGTGACGCTGGACGATCTGCACGCGTATCGCAACCAGCTCGGCGGCGATCGCCTGATCGTCGCCGTGGTCGGCGATTTCCACATCGCCGACATGAAGAAAGCGTTGACCGCGGCGTTCGGCGGCTGGGAGAAAGCCAAGGGCACCTTGCCGACCGTGGCGGCGAAAAAACCCGAGCAAGGCCGGCGCGTGCTGCTGGTCGACAAGCCCGGCGCGACCCAGAGTTATTTCTGGCTCGGCAACGTCGGCGTCGATCGTCGCGACCCCGAGCTTGCCGCGCAGACCTTGGCCAACACGGTGTTTGGTGGCCGCTTCACTTCCATGATCAACACCGAGCTGCGCATCAAGTCCGGCCTGAGCTATGGCGCGGGTTCGTCGTTGTCGCGTTTCGATGCGCCCGGCGCCGCTGCGATCACCTCGTTCACGCGCACCGAAGACACTGGCAAAGCCCTCGACCTCGCGCTCGCGACGCTGGATCGCCTGCACAAGGACGGCATCGCAGCGGACATGCGCGAATCGGCAAAAAACTATGTGCTGGGGCAGTTCCCGCCGACGCTGGAAACCGCGCCTGCGCTCGCCGGCAAGATCGCCGAACTCGCTTTCTATGGCCTCGATCGCAAGGACGTCGACGGCTTCGCCGACCGCATCAAGGCCGCGACGCCGGAACAATTCACCAAGGCGATCGCCGTGTATCCGGAAACCGCGGACCTCGCCATCGTGATCATTGGTGACGCCGGCAAGCTGCGCGAAACCGCGAAGAAGTACGGCCCGGTCACCGAGCTCAAGATCACCGATCCGCATTTCGTGCCCTGACCCGGGCGCAAACGACACAGGGAAAAAGCCGGGCCAGCCCGGCTTTTTTTCGCCTGCCGATCAGACCTCGCGCTGCATTTCCGGCGTGGCCAGGCTGACGTCGGCAGCGAACTGCGCGCGCAGGGCAACGGCAAGTTTTCCCCGCGCATCGTCCTCGCCATGCACCAGCACCACCGGCGGGCGCCCGCCGATCTCGCCGTACCAGGCCAGCAGGCCGGCCTGGTCGGTATGCGCCGACAAGCCACCGACGGTGTGGCGTCGCGCGCGCACCGCGACATCCTCCCCGAAGATGCGCACGCGCTCGGCGCCATCGACCAGGCGCCGCCCCAGCGTTCCATTCGCCTGGTAGCCAACGAAGATGATGTGGTTACGTTTGTTGCCCAGACCATGGCGCAGGTGGTGCCGGATGCGGCCGCCGTTGCACATGCCCGAGCCGGCGATGATGATCGCGCCGCCGTGGATGCGGTTGATCGCCTGCGACTGCGCCACGTCGCTGGTGAAGTGCAGGTTGGGCAACCGGAACGGATGCGGCCGCCCCTGCCAGACGCGGCGTGCCTGCTCGTCGAACAATTCCTCGTGGCGGTCGTAGACCTCGACCACCTTCGCCGCCATCGGGCTGTCGAGGAATATCTGCCAGTGCCCGAGCTGCCATTCGTCGTAATGCAACGCGAACTGGTAGAGCAATTCCTGGCTGCGCCCGACCGCGAACGCGGGGATCAACACGTTGCCGCCATCGCGCCGGGCCTGCGCGAGGATGTCGCCGAGTTCGGCGATCGTCTCGGCACGGTCGCGATGCAGGCGTCCACCGTAAGTCGATTCCAGCAACACCAGGTCGGCGGCGGGGACCGGCTCGGGATCGCGCAGGATCGGCGTGCCTTTCGGCCCCAGGTCGCCGGAAAAAACCAGGCGTCGCGTGACGCCGTTCTCCTCGCCCCGGATCTCGACGCTGGCCGAGCCGAGGATGTGCCCAGCATCGCGCAGGATCACGCTGATCCCGGGCAGGATGCTCGTCGCCTCGTCGTAGGGCAGCTTGCGCACCTGTTTGAGCACCTGCGCGACGTCCTTGCGGGTGAACAAGGGCACGTGGTCGTCGCGGCCTTCGCGGCGATGCCGGTTGTCGCGCTCGGCGTCCATTTCCGCCAGCGACGCCGCGTCTTCCAGCATCACGCGCAACAGGTCGGCGGTCGCTGCCTGCGCATGGATCGGGCCACGGAAGCCGCGCTGCACCAGTAGCGGCAGGCGGCCGCAATGGTCGATATGCGCATGGCTCAGCACCACGGCATCGATGGCTGCGGCATCGAACGCAAACACATTCCAGTTGCGCGCCTCGTCGGCGTCGCTGCCCTGGATCATGCCGCAGTCGAGCAGGATGCGCTGCGCGCCGACGACGACTTCGTGGCAGGAGCCGGTGACTTCACCAGCGGCGCCGTGGAAGAGAACTCGCATGGGCAGGGCCTCGCGCGGGGATCGAGACCCGAGCATAGCGCGGGCGCCACGAAGACGCGCCGGCCACGGAAAATGCCGGGTTTCCCCGGCATTTCCGCAAACGACTGACTATCGCGAACTAGTTCTTGACGCGCAGTTCCTGCAACAACCGCGGTGCCGGATAGACCTTATCCATGATCCAGGTCATGTAGCGCGCATCGAGCGAGATCATGCGGGTCATCTTCGCGTCGAACACCCAGTTCGAGCTCACGCTTTCCCAGTTCATGTCGAAGGCGAGACCGACCAACTCACCTTTGGCATTCATCACCGGCGAGCCGGAATTGCCGCCGGTGATGTCGAGGTTGGACAGAAAATCCACCGGCAGCGTGCCGAGCTTGGCGTCGGCATATTTGCCGTAGTTCTTCGCCTTCACTGCATCGAGCAAGGCCTGCGGCGCATTGAATGGATCGGCGCCGGTGGCCTTGGCTGCCATGTCTTCGGCGGTGGAGAACGGCGTGTAGTCGACACCGGCGCGCGGGCTGTAGCCGATCACGTTGCCGTAGGTGATGCGCAGCGTCGAGTTGGCGTCGGGATAAACACCCTGACCCTTGCTGCGCTTGTAGTCCTGCACGGCGGCGAGATAGACCGGACGATAGCGCGAACTTTCACCGGCGCGCGCCTTGCCTTCGTCCTCAAGCTTCATCATCGTCGGCGTCAACGCGACCGCGAGCTGGATCATCGGATCGCCACTCGCTTCGAACGCGGCCTTGTCGGCCTTGAGCCAGGCCAGGCGTTGATCGACATCGCCCATCTTCGAACCAGCATAGAGTTTGTCCAGCGCGCGATCGACCGCCGCCAAATCGTTGCCGCCCAGCCATTGCTCGACCGCCGGCACGCGTTTGTCCGCCGACAACTTGAGATACTCGCCCAGCCAGTACGCCAGCAACTGTCTTTCCATGCTTGGCTCGTAGCGCTGCTGTAGTTCGCGCAGGCCGCCTTCGATGCGTGGCAGGTCGCGATCCTGATAGCCGGGCGCGCGCTCGGCGTTCGGCTTGGCGCGTTCGATCGAAAGACGGTACAGGCCGCGCGCCGAACCCAGCGTGCCCATATTCGCGAACTGTCCAAGCACGAGATCGCGCTCACGCATCGCACGCGTCTGCGCCAGCAGGTCGACCAGCTTGTCGTGCGCGGCCAACGCCGGCTTGCCAGCATCGCCGCGCGAACGCAGCCAGGCCAGCGTCGCGTCTTCCTCGGCGCGCTTGCCTTCGGCGGCGTGGATGCGCGCGAAACCGGCGAGTTGGCCGTCGTAATTCTTCAACGTGTTTTCCCAGCCCTTGACCGTGCTCGCGTACTTGATCGCGATATCCGCATTGTCCTTGCCGGCCGCATGCACGAGCGCGCTGGTGTCCTTGAAATGCTGGCTGACGGTCGGATACGCCCAGCCCGCCGTGCTGTCGAATTCATCGGCGAGCGCGTAGCGATTGGTGCTGCCCGGATAACCGGCGACCATGACGAAATCGCCGGGACGCAGCGGCGAACTTGCCATCGGCAGAAAGTGTTTCGGCTGGTACGGCACGTTGTCGGGCGAGAACGCCGCCGGTTTTCCATCCTTGCCCACGTAGGCGCGGATCAGGCTGAAATCGCCGGTGTGGCGCGGCCACATCCAGTTGTCGACTTCACCGCCGTAATTGCCGATGCTCGCCGGCGGCGCGTAGACCAGGCGCACGTCCTTGATCTCCATCTGCCGGAACAGACGGTACTGCAGGCCACCGGAAAAGCTGTAGACGGTGCAGCGATAACCCGCTGTCGATTCGCAGGCCGCGACGATCGCCTTCTGCGCATTCTCGATCGCTTTCTGGCGCGCGAGGCCGCCCATGTCGTCACCGACGTTGGCGAGCACGTCATGGGTGACGTCGCTGATCTGGTCCATCACGTAGACGCGGGCGTTCGGGCCGCCGGTGAGCTCATCGGACAGCTGCGCGGCATTGAAGCCATCGCGGATCAGATTTCGCGTCGGCGAGGAATTGAGCTGGATCGAGCCGTAGGCGCAGTGGTGGTTGGTCGCGATCAAGCCCTGCGGGGAAACGAAGGACGCCGTGCAGCCATTGATCGCGACGACTGCGCCCATGGGCTGGCCGGTCAGGTCGGCGAGTTGTTTAGCATCGAGCTTCAGGCCCGCCTGCTTCAGCGGCCCGGCGATTTCCGGCAGTTGCTGCGGCACCCACATGCCTTCATTGGCTTGCGCGGCAAAGGACAGGGACAGGGCGACAGCGGTGAACAGGGCAAGACGGCGCATGGGCGGACTCCGGAAAGGCAACAACGGACTATCTCCCACCTTACCCCGTTAAGACCGTGCCAAAAGTTGGCTAGACTGTCGCCAATCACGGGAGAAACCCATGCGAAAGCTCAGCCCCCTGGCCCTGGCCATCGCCGCCCTGCTCTCGACCCCGGCGCAGGCGCAGACGCCGGCCGTCGCCCTGGCCACGCGCTGGCGCACGATCTGCGCGACAGCGATCAACAACACCGTGCTGTTCCAGCGCTGCGGCGAAACCAACGCATCGCTCGATCCGCAGGCCGATTTCATCGCCGCGACCGGCCAGCGCCTCAATCAGATTCCCGGCCAGGGACGGATCGCGACCCGTGATTTTTCCGGCATGGAATCGGTCAACGCCAGCGACCTCGCCGGCAATCCGGTCAGCCTGGTCTACGGGCAACGCGCCGACGGCAGCCTGGGCCTGAATGCGACCGACAATCTCGCCGCGCAGTGGTCGCTGTTCTTCTCCGCCGATGTCGGGCGCCTCAAGCGCGACGAAGGCCTCAACGAAGCCGGCTTCGATGCCGACACGCATTCCTTCACCGCCGGTGCGAACTGGCAGCCATCGGCGAAATGGCTGCTCGGGCTTGCGCTCAATCACACCGTCGAAAGCCTGGCGTTCAATGGCGACTCCGGCAGCGCCGACACGCGCTACACCGGCCTGATCGCTACGATCAGCCACCCCTACGCCGACACCTGGAGTCTGGACGGTTACGCCGGTTTCCTGCGCGGCCGCTACGACCTGGTGCGCGACATCGACTACAGCCTGATGCTGCCCTCGGGGCCGCTGGCGATCAGTGGCCGCGCGCTGGCCAATCCTGATGCGACGCGCAGCGTGCAGGGCGTGTCGACCACCGGCACCTGGTCGAAGAACGGCTGGGATCGCATCCTCGATTTCGGCGTCGACGCCAGCCGCACGAGCATCGATCCCTACAGCGAATCCGGCGGCGCCGGCCTCGCGCTGAGCGTGCCGGGGCGTTCGGTGCAGACACGACGCGCGCGCGTCGATTTCACTCTCGACAAGACCATTTCGCGCGAATGGGGCATCTGGCAGCCATCGCTGCGTGTCGGCTGGCGTCAGGAATTCAGCAACGCGCGGCGCGCCGTCACCGTGCGCCTGATCGAAGATCCGCGCCAGAACCCGATCACCTTCGATACCGAAGACCCCGACAAGGGCTGGGGCGAAATCGCGCTCGGCAGCGTATTCACCTTCACCCATGGCAAATCCGGCTTCATCGAATTCCGACAGCGCTTCGCCCACGCCTATCTGCATGAACAGGTGTTGTCGCTGGGTTTCCGGATCGAGCTGTAGACCGTCACATCCGCATCCGCGGCACGCGTTGCGCGGGCATCGCGTCCGCGCCGCCTTTCTCTTCGTCATCCGTCACGCGAGCCCTGCCCGGCCCATGAAGTTCATTTTCGATCCGCGACGCCTGGACGACATCGCCACCCGCGAGAGCGAGCGCTACCAGATGGCCGCGCCGTTTCCGCACATCGTCATCGACGATTTCATCGAAGAAAAAGCCGCGCAGGCGATCCTGGAAAATTTCCCGCGAGCGGAAGACGATGCCGGCTGGGATCGCTATGCCGCAGCCGGTTTCGAGATGAAACTGTCCTCATCCAACGAAGAGAAACTGCCCGCGCCGATCTGCATGGCGATGCACCAGCTAAACAGCGGGCCGTTTGTGGATTTTCTGGAAAAACTCACCGGCATCGAGCACCTGCTGCCGGATCCGCATCTGTTCGGCGGCGGCGCGCATCTGGTAGGACGCGGCGGTCACCTGGGCGTGCATGCCGATTTCAACTGGCATCCGCGCCTGCATGCGCATCGCCGCATCAACCTGCTGCTGTACTTCAATCGCGACTGGCAGGACGCGTGGCAGGGCGACCTGGAGCTCTGGGCCACCGATGCCTCGCATCGCGTCGCCAGCATCGCGCCGTTGTTCAACCGCGCGGTGATCTTCAACACCCGCAGCGATACTTTCCACGGCCACCCGCGGCCACTGGAAATCCCCGAAGGCGAGTATCGGCGCTCGCTCGCGATGTACTACTACAGCGCCGAGCGTCCGGAAGCGGAACTGATGGCGCCGCACAACACGCGCTACAAGGGTTACCACGTCGACTGAGCCGGTCTGGGCCGGACAAGCGGCAACACGGCGCTGCGCGCTGCCTTCATGTATCGGAAACGGACCCGCCGACGTCGGAGCGCCGCAGCGCATCCGACATCGGCAGTGCCGTGAATCAATCGTGCGGCAGGCCCATTTCCGTCAGCAGGCGCTCGGCGTGGTCGACTTCGTCCATCACCCAGCGCGTGTAACGGAAATCGACGTGGATCGAACGCGTGAGGTCGGGATTGAAGATCCAGTCGGCGCTCAGGCTCTCGTAGTTGCCGTCGAACAACAGGCCGACCAGTTCGCCCTTGGCATTGAGCGTGGGCGATCCAGAGTTGCCGCCGGTGGTGTCGACGTCGCTGAGGAAATTCACCGGCACGTCGCCGGGCGCGTCCGCGGTCGCCGCCATGCGGTATTGCGCACCGGCTTTCGCGGCGATCGCGTCCTGCTCGGACTTCGGCGTGATGAACGGGTCGACGCCCGTGGTCTTGGCGGTGATGCCGGCGAGCGTGGTGAAAGGCGTCATCTGCTCGCCATCCTTTGGCGAATAACCGCGGACGCTGCCGTAGGTGATGCGCAGCGAGCTGTTCGCGTCCGGATACACCGGCAGGCCCTGCGCGGCATTGAAGTCGATCATCGCCTGCATGTACTGCGGACGCAGCGCCGAGACGCGGCCACTGCGCGCCTTGCTTTCGAGTTCGCTGCGCATCAGCGCCGGCATCATCTTCACTGCGAGCTGCAGCGCCGGGTCCTTCGACGCCTCGATCGCAGCGCGGTCGGCCTTGAGCCATTTCAGGCGCGCGTCGACACTGCCGAGTTCGGAACCGGCATACAGCGCGGCGAGTTTTCCGTCGAGGTCGGCCACGGCGTTGTCACCGGCTTTCAGGCCCAACCAGGCATCGAGCTCGGGCACGCGCTGCGCGACCGGCAATGCCGCGTAGCGCTTCAGGCGCAGCGCCATCAGCGACTGGTCGACCTTGGCGTCGTAGCGCTTGTCGAGCGCGCGCAGGCCGCCTTCGAGGCGCGGCGCATCGCGATCCTGGAATCCGGATTCGCGCTCGGCATCGGGCTTCGCGTGTTCGATTGCATTGCGATACAGACGTATCGCCGTGCCAGTGAGACCGCCGCCGACCGATGTGTTGAACCACATGTCGCGCTCACGCGTGGTGCGCGTCGCGGCGAGTTCGCTTTCCAGTTGCGTGATCGCCTGCGTCTGCTCGGCCCCGACCGCACCGCGCTTGACCAGCCAGTTCTTGAGCGCGGTTTCCTGGCCGCGTTTCATCCCGACTGGGTCGTGCATCTGCGCGAAGCCATCGAGTTGGCCCTGGTAAAGCTTCATGGCGTTGTTGAGGCCGGCAACGGTCGACGCGTATTTCAATTCGACGGCCTTGTTGCCCTTGCCGGCGTTGTCGAGGATGGCGAGATAGTCGGCGAGGTATTTCACCGTCGTCGGATACTGCCAGTCGATCGCGTTCTGCACTTCATCGGCGAGACGATAACGGCTGGTGGAGCCGGGATAACCGGTCACCATCACGTAGTCGCCGGCCTTGACGCCGTCGCTGGCGACCTTGAGCCAGCTCTTGGGCTGATACGGCACGTTGTCCTTGGAAAATGCCGCGGGCTTGCCGTCCTTGCCGACGTACGCACGCAGGAACGACCAGTCGCCGGTGTGGCGCGGCCATTCGAAATTGTCGACGTCGCCACCGAACTTGCCGATCGCTTCCGGCGGTGCGTAGACCAGGCGCACGTCCTTGATTTCCATCTGCCGGATCAGCGAGAACTGCAGGCCACCATTGAAGTTGTAGACCTCGCAGCGATAGCCACCGTCTTTTTCGCATTCGGCAACCAGCGCCTTGCTGTGCTTGTCGATCGCGTCGAAACGCGCCTTGCCGTCCATGCCCTTGCTCAAACCGTCGTTGACCTTGGCGGTGACGTCGGTGATCGCTTCGGTGACGTAGATGCGTGCGTTCGGTTCGGCCGGCAATTCCTCGGCGAAACTTTTCGCGACAAAACCATTGGTGAGCAGATCGCGCTCGGGCGTGGAGTTGTACTGGATCGCGCCGTAGCCGCAGTGATGATTGGTCACCACCAGGCCCTGCGGCGAAACGAAACTCGCAGTGCAGCCACCGAGGCTGATCACCGCGTTGAGCGGCTGCCGGGTGAGGTCGGTGAGGTCGGCAGGATCCATCTTCAGGCCGCGCGCCTTGAGCTGTTTGGACAGCTGTCCCATCTGCTGCGGCTGCCACATGCCTTCATCGGCATGGGCGAGGGTCGCGACGAAGGCGGTGGTAACGAGGGTAAGCAGGCGAAGGCGCAAGGTGGTTCTCCCTGGGTGCGGACAAACCCCGACCTTAGCCAGAACTCTCGCGGCCGGGCAAATGCCGGTGGTCATTGCCGGCGCCGCTACGGCCTGCAGCGACACGACCATCGCCCACCGGCCTTATAATTGCCGCCCCGCCTCCGCTCCCGCCGCAAGGAAATCCCATGGCAGCGATGATGAAAGCCCTGGTCAAGCGCAAGCCCGAGAAAGGCATCTGGATGGAGCAGGTGCCGGTGCCGACGCCCGGCCCGAACGAGGTGCTGATCAAGCTGGAAAAAACCGCGATCTGCGGCACTGACCTGCACATCTACAAATGGGACGAGTGGAGCCAGCGCACGATCAAGCCCGGTCTGGTCATTGGCCACGAGTTCGTCGGCCGCATCGTCGAACTCGGCACTGGCGTCACCGGTTACCAGGTCGGCGACCGCGTTTCCGCTGAAGGCCACATCGTCTGCGGCCATTGCCGCAACTGCCGCGCCGGTCGCCAGCATCTGTGCCCGAATACGATCGGCATCGGCGTCACCCGCCACGGTGCGTTCGCCGAATACATCGCCATGCCGGCCTCGAACCTGTGGCCGATTCCCGACCAGATCCCGTCGGAGCTCGCCGCGTTCTTCGACCCCTACGGCAACGCCGCGCATTGCGCACTGGAATTCGACGTGATCGGCGAGGACGTGCTGATCACCGGCGCCGGCCCGATCGGCATCATCGCCGCCGGCATCTGCAAACACGTCGGCGCGCGCAACGTCGTGGTCACCGACGTCAACGACTACCGCCTGAAACTCGCCGCCGACATGGGCGCGACGCGCGTGGTCAACGTCTCCAAGCAATCGGTGAAGGAAGTGATGGCCGACCTGCACATGGAAGGCTTCGATGTCGGCCTGGAAATGAGCGGCAACCCGGCTGCGTTCAACGACATGCTCGACTGCATGTACCACGGCGGCAAGGTCGCGCTGCTCGGCATCCTGCCGAAAGGCGCGGGCATCGACTGGGACAAGGTGATCTTCAAGGGCCTCACGCTGCAGGGCATCTACGGCCGGCGAATGTACGAGACCTGGTACAAGATGACGCAGATGGTGCTGACCGGTTTCCCGCTGCAGAAAGTGCTCACGCACCAGGTGCACATCGATGATTTCCAGAAAGGTTTCGACCTGATGGATGCCGGCACCTGCGGCAAGGTTGTGTGTAGCTGGTCGTAACAAGGCGCGCCAACGCGACGCAACAGCGTCGCGTGCGCCGAGCGGAAGGCCCCAGGAATACCGGCGTACTCATCGCCACGAAGACGCCTGTATTCACCGCGTAAAAATTTCATCGCCAACAATAAAGAACGGGGCGCCGAAGCGCCCCGTTTTTCATTGCGATGAGCGCCGGAATCAGCCGCCGATCTTGAAGCTCAGCACCACCGTGTCGGACAGGCGTGGGCCGCTGGCGTCAGTGTCGTAATAGTTGAGCGCCGCTTCCACCGGACCAAACTTGCGGCTGACGCCGAGATTCCAGTCGGTGTAGGTGTCGGTGTTGTCGATATCGGTATAGCCGATGCTCGCATTCAACTTGACCTCATTGCCGACGTCCCAGTTGCCGCCGACCGAGTAGTACAGGCCGCGGTCGCTGGTATTGGCGTAATCGTTGGTATAGCCGAGGGTGAAGGTCAGCATGTCGTGGTATTTGACCTTGCCGATCAGCTCGTTGTAATCGATGTCGCCATACAAGCTCTTGCGCGAACCGAAATAGTTGTAGCGCGTGAGCATGACATCGACGTTCCAATCGTCGCTGACATCATGGTTCCAGCCGATGTAGGTATCGATCTCGAGATCGGGACCGTTGCGATCGGCGAAGTCGATGTTCGAACCCCAGGTGCCGGCATAAACGCCGGATTTTCCGAAGGCGTAATCGAAGCCGCCCTGCAGCGCGGGATCGCGATTGCTCTGGGAAACGCCACGGAACACATAGTCGGATGTGGCGCTGAGATTCCAGGTGAGGTTGGATTCGGTCGCCGCTTCGTCATCGGCCTTGGCCGGGGCTTCGCTCTGCGGGGCGTCGGCCTGCGTCGAATCATCCTGGGTAGCGGGCTGCGGTGCGGTACTGGCGGTCTGGTCCTGCGCCATCGCCGACAGGGGCAGAGCGAACAGCGCGAGCGACAGGGCAAGATTCAACTTGTTCAAATTCATTGGTCTCTCCTAAGGATTGTTCGGCACGGCAGAACAAAAAAACATGATGCGCGGGGACCCAGGGATCCGTCCCGGTGCAGGTCGGGTTTATTAAGCCCGAGTGATGACCCATTGTCGAATCTTTTACATAAAATCATCATAAATTTCGATACGTGCGGGTATGCCGGAATTCCGGCCCTTCCCGCCGCCAACGGCGCGATCGTGGGCAGGAGCGCAGGCATGCCCGATAATCCCCGCCTCGACTTCACAGAGCCCTCCTCCATGACCAGCGCCTCCCGATTCAGCGACGAACTCGACGCCATCCGCGAACAGGGCCTGTTCAAGTCCGAACGCATCATCACCTCGGCGCAGTCGTCGGAGATCGAATTGGCCGACGGCCGCCGCGTGCTCAATTTCTGCGCCAACAATTATCTCGGTCTTGCCGACAACGCCGAAGTCATCCAGGCGGCGAAGGATGCCCTGGACAGCCACGGCTTCGGCATGGCCAGCGTGCGTTTCATCTGCGGCACGCAGGACCTGCACAAACAGCTGGAAAGAAAGATCGCCGAGTTCTTCGGTACCGAAGACAGCATCCTGTATGCGGCCTGCTTCGATGCTAACGGCGGCTTGTTCGAGCCTTTGCTCGGCGAACAGGACGCCATCATCTCGGACGCCCTCAACCACGCCTCGATCATCGACGGCGTGCGCCTGTGCAAGGCCAAACGCTATCGCTACGCCAACAGCGACATGGCCGACCTGGAAGCGCAGCTCAAGCAGGCACGCGCGGATGGCGTGCGCGACATCCTGATCACCAGCGACGGCGTATTTTCGATGGACGGCTTCATCGCGCCGCTCGACGAAATCACCGCGTTGGCAAAAAAATACGGCGCACTGGTGCATATCGACGAATGCCACGCGACTGGCTTCATCGGCGCCAGCGGTCGCGGCTCGGCGGAAGCCAAGGGCGTGCTCGACCGGATCGACATCTTCACCGGCACGCTGGGCAAAGCCTTGGGCGGCGCGCTCGGCGGCTTCACTGCCGGAAAGCGCGAGGTCATCGAATTGCTGCGCCAGCGTTCGCGCCCCTATCTGTTCTCCAATTCGCTGCCGCCGCACGTGGTCGCGGCCGGCATCAAGGTGTTCGACATGCTCGCCACCGCCGACGATCTGCGCGCGAAACTTGCCGACAACACGCGCTACTTCCGTGAGCAGATGACGGCCGCTGGTTTCGACCTCAAGCCCGGCGTGCATCCCATCGTGCCGGTGATGCTGTACGACGCACCGCTGGCGCAGCAGTTCGCGGCCGGCCTGCTGGAAGAAGGCATCTACGCGATCGGCTTCTTCTTCCCGGTTGTACCCAAAGGCCAAGCCCGCATCCGCACGCAGATGAGCGCTGCGCATAGTCGTGAACACCTCGACCGCGCGATCGCCGCGTTCACCAAGGTGGGAAAGAGTCTCGGCGTGATCAAATAGATCGCATGTGCATGTAGGAGCGGCGTAAGCCGCGATGCATTTCCGCAATCGGAAGAAATCGCGGCTCGCACCGCTCCTACAAAAACGTCAGCATCGCGATTTCATCGGCGCTGAGTTCACGCCACTGCCCTTTCGCCAGCTCGCCAAGCGCGAGCGGGCCGATCGCGACGCGGATCAGGCGCAGCACGGAAATATCGAAGGCGGAAAGCAGGCGGCGGATCTGTCGATTGCGGCCTTCGTCGAGCACGATTTCCAGCCAGGCATTCTTCGCGCCGCTGCGCAGCAGCTGCACCGATTTCGCCGACAATATTTCGTCGTCGACATCGACGCCGGCGATCAGCGCCGTCAACAACGCAGCATCGGGAAGGCGATCGATCTGCACGTGATACGTCTTGTCCGGCCCGCGCTCGGGATCGGTGACGCCCGCGGCCCATTGCGGATCGTTGCTCATCAGCAGCAGGCCTTCGCTGGCCTTGTCCAATCTTCCGACCGGCGCGATCCACGGCAGCGCCGCTGATTCGAAACAGCGATAGACGGTATCGCGCCCCTGCTCGTCGCTGGCGCTGGTCACCAGCCCGCGCGGCTTGTTGAGCATCAGCACCAGACGCGGCGCCTTTGCTGCTTCCCGGCCGGCAACGACGATGCGATCCACGCCGATGCGCACGGGGAATTCCGGATCGCGCACGCATCGGCCGTTGACACTCACGCGGCCTTCGCGCACCCACGCCGCTGCCTGCGTGCGCGAGCCCAACCCCTGTTTCGACAGCGCGCGCGCCACGCCATGACGCGGCACCGTTGATTTTCCGGCAGCGGATTTCTTCTGCATCCGTGGAGGATGCCGCAGCGTAAGAGCAATGGCTACCGCCGCGCCGGAAATTCCATTTTTCTTCGCCACGGACCAGGACGCTGCGGAAAGTGCAGCGCGAATGCATGTCTCGGTTCACCCGTCCATCACCGCAATGCAAAGACCATCGCCGCCCATGATCGACACCTCCCCTGACGTCAGACTTCCGCTTTGGCGTCGCATTTTCGTGGCCGTGCTGCGCTGGTTCGACACCGCGCAGGCCATCGGCGTCGCCGAAACCGGCATGGACCGCATCGACTGGCTGCGCGTGCTGCCCTTCATCGCCCTGCATCTGGCCTGCCTCGGCGTGTTCTGGGTGGGCACGTCGTGGTTCGCGGTGGCGACCGCGCTGGCGCTGTATGCCGTGCGCATGTTCGCGATCACCGGTTTCTACCATCGCTATTTCTCGCACCGGGCTTTCCGGACGTCGCGCGCGCTGCAATTTTTCTTCGCAGTCGTCGGCGCCGCAAGCGTGCAGCGCGGACCGCTTTGGTGGGCAGCTCACCATCGCCACCATCATCGTCACGCCGATACCGCGCAGGACATCCATTCACCGCGGCATGGCTTCTGGCGCAGCCACATGGGCTGGTTCCTGACGCCGCGCGGCTTCGCCACGCAGCATGAAGCCGTCAAGGACCTCACCCGTTTTCCGGAACTGCGCCTGCTCGATCGCTTCGACATCCTGGTGCCGGTGCTGCTCGCGGTCTGCCTGTATCTGCTCGGCAGCTGGTTGCAGCGGGTGCACCCGACGCTTGGCACGAGCGGGCCGCAATTGTTGATCTGGGGGTTTTTCGTTTCGACGCTGGTGCTGTTCCATATCACGGTGACCATCAACTCGCTGGCGCATCGCTGGGGCAGTCGGCGTTTTGCGACACGCGACGACAGCCGCAACAATGCACTGCTGGCGCTGCTGACGTTCGGCGAAGGTTGGCACAACAACCACCATCACTTCCCGGGCTCTGCGCGCCAGGGCTTCACCTGGTGGGAAATCGACGTGACGTTCTATGTCCTGCGCCTGATGTCCGCGCTGGGCCTGGTCTGGGATCTGAAATCGGTGCCGGCATCGATGCGGCATGCGCGCCCGCACGTCGCGGGCACGCCATGAAGATCGCGGTGATCGGCAGCGGCATCGCCGGCCTCGGCGCCGCGTGGTTGCTGTCGCGACAGCATCAGGTCGTGCTGTTCGAAAAAGAATCGCGCCTCGGCGGGCACACGCATACGCACAAAGTGGTACAGGCCGGGCGCGAGTACGCGATCGATTCCGGCTTCATCGTGCACAACCCGATGAACTATCCGTTGCTGACGCGGATGTTCGCCGAACTCGGCATCGCTTCGCAGCCGACCACAATGGGTTTTTCGGTGCAGGACGCACGCTCCGGACTGGAATACAATGCGACCACCCTCGATGCGATGTTCTGCCAACGCCGAAACCTGCTCTCGCCGAAATTCCTGCGCATGGTTCGCGAGATCCTGCGCTTCTACCGCGAATGCAGCGCGTTGCTGCACGACACCGACCCCGGCCCCGGCCCCGGCCCGAGTCTTGGTGACTACCTGCAGGCGAACGGTTACTCGCGATTGTTCATCGAGAACCACCTGATTCCGATGGCCTCGGCGCTGTGGTCTTCGCCAGCGACGAAGATCCTGGATTTCCCGGCGAAATATTTGGTCCGCTTCATGGACAACCACCACATGCTGCAGGTCGATCAGCGCCCGGAATGGCGTGTGGTGAGCGGTGGTTCATCGCGTTACATCGAAGCACTGGAACGCGAGTGGACGGTCAACACGCGTTTGGCGACGCCGGTACGATCGGTGCGCCGCGAGCCCGGGCGTGTGCTGATCGACAGCGGCGCGGGCAACGAGGACTTCGACCAGGCCGTGTTCGCCTGCCACAGCGACCAGGCGCTGGCGCTGCTCACCGATGCCAGCGACGACGAGCGCGAAATACTCGGCGCAATCACCTACCAGGACAACGAAACGGTGCTGCACACCGACGCGCGCATCCTGCCGAAACGGCGCAAGGCCTGGGCGGCATGGAATGCCTACATTCCAGCAACGCCGGGCGGCGAGTGCACGGTGAGCTACTGCATGAACCTGCTGCAGTCGATCGCCTCGCCGGAACCTTTCGTGGTCACGCTCAATCGTACGGCCGACATCGCCGCCGACAAGATCATCGCGACGATGCGCTACCGGCATCCGGTCTACACGCATGCCAGCGTCGCGGCACAAGGCCGGCGCGAGCGCATCAATGGCGTCAAGCGCAGCTGGTTCGCCGGTGCGTACTGGGGTTTCGGATTTCATGAAGACGGCCTGCGCAGCGGCGTCGACGTGGCGCACGCGCTGGGCGTGAGCTGGTGAACGCTGTGAATACACCCGCTGCGTTCAAGAGCGCCATCTACGAAGGCTGGGTGCGGCATCGCCGTTATCATCCGAAGGCGCACGCTTTCCGTTACCGGATGTTCCAGCTCTATCTGGACCTGTCAGAGCTGGATGCGATTTTTTCGCGACGCTGGTTCTGGTCCTTCGATCGCCGCAACCTTGCACAGGTCCGCCGTCGCGATTATTTCGGCGACCCTGCGCTGAGCATCGATGCCGCCGTGCGCGATCACGTCGAGAGCGAATCAGGGCGACGTCCGACCGGACCGATACGCCTGCTCACCCATGGTCGTTATTTCGGCGTGACCATGAACCCGGTGAGTTTCTACTACGGCTTTGCCGACGACGGGCAGACGCTGGAATGGATTCTCGCCGAGATCACCAACACGCCCTGGGGCGAACGCCACGCGTATTTTCTTCCCGCAGAAAAGGCGATCCGGCTCGGACGCAGCCTGCATTGGCAATTTGACAAGCAGTTCCATGTCTCGCCGTTCCTGCCGATGCAGCGGCAATACCAGTGGGCGTTTGAGATCCCCGGCGAACAGTTGCGCGTGCACATGGATGTGCTCGCCGGCGACACCCGCGAATTCGATGCCACCCTCGTCCTGGATCGACATGATCTCGATGCAAACACATTGGCTTCATGTCTGGCGCGTTATCCCTTGCTCACCGCAAAGATCGCCATCGGTATTTATTGGCAGGCGGCCCGGCTTTGGTTCAAGCGCATTCCATTCCAACCGCACCCGAAAACCATCGCCCCGCCCCGGAGTCATCGATGAGCAGCCCTGCCGACACCCTGATCCGAGACACCGGCAGCGACGCCGGCTACGGAAGCCTCGATCGATTCCTGCGCAAACAATTGCTGGCGCGTCTGGCGAACTTGCGCGGCGGCGAGCTGCGCGTGGTTGATGCGCTCGGCGACGTCCGCATCGGGCGCGCCAACGCGCCGGATGCGCTCAACGTCACGCTGCATGTCCGCGATGCCGGCTTCTATCGCGCCGCGACCGGCAACGGCTCGGTCGGCGCGGGCGAGTCGTACATGGATGGGCTCTGGCATTGCGATGACCTGGTCGGATTGGTGCGCCTGCTGGTGCGCAATCGCGACCTGCTCGATGGCATGGAAACCGGACTCGCGCGCCTGGGCAGCCTGGCGATGAAAGCTCTGCATGCATTTCGACGCAACACGCGTGACGGCAGCCGCAGGAACATCGCCGCGCACTACGACCTCGGCAACGATCTGTTCAAGCTTTTCCTCGACGAGAACCTGATGTATTCCTCGGCGATCTTCACCCGCGCCGACGACAGCTTGGAAACTGCTTCGCGCCGCAAGCTCGACCGCATCTGCGAAAAACTGCAGTTGCAGCCGGGCGATCACCTGCTGGAAATCGGCACCGGCTGGGGCGGCATGGCGCTGCATGCGGCGAAACACTACGGCTGCCGCGTCACCACCACCACGATATCGAAAGAGCAGCACACCCTCGCCAGCGAACGCGTTGCCGCTGCCGGCCTGTCGGATCGCGTCACGCTGTTGCTTGAGGACTATCGCGACCTCACCGGTAGCTACGACAAACTGGTGTCGATCGAGATGATCGAGGCGATCGGCCATCAGTATCTCGATACCTATTTCGCGAAGTGCGCTTCGCTGCTCAAGCCCGACGGACTGGCGCTGATCCAGGCGATCACCATCGAGGATCATCGCTACGAGCAGGCGCTGACATCGGTCGATTTCATCAAGCGGCACGTCTTCCCCGGCAGCTTCATTCCCAGTGTGAGTGCGATGGTGGAAGCCGCCGGTCGCGCCGGGCATTTGCGCCTGAGCAATCTCGAGGATTTCGGCCCGAGCTATGCGCAGACCCTGAACCACTGGCGCCGGCGCTTCCTCGCGAATCTCGATCAGGTGCGCGCGCTCGGCTACGACGAGAGATTCATCCGCATGTGGGAGTTTTATCTTTGCTACTGCGAAGGCGGCTTCATCGAACGCTCGATCAGCGATGTGCATCTGCTGCTGGCGCGTTCGGGAAACCGTCGCGAGCAATTTCTTCCAGGCCTCTGAAAAAATGCGCCTCTGGCTGAAAATCGCCAACGTGGTCGGCTACCAGATGGTCTGGCTGTGTTGTGTTGCGGGCGCGGGACAGGGCGTGGCCTGGCTGGGGCCGGTCGCGTCGCTGGTTTTCGTGCTGGGCATGCTCGCGTTCGGCGGCAAGGCGCGTGACGATCTACGCCTGCTCGTGCTGGCCTTGCCGGTCGGGTTCGCGCTCGACAGTGCCTTCGCGTATTCCGGCTGGCTGCGTTACGCCCAGGCCTGGCCCTGGGTCGACGCCGCGCCGCTGTGGATTTGGGCGGTGTGGGCTGCGTTCGCGATGACGCTCAATCACTCGATGGCGTTCCTGCGCTATCGCCCCGGGCTTTCGGCATTGCTCGGTTTTGTCGGCGGGCCGCTCGCGTATTTTTCCGCGGCGGGCGCATTCGACGCCGTGGACTTCATCGCGCCGGTGCCGTGGGTGATTGCTGCGCTGGCCATCGGCTGGGCACTGGCGCTGCCATCGACGTTCTGGATCGATACGTTTTTGTCGCGGCACAAACGTGCGCAGGCGCACTCGTGAATCTGTATGAGCTCGCGTTGCTTGTCTGGGGCTTGTCCGCGCTGGTGATGGCGATCGTCTGGGCAATCAGCATGCGCGTGGGCAACGTCGGCTATGTAGATGTGGCTTGGGCGGGATTGATGGCGGTCGCGGCCTTGCTGGTCGGCGCGCTGGCCGAAGGCGCGGAGATGCCGCGCGGACTGGTCGCGTTGTTCGGCAGTCTGTGGGGCACGCGTCTTTGTCTGCATTTGTTGCGGCGGGTGTTGCATGAACCCGAGGACGGCCGTTATCAGGCCTTGCGCGCCAGTTGGCAGGGCAGCCGCGGAAAATTCTTCGTGTTCTTCCAGATGCAAGCGGTGGTCGTCGCGCTGTTCTGCCTGCCCTTCATCGCTGCGGCGAGTCGCCACGACAACGCTTTCTGCACCTGGACGCTGGCCGCGATCGCGGTGTGGCTGTTGTCGATCGGCGGCGAAAGTCTGGCGGACTGGCAACTCGCGCGCTTCCGCGGCGATGCCGGCAATCGCAGCCAGGTCTGCCGCGTCGGCCTGTGGTCGTGGTCGCGACATCCGAATTATTTCTTCGAATGGCTGCACTGGTTTGCCTACGTATTGCTCGCCGTCGGCAGCCAGTTTTTCTGGCTCAGCCTGGTCGGGCCGGTGGTGATGTTCGCGTTCCTGTATCGCGTCAGCGGCATTCCCTGGACCGAAGCGCAGTCACTGCGCTCGCGTGGCGATCAATACCGGAACTATCAGCGACAGGTCAGCGCCTTCTTCCCCTGGCCGCCGAAACGCGGCTGATTCAATGGAGTTTCCATGTCACTGATTGATCTTTGCGAACGCGGTCTGATCCCCGATCCACTGACGCGCTATGGCATCCGCCGCCTGTGCAGCCAACGCCTGCGCGAAGAAGGCGCATTCGATCTTGATCAGGCCGACCGGCGTTTCCGCGAACTTTTGCTGGACCTGCGCAAGAGTCCGATCGCGATAGAGACGGCCGCAGCCAACGAGCAGCATTACGAAGTGCCGACGCGCTTTTTCCAACTCTGCCTCGGCGAGCGGCTGAAATATTCCAGTTGCTACTACCCACGCGGCGACGAGAGCCTGGACGAGGCCGAGAACGCGATGCTGGCGTTATACGGCGAACGCGCCGAGCTCGCCGATGGCCAGCAGATCCTCGAGCTCGGCTGCGGCTGGGGTTCGCTTACGCTTTGGATGGCCGAACGCTATCCGAATGCGCGCATCACGGCGGTCTCCAATTCCAACAGCCAGCGCGAACATATCGAGGCCGTGTGCCGCGCTCGCGGCTGGGGCAACGTGCGCGTGATCACCTGCGACGTGAACCGGCTGGCATTGGACGCTGCGCAGTTCGACCGTTGCGTGTCGATCGAGATGTTCGAGCACATGCGCAATTACGACACGCTGTTCGCCCGCATCGCCGGCTGGCTGAAGCCGGGCGGCAAGTTGTTCGTGCATATCTTCTGCCATCGCAGCCTGATGTATCCGTTCGAAACCGAGGGCGACGACAACTGGATGGGACGCTATTTCTTCACCGGTGGCCTGATGCCTTCCGCCGACACGCTGCTGCATTTCCAGCAGCAGTTGGCGATCGAACAACGCTGGCTGTTGCCGGGTACGCATTATCAAAAAACCTCGAATCACTGGCTGGCCAATCAGGACGCCCATCGCGACGAAGTTTTGCAGGTGCTGACGGCCGCTTATGGCGCCGCCGAAGCTGAGCGCTGGCACCAGCGTTGGCGGATTTTCTGGATGTCCTGTGCCGAGCTGTTTGGCTACGACGGCGGCCGTGAGTGGCTGGTGGCGCACTATCGCTTTGCCAAGGACTGATCGAGGCAGCTTCCCCAGCGGGAGCTTCTCTGTGGCTAAAAAGAAAAATGCTCGCCGGGCTGGCGAGCATTTTTTGGATCATGCGGAAGCCTGATGCTCTGTCGGTATCAACCGGCGCATTCGATCAGTGCCTCCGGAAACGTCGCGCTCATGCGCGCTCCCACGACAGTGGGCTATTTTTTCTTCTTGTCGTCGACGGGAGCGGCGGGTGGCGTTGCCGCTGCATCGGCCGGCTTGCCGGTCGCCACGGTGATGCCTTTGGCTTTCATCCAAGCGTCGAACTCGACGGCGGTCATGCGCTTGCCGTTCTGGTTCATGTCGAAACGCCAAGGCGTGTTGTCGTCCTTGGTCTTGGGAACATAGCCCCTGGCATCCGTCGACGCAGGCGTCGGCGCGTTGCGCACGACTGGCGCGACGGGCATGACGCGAGCGGCTTCGGCGCGCGCGAGCGCGATGACTTCCTCGGCGCTGATGCAGGCCACCGTTGCCTCGTCATTCCAGCGCATCTCGGGGGCTGCGACGTTCAGGCCTTGCGCGATGCTCGGATCGACCGGGCGACAGTTGGCCGCCAGGCAGACAGGGCTCAGGGCCAGAGTGGAAATCACCAACGCACGGATACTGGTTTTCATGGGCATCTCCTGAAACTTGAACCCGAGGATAGTCGCCAGGGTTTTTCAGGGCAATAAAAAACGAAGCCCGGCGTGAGCCGGGCTTCGTGGTTTGCTGAGGATGAAGTCCGATTAGTTCTGGACGTTCAGCTCGGTGCGACGATTGCGTGCACGACCTTCCTTGGTCTTGTTGTCGTCGATCGGCTTGGATTCACCAAAACCGTTCGGGCCAACAAGGCGGCCGGCGTCGATGCCGTGGCCGGTCAGGTAGTCATAGACCACCTTGGCGCGGCGCTGCGACAGACCTTCGTTGTACTGCTCGGTACCGATGGAATCGGTATGGCCGGCGACTTCAACGCGGAGCTGCGGGTACTTGGAGAGGATGGACACGGCCTCGTCAAGGATCGCCACTGCGTCGGGACGCAGGGTGTCTTTGTCGAAGTCGAAGTTCACGCCCTTCAGGTCGATGGTCAGCGGAACCGGGCAGCCGTCCGGGCCAATGGCCTGGCCAGCAGCGGAACCGGGGCACTTGTCGTTGCAGTTGTTGACGCCGTCACCGTCGTCGTCCTTGTCGGCGCAGGTCGCTTCAACAACCGGCGGCGGCGGCGGCGCAGCAGCTTCGGCGCCGAGCGGAACGAGGAAGGTCAGACCAGCGTAGCCATCGGTGAAATGATCGCCGCTGGCGGCGCCGTCGTCCTGGTCGGAACGCAGGCCGAGCTCGCCACGCATGTTCACGCGGCCGAGGTCTTTCTGGATACCGGCGCCGAGGGTTGCGACGAGGTTGCTACCGTGGCGGCTGGGGCCGTAACCGAACACCGAGGCCGAAGCGGGCGGGGTTCCATCACGATGACGCTGGCTGCCGAGACCGAAAGCGATGTACGGGTTCCAGCTGCGGCCTTCGGTGATGAAGTGATAACGACCGACGACCGAAAGAGCCAGGAGCTCCCAGTTACGGTTGTTGTCGCGGTTGATCAGGGGATTGCTGCCGACAAACTCACCGTCGAGCGAGACATTCTGGGTGATGAACTTACCGAACACCAAAGTGCCGTAGGCATCGTCAGCGACGGCGCGATCTTTGTCATAAGCGTTGATGCCGGCACCGGCGCCGATGTACCAACGATCGTCGTAATCCTGGGCCATCACGGACTGGGCCATGCTCATTGCACCGAGGAGGGCGCAGCACAGAAGCTTCTTCTTCATGTTCAACTCCATTGCACTAGTAAGAAAGGTCACTTCGGTAATGGCCAGGCTAGCGCCCTGCCTTACCAATAATAACGTCCGGACGCCTGGGCGTTAACCTGAACATAACAAATAAGGCGGTGACTGCCAAGTGAATTCAATCAAATCACGAACAAATCCAGGAATCGATGGATGGGCGTGGATTCGAAGCGGGAGGTGTCCTGGGTCAGGGTCAGGATCTGCTTGACCCGATGGGCTGGCAGGTGGCCACCCAAGGCGTCCTCGAACTTTTTGAGCAGCACCGGGATGCCCTCTCCACGGCGATTGCGGTGGCCGATCGGATAGTCAATCGAGACCTTGCCGGTGGAGCTGCCGTCCTTGAAAAAGACCTCGATGGAGTTGCCGATGTAGCGCTTCTCCGGGTCGAAGTAGTCCTGGGTGAACTGCGGATTTTCCTTGACCTCCATCTTCGCGCGCAGGGCATCGATGCGCGGGTCGGAGGCGATGGCATCGGTGTAGTCGTCGGCGGTCAGGCGACCGAAAATCAGCGGCACGGCGATCATGTATTGCAGGCAGTGGTCGCGATCGGCGTAGTTGGCCAGCGGGCCGGTCTTGTCGATGATGCGGACGCCGGCCTCCTGCGTTTCGATCAGGATCTTGTCGACCTGATCGAGCTTGCTTCCCACCTTGGGATGCAGGGCCATCGCGCATTCCACCGCGGTCTGGGCGTGGAATTCCGCCGGGAAGCTGATCTTGAACAGGACGTTTTCCATCACGTAGCTGCCGAAGGGGCGTTCGAACTCAAACGGCTTGCCCTTGAACAACACGTCTGAAAAGCCCCAGGTCTTG
>Ga0208525_1000005_pt1 | contig 34800 bp, 32 predicted proteins | sample SoimicmetaGmgHMC_FD_188342 | JGI IMG/M metagenome (GOLD analysis project Ga0208525, IMG submission 188342) | Soil and rhizosphere microbial communities from Laval, Canada - mgHMC (SPAdes) (version 2) | ecosystem: Environmental > Terrestrial > Soil > Agricultural land | place: Laval, Canada...
CTCGATCTTTGCGGGCATCGAAACGGTCGCGGGTGGAATGCAGGCTACGTCAATTGGTCGATTTTCGCGGCGCAGATGAAATCGTTGAGGCTGAGTCCGCCGACATCATGGGTGGAGAAGCGCACCACCGCACGGTTGTAGTGCACGCCCAGATCGGGATGGTGATCTTCGCGATGGGCGATGAAGGCCAATGCATTCACGAAGGCCATCGTCCGGTAGTAGTCGCCGAAATTGAAGGTCTTGCCGATCGCCTTGCCGTCCTCGAGCAATTCCCAGCCGGCGAGGGCACCGAGGTAGCCGCGCACCTTGTCGATCGGCAGCAGGTTATCGGCGCCGCGCAGTGATGTGCAATGACGGGAGGCGAGTTCGGAAAGGATGGACATGGCGTTGCCTCGGGTTGAAATCGGAGGATTGTGGCCGTATTGATCGTATTCGCGGAATCGCAGGCGATCAGCACGGGCGACGGCGAACTTTACTTCAGCTCACGGAACTTTACCGGCCTATCCCGTAAAATATCGCCATGATCAATATCTCCGATTCCGCCCAGACCTATTTCCGTCACCTGCTCGGCACCCAGGGCGGCGATGCCATCGGTATCCGTGTCACCGCCGTACACCCGGGCACGCCACGCGCCGATGCGCGACTGGAATTTTGCGAGAACGGAGACCTGCTTGGCGACGAGTGGTCGCTCGATTGCGAGGGTTTCACGCTGTTCGTGGACGCCCCCAGCGTTCCTTTCCTCGATGGCGCCGAGATCGATTACGCCAGCCAGGGCACGAGCAGCCAGCTCACTATCCGAGCACCGCGCATCAAGGGCGAGGCGCCCAAGGGCGATGCTTCGCTGATCGAGCGTGTGCAGTGGTTGCTGGAAACCGAAGTCAATCCGCAACTCGAATCGCACAAGGGCAAGGTCTCGCTTGAGGAAATCACCAGCGATGGCGTGGTGCGCCTGCGTTTCGGCGGTGGCTGCCACGGCTGCGGCATGGCCGATGTCACGCTCAAGCAGGGCATCGAGAAAACCTTGATGGCGCGCATTCCGGAAATCACCGCGGTGCGCGACGCCACCGATCACTCCACGGGTGCTGCGCCCTACATCGCGCGCTGAACTTTCATTGCCCAGGCGCCCCTAACGGCGACCTGATCACTGCGAAGCCTCATGCCCGACGCCCCCGTCGCAATATCGGAAACCGCCTGGCATCCGCATTCGCTGGCGAGCACGGCGCCGGTATTCGACAAGCGCGCGGGCCGCTTTCTATTCGCCGCCCTGGTCGCCATCCACATCGGTGCGATCTTCTGGATTTTGCGCGCGCCGGCCATCGAGTCGGATCGTGCCAGCAACGACGATGCGATCGAAATCAGTTTCGTCTCTCCGGAACCGGTGCCAGCGGCAACAAAAGCTCTTTCTGATGCAAAGCCAGCGGCCAATGCTGCGGTCGTGATCCGGATGTCGAAGCAGGCACAGATCGCGAACGGACAGCCGCATCGAATCGCCACAATAAGCGCTGCCGCGGCGTCGCAAAAATCGCCTCTGCAACTTTATGCTGCCGACGGACGCGTGAGACTTCCGGAAAGCTTGATGACCGAACTCGCCAAGGTCGACAGCGACGAACGCGTGTTCGACTACCAGGTTCCAGGGCTGGCGAAAGCCGGAAAATTTTTTGATCGACCGCCGGCGTTGACTTACGAAAGCACGCGTTTCGACCAGTATTGGCGGCCTGATCAGGACTTACTGACCGAGTTGCTCAGCCGTGCGGTCGAGAAAGCCAGCAAGGAAATCCGCATTCCCGTCCCCGGCCACCCCGGCGAAAAAATCGTCTGCCATGTTTCCCTTCTTGCCCTGGGTGGTGCCTGTGGCGTCGCGCACAACGACGATGGCTACGTATTCAAGGACGACGATCCAGCGACATTGAACGAGGCCGAGAGCAAACAATGCAAGGCGTGGTGGGATCGGATCGTTGATGCAAAAAGCCAGGAAACCTGGCGCAAGACCCGTGCGCTTTACGACGCGGAATGCAGGAAGCCGCTGGAGCGCAAGAAAGCATTGCCGCCAGGGCGCTGACCATCAGCGAGGGATGCGCCGAAGAAAATTCGTCGGTGTAAATACATCGGCACAGAAAAAAGGCCCCGATGATCGGGGCCTTTTCCTTCGATGAATAATCGCGGTGACAATCAGCGCGTGTGACCGCTCAGGTCATGGATTTGCGGGTCAAGCGAACCGAAATACACGGTGAGGTCGGCGATATCCTGTTCGGTGAGGTCCTTGGCCTGACCACCCATGATCAGGTTCTTGCGCTTGCCCGACTTGTAATCGTGCAAGGCCTTGGCGAGGTAATCCGGGTACTGGCCACCGATGACCGGCGGCGGATTCATCTTGTCGGCCGTTGGGTGGCTGCCGTCGGCGCCATGGCAGGCGGTGCATGCCTGGGCCTTGATCTTGCCCTTGGCGATGTCGCCGGTGGCGCCGGCCAGGGCGGACGCGCTGAAGGCGAGGGCGAGGGAAACGGTGGCGATGCGGATCAGGATCATGGGTCGGTTCCGTTACTTCTTGATCGGCTTCAGGCTGGACAGGTACGCCGCGATATTGGCGATGTCCTGGTCGGAAAAGCTCTGCGCCTGCGCCGTCATGGTGGGGTGGTTGCGCTCGCCTTTCTTGTATTCGGTCAACGCCGCGACCAGATACTGCTCGCTCTGGCCGCCGATCTTGGGCACGCGGTAGTTCGGGTAGGCGTTCTTGTATTCCGCGATGCCGTGGCAGCCGGTGCAGGTGTAGGCCAGCTGTTTGCCGACTTTGGCATCACCCTTGGCGAAGGCGGGGGCAGCGGCGGTAGCCAGAGCCAGGAGGGCGGTGGTCAGCAACACTCGTTTTTTCATTGGGATTCCGGCGGAAGGGTCGGCGGAGACGATCAGGCAAAAATTATAGCCTGCGCCGCCGGAGCCAGACAGGGGGTGGTGTGTCGTCGACGCAGAGGCGTACCGAATCAGCACATACAGACTTTCGGCACATATCGATCAGCAGGCACATGCGTTACTGTTCTATGCAACTACAACACCTGCGAGAGTAAGACCTGATGAGCGCGTCCTCCGATACCCGCCGACTGCCCGTTTTGATGCGTACCGGCGCCGTCGCCCTGGTCGTTGCCGGCCTCGCTCTCGGAGGGTGCAAGGGATCTGCGGGCGGCGATGCCGAAGCAGCGTCGGGCAAGAAAGACGAGGCGGCGAAAGTCGACAAGGACGGCAAGCCGATCGAAAAAGTCGAGGCGGTGCCGGTGGAAGTCGCCAAGGCGGCGCGCAAGCCGATCTCCGCGAGTTATTCGGGCACGGCCAATCTCGAAGCACCCGGCGAGGCACAGGTCGTCGCGAAAACTTCGGGCGTGATGGTGCAACTGCTTGCCGAGGAAGGCGATCAGGTCAAGGCCGGGCAAGTGCTCGCGCGCATCGACGGCGACAAGGTGCGGCTCGAAGCCGAGCGCGAACTCGCGACCGTGCACAAGCTCGAAAACAACTACCGTCGCTCGCAAGGGCTGGCCGCGCAGAAACTGGTCAGCGCCGAGTCCAGCGACCAGATCCGTTATGACCTCGAATCCGCGCGCGCCAGTTACGAGCTCGCCAAGCTCGAACTCTCCTACACCAACATCACCGCCCCGATCAGCGGCGTGGTCGCGCAGCGCATGGTCAAGCCGGGCAATCTGATCAACCTCAATGCGCCGGTGTTCCGCATCGTCAACAACGCGCATCTCGAAGGCGTGCTCAACGCGCCCGAGCGCGAAATGAATCGCCTCAAGGCCGGCCTGCCGCTGCGCATGGTCGTCGATGCCGTGCCGGGCAAGGTGTTCGAAGGCCGCGTCGACCGCATCAGCCCGGTGATGGATTCGGGCAGCGGCACGTTTCGTGTCGTCTGCGCATTCGACAACGCGCCGGAGTTGCGTCCGGGCATGTTCGGCCGCATCGAGGTCGTCTATGACCAGCGCCAGGATGCGTTGACCGTGCCGCGCATCGCGCTGCTCGAGGATGAGGGCGAGCCCGCCGTTTACGTCGTGCGCAACAACAAGGCGAAGAAAGTCGTCGTGCAGCTGGGCTACACCAATGGCGAGCTCGCGGAAATCCGCAGCGGTCTTGTCGAAGGCGACCAGGTCGTTACCGCCGGCAAGGTCGCGATCCGCGATGGCAGCGACGTGCAGATCATCACCCTCGGCAGTCAGCCGGCCGCCAAGGTCGTGGCCGAGACTGCCGCCAAATGAATCTCGTCGAATTCGCGACACGACGGCGCGTGACCGTCTTCATGATCACGCTGACCTTCGTTATCTTCGGCGTCATCGCGCTGTTCAATCTCAAGGTCAACCTGCTGCCCGACCTGAGTTATCCGACGCTGACGGTGCGCACCGAATACACGGGCGCCGCGCCGTCGGAAGTCGAGACGCTGCTCAGCGAGCCGATCGAGGAAGCCGTCGGTGTCGTCAAGAACCTGCGCAAGCTGCAATCGATTTCGCGTACAGGCCAGAGCGACGTCGTGCTCGAGTTCGCCTGGGGCACTGACATGGACCAGGCCAGCCTCGAAGTGCGCGACAAACTCGATGTGCTGCGCCTGCCGCTGGAAGCCAAGGCGCCGGTGTTGCTGCGCTTCAACCCGTCCACCGAGCCGGTGATGCGCCTCGTGCTGACCACGCCGAAGGACAACGCCGGTAGTGACCAGGCTGAGTTGATGCGTCTGCGTCGCTACGCCGACGACGAACTCAAGAAGCGCCTGGAGCCGGTCGATGGCGTCGCCGCGGTCAAGGTCGCCGGCGGTCTCGAGGACGAGGTGCAGGTGCAGGTCGATGCCGATCGTCTTGCGCAGCTCAATCTGCCGGCAAGTCTGGTGATCGATCGCCTCAAGCAGGAAAACGTCAACATTTCCGGCGGCCGCATCGAAGAAGGCAGCGAACGCTACCTTGTGCGCACCGTCAACCAGTTCAGCAGCCTGGACCAGATGCGCGAGCTGCTGATCACTTCGCTCAACGGCGTGCCGGTGCGACTCAAGGACGTCGCCACGGTCGTGCAGGGTTACAAGGAACGCGAGGCGGTGATCCGTCTCGCCGGTCGTGAAGCGGTCGAATTGGCGATCTACAAGGAAGGCGATGCCAACACCGTCGCTGTAGCCAATGCCGTGCGTCATGCACTCGCGACTTTGCAAAGCCATGCCAGCGCCGGCCTGGCCAAGACGGCGCCATCCAAACCCGGCGAATACCTGATCGACGGCATTCCGGTGCGCACCATCGAGGATCAATCCAAGTTCATCAAGAACGCCTTGTCGGAAGTGCAATTCGAGGCGCTGGTCGGCGGTTTCCTGTCGATCCTGATCATCTTCTTCTTCCTGCGTGACGGCTGGAGCACCTTCGTCATCGGCTTGTCGTTGCCGGTATCGATCATCGCCACGTTCTTCTTCATGGACCGGCTCGGCCTGAGCCTCAACGTCATGTCCCTCGCAGGTCTCGCGCTGGCGACAGGCATGGTGGTCGACGATTCCATCGTCGTGCTCGAAAGCATCGCCAAGGCACGCGAGCGTGGCCTCGGCATCCTGCAGGCTGCGGTCGTCGGCACGCGCGAAGTCAGCATGGCGGTGGTCGCTTCGACGCTGACCACGGTGGCCGTGTTTTTCCCGCTCGTGTTCGTCCAGGGTGTCGCCGGGCAGTTGTTCAAGGATCAGGCGCTGACGGTTTCGATCGCGTTGATGATCTCGTTGGTCGTGTCGCTGACATTGATCCCGATGCTGTCGTCGATCCGCGACAAGGCGCCGCTGGCTTTCAAGAAGGAAGATCCGCATCCGCCCTGGCAGCCGACCAACAAAGCCGGGCGCGTCGCCGCCGGAGCGGGCCGAGGCGTAATTCGCGGATTCGCCGGCAGCGCGTTCGGGCTCAGCTGGCTGTTCATCGGCATCGCCCGCGGCCTGGCCAATACCGTCGGCGTCTGGCTCGCACGCTTGGGCGAATTCATCCTGATTCCCTACGAGCGCGCCGCGAAGTTCTATCACGGCATCCTGCCGAAGGCACTGGATCGACCCTGGCCCATTCTCGCCTGCGCGACAGCGGCCTTTGTCATCGCGATGTTCGTCGCGACCACGCTTGGCACCGATCTGATTCCGCAATTGGCGCAGGATCGTTTCGAGATGACTGCGAAACTGCCGCCAGGCACGCAGCTCAACGAGACCGATGCGCTGGTGCGCGCGGTGCAGTTGGCCCACGACGGTGACAAGGACATCGAAGCGCTGTATGGCGTCAGTGGCACTGGCACACGCCTGGACGCCAATCCGACCGAGTCCGGCGAGAACGTCGCCAAGCTCAGCGTCGTGCTCGGCGAGCATTACAGCAAGCAGACCGAGGCCCAGGTCACCGAGCGCATGCGCAAGACCATGGCGCAGTATCCGGATGTCGGTGTGAAGTTTGGTCGTCCGCAGCTTTTCAGTTTCTCGACGCCGCTGGAAATCGAATTGCGCGGCCAGGATCTGGAGTCGTTGTCGCGCGCCGGCCGCAAGCTCGCCGAACTGATGCAGGGCTCGGCGCATTTCGCCGACGTCAAATCCTCGGTGGAGCAGGGCTTCCCGGAAGTGCAGATCCGTTTCGACCAGCAACGTGCGGCGGCGCTCGGCCTGACCTCGCGGCAGATCGCCGACCAGGTCGTGCGCCAGGTGCGCGGCGAAGTCGCGACGCGTTACAGCTTCCGCGACCGCAAGATCGACGTGCTGGTGCGCGGCCGCGAAAGCGATCGCGCTTCCGTCGACGATATCCGCCGCATCATCGTCAATCCGCAGAGCGATCGTCCGGTGACGCTGGCCGCGGTCGCCGACGTGGTTGAAACCACCGGGCCGAGCGAAATCCATCGCGCCGACCAGACGCGCGTCGCCGTGGTGTCGTCCAACCTGCGCGGCATCGATCTCGGCACCGCCGTGGCCGAGGTGCGCAAACTGGTCAAGGACAATCCGCTGGGCGCCGATATCCACCTCGGTTTCGGCGGCCAGAGCGAGGAATTGGACAGCTCGATCCAGTCGTTGATGTTCGCCTTCGGCCTGGCGATTTTCCTGGTCTACCTGGTGATGGCTTCGCAGTTCGAATCGCTGCTGCATCCGTTCGTGATCATGTTCTCGGTGCCATTGGCGATCGTCGGCGCGGTCGCAGCCCTGTGGCTGTCGAACTCGCCGGTGTCGGTGGTGGTGTTCATCGGCCTGATCCTGCTGGTCGGCATCGTGGTGAAAAACGCCATCGTGCTGATCGACAAGGTCAACCAGTTGCGCGAGGAAGGTGTGGCCAAGCGCGACGCCATCTGCCGCGGCGCGGAATCGCGCCTGCGCCCGATCATCATGACGACGCTGACCACGCTGTTCGGTTTCGCGCCGCTGGCGTTCTTCGGCGGCGACGGTGCGGAAGTACGCGCGCCGATGGCGATCACGGTGATCGGCGGCCTGAGCGTGTCGACGATCCTGACCCTGGTCGTGATCCCGATCATGTACAACCTGCTCGATCGCAAGTCCGACGCGTTCTATCGCGAACGCGCCAAGCCGATCGATCTTTCCGCACCGATGGAAGGCTTGCACGGATGACGCTCGCCGAACTCAGCCTGCGCCGGCCGGTGACGGCGGTGATGTTTTTCGTCTCGATGGTGGCGATTGGACTGATCGCCTCGTTCCGCCTGCCACTGGAGCAGTTTCCGGAAGTCAACATCCCGTTCGTGGTGGTGAATTTTCCGTATCCGAGTTCGACGCCGCAGGAGGTTGAACGCAGCATCACCCGCCCGGCCGAGGAAGCGCTGGCGACCTTGCCCGGCATCGCCTCGATCAATTCGACCAGCCGCGCCGACGGTGCCGATATCCAGTTGGAATTCTCCGACTGGAACCGCGACATCAACATCGCCTCCAGCGAAGCCCGCGACCGTATCGATGCGATCCGTTCGGATCTTCCCGAGGACATGCAGCGTTATTTCGTCGAGAATTTTTCGCTGACCGATCAGCCGATGATCCGGATCCGCTTCTCGAGCAATCGTGATCTGGTCAAGGAATACGAATTGCTGGAGACCGAGGTCAAGCGTCGCATCGAGCGCGTGCCCGGCGTTGCCCGCGTGGAGATTTCCGGCGCCTCGCCATCAGAAGTCGAAATTTCGATCGACCCGGCACGCCTGGGCGCGCACAACATCAGCCTCAACCAGCTCGCGGCCAAGCTGCAGGCGGTGAATTTCTCGGTCTCCGCCGGCGAAATCAACGAAGGCCAACGCCGTCTGCGCGTGCAGCCGATCGGCGAGATCAAGGACCTCGGGCAGCTGCGCGATCTGGTGCTCAACGAGCAGGGGCTGAAACTTTCCGACATCGCCGAGGTGCATCTCAAGCCGCAGCACGAAACCTTCGGGCGGCGACTCGATGGTCGCCCGGCGGTCGGTCTGGACATCTATCGCGAGCAATCCTCCAATCTGGTCAACGTCGCGCGCGACGCGATGGCTGCAGTGGAAGAGGTGAAGAAATCGCCTGCGCTGGAAGGCATCCAGATGGTGGTCTTCGACAACCAGGCCGACAACGTCACCGATTCGATCAAGGAACTGGTCAAGGCCGGCCTGATCGGCTCTCTGCTGTCGATGATGGTGCTGTTCTATTTCCTGCGGCATTGGCCGAGCACGCTGATGGTCACGCTGGCGATCCCGATCTGCATCATCATGACGCTGGGCGCGATGTATTTCTTCGGTATCACCCTCAACATCCTGTCGATGATGGGCCTGTTGCTGGCGGTAGGCATGCTGGTCGACAACGCCGTGGTGGTGGTCGAAAGCATCTACCAGTTCCGGGAAAAATTTCCCGCGGATCCGGTGCGTTGCGCGATCGAGGGTACGCGTAGCGTGCAGATGGCGATCAGCGCCGGCACGCTGACCAGCATCATCGTGTTCCTGCCAAATCTTTTCGGTGGCACCAACAAGATCAGCATCTTCCTCGGCCAGGTCGCGTTGACGATCACCATCGCGCTGCTGTGTTCGTGGCTGGTTGCGGTGAGCCTGATTCCGATGATCAGCGCGCGCCTGAAAACGCCACCGGCCGTTGGCGCCGCGCATGGTTTTGTGCCGGCATTGAGCCGGCGTTACGGCAGCCTGCTGCGCTGGTCGCTGGAACATCGTGGCAAGGCCTTGCTCGGGATTTTTCTGATCATCGGGATCAGCCTGGTGCCGGCGTTCTTCACCAAGTTCGACATGTTTCCGAACGAGGCCGGCAAGGAAATGGGCTTGTACGTCGACTGGAAGGGCGCCTACAGCCTCGAACAGATGTCCGATGAGATGGCCAAGGTCGAGCAGCACCTGGAGGCGAATCGCAAGCGCTACCACCTCAAGCAGATATACGTGGTGTTCGCCGAACAGGGCTGGGGCGGCATCCGCCTGACGCTGGACGACGACGCCAAGGATCCGGAAGCGATCCAGGAATTGATGCGCAAGGAAATGCCCAAGCTCGCGCGCGCCGAGATCGGTTTCCAGGGCGGCGGCAACAACGGCGGCGATGGCAAGGAAATCACTTTCTACGTCAACGGCGATTCCACCGAGACGCTGGGCAAGCTCGCCGACGGCATGGTGCCGCTGCTGGCCAACAACAAGAAGCTGCGCGACGTGCGCGTCAACTCCGGCGACGAGAACAGCGAGATCCAGGTGACGGTCAACCGCGAGCGCGCGGCGATCTACGGTTTCAGTGCGCAGGAAGTGGCGCAGTACATCGGCATCGCGCTGCGCGGCGCGCCGTTGCGGGAGTTTCGCCGCGGCAATACCGAAGTGCCGATGACGGTGCGATTCGCCGGCGCGGAAAAATTTCGCGTGGAAGATCTCTCCGATCTCAGCCTGCGCCGCAACGACGGCAGTACGGTGCCGCTGATGTCGGTGGTGGATGTGAAGCTGCGTCGCGGCTCATCGCAGATTTCCCGTCAGGATCGGCGTACCTCGCAAGCGCTGGTAGCCAACGTCGCCGATGGCGCGACCAAGGACGATGCGCGCAAGGCGGTCGAGGAAGTGATGAACGCCGCGCAGTTCCCGCCGGGTTACGGTTGGAGCTGGGGCCAGACCTTCCAGGAAGACGACCAGGCCGGCGCACAGATGGGCCGCAACATGCTGATCGCGATCTTCATGATCCTGGTAGTGATGGCGGCGCTGTTCGAATCGCTGTTGTTCCCGATGGCGATCCTGAGCAGCATCGTGTTTTCGTGGCTGGGCGTGTTCTGGATCTTCGCGCTGACCGGCACCGAGTTTTCGATCATGGCGCTGATCGGCATGCTGGTGTTGATGGGCGTGGTGGTGAACAACGGCATCGTGATGGTGGAGCACATCAACGTGTTGCGCCGGAACGGCATGAGCCGCACCGACGCGCTGGTCACCGGCAGCAAGGAGCGTCTGCGCCCGATCCTGATGACCATGGGCACGACGATTCTGGGCATGTTGCCGCTGTGTTTTGCCGGTGCCGATGTCGGTGGCGACGGCCCACCGTATTACCCGATGGCGCGTGCGGTGGCTGGCGGTCTGGCGTTCTCGACGATCGTCAGCCTCCTATTCCTGCCGACGATCTACGCGATGCTCGACGATCTCGGCGCCAATACCGGCCGGGTGATCCGTCGTGCGCGCGAGAAGGCGCCGTTCGGACGCTTTCGCAGGAACGCGGATGAGCCGGGCAATGCGATCACCGACGAACTCGGTGGTGAACTGAGCGAAGCCTGAGCGCCGAGTGAAATTTTCATCGGGGTCGGTGCGAACGAAGGCAGGCGGGATTTCCGTCTGCTTCGACCGGTTTTGATTGGCATCGGCTGGATTGCGCGTTGGGATCAGTATTCGAGATCACTGCCTCAGTCGATCGTCCAAGACGGCCATTGCCTGCTGGTCAGTCAGCGTAGCGTTCAGTGAGATTTTGGCGCTCAACAACTTGGACACGGCGCAATTTTCCTTCGCCTTGGTCGCGAGCGATTGGAATGTGGCGTTGTCTGCATGCGGAACCGACGCGGTGAGCACCAGGTGCAGACGCGAGATGGAAAAACCGTATTGGTCCGACTGCAGCGTCGCCAGTGCTGTGGTGTCCATGTGCGTGACGGTGAAACCCGCATCCGCCAATAACAGGGCGAGATACATGGTGAAAGAGCTGGCGCATGCCGCGGCAAGCAATTCTTCCGGACTCGTGCCGGCCGCGCCATTGAAGCGGCTGTCGACGGTGTAGGGATGACTTTGGAGCGCACTGCTCTCGGTCGAAACGAAGCCAAAGCCCTCGCGCGCGTCGCCGATCCAGGCGGCAGTTCCCGAACGTTGAGTGACGAATTCGCCCCAGGCGCTCATTGGTCGATCACCAGCAGCGTTGAACTGGCCGAGGCAAAGAGCCGACCACTGGCATCGATCAGTTTCGCCTCGGCAAACGCCACGCGCCGGCCCATCGTGAGCACGCAGCCCTCGGCGCGCAAAGGGCCGCTCTGGCTGGTCAATGCCTTGTGGTAGGCGACCTTTAGCTCAAGGGTCGTGTAGGACTGACCCGCGCCCAGACGTGAGTGCACCGCGCAGCCACAAGCGGAGTCGAGCAAGGTCGCTGCGTAGCCGCCGTGAACCATTCCGATCGGATTGTAGGCGTGCTGTCCCGGCGTGCCTTCGAACACGGCCCGGCCGGCGTCGACTTCGGTCAGAGCGAAGTCGAGCGAGTCGGCGATGCCCGGGCGGCGCCCCGAGGCCATCAATGCGCGCAACTGTTCCAATCCAGTCAATCCGACGCTGCCGGTTTGACCCAGAACATCCGCGATCAGGCTCATATCTGTTCTCCGGCCAGGTGACGATTCATTCCACTTCGATGACGATCTTGCCTTTGGCGCGCCCTGTTTCCAGATAGGCCATCGCTTCGTTCGTCTCCAGGAACGGGAAGACGCGATCCACGACAGGCCTGATGACGCCGGATTCAATCAGCGCGGTGATCTTGCTCAGCTGCTCGCCGTGGGCGTGCATGAAAACGAAGGAGTAGTCGATGCCGCGCCGCTTGGCTTTGCGCCGGATGCCCAGGCTCAGCAGGCGCATCACCTGCTGGAGGAACCAGTTCAAGCCAACGGACTTGGCGAATGCGACATCCGGCGGCCCGGAGATGGAGATGAGTTTGCTGCCCGGCTTGAGAACGCCGATGGATTTCTCAAGCGTGGCCTGGTCAAGGCTGTTCAGCACTACGTCGTACCCACTGAGCAGCTTCGAGAAATCGTCCTTCTTGTAGTCAATGACGACATCCGCGCCGAGATTCTTGACCAGGTCAACATTGCTCGTGCTGGTCGTCGTCGCCACAGTCGCACCGAGCTGCTTGGCCAACTGGATGGCGAAGGTGCCGACGCCGCCGGAGCCGGCATGGATCAGAACCTTTTGTCCCTTTTTCAGGCTGGCGCGTTCGACCAACACCTGCCACGCGGTCAGGCCGACCAAGGGGATGGAGGCGGCCTCCACCATGCTCAGGTTCCTGGGCTTCAAGGCCACGTCGGTTTCGTCGATGGCGATCTGCGCGGCGAGCGTCCCAACCCGGCCGTCGCGTGGACGCGCATACACCTCATCGCCTGGCTTGAACCTTCGGACCTTCGATCCGACCTGGACCACCACACCGGCCACGTCGTGACCCAGCACCAACGGGAAGCGATTGGGCAGGATCAGTTTGAATTCGCCGTCACGGACCTTGGCATCGAGCAGGTTCAGGGCGGCCGCATGGATCTTGACCAACACATCGTGGTCGCGAACTTCCGGCGCCGGCATGTCGCCCAGGCGCAAGGCGCTTTTCTTTTTGTAGCGGTCGAGAATGAAGGCCTTCATGGCTGCGAAATCGTGTTTGCATCGAGTCGCAAGTCCTTTCGGATGCCAGCATCCACCAGTCGGGCCGGCGCAAACCTGCGCAGCAAGCGCAGGCGATTCGCGAGGCCGCCGGCGGTGTAACGGAGTTTCGGCTGGACGGCCTTGGCCGCCTGCAAGACGACGTCCGCCACGACGCTCGGATCGTCGCCATTTGCCATCACCTTGGCGATTACCTTGTCCACTCCCGCGCGGGCTTCGCGATACTCCTCAAGCTTCGCATCGGGCGCGAGCAAGTTCGCGTCGAACTGGGTCTTGGTGTAGGCGGGCTCGATCACCGACACCCGGATGCCCATGGTGCGCAATTCGTGGTCGAGCGACTCCGAGTAGCCTTCAATCGCATGCTTGGTGGCGGCATAGAGCGCTCCGTACGGCATGGGCAGAAATCCGAGCACCGATCCGATGTTGATGATGCGCCCCGACCCCTGGCGACGCATGTGCGGCAGGACGGCGCGCGTCATTCGGAGGAGCCCGAAGAAATTGGTTTCGAAGACCGCCTTGGCTTGTTCGATCGAGCTCTCTTCGGCGCCCCCTGGTGCGACGCCGAAGCCGGCGTTGTTCACCAGCAAGTCGATACGGCCTTCCCGCCGGATGAGTTCGCTGACGGCGGCGGCGACCGACTCATCGCTGGTGACGTCGAGCGGCAGCATGGCGAAGTTCTGTTGGCCCGACACAGCGCCGCGTCGGCTGGTGCCGTAAACGGTGTAGCCGGCATCGGCGAGTCGCGAGGCCGTGGCCTGGCCGATGCCTGATGAGGCGCCGGTGACGAGGGCAATGGATTTCTTGTTCATGGCAGTTCCTTCGTGGGCGGTATATATGATGTTCGTCATATTTATGGGCCGCGCAAAGACGCGCGGTTTCCAATCGGCGTCAGTTCTTGGATGGAGCGAGATGCTTCAGCACGGACTTGCGCAGGGCATCGGAAAGCTTGGCATCGTCGACCGCGCGTGCCAGTGCCAGTGCTCCGACCATCGTTGCGATGGTGACCAAGGCGCGTTCATGCGCGATCGGCTGCCCCCAGTCGGGGGATTGCCGGGAAACCAGATCGATCATCTCCTTGATGCGACGGGTGGCGGCGCGCCTGACTTCCGGTGCCTGCCGCGGCATCTCCGAGCAAAGCGCGGCGGTGGCGCAGCCAGTTTCGATCGCTTCGACATGTTCCTTGGAGAGATAGGCTTGAATCATGGCCTGGAGCGCTTGCTGCGGCGGCATGCTCGCGGTGATTCGCTGCATCTCCGCCACGGCATCGCCACCGGCACGGTCGGCAGCCTCGGCGAGCATCGCTTCGCGCGAATCGAAATGGGCGTAGAAGCCGCCGTGGGTCAGGCCGGCCTCCTTCATGATGTCGGCGACGCCAGTACCGTTGTAGCCGCTGCGCCGAATAGCGCGCGCGGCGGCGTCGACGATGCGTTCGTGGCTGGCTTCCTTGGATCGGGAGGTGGCTCGTTTCATATGATGATCATCATATTAAATTATTGAGCGAGATGCAAGCCCCCCATTCCGGCCGCTTGAAGCTGCTGGACCAGGACCTCTGGCCGGTACACCGACATCCTCTTCTTTCCGGTAGCGGACGCGGCAAAACTCGGAACGCAGTTCTGGGTGTCCGCTCTCGGCCCAATGCCGACGCGTCGAACTCCGGCCCTGATACCTCCTAGAATGGTTGCTTCACCGGCATCGCTTTCTTGGCCCTATGACGCGAAACGTTTTCGAGCACGACCAGTTTCTCGGTGCGCGTCAGACGACATGGCGTACGTCCGAGTTCTCGGTGTCGCAGTTGGTGCCCACGGTGCCGGAAGACGGCGTCGTCGAGCACGCGCACGCGGAAGCGCATTTCGTCCTGGTGCTGGAGGGAGACTATGTGTCTTCCGCCCGCGGACTGGCAGGCGCCAACAAGGTCTCGAGCACACGTGGCGGGCCGATTCTTGTTTACAACCCGCCGGGGACTTTGCATCGGGATCGCTTTCGCAGCGAGTCCGGCCGGTTCGTCACCGTGTCACTTTCGCTGGCGGCGCAGCGTGGATTGGAAGAAGTCCTGATCCTGCCCGACTACGCCATGACGCCTGGTCCGGCAGCGTTGCAGGCGGCGCTGCGGCTGATCCACGCCGATGACGACGGCGCGTTGGCGCTGGAATCGCATTGTGTGGAACTGATGACTGCCACGGCGACGCGTTACGAGGAGGTCTGCGAGCAGGCTCCGCGCTGGCTGCTTCGGGCACGCGACTGTTTGAATGACGATCCCGAAAGCTCTTTTGCACTGGCCGAAATCGCTCACGCCTGCGGCGTGCATCCGGTGCATCTGGCGCGCGCGTTCCGCAGACATTTCGGCTGCTCACCCGGTGCTTACCGGCGTCGCCTGCGTCTGAACCGTGCCGCGGCGATGTTGACCGCCGACTCGGCCGACATGAGCGAGATCGCGATTCGTTGCGGATACTTCGACCAGGCACACTTTTCGCGCGCCTTCACCGAGGCTTTTGGTTTGCCACCAGGTAGCTACCGCCAGCGTGCCAAGTCGGCACAGAGGCTGCCAGGTTCAATCCGTACAAGATCGACGCCGGTTTCGTACGCACAATGACCTCAGACCGGATCGCCGTCGCGATCGGGATTTGCCATTCATCCTGAGGAGTTGTTGATGCGCGCTGGCCTGCTTTGCCTGTTGCTGCTGCTTTCCGTGCCCGCTGCTGCTGCGGCTCCACCCGACCTCGTCGGGTTGTGGGGCAACGAAACAGTGTCCGGCCCGCTTCTGGCTGGCGCCATTACGGTGGACGGGCGACAAACACCGTGGCGGGCCAGTGTCGGCGGCCTGTCTGTCACCGTCGAGCGCGATGGCGATGCGGTTAGTTTTGCCATGCCGGGTGGGCAGGGGCACTTCAGGGGCCAGCTTGTCGACGGTGACATCAATGGCTTCTGGATCCAGCCAGCCGGCCTGACGCTTGCCAGTGCGTACGCCACGCCGGTGGTTCTGGCGCATGGCCACAGCCAGGTCTGGGTGGGGCAGGTGAGTCCGTTGCCGGATCGGGTGACGCAGTACCTGGAGATCCGGCGCAAGCCAGACGCCTCGCTGCAGGCATTCCTGAGCAACCCCGAGTACAACTTGGGTCGCGGTCGCGCTTATGACGTGCACGTGGACAATGACGCCGTTGTGTTGACCGATCCCAAGCGCAAGGGCTGGGCCTTGAACGGCCGTTTCGACGAAGAGACTGATCAACTGCGCGTGGACTGGCAGGGGATCGCGGTGTTTCCGTTCACGCGGCGCGATCGCGAGCATGCGCTCGGCTATTACGTAACGACCCCGGCCGACATGGACGACGCGTATCGCGTGCCGGTTCCCGTTGATGATGGCTGGTCCACGGCCGCGCTGGGAGCGGTGGGCATGCGGGTCGCGCCGATGACCGAATTGCTGCAGCATGTGCAGACCATCGCCACGCCCGAGCCTGGGCATCCACAGGTGCACGGTTTGTTGGTAGCGCGACACGGCAAGCTGGCGTTCGAGGCCTACTTCCACGGCTATTCGCGCGAGCAGGCTCACGACACCCGTTCCGCCGGGAAGTCCTTCGCATCACTGCTCGTTGGCATGGCGATCGATCACGGCGCGAAACTATCGGCGCAGACGCCGGTGCTTCCCCTGTTTCCCGAGTACCAAAAACTGCAGCATGTTGATGCGGCCAAGCGCGCCATCACCGTAGGCGACTTGATGAGCATGAGCTCCGGCTTGGCCTGCGATGACAACGCCGGAGACTCACCTGGCGCCGAAGACAAGATGCAAGGCCAGCAAGACCAGCGCGATTGGTATCGCTACACGCTGGACCTGCCGATGACCCAGGCTCCGGGCGCGGACAAGGCGGTGTACTGCTCGGCCGGCATCAATCTGCTTGGTGGCGTAGTCCGTCACGCCACGGGTCGCCGACTCACCGAACTGTTCCGCGACTGGATCGCCGGCCCGATGCAGATGCGCGGCTATCACCTCAATCTGACGCCGGACGACGATGCCTACCTGGCCGGCGGCATTCAGCTGCGTCCACGCGACATGCTCAAGCTGGGGCAGTTGTATCTGGATGGCGGCGTCTGGCACGGACAGCGTCTGGTGGACTCGCGCTGGATCGATGCGTCCGTCGCTCGGCACAGCACATTCGGCCCCAACCACGACTATGGCTATGCCTGGCATCTGCACAGGTTCCGAGTACAGAACCACGACTATCGCGTGTACGCGGCCGAGGGTAATGGCGGCCAATTCGTGATCGTGGTCCCGGAGTTGGATCTGGTCGTGGCCATCACCGCCGGCAGCTACGGTGAGTTCTCTACCTGGTATCAGCTGCAGGATCTTGTCAGCGACTACATCATTCCCGCCGCGCTGCCCGCGGCGCGGTGAATCCACAGCCCGGCATTGAAGCGTCGCAGCAGCGCCATGCGTACGACGTTGCAAACGCCGATCTCGACACTCCGGACCCCGTTCGGTCAGCGGGCACGGAGGCAGAATGACTTCTCAAGCGTCCGCATCTTTCCGGTTGCGGACGAGGGGAGCTCGGAGCCACGTTCTGGATGACCGCTCACGACCCAAAGTGGGCATCCCGAAAGAATGGACCTACCCCACGCTTTTCTGCGCCGTGTCGTAGCTCTCCATCAACGCCCCGTACGAGGGAACGATGTGGTCGATCATGACCTTCGCGAAATCCATCGCTTCCGGGCGATTCCAGGTGTTCATCAACTCTGACATCACCGCGAAGGTGTCGATCGGCATCGCGCCCGCTTGCGTGACCCGGGCAATGGTGAGGTTGGTTGCCATCTGCGAGTGGTTACCTGAGGCATCCACAATGCAGAACACTTTGTACCCTGCGGCAAGGGCGCTGAGTGCGGGGAAAGCCATGCAAATACTCGTGAGCGTGCCTGCGATGAGCAGTGTCTTCCGCTTGGTTTTCTCGATGGCTTCGACAAAGGGGCGGTGATCCCACGCGTTGATCGGCCCAACGCGCGGAACGTGCACCGCATCGGGGTTGCTCTGATGAATCTCGGGAATGATCGGACCATTCGGACCGTCGGGAACAGATGCCGTCGTGATGGTCGGGATCTTCGCGATATGCGCCGCCTTCGCTAGCGTCGTCACGTTATTGCGGAGGGTCGTGTACTCCATGTCACGAACCAACTGGAACAATCCGCTCTGATGGTCGATCAGCAGCAGGACGGCATCGTTCACGTCGATCATCCACTTGTTGGCGGTCATGTCATTTCCTTGGTGTTGGGCACGGGGGGTGCGGGCAATGTCCGCATTTAGTCAGTTGCGCGGTGCGGCATAAACTCGCAAAGTGTCAATTGACTATTTCCTTTATTGGAACAATGATGTCCATCGACCTGGTTGCCTGCATGCGCGTCTTCACGGCTGTGGTCGAGGCAGGAAGCTTCGCCGGCGCAGCGGACAAACTCGACTTGTCGCGAGGCATGGCCACGCGCTATGTGGCGCAACTCGAGGAGCACTTGGGCGTTCGACTGCTCAACCGCACGACGCGCAAGGTCTCGCTCACCGAAGCGGGGAACGACTACAACGAACGAGCCATCCAGGTCTTGACCATGATCGCGGAGGCCGAGAATTCGATAGCGCAGAGGACTTCCGTTCCGCGCGGAATCCTGAGGGTGAGCTCATCGAATGCGTTTGGCGCCCGTCACCTGGGCCTGGCGATCACGAAATACCTGCAGAAATATCCGGGCGTTCAAATTGATCTCACGCTCAACGACCGGGTGGTCGACCTGATCGAGGAAGGTTTCGACCTCGCGATTCGCGTCGCGACTAGGATCGATCCGGGACTCGTTGCACGCAAGCTCGCGCGCTCGCGCCTCGTGGTCTGCGCGTCCCCTGGCTATTTGCAGAAGCATGGCGTGCCAGGCGTGCCCGAGGACCTCGTTCACCACCATTGCCTGACTTACGCCTACGTGAGCTCACCCAACGAATGGCGCTTCAGGCGCAATGGCGTCGAGCAACGAATTCCCGTGTCGGGCGGTCTGCGCGCCAACAGTGGCGACATCCTGCGCAACGCCGCCGCTGAGGATCTCGGAGTGACGCTCCAGCCGGATTTCCTGGTCTTCGAGGCGTTACACGAGGGCAAGCTGGCACGGATCCTCGCGGACTGGGAAACCGACGAGCTCGGTGTATTTGCCGTTTACCCGAATCGCAAGTTCCTGCCGCCCAAGGTGCGCAACTTCATCGACTTCCTTGTTGAGCGTTTCGGGCCCGAACCATATTGGGATGTTCAAATTGGCGCGAGCTGATAATTGACGGCATCGGCTCGCCACATCGACTTTCTCGGTTCCGGTTCCGGTTCCGTTTTCGATGTCCGCTTTTGGCCGATAGCAGCGGCTATCAACGGCAGCACGACTTGCTCGAGTGTCCGCTTTCGACCCGGAGCGGTCATTCGATTTGGTCGCTGCGTCTGGTCCGTTAGCTCTTGATAGCGCGCCGCTTCAACCACGAGCGCGAAGGCTGCCGCTGCTTTCGATTCGGAACAAGAACTTTCGGTCGGCAACAACAACAGCACGCTGATCACTCGTTGCTGCGACTAGGGCCTGACGTCATGCAGCGCGGGTATCAGATCAGCTTGCCAATGATCGCCGCGCCGGCGATCCACACGCCGATCATCGTGCCGATATTGGTCAGCAGGAAATTGAGCAGGGTGCGCGTGACGCGATTGCGCCACCAGCCGGTGAAGTGGCTGGCGTCGTCGCGCACGGCGAGGAAATCGGCATAGGTCGGGCGGCGCAGCCAGGCTTCGACGAAGGCGCTGAAGGTTCCGGCCGGCACGCCGGGATGGAAGGGTTTCAGTGGCGCCATGATCATCGCAGTGAGGATGCTCAGCGGGTGCCCGCCGGCGAGCAGGCAACCCAGCCCAGCGAGCAGGCTGGTGGCGAGCAGCCACTGCATCAGCAGACCGACGCCGAGCTCCGCGCCGCCATGCCAGAAACCCCAGGCGATGGCGCTGGCGAACAAGGCGGTGATTGCGAGCGTGAACCAAGGCACGCGGCTTTTCTTCGGCAGCGTGTCGAGTTCGGCCAGCATTGCTTCGGTCGGTTCCTGATCGCTGCGCAGATGTTCGGCGAGGCCTTTCAGATGCCCGGCGCCGACTACCGCCAGCACTTCCCGCGCGGAACCGTTGCCGATCAACGCGCGCAATTTCGCCGCCATGTAGCGGTCGCGTTCGGCGATCACCGCTTCGAACAATTGCGGCGTCTGCGCCGCGAACTCGCCGAAGCTCGACTCGAGCATGTCGCCTTCCTTGAGTTTTTCGATCTCGCCTTCTTCGACCTGGTCGTTGACGAACAGGCTGCCGGCGAGACCGGTCATCAATTTGCTGCGGCCCCAGAAACCTAGCTTGCCCCAGGCACGGCGCAGGGTCGTACCGACATCGCGGTCGATCACCACCAGGCCGAGATCGAGTTTTTTCGCGCCGAGCGCAGCGGCCTTGAGTTCGGCGCCGGGTTCGACGCCGAGTTGTTCGGCGAGGCGGCGTTGATACGCGGCCAGGGCAAGATTGGCAGCGACCAGGCCGGTCTTTCCTTCGCGGATGATCTGGAACAAGTCGAGCTTGTGCAGCATGTCCGGTTCGGTGAGCGCGCGCAGGCGATTGCTGTCGAGTTCGATCGCGATCGTGTCGTAGGCGCCGCTGGCGACTTCCGCCTCGACGACCTCAACACTCGCTTTGGAAATATGCGCGGTGCCGAGCAAGGTGAAGCGGACGCCGTCGCGTTCGACGATTTCATGCGGCTGGTCGAGCAGGGCGGGCGTGGTGGTCGGCGCGGAAGAGGTCATGGGGGTCGATGCGAAAGGAGAGGCGGGCAGGGCGTCGTTGCCGCGCGCTGCGATGATGTCGGTGCTGGATAGATAGATGCGGGCCGGTCGGTCCGTTTCAATCGCTATTTTCAGTCGCGATAGCGCTTGAGCAGATCCTGGTAGGCATCGATGCGGCGGTCGCGCAGGAAGGGCCAGATCCGGCGCACGTGTTCGCTACGTGCGAGATCGATTTGCGCGATCAGCAACTCGGGCGCGTCGATGTTGGCTTCCGCAAGGAATTCGCCCTGCGGTCCGAGCACATGACTGCTGCCCCAGAAGCGGATGCCGCTGGTGCCCAACGGCGAGGGCTCGAGGCCGACGCGATTGCAGCTGAGTACCGGCAAACCATTGGCGACCGCGTGGCCGCGATGGCTGAGGATCCAGGCGCCGCGCTGGCGATCTTTTTCATCCTGCTGGTCATCGGGATCCCAGCCGATCGCGGTGGGATACAGCAGCAGTTCGGCACCAGCCAGTGCCATCAAGCGTGCGCCTTCCGGATACCACTGATCCCAGCAGACCAGCACGCCGAGGCGGCCGACGCTGGTATCGATCGGATGAAAGCCGAGATCGCCAGGCGTGAAATAGAATTTTTCGTAGAAGCCAGGGTCGTCCGGGATATGCATCTTGCGGTACTTGCCGACCAGGCGGCCGTCGGTTTCGAACACGACGGCGGTGTTGTGGTACAGCCCGGCGGCGCGGCGCTCGAACAGCGAACCGACGATCACCACGCCGTGTTTTTTCGCGAGCGCGCCGAGGCGTTCGGTGCTTGGGCCGGGGATCGCTTCGGCACGATCGAATTCGGCGACGCTTTCGTGCTGGCAAAAATACGCGCCGTTGTGCAGCTCTTGCAAAAGCACCAGGCGCGCGCCGCGGGCGGCGGCTTCGGCGACGCGCGTTTCGATCATCGCGAGATTGGCGTCGACGCTGCCGTGATCGATCTCCTGGACCAGGGCGACGGTGAGGATGGTCATGCGAGCAAACCTTCGGGAAGCTGCATCGTGATGCAGTGCAGGCTGCCGTTCTGCCAGATCAGCGAACGACAGGGAATGGCGACGATCTCGTGGCCGGGGAATGCCTTGGCCAGCACCGCGGCGGCTGCCGCATCGGCGGCATCGTCATAGGCTGGCATCAGTACCGCGTCGTTGATGATCAGAAAATTGGCGTAGGACGCGGCGAGGCGACGGCCTTCGTCAAGCACCGGCTTTGCCCACGGCAGTTCGAACAATCGGTACGGATTGCCGGCGCGAGTACGAAACGCCGCGAGTTCGGCCGCCATCGCCTGCAGCTCGGCGTAGTGCGAATCCGTGGGGTCGTCGCAGCCTTGATAGACGATGGCATCGGGACCGGCGAAGCGAGCGAGAGTATCGATGTGGGCGTCGGTATCGTCACCTTCGAGATAGCCGTGATCGAGCCAGAGCGTGCGGTCCTGGCTCAGCCAGGTCTGCAGTTTGCCGGTGATGTCGTCGCGGCTGGCGTCGGGATGGCGCTCGTGCAGGCAGGTCCAGGTCGACAGCAGCGTGCCGGCGCCGTCGGTTTCGATGCCGCCGCCTTCGAGCGCGAAATCGATGCGCCGATGGCGGGCGCCGCGGAACAGGCCACGATCGAACAAAGTGGAGACGATCTGGTCGTCGAGCCCGGCTTCGAACTTCCCGCCCCAGGCGGTGAAGTGGAAATCGAGCATCAGGAAGCCGTCGTCTTCGCGCAGGGTGATCGGGCCGGAGTCGCGCAGCCAGGTGTCGTCGTAGGGGAGTTGTTCGAAGCGGATGCGATCGATGTCGACGCCGACGGCGCCAAGGCGATCACGGGCCCGGGCTTCAAGTGCGGCGTCGGCGACGCAGATCAGCAGGCGCTGGCGGCGGCTGATCGCCGCAACCAGGGCGACATAGGTGTCTTCGACCTGGGCCAGACGATCGGCCCAGTCGGTGCCGGCATGCGGCCACGCGATCAGGACGGCGGACTGGAGCTCCCATTCCGCCGGAAAACGCGGGGACGGGTTCATCAGTGGTTGACGGGCGCCGGACCGATCTCTTCCGGCTTGGCCTTGATCATCACGGCGTCGACGACGTGGTTGTATTCGAAGTAGACGTTGAAGTTGGCGTAGGCCCAGCGCGTGATCGGCGGGTTGCGCTTGCGCGAGCCGGGGCCGGCGATGGCGGGGTATTTCTGCTGCGGGGCGCCGAATTTTCCTTCGACCTGGGCCATGGAGTTGCCGCGCTTGGGCAGAGCGTTGCCCTGCTCGGATTTGACGCGGTCGACCAGCAGGGTTTCGGCTTGGGCGCCTGCGGCGACCAGCAGGCCTAGGGACATCGCCAGAAAAATCGTCGTGCGCTTCATGGGGTTGCTCCGCTGATGGGGGGATACGGACCGCTGTGGAAGGGGGATTCTGTCAAATCCGTTCCGGAATGACTAATCCGGGCCCGGAAAACGAAAACGCCGGCATCAGCCGGCGTTTCCAGTGCAACTCCGCAAACCCTGCGCTTAGCGCTGGCGGGCCTTGAAACGCGGGTTGGACTTGCAGATCACGAAGACCTTGCCGCGACGGCGGACGACCTTGCAGTCGCGATGGCGGGTCTTCGCCGACTTGAGGGACGACAGGACTTTCATGGCAGATTCCTAGAACGGCTAACAAAAGAGGCGGAAGTATAGGCGAGAAAAAGAGCGCTTGCAATACAAGCACTTGCAAAAATCCCCCGAGCCGGCATGGGTTAGCGCAGGTAGGCCTTGGTCAGGGTGTTGAGGTGCATGCGCTCCTCGTCGCGCATGAACGGCGCGACCAGCATCATCACCTGGACGATGCCCAGGCGGATGGCCTCCTGCTCGTCCTTGTCGCCGCGGACGCTGGCGTAATTGAGCCAGAACGTGGCCAGTACCAGGATATTGGTGGCGGTGCCCTCGATCTCGGCGGCCGAGGCCCGCATCACTCCGGCCTGCACCAGCCCGCGCATCACACCGGTGGCATTGGCGGCAGCACGTTTGAGGATGCGCGCGAAGCGCATGCGCAGATGGCGGTTGCGGCTGAGGATGTCGACCAGGTCGCGATACAGGAAGCGATATTCCCAGATGCATTCGAACACAAGGTGCAATTGCAGCCAGATGTCCTCGAGATTGGGCAGGCGGCCTTCAGGGGCGACCAGCGCCGAATCCATGCGCTCTTCATAGCGCTGGAACAGCTGCTCGATGATGTCGTCCTTGTTGCGGAAGTGGTAGTAGAGATTGCCTGGGCTGATCTCCAACTCGTCGGCGATGTGATTGGTGGTGACGTTGGGCTCGCCCTGTTCGTTGAACATGGCGAGCGAGGTGTCGAGAATCCGTTGGCGGGTCTGCCTCGCCATTGCCTCAGCCGACCAGTTTCTTGACCAGATCGACGTATTTCTTCATCGCCTGCTCGGAATCGGTGCCCTGCATTTTTTCCCAGGCTTCGTACTTGGCCGTGCCGACGAAATCGAAGAAGCCCGGCTTCGGGCCTTTGACGTCGCCTTCCGATCCCTGCTTGTAGAGGCCGTACAGGCGCAGCATCGTGTCGTTGTCGGGCCGATCGGCGAGGCCCATGATGTCCTTGGAGGCTTTTTCAAACTGGGCTTTCAGGTCAGCCATGGCGGCACGTCTCGGCAGTGGACAGGATTTCGTGATAACACGCCCCCCCATGTCGGTCAACGAGTCGTCAACAGTGTTTGTCAGCGCGTCCGAGGTCTGGCAATTTAGCCACTCTTGGCTGGCGTGGCTGGCTATCGATCGGGGTGGGGAAAATCATGAGCTATTTCGTCACGGGCGCGACCGGCTTCGTCGGCCGGTTCCTGGTCAGCAAACTGCTCAAGCGCAAAGGCACGATCCACGTGCTGGTGCGCAAGGGTTCGGAGAAGAAGCTCGACGCGATTGCCGAGAAGATGGACTGGGATCGCAGCCGCATCGTCGTGGTCACTGGTGACCTGGCCAAACCCAAACTCGGTCTGACCGCAGCGCAGATCAAGGCGCTCAACGGCAAAGTCCTGCACTTCTTCCATCTTGCCGCCATCTACGATCTGTCGGCCGATGCCGAATCGCAGAAAATCGCCAACGTCGAAGGCACCCGCCATGCGGTGCAGCTCGCCACCGCGATCAAGGCCGGATGTTTCCACCACACCAGTTCGATCGCCGCCGCCGGCCTGTATCCGGGCGTGTTCCGCGAAGACATGTTCGACGAAGCCGAGGGCTTGTCCGATCCCTACTTCCGCACCAAACACGATTCCGAAGGCCTGGTGCGCAAGGAATGCAAGGTTCCTTATCGTATCTATCGTCCTGGCGCGGTGGTGGGGCATTCGCAGACTGGCGAGATCGACAAGATCGACGGCCCCTACTATCTGTTCACCCTGATCAAGAAAATGCGCCAGGCATTGCCGCAGTGGATGCCGACGCTTGGCATCGAGGGCGGCCGCATCAATATCGTGCCGGTGGATTTCGTCGTCGATGCGATGGACCACATCGCGCACAAGAAAGGCCTGGACGGACACTGCTTCCATCTGGTCGATCCAAACCCGCAGCGCATCGGCGAAGTACTCAACATCTTCTGCCGTGCCGCGCATGCGCCGGAAATGACCATGCGCCTGGATGCGCGCATGCTCGCGGTAGTGCCGAGCGCGGTGCGTGGTGCCGTGCTCAACCTGCCGCCGGTGAAGCGTTTTACCAGCATGCTGCTCAAGGACCTGCGCCTGCCGCCGCAGACGCTGAAACTGATCACTTATCCAACGCGCTTCGACAGCCGCGAAACCGAGCGCGCGCTCAAGGGCAGCAAGATCGCCGTGCCGGATCTGGAAAGCTACGCCTGGCGTCTTTGGGATTTCTGGGAGCGGCACCTCGATCCGGATCTGTTCGTCGATCGCTCGCTGCGCGGCAAGGTCGAGAACAAGGTCGTGCTGATCACCGGCGGTTCTTCGGGTATCGGCCGGGCATCGGCGCTGAAGGTCGCAGAAGCCGGTGCGAAAGTGATTATCGTCGCCCGCGGCGAGGAAGAGCTCACCAAGACGCGCGATGAAATCCTCGGTCTCGGCGGCAAATGCTGGGCGTATACCTGCGACCTCACCGATCTCGCGTCCTGCGACGAACTGGTCAAGAAAGTGCTGCACGACCACAAGCACGTCGACGTGCTGGTCAACAACGCCGGCCGCTCGATCCGCCGCTCGGTCGAGGCCAGCTACGATCGTTTCCACGATTACGAACGCACCATGCAGCTCAATTATTTCGGCTGTCTGCGCCTGATCATGGGTTTCCTGCCGGGAATGACGCAGCGGCACAAAGGACACATCATCAACATCAGCTCGATCGGCGTGCTGGCGAGCTCGCCGCGATTCTCCGCGTACGTGGCGTCGAAGGCGGCACTCGATGCTTTCAGCCGCTGCGCCCAGGCCGAGTTCAGCGGCAAGAACATCGCCTTCACCACGGTCAACATGCCGTTGGTGAAAACGCCAATGATCGCGCCGACCAAGATGTACGACTCGATCCCGACGCTGTCGCCGGAAGAAGCCGCCGATCTGGTCGTCAAGGCGATCATCGAACGCCCGAGCCGCGTCGCCACGCGCATGGGTATTTTCGCGGCCACGTTGAATGCGCTGGTGCCGAAGGCCTACGAAGTGATCATGAACACCGCGTTCGAGATGTTCCCGGACTCGGCCGCGGCCAAGGGTGATCGCAAGGCACTCAGGAGCGAGCAGCCGAGCAGCGAACAGATCGCCTTCGCCGCCCTCATGCGCGGCGTGCATTGGTAGAAACTCTGGCGTTTACGACATGCCATGAATGGCATGTCGTGCCAGAGTTTCTGAGGAGGCAGGATGCCGACTGGAGCCTGCGCCAGGGATGGCAATTCGCCCGGAAGATAGACGTCGTTCACGACATGCCCAAAGGCATGTCGTGACGGGATTTCTGTGGAGGCAGGACGCCGACCGGAGCCATCGCCAGGGATGGCAATTCGCGAAATGGTTCGACATTGCCTGAGCAAATAAAAAACCCGCGCCAGGCGCGGGTTTTTCTTTTCCGACAATGCAGCAATAGCGCAGTTACTGACACTGCCGCCAGCGCACGGGTATCGTCGAATTCATCGGCGGGTCGAGCTGCACGCGCGTGTAACGCAGCTCTTCGTACTGGGTGAGGATGCGGCAAATCTCCTGAGTGAGTTCCGTGTCCTTCTCGTCGGTGGTCTTGAGCGACACCATCAAGGTCGATTGCGTGGACCAACCCGCCGAAGCGATCTGCGATATCAGGCCGACCTTGCTGGCGGCTTCGGCACGGCGCTGGTTGCGCTCGGCGTCGGTCATCTTCGCCACTTCCGCCAGCGCCGCCGCGGCGGCGTTGACTTCCTTGGCTGTCGGGTCCGCAACGGTCGCAGTCGTTGCGGCCGTCGTCGTCGGGGCAGGAGTCGCATCGGTCTCGATGTCGAAATTCAGCGGATTGCCGATCAGCAGTGCTGCCACGCCGACCAGTACGCTGATGACCGCGCCCGTCCACAGGCCCTTGCGCGTTTTCGCCGCAGCTTCGGCGCGGACACTTTCCAGGATATTGGCCGGCACGTAGTCCTGGACCTTTGGCCACAACGCGCTGCCGTCGATCAATTCGACGCCATAGCGCCTGGCGACGTCGCGAGCCAGGCCTTCGGCGGACCCCAGCGTCAGCAGGATGCCGCTGGTGGCGCCCTGCAACTGCACGCCGTTGGCGAAGTCGCGGACATTGGCCTCGCCCAGGCGATACGCGGTGCCGTGTTTGTAGCCGAGCAGCACTTGTTCGTTGTTGCGGGTCAGCAGGAATTCGGTGCCGCCGTCGCCAGGTTGCCGCGAGGACGGCGCTTCGCGAAAACCTTCGCGACTCAGAGCTTCAAGCACGAGGCCGACGCACTCGCGCCACTTCATGCCTGCCAGCGAGTTGATGCCGGCTTCGGTCTCCGCTTGGCGGCGCTTGTACACGCCAAACCACCAGCCGGTCGAAGCCAGTCCAAGCACGGTGACGAGGATGGCTACTAACACTGCCGACATGAAGATCTCCCGATTCGCCAAGAGCGCAAGGATAACCCGAGCGCCGTCGCGAAGCAGGACCCGGAAACCTGTTCCCGGAAAGCAGAAACGCCTGGCCGAGGCCAGGCGTCTTGCGGTTTAGAAAGGCCCGCCAGCCGAAGTCGTAAGGGGAGGGATCTAACGAACTTCACGCTGGCTGGCGGGCACAACCGGAATGGTTCAGCCCTTCGGTGCGATCGGCTTCGGCGCCTTCGGCAGCGACTTGCGCGCAGCTTTCTTCGCAGCTTTGGCCGGGGCTTTCTTGGCCGGGGCTTTCTTCACGGCCTTCACGGCCGGCTTGCTGGCGACCGACTTGCCGGACTTCTTGAGTTCGGTGGTCAGCGTGTCGACGCGGGCGATCAGGTCGGACAGTTCGTCACGGCCGGGGACGCCGAGACGATTGAGGGCGCGCTGCACGCGCTCTTCGAAAACTTTCTCGAGACGATCCCAGGTATCGGAAGCGCGCTCACGGACGACGCCGACGCGGTCTTCGACGGCATCACGCACAGCATCGACGCGGCCGGTGGCGAGCTGACGGGTGCTCTTCTCGATGCTCATGCCTTCCTTGACCAGCGCTTCGAACATCTTCGAACCTTCACCCTGCGCGCGATTGAATGCGCCGACACCGGCCATCCAGATCTGCTGCGCGGATTCGACCAGCGAGCGCGACATCTGCTCGGCTTTCGCTTGCAGGTCGGCGGCGTTGTTGGCCTTGCTGCTTGCGGTTTTGGCGCGGACGGTTTTCTTGAGCTTGGCCATGCGAATCTTCCCTCAGAAATTTTGGGCATGAGCCCGGAGTGGCGCCAATCTGACGGCCCTGTCTAGAGCTTTCACACCATAGGCGCGGCTTGCAGGGCGCGGGTCCCCGATGGTTTTCGTCAACGCCGGCGTAGCGATGAACGTGCACGTGAACGTCGACGTTGTTCGATCAGGTGGCCGACGTCATCGAGTGCGCGGCGCAGTCTGGCAGTGGTATCGGTCGGGCGATGCGCTTTGCCCAGGCCATCGACGACGGAACAATCGGGGTCGTCGAGAATCTCGTCGCGCAGGCGCAGCCCGTGTCTTGCCAACACGGGGCCGAGAATCGCGCGCTGTTTTCGCAGGTCCGCCAGCGTGCTCTGGAACGCATGCTCGCAGACGCGCTGACGCGACGAGTAGCTGAAGATGTTGGTGAAAAACATCTCGCCATCGTCCTCGTTCGGTTCGAACACCAACTGATCGACTTCCGGATATTTCTGCGCGTACTTGCCCAAGCCGACCTGCATGCGCGATTGCAGCAGCGTGCGGAAAGTCTGCGACAACACCACTGGCAGGCCGCCGTCGGCGAGCTTGTCCAGGCCTTCCGGCCGGCTGCGGGCACGGCTGGCATTGAACGGCACCAGCGGATTGAGGCCGATCATCAAGTCGACACCATGATCGAGCACGACCGAAGCGTGCATCGTGCGGCGCAGGGCGCCATCGACGAAATGACGGCCGCGGATGTCGACCGGCGGATACAGGCCGGGCAGGGCGGCACTGGCCTGCACGGCACGCGAGATCGGCACGTCGTCCCAACCCGGACCGCCAAAACGCACGGCCTGGCCGTTGTCCAGATCCACCGCGATCACGTAGAGCGGGCGTTCGAGTTCGCGGAAATCGTTGCTGCGGCTGCGGCTGCTGAAAACCTTGCCGAGAAAACGTTCGATTTCGGCATTATTGAAGATGCCGGTCGGGATCAGGCCGCCGAGACGGCTGACGACATCGCTCAGATGCGAGCCGGTCGGATCGGTGAGCAGGTCGCGCCACCATTCGTAAGCAAGTCGCGGCAGATTGGCAGCGCGCGTGAGGTATTCGAGGAAGGCCGGCTGCAGGAAGATATCGGGTCGGAATTTCGCTTCGTGGCTGTCGCCGCTGATGAAGATCCGGTACATCTCGGCGGTATCGAGGCGATTGGCGAGGCCGGCGGCGAGAAAGGCGCCCGAACTCACGCCGACGTAGACCTCCAGCCGCGTCAGGTCGATGCCTTCGATCGCCCGGTCCAGCGCACGCAGGGCGCCGAGTTCGTACATGCCGCCGATGGGTCCGCCACCGGCGATCGCGAGGCCGATCCGGCCCTGGCTGCGGGGTGGCTTCCGGGCGGATTGAAGAAGAAGCATGCTATTGGACCCTTGGAAAGCGCCCGGATTGTAGCCCGGCTCGCATTGCGAACAAGGGACGGCAGTCACGGAGCGGGAATGAACCAGCAACTCAGGGAAGGATTGGCGCGACGACTGGCCTGGCAGCAGGCGGTCAATGATCCGGACCGCGAGCCACGCAACCTGCTGCCAACCTTGCCGCTGCTCCGGCAATGGCAGACGCAGAGGTTGACCACCAGCTTCGCCGACTTCCTGGCGACGCCGCACATGCGCCCCGCCGCGGAGTTTTTCCTCAGCGATCTTTACGGCGACCGGGATTTTTCCGCGCGCGATCGCGATGCCGCACGCATCCTGCCCTTGATGGCGCGGATCCTGCCGGAATTCCTGCTGCATGCCGCCAGCGAAGCGATCGAGCTGGCCGTGCTGAGCCATGCCCTCGACCTGCGCCTCGCGGAAGCGCTGGCGAAGCGGCGCAATCCGCTCGCAGCCATTTCCGTCGACGATTACGCCCGCGCCTATCGCGCCACGCGTCTGCCGCGGCTGCGGCGTCATCAGGTCGAACTGATTTTGCGCGTCGGCCAGGCGCTGGATGCGTCCGTGCACAAGCACGGCGTGTTCAAGCTGCTGAAGGCCTCACGGCTGCCGGCGAAACTTGCCGGGCTGTCGGAGTTGCAGGGATTTCTCGAGCGCGGCTTTACCGCGTTCGCCGCGCTCGGTGGCGCCGATGAATTCCTGTCGCGGATCCGCGCGCAAGAGTTGGAAGTGTCGCGGCGCCTGTTCGCGAACGCCGCCGATCCGTTCGCTCAGCCGAATTCTTCGTCCAGATAACGGTTGATCTCGCGTTCTACCGGCCCCTGCAACGCCATCAACAGAAAGCCGAGACTGGCCGTGACGTGCACCTGTTTGGCCGTGACCTTGATGTGCCCGCTCACGCCGGGGCGGGAGAAGTTGAGGGTATTGCCGTCCCACTCGCAGGCCACGGCGAATTTTTTGGCGATGTGCTCGGCGACGCGGTCGATGGATTTTTTCGCATCGGCGAGCGGACGGTCGTGTTGGCGCGTGATGTCGATGTTGGGCATGGTCGGCCTCCCTGTCGGCCTTGCGTATCGCGAAGGCCCATTCTGGGGGCAATTGCCGTCGAGACCAACATTGCCGCGCAGACCCTGTGCTAGATTCGCCCGTCGGAGGGTAACGATGCAGCTGACGTTTCCGAACGGCGAACACCCCGGTGTCGCGTTCGACCATGGCGAGATGAGCATAGGCAGCCGCGCTGGCCTGGGGATATCCATTCCCGGACACGGGCTGGCGTCGCACCATGCCAGCATCATTGCCGATCGTCGCGGGCTTTGGCTGCGCGTTCCGCCAGGCACGCCTGGCGTGCATCTCAATGCCCGACCCGTACGCCGCACCGCCTTGCTGCGGGTCGGCGACCAGCTTTGCCTCGAGCAGGTGCAGGTCGTGATCAGCGACAGCCGACCGGAAACCATCGATCGCCACATCCCGCCCGCAGCGCCGCCGGCACTGCCCGAAGCTCAGCACGTCAACGGTGTCCGTGTGGCCTTGCGCGGTGTCTCCGGGCCGCATTTCGGCCGTTGCTTCACCCTGACCGAAGTGCGCGTGGTCGGCCGCGCGAACAATTGCGACATCCATATCGACGATGCGGCGCTGGCCGAACGCCATGCGCAGTTCGAACTGCACGGCGACCGCGTCGTCCTGCGCGCGCTCAGCCCAGGCGAGGGCAGTGTGGTCAATGGCGTGCCGGTGCAGGACGCGGTACTGGCTCCCGGTGATCAGATCACCATGGACCAGCATCGCTTTGTCCTCGAAGGTCCGGGCCTGCCATCGCGCGGCCAGACCGCTGCGGTGCGCATCAGCCCGATGACGCATACGCAGACCTTGCCGGCGGTGAAGGTGCCGCTGGCAGCCGATCGCAACAGCTATCCGGCCGCCGAGGTCGAGGAAGAACGCGAGCCGTTGCCGGCCGCCGGTGCCGATCCCGGCGCCTTGTGGTGGTTGATCGCTGCCGCCGCGGTTCTTGCGGCCGCGCTTACCGCCTTGCTGGTGTACTCGCCGCGGATGGGTGCTTAGCCGCACGACCGCGCCAAGCCGCGATCAGCCTCGTGGCGAACAACACGCCAAGGATAGCCGCGTAAAACAGCGGCTCGCGCTTGTCGGCTTTGACCAGCCAGAAGAAATGCAGAATCGCCAGCAGACCGATCGCGTAGACCGCCTTGTGCAGGCGTCCCCAGTTCCGGCCCAGCCGCTTGATCCATTTTTTGCTCGAGGTGATCGCCAACGGCAACAGCAACAGCCAGGCGGCGAAACCGACGGTGATGAAAGGCCGTTTGACGATGTCGGTGAGGATTTGCGCCCACTCGCCCTGCAGGTCGAGTACCAGATAGATCAGCAAATGCAGACTGGCATAGAAGAACGCGTACAGCCCCAGCAGGCGCCGGAAGCGGATCGGCCAAGGCCGCGAAAGCAAGCGCCGCAACGGCGTCATCGCCAGACTGAAAAGCAGAAAACGCAATGCCCAGCGGCCGCTGCGATGGGTGAGCTCGGCGACCGGATCAGCGCCCAGGCCGCCCTGCATCGCCGCCATGATCATCAAGGCCAGCGGCAGCAATGCCAGCAAGTGCGTCGTTGTTTTTGCGACGAGCCAGCGCGGCTCCGCGAACTTCAAAACCATTTGCGCAGATCCATTCCCGCATAGAGCGACGCCACCTGCGCACCATAGCCATTGAACGGGCGTGTGGCGATGCGCTCGGCGAACAGCTTGCTGGCACTGCCGGCGATGCGGCGTTCGGATTTCTGGCTCCAGCGCGGGTGCGAGACAACGGGGTTCACGTTGGAATAGAACCCGTATTCGCCGGGCGCCGATTTGTTCCAACTGGTGGCCGGCATCGTCTCGGTGAACTCGATCCTGACGATCGACTTGATGCTCTTGAATCCGTATTTCCAAGGCAGCACCAACCGCAGCGGCGCGCCATTCTGGTTGGGCAACGCTTGCCCGTAGAGACCGGTCGCGAGAAAACCCAACGAATGCATGGCCTCGTCGATGCGCAGGCCTTCGCGGTAAGGCCAGGCAAGCACGCCGTCGATGATCGCCGGCATCTGCTGCGGATCGGCGAGGGTGGTGAAGGCAACGAATTTCGCTTTCGATGTCGGCTGAAAATGCGCGAGCACGGTCGCCAGGGGAATTCCCAGCCAGGGGATCACCATCGACCAGCCTTCGACGCAGCGATGCCGATAGATGCGCTCGGACGGTTTCGCCAGTTTGAGGATGTCCTCCAGCGCGAATCGCCCGGTGATCGCCGCTTCGCCGGCGATTTCCACGGACCAGGGGCTCGGCCGCAGGCTGCCGGCGTTGCGCGCGGGATCGTTCTTGCCGGTGCCGAATTCGTAGAAATTGTTGTAGCTGGTCACGTCCGCCAGACGGGTGGGTTCTTCGCCGGTGCGGAAGCCGTCGGCACTGTCGGCCGCGATCCGGTTGGGGATGCCGTCGTTGTCGCGGGAATGGCAGCCGGCGAGCATCAACAACGGTGCGGACAAACCCAGGGCGATGAAATCTCGACGCTGGCGGTAGACACTTTCCGGGGTGATCTCGGAACCGGCGATGTCGGGCCGGGTGCGAATGAGCATGCGGACCTCCTTGGGGCTAGGCGATACCGGGAGCCCCGGCTATCCTCGGGAGACAGAGGGCCCCTCGGGGAGAAGGGATGCGCCTGTTCGAGGCTTTTGCGTCGTCGGAAAGCATCGTCGCCCTGTTGAACGCGGCCGACGGGCGATTTCGCGACGTCAATCCGGCGTTCGAGCGTATCACCGGCTATCGTCGCGACCAGGTGATCGGCCGCACGCCGATGGAAATCGGCCTCTGGAACGACCCGGAATTTCGCGCCGGGTTATGGGAAAGCCTGCGCGTGGAACGGCGGGTGGTGAATGCCGCGACGCTGATCGGTTGTGCCGACGGTCGCGTGCTTCCCGGCCGCCTGCATGTGGAAACGTTGGCGAGCGAGGGCGCGCCGGAAATTTTCTGCCTGTTGCAGATCCTGCCGGACGACAACGAAATCCAGGCGATCCAGCGTCGCGAAATCCTGCATCGGGAAATTTTCCTCAATGCCGCCGAAGGCATTTTCCGCAGCTTGCCCGGCGGCGGTCTAATCGATGCCAATCCGGCGATGGCGCGCATTCTGGGTTATGAATCTCCCGCGCAACTGCTGTTGGCTCTGAGCGTCAGCGCGCGCGCGGTGTATGTCGACGCCGCCGAGGCCGATGAAGTCGTCGGTCTGCTCGCCCGCGATGGCAGCGTCGTGCAAAAACGCGTCCGTGTCCGCCGTCGCGACGGCAGCATGATCTGGGCCCGGCTCAACGCCCGCATGATCCGTGACGAGCAGGGGCAGCCGCGCTTTTACGAAGGTTCGATCGAGGACATCACCGCCCAGGTCGATGCCGAGGAAGCGCTGAAGCAGACGCGGTCGTTGTACCGGGTATTGCTCGACAACAGCCGTGATGGCGTTTTCCTGATCCAGCACGGCAAGGTCTGCTTCGCCAACGAGGCGATGGCGAAGATTCTCGGCTACGTCGCGGAAGATTTGATCGGCATGGACTATTTCCAGCTGATCGATCCCGCCGATGCCGCCGCCCAGCAATCGCGAAGGCAGCAACGCGAATCCGGTTCGCGCGACCTGCAGGTGTACGAGGTGCACATGCGCCGCAAGGATGGCGAGACCATCCTTTGCGAAGTCCGTGCCGATGCCGTCGATTTCCAGGGCGAAATCGCCTCCACCGGCACCTTGCGCGACGTCACGCAGGAGCGGCGCAGCCAGCGCGCGGCAGAGTCCCGAGAGCTCCTTGCCGTCGTTGGTGTCAGGCGTTTCGAGGCGCAGCTCCCCGAATGGGGGCGCCGCGATTCGGGCGCCGGCGCTGGTGTTGCACTACCGCGGCGATCGTGTGATCCCGTTCGCGGGCGGCGAGGCCCTGGCCGCCGCGCTGCCCTCGGCCCGATTCATCGCGAAGGACGGCGCCTGGCACCTGCCTG
>Ga0208525_1000006_pt1 | contig 34254 bp, 26 predicted proteins | sample SoimicmetaGmgHMC_FD_188342 | JGI IMG/M metagenome (GOLD analysis project Ga0208525, IMG submission 188342) | Soil and rhizosphere microbial communities from Laval, Canada - mgHMC (SPAdes) (version 2) | ecosystem: Environmental > Terrestrial > Soil > Agricultural land | place: Laval, Canada...
CGGCAATTCCAGGCTGAGATTGCTGCGGCCGAGATCGGAAATCGGAATGAAGGTCGCGGGGATGAAAAACGGAATGCCGAGGGACGCGAGAAAAAACGCCGTTGCCGTGACCAAGGTGATCCAGCGATGCCGCAATGCCGCGTCGACCCAACCCAGATACCAGGTCATCAGCCGCGATTCCTTGTTGCTCTCCGGATGCGCCTTCAGCTGGTAAGCCGCCATCATCGGTGTGAGCAGGCGCGCGACCAGCAGCGAAAACAATACCGCCGTCGCCGCGGTCCAGCCGAATTCGCGGAAGAACTTGCCGGCGATGCCGGGCATGAACGCGACCGGCACGAACACCGCCGCCAGCGTCAGCGAGGTCGCAATCACCGCGGTGCCGATTTCGTCGGCGGCATCGCGCGCCGCATCCAGCGGTGACTTGCCCATGCGCAGATGGCGCACGATATTTTCGATCTCGACGATGGCATCATCGACCAGGATGCCGACCACTACCGACAGCGCCAGCAGGGTGATCAGGTTCAAGGTGAAACCGAACCAGTGCATCACCGCGAACGTGGGAATGATCGACAACGGCAAGGCGATCGCCGACACCCAGGTCGCGCGCCAGTCGCGCAGGAACAGCCACACCACGAGCAGTGCCAGCGCCGCGCCTTCCCAAAGCATGGTCATCGAGGAATCGTAAGAGCGCTGCGCTTCCTCGACGGTCGAAGTGACCAGCTGGAAATGCACACCCGGGTGCGCGGACTCGAGCTGCGCGACCACCGTGCGGACGTTTTTCGCGACTTCGATTTCGCTTGAACCGCGCGTGCGCGACAGCGAGAACGCGACCACTGGGCGACCATCGAGCAACGCGACCTGGCTGACATCAGCGGCGCCGTCATGGATGTTCGCCAGCGCCGATAGACGCAGGCTGCGACCATCGGGCAGGCTGATGGAAAAATCGCGCAGCGCATTCGCGTCGGCGATGGTACCGACGGTGCGGATCACCTGTTGCGCGCCGTCGAGTTCGGTCTTGCCGCCGGGACGTTCGGCCTGGATGCGCGCAAGTTGCTGCGATACCTGCCCGGCAGTGATGCCATAAGCCTGCAACGCCTGCGGATCGAGATCGACGCGGATCTGCCGTTCGACGCCACCGGCACGCGTGATCAGCGCGACGCCGGGTACGCCGTACAAGGCCTTGCTCACTTCGCGATCGACGAACCAGCTCAGCTCATCCGGCTGCAGGGTTTTCGACGCGACCGCATATGTCATCAGCGAGCCGCCGAGGTTGACCTTGGCGACGATCGGCTCCTGGATATCCTGCGGCAGGTCGGCGCGTACGCGCGTGACCGCGTCGCGGACATCATCGAGCGCACCAGCGAGATCGGTATCGAGCACGAATTCGATCGTGGTCGTGCTCACGCCTTCGTTGACGCTGGAAATCACCCGCTTGACGCCGGAAATCGTCGCGACCGAATCTTCGACCTTGCGCGTGACCTCGGTTTCCAGCTGGCTGGGCGAGGCGCCCGGCAGCGGCACGGTGACTGTGACCATCGGAAAGGAAATATCCGGGAAGCGCGCGATCGGCAGTTTGTGAAAACCCCAGAGACCGGCCACGCACAGCACGAAGAACAGCATCAGCGCCGGCAGCGGCCGCTTGATCGCCCAGGCGGAAAAATTCATGGCGTTGCGCCCGCCTTGCCGGCAGCGGCGTCATCGACGACACGCACCTGGTCGCCGTCGCCGAGGAAGCCGGCACCGCGCGCGACCACGGCATCGCCGGCGACAACGCCTTCCAGCACTTCCACGCGATCGCCCTGATTGCCGCCGGTGCGGATACGCACGCGATGGACGATGTCGTGATCGTCGACGGTGAACACGTAGGGAAAGCCGTCGCGGATCACCACCGCCGCCGTCGGCAACATCAAGGCGTTTCCGGCGCTGGTGAGGATACGGCCTTCGATGAAGGCACCCACCTTGAGCGCGCCGGGCGCGGGCAGATCCACGTATACCGTGCCGGTGCGCGTGCCGGCATCGACGCCCGGAGACACCGCGCGCACATGGCCCTCGACGACGCCGCCATCGCTGTTCTTGAGCGTGACCTTGGCACCGGTTTGAACGCGCGCAAGTTCGCTTTCGGCGAGCTCGGCGCGCCATTCGAGGCGACCTTGGCGGATCAGGCGCAGCAATTCGCTGCCGGCCGCGACCACTTGCCCCGGCTGCACGAGCCGCTTGGAAATCACGCCATCATCGGGGGCGCGCAATGCGGCGAAATCCCGCCGCAGCTGCACGCCATCGCGTTGCGCGCGGCTGGTGGCATCGCGAGCTTCGGCCTGCACCAGCGCCGCGCGCAATTCGTCGAGCGCGCTGGCACTGATCAACTGGCTTTTCGCCAGCGCCTGGCCACGTGCGAGATTGGTTTTCGCCAGCACCACGCCGGCGCTGGCTTCATCGGCCGAGGCCTGCGCCTGACGCAGGTCGCTGTCGAGCGTGCGGTGATCGAGTTCCAACAACACCTGGCCCTTGCGCACGCGCTGGCCGACATCGACGTTGAGCGCGGTCACGCGCACGCCGCTCAATTCGACGCCCAGCTGCATTTCTTCCCAGGCCGAGACCGGGCCGGAGGCGATGATGCTGCGATCGATCCGGCGTTGTTCGACCTTCACCAGACTCACCGCAAGGCTGGCGGAGGAGGGGGCGGCCTTGTCTGTGCTGCTTTCGGCAGCAGGCTTGCCGGAACAGGCGGCGAGCGCAAGACCGACGGCTATCGCTAGCGTGGCACGGAAAAAATGGTGGGCCATGGCGGCATGGGTCTCATCGATAGTATTATCAGGGTCATGATAACTTATCAGTCCCCTGATATTGCAAGCCGACCATGAGCCCGACCCGGACCCAGAGCGATCCGCTCAACCTCGCGCTCAAGCAGCTCGATCACCTGTGCCGCATCGTGATGAGCAGCCGGCTGCGCGCCGACGGCATCGAGATCAGCTATCCGGCCGCCGCTGCGCTGTGTTTTCTCGAGGAAACACCGGGCCTGTCCGGTGCGCAACTCGCGCGCTGGGCGATGGTCACGCCGCAGACAATGAACCAGATCCTGACCGGGCTCGAACGCGATGGCCTGCTGGTGCGCGAGGCCGACCCCGAGCACGGCCGCATCCTGCGCGCCTTCCTGACGCCGCTCGGTCTCGCGGAAAATCGCCGTTGCGAGGGCGCGTCCGAACAACTGATCGAGGACATGCAAAGCGGCATGTCGCGCGCCGACCGCAGTGAATTCCTGCGCTTGATCCGTCGCTGTCGCGACAACATGCAGGAATTCGCCAAGCTGGAGAAAGCGGCGGGCGACGATTCGGACGGCCCCGCATCGAAAGAGCGGACAGGCGGCAAGACGCGTGCGCTGAAAACCGTGAAGGCGGTCAAGCCGGTGAAAAAGACGGCACGGCGCAAGGCATAAGCTGATCGCGGTCAGGCCTGCGCCCACGTAAACTAGGCGCGCATGTCCGGCCTCAATTCCCCCCAGAAACTCGCCGTCGAATATAGCGACGGCCCCCTGCTCGTGCTCGCTGGCGCCGGCAGCGGCAAGACGCGCGTGATCATCGAGAAGATCGCGCACCTGATCGCGCAGGGCCGGCACGAGGCGAAACATATCGCCGCGATCACCTTCACCAACAAGGCCGCGCGGGAAATGCGCGAACGCGTCGGCAAGCGCGTGAAGGGCGACAAGGCCGAAGGCCTGACGATATCGACCTTCCATTCGCTGGGTCTGAAGTTTCTGCAGATCGAGCACGAGCGCGCGAAACTGCGTCGCGGCTTTTCGATCTTCGACAGCGACGATCAGATCGGCATCGTCAAGGACCTGATGGGTCCGGGCCTGAAGAACGACGCCTACGACGGCATGCGCGGCTTGATTTCACGCGCGAAGAACGAGGCGTTGTCGCCGGAACAGGCGCTGGAAGCGGCGCGCTCGGCACGCGAACGCGAGGCCGCAGCGCTGTACGGCAAATACCAGCAGCGCCTGACCACGTTCAACGCCGTCGATTTCGACGACCTGATCCGCCTGCCTTTGCAACTGCTCGAGGCCGAGCCCGATCTCGCCGCCGGCTGGCGCGAACGCATCCGCTATTTGTTGGTCGACGAATGCCAGGACACCAATGGCGCGCAGTATCGGTTGCTCAAACAACTCGCCGGCCCGCGCGGCAACATGACCTGCGTCGGCGACGACGACCAGAGCATCTATGCCTGGCGCGGCGCCAACCCGGAAAACCTCGATCTGCTCGCGGTCGATTATCCGAACCTGAAAGTCGTCAAGCTCGAACAGAACTACCGTTGCAGCGGTCGCATCCTGCGCTGCGCGAATACGCTGATCGCGAAGAATCCGCACGCGCACCTCAAGCAGTTGTGGAGCCAGCACGGCGACGGCGAAAGCGTGCGCGTCTGGGCCTGCCGCAACAACGAGCACGAGGCCGAACGCGTCGCCGGCGAGATCCACTATCTCAAGCAGGCCAAGGAAATTCCCTGGGGCGAATTCGCGATCCTGTTCCGCGGCAACCATCAATCGCGCGTGCTGGAAAAAGCACTGCAGCTGCTGCGCATTCCCTATCACCTGACCGGTGGCACCGCGTTCCTGGATCGCGGCGAGGTCAAGGATGCGTTGTCGTGGCTGCGCGTGCTCGCCAACCCCGACGACGATGCCGCTTTCCTGCGCGCGATCACCTCGCCCAAGCGCGAAGTCGGCGGCACCACGCTGGCCAAGCTCGCCGAGATGGCGCAGCACGCGCATCTGCCGCTGTCCAAGGCGGCGGAAAACATCGGCATGCTCAAGCAACTGACCTCGCGCGCGGCCGGCGGGCTCGATGAATTCACCCGCATCGTGCATCGCTTGCGCGATGCTGCGGAAACGCTGACGCCGGCGGAACTGACCAAGCAACTGGTCGAACAATCGGGCCTGCTCGCGGCGCTGCGCGCCGAGTGCAAGGACGAGGCGAGTTATCTGCGCCGCAAGGAAAACCTCGACGAACTCGCGTCGTGGTTCGAGGCGGTCAAGGGCAACGGCCCGGGCGAACTCGCCGCGCAGCTGGCGCTGCTCAGTCACGCCGATCGCGGTGAGCCGGGCAATGAAGTGCGTCTGATGAGTCTGCATGCGGCGAAGGGCCTGGAGTTCCGCGCGGTGTTCGTGGTTGGCTGCGAGGATGGCAACCTGCCGCACGAACACGCGATCGACGAGGGCGGCCTCGAAGAAGAACGCCGCCTGATGTACGTCGGCATCACCCGCGCCAAGGAACGCCTGTACCTGTCGCACAGCGCCGAGATCAAGCGCTGGGGCGAACACCAGCATCAGCTGCCCAGTCGCTTCCTCGACGAGTTGCCCGCTGCCGACCTGCAGCGCGACGGTGCCGACCCGGAACTGGAATCGGTGCAGAAAAAAGAACGCGGCCGCGCGCACATGGATGCGATCGCCGCGCTGTTCGATCCCTGAAGATTTTGTAGGAGCGGCGTGAGCCGCGATTTCAGGGCATTGCGTCGCCGTCTTTGGAAATCGCGGCTCACGCCGCTCCTACGGCGCGATTCGCGCCGGGCCACGCCTGCCACATTCCTCTGCGACAATGCCGCACTTTCAATTCAACCGGGAATGCCCGATGACCACGCGCCGCCTGCTGCCCCTGTCCCTACTGGCCCTTGCCCTGGCCGGCTGCCAGATGCTTCCGACCCACACCAAGGCGACGCCCGAGGGCAGTGCTGTCGAGACGCCCACCAGCAGCACCGCGTTGCCTGGCCCGCACGACAACCTCAACGCCGTTGCCTGGATGCAGACCTCGGTCGAATTCCGCCTGCTTACCGGCCAGACCTACCGCAGTGCGCTGACGCAACTCGATCGCGGCCTGAAAACGCCGGGCTGGGACGCGCTGACCAAGGAAGATCGCGACGTGCCCGCAACCGGATTGCCGCCAGCGGTGATCGTCGACATCGACGAGACCGTGCTCGACAACTCGCCTTACCAGGCGCGACTGATCCGTGACGGCAAGCCCTACAACGATTTCACCTGGAACGAGTGGGTGCAGGAACAGGCCGCGAAGGCCGTGCCCGGTTCGCTGGAATTCGCCCGCGCCGCCACCGCGCGCGGCGTCATCATTTATTACATCTCCAACCGCACCGCCGACCAGGGCCCGGCGACGCTGGCCAACCTGCGCAAGCTCGGCTTCCCGGTGAAGGACGACAGCCAGTTCCTCGGTCTGGGCACCATCGTCGACGGCTGCGAGGACAACGGCTCCGAGAAGGGTTGCCGGCGCAAGCTGGTTGGCCGCACGCACCGGGTGCTGCTGCAGTTCGGCGACCAGATCGGCGATATGGTGACCGTGCAGGCCAACAACGAGGCCGGCCGCGAGCAGGCCGTGCGCCCCTACCTGGGCTGGGTTGGCGAGCGCTGGTTCGTGTTGCCGAACCCGAGCTACGGCAGCTGGGAGCCGGCCCTGTTCAACAACGAATGGTCGCAGCCCGAGGGCGAGCGCCGTCGCCAGAAGATCGAAGCCCTGCATTATTGAGTCTTGCATCTCAATAAAATCAAAAGCTTGAGCAATACTATCTCAGGTGTTGCACAAGCTTTTGCCGCGGCCTATGCTGCCGTCGTCGGGATCTCCCCTGGAATCCACAACGACAACCTGTCCTCCGGTTCGACCGGATTTGCGGGAGGCTCCGGCCTCCCCTTTTTTTGCCCGGCCCGGCCCCGATAACGTGACCCGACACATACAGGGCGCCCCGGTCGATCTGCTAGATTCCCGTTCCCGCCCCTTCCGCCGGCCCCGTAACCGCCCCGTGATGCCCAGATCGTTGTTCCGGCCAATCGCCTTGCTGCTGCTGTTGCTTTGCCTGGGGCTGGGCGCCTGCCGGCGCGATGTTGTTGCGCCTGGTGACCCGGTGGCGGCGGTCAAGGGTCTGGCCGAGGCCGTGCACGACAACGACTTGGTGCGTTATTCGCAGCTGTCGCTGCCGCCGGCCCTGCACCAGCAGATGGAAGCGCGCTGGGCTGCGCAGCTCGCGGTCGCGCCGCCGCCCAGTGCCGAGGAACAGCAGGAATACGCCCGCTGGATGACCCGCCTGACCGAGCCCGGCGCCGAGGCCAAGCTCTACCGCGACCTCGATCCCAAGCTGCGGAAATTCGAGGCCGAACTCGGCTCGCAGTGGCCGATGATGAAAGCCACCGGCGGCATCTTCGTCAAAGGCGTGATCCAGGCCAACGACAAGCTCACGCCGTCCGAAAAAGACCATGCCCTCGCCGTCAGCGGCGCCGTCCTCGACTGGCTCAAGCCGCAGCTGTTCAGCGATCGCGACCGCGCCCACCAGGCGATCGCCGTACTCACCGCCACCGCCCGCCAACTCGATCTGCCCACGCTGGCGCAAAGCCGCGCGCTGGCGATGGGGCCGGCGCTGGAAAAAGGCGGCGTGCTGCTCAAGGGCCTCAAGGCGATGGCGCTGATCTATGGTGTTGATGCTGATGCCGCGCTGGCCGGCGTCCAAGCGACGGTGACCCGCGTTGACGGTGACGTTGCCACGCTCAAGGTCAGCTATCCGCTGCTGGACAAAACCGTGAGTTTCGACATGGAGCTGATCCGCCGCGACGGCCGCTGGTATCGCGCCGATGCCGTGCGCAGCGCCGAAGCCGAACTCGCGCAACCTCTCACGCCGCCGGCCCCGGCCCGCTAAAAAAATGACCGAACAAGCACCGCTGCCCCTGCCGCCTCCCGCGCCGGAACCCTTGCCGCCGCCGCCATCGGGCAAGCCGACGCGGCCGCCGTTGTGGGCGCGCATCATCGAAAAAATCCTCGTGCCCTGGATCGAGATCAAGCGCGAGCCGACGATCCCGCCGTTCACGCTCGATCGCCCGGTCTGCTACGTGCTCGAAAACTACGGCCTGTCGAACACGCTGATCCTCGATCGCGCCTGTCGCGAAGCCGGTCTGCCATCGCCGCTGGCGACGCTGCCGGGCGATCCGCTCGGACGCAAGCGCGCCTACATCGCGTTGTCGCGACGCGGCGGCGGTTTGTGGACGCGGCCGAAAAACCGCAACCACTCCGACGGCCTCTCGCGCCTGCTGATGGCGCATCGCCTGTATCCCGATCAGGACGTGCAGTTGGTGCCGGTGTCGATTTTCGTCGGCCGCGCGCCGGCGCGGCAGTCGGGTTGGTTCTCGGTGCTGTTTTCGGAAAACTGGGCGCTGGTCGGCCGCTTCCGCCGTCTGCTGGCGATCCTGTTGAACGGCCGCGATACCGTCGTGCAGTTCTCGCCCAGCGTGCGCGTCTGGGAAATCCTCGGCGAGGATCTGCCGCACGAACGCGCGGTCCGCAAGACCTCGCGCGTGCTGCGTGCGCATTTCCGCCGCATCCGCGCCGCGGTGATCGGTCCCGACCTGTCGACGCGGCGCCTGCTGGTCGATCGCGTGCTCGATGCCGAACCGGTGCGCAAGGCGATCGCCGACCAGGCCCGACGCGACGGCAGCGAATATCTCGAAGCCTGGAAAAAAGCGCATGGTTTCGCCTGGGAAATCGCCGCGGACTATTCCAATCCGGTGGTGCGCTCGGCTTCGTTCGCGCTGACCGGATTCTGGAATCGCATCTACGACGGCGTCGACGTCCATCACCTCGATTCGCTCAAGCAGGTCGCGCCCGGCCACGAAGTCGTCTACGTGCCCTGCCACCGCAGCCACATGGATTACCTGCTGCTGAGCTACCTGCTGTACACGCACGGCATCGTGCCGCCGCATATCGTCGCCGGCATCAACCTCAACATGCCGGTGATCGGCTCGATCCTGCGTCGCGGCGGTGCTTTCTTCATCCGTCGCAGCATCCGCGGCAACGCACTGTATGCGGTGGTGCTGGGCGAATACGTCGCGCAGCTGGTCGGCGAAGGTTTCTCGATCGAATATTTCATCGAAGGCGGACGCTCGCGCACCGGCCGCCTGCTCGCGCCCAAGGGCGGCATGATCGCGATGACACTGAAAGCTTTCCTGCGCGCGCCGCGGCGGCCGGTGGTGTTCCAGCCGGTGTACATCGGCTATGAAAAAGTCATCGAAGGCAAAAGCTATCTCGACGAACTCACCGGCCAGCCCAAGCAGAAGGAAACCATCTGGGCGCTGATCAAGGGTGTGGCCGAGATCCTGCGCGAGCACTACGGCAAGGTCACGGTGAATTTCGGCGAGCCGGTGTTCATGGACGCGATGCTGGCCAAGAACGCGCCGGACTGGCGCGAACAAGGCGCGGAATCCGACGACAAGCCGGCCTGGTTCAACGATACCGTCGACGAGATCGCGCACCAGATCCAGGTCAACATCAACCGCGCCGCCGACGTCAACCCGATCAATCTTCTCGCGGTCGCGCTGCTGTCCACGCCCAAGCATGCGATGGCCGAAAGCGATCTGCTCGCGCAGCTGGCGCTGTCGAAAAAACTGCTGGCGGCGCTGCCGTATTCCGATCGCGTGACGGTGACGGCGAAATCGCCCGAGGAAATCATCGCCTACGGCGAGAAGATCGGCGTGCTGACCCGACGCAAGCATCCGCTCGGCGATGTGATCGGTGTCGAAGGCGAGACCGCGGTGCTGCAGAGCTATTTCCGCAACAACTCGCTGCACCTGTTCAGCGCCGCGGCCTGGATCGCGCTGTGCTTCCAGAACAACCGGCGCCTGTCGCGCACTGGCCTGCTGCGCCTGGGCAAGACCATTTATCCCTTCATCCAGGAAGAATTGTTCCTGCCATGGAACGAGGACGAATTCGCCGAACGCCTCAGCGCCACCATCGACCTGTTTATCGCCGAGGGTCTGCTGTCGCAGGTCAGCGAAGGCGACGACGGTTACATCGCGCGCGGCCCGGGCCAGACCGACGAGGTGTTCCGCCTGCGCGCGATCGCGCACAGCCTGCAGCAGGCGTTCGAGCGCTACTTCATCGCGATCACCACGCTGGTCAAGAACGGCCCGCGCACCTTGTCAGCGGGCGAGCTGGAAACGCTCTGCCATCTTGCCGCGCAGCGCCTGTCGCTTTTGTACGCGCCGGCCGCGCCGGAGTTTTTCGACAAATCGCTGTTCCGCAGCTTCATCGGAAAATTGCGCGAGCTCAAGCTGGTCTGGTTGTGCCCAAACGGCAAGCTCGATTTCGATGAGCGCCTCAACACCTGGGAAAAAGACGCCAAACTCGTGCTGTCGCGCGAGTTGCGCCACACCATCACCAAGATTTCGCCGGAGGCAGTGAGCAAGGTGGCGGGGAATGCCGCGCCGTAGCCTCGCTTCGAAGGAGCGGCGCGAGCCGCGACCTCGGTTTTTGTAGGAGCGACGCAAGTCGCGAACGCCGTCGCAACTGGTGGAAATCGCGACTTGCGTCGCTCCTACGGGAGCACGCGTTGCCCTACGCGTCGAGATCCGGAATCAGCTGATTCTCGAGATACGCGACCATGTCCTTGATGCGCAGCTTGCGTTTTTTCAGACGCTTGATCGCCAATTCATCGGCAGCGATGTCCGCATGCAGGCGCTCGATCGCGGCATCGAGGTCACGGTGCTCGCTGCGCAGTTCGACCAGCTGGGCGGTGATCTTGGCGGGATCGGGCGGTTGCGACATGGGCGGAGCTTAGCGCCGTCGGCGCAGTGGCGACAGGGGGTAAACTAGCGGCCTGCGGTTTCGGCGATGTGTCAGTGCCTGTCCGTCAGCAACATCCCTCCCAACAAGTCCGTCATCCCGGCGAAAGTCGGAGCGCGTTTCCGGCCATCATGTAACCGTCGAAGCAGATTCTGCCGCGGCAGGCATGGCCTTCGCCGGGGTGACGAAGAAAAATCAGGAATTCCATGTTCTTCCGCAATCTCACCTTCTTCCGCTTTCCCGTTTCCCTGCAGAAAAATTTCGACAGCATCGATACCGCCCTCGCCGAGGTCGTGCTCAAGCCGGTCGGCGTGCTGGAAATGCAGTCGCGCGGTTTCGTTTCGCCGTTTGGTCGCGACGAGGCGGCGCTGTCGCATCGCGTTGGTCACGCGCTCTGGCTCACGCTGGGTGGTGAGGACAAGATCCTGCCGTCGGCGGTGATCAACGACGCGCTCGGCAAAAAGATCGCCGAGATCGAGAACAAGGACGGACGCAAGCTCGGCGGTCGTGCGCGCAAGCGACTCAAGGAAGACCTGGTGCACGAGCTTCTACCGCGCGCCTTCGTCAAGCCGATGCGGCTCAATGCCAGCCTCGATCTCAAGCTCGGCTTCGTCGCCGTCGATTCCTCTTCGCGCAAATCGGCGGAAAATTTCATTTCGGAACTGCGCCATGCGCTGGGCAGCTTTCCGGCGTTGCCGTTGAATGCGGAAATGTCGGTGCGCACCGTGCTGACCGGCTGGATTGCCGGTGAGCCGCTGCCGAAAGGCTTCACGCTCGGCGAAGAGTGCGAGCTCAAGGACACCATCGATGGCGGCGCGGTGGTGAAATGCCAGAACCAGGATCTGGCCAGCGACGAGATCAAGAAGCATCTCGACGCCGGCAAGCAGGTCACGCGCCTGGCTTTGATCCTCGACGACCACGTCAGCTTCGTCCTTGGCGAGGATCTGGTTGTGCGCAAGCTCAAGTTCCTTGATGGCGCCGTCGACCAGCTCGAGAACACCGAGCGCGATTCCCTGCATGCCGAACTCGACGCGCGCTTCGCGCTGATGTCGGCGGAACTGTCGCGATTGTTCGCGGCGCTGGAAAAAGCCCTGAAACTCAGCAAACCCGAAGAATGACCTGCTTTTCGTAGGAGCCAGCTTGCTGGCGACAGGATAGGCCCGATCCACGCAAGCGGGGGAGCTTGGGGCTTTGCTGTTTGGTCAAGCGTGGTCGCCAGCAAGCTGGCTCCTACGGCTGCGATCCGCACGTTGGCCGATCCCGGCGCTAGAATCCACCGAACCGGAGGCGATCGCTCATGAGCCATGACAATGCCGAACTGCTGACCCGCTTCTACACCGCGTTCGCGGCGCTCGATGCCGAAGCGATGGTCGATTGCTACGCGCCCGATTCGGTTTTCGAGGATCCGGTATTCAAGCTGCGCGGCCGCAATGAGATCGGCGGCATGTGGCGGATGCTCTCCGACGCGACCCGCGCCAAGGGTCGCGATGTCTGGTCGCTGCAGTTCGATGGCATCAGCGCCGACGACGCCAGCGGCCGTGCGCACTGGGAGGCGCATTACCGTTTCAGCGCCACCGGACGGCTGGTGCACAACATCATTGACGGGCAATTCACCTTTCGCGATGGGCTGATCGTCAGCCATCGCGACCAGTTCGATTTTCCGCGCTGGGCGCGACAGGCGCTGGGCTTCAAGGGCCTGGTGCTCGGCGGGACGCAGTTCCTGCACGACAAGGTCCGCGCGCAGGCCGCGGCCAATCTGCAGACCTTTCTGGCGCGCGCGACGCGCTGATGTCCTGGCTGCAATTTCTCGAGACGAAACCGGTCGAGGAACAGCGCTCGCTGGTTTTGCGCAGTGGCGAATCGGTGCCGGTGCGTTGGGTTCGTGATGCGCGTGCGCGCCGCCTGCGCCTGATCGTTGGCGAAAAAGGCATTCGCCTGACTCTGCCGCGCAGCGCCTCGATCAAACTCGCCGAGCAGTTCCTGTTCGAACATCGCGATTGGCTGCAGACGCAGCTGGCCAAGCAGCCGGTGCGCGACACGCGGCCGTTTGCGCGCGACATCGACAGCCGGCTTCTGTTGCGCGGCGAACATCTGCCGATTATCTGGAGCGAGGGCCGTTACACCCGCGCCGAACTCGGCGAGCATGGCGTGGACATCGTGCTGTCGGCGAAAGCGACCGACAAGCAGCTACGCGCGACGCTGCGCGATTTCTACAGTCAGCAGGCGCGCGCCGACATCGGCCGCTGGCTGCCGAAATATCTGCCGCAGCTGCCGCGCGCGCCCTTGAGCTTCAAGTTGCGCGCGCTGTCGTCGCTGTGGGGCTCGTTGGCGCCGAACGACGCGCTATCGCTGGACCTGGCGCTCGTGCTGGGCCGCCCGAGCGCGTTTGAATACGTGTTGGTGCACGAGCTCTGCCATCTGATCCACCGCGATCATTCGCGTCGCTTCTGGAAAGAAGTCGAGGCGCGTTTTCCGGATTGGCGTGACGAGCGCGACTATCTGCATGGCGAAGGCCTTGGCATCAAGACCGAGTTGCGTCGGTTTTCCTAGCGGCGGAAAGTCTCAGCAAGCAGCGGGAAATTTCAGCGGCGCGGAATTTGTTCCCGTCATCCCGGCGAAGGCCATGCCTGCCGCGGCAAAAACTACTTCGACGATCGCATGATTGCCGGAACTGCCTTGGCTTTCGCCGGGATGACGGCGGGTGACAGGTCGGTGCGACTGTCCGCCGATGCGCGCATTTCCGCCAACTGCTGCAACGCCGATGATTTTCCGCGATGATCGCCGGCGTCGGCCACGCTCGGCCGGTGTGTCAAACCCTGGGAGCTTGCGCATGAAAATCCGAATCCTGACTGCGGTCCTGTTCGCGTTCGCCGTCTCCGCCTGCGGTCATCACGAGCCCGCTGCGATACCCGCGGCAAGCGCTCCGGCCGTCGCGCCGCCAAAGGAAGAGCACGTGTCGGTTCCCGGCATGACCGTCGACAGTGGCGCGAACGTCGCGCTGCCAGCGGATTTCCCCAAAGACATTCCGATTCCTGCGGGTGCCGTGCTGACCGATGCCATCAGCATGGGCAAGATCAATGTCGTCGCGTTTCGCCTTTCCGGCGATCCGACATCGGTGTTCGCGACGCTGCTGCCGCTGTACCAAGCGCAGGGCTGGAAAAATTATTCGCGCGTCGGTGGCGAGCCGGTGCTGGGTACCGATGGTTTCGAAAAAGACGGTCGTCGCCTGATCTACACCGTGGTGCCCGATGGCACCGGCAGCAAGGTGTCGCTGCGGCACTACCCGCCGATGAAATGACCAGCGTCTTGTAGGAGCGACGCAAGTCGCGATGGATCTGGCTACGGAGCGAGCGGTCGCGACTTGCGTCGCTCCTACGGAAGCAGAAACTTCCGCAGGACTTCAGCCACGCGCTCGGGCTGCTCCATGTGCAGGTGATGGCCGCCGGCGATGACTTCGACGCGGCCATCGCGCAGTTCGGCGAGTCGGCCGGCGCGGATCGCCGGATTGAAATATGGCGGCGCGGGATCGGCGGCAATCACCAGCACCGGCGCTTCGATCGCGCGGATCCAGCTGCGCACGAAACCTTCGTCGGTGCGCACGTGCGTGGGTAAGGTCAGGCGCGGATCGCTGCGCCAGACGAAACCGTCTTCGACCGGACGCAGGTTGCGCTCGACGATCAGGCGCGCGGCGTCGCGACTCATCTTCGAGGCAGCCAGGCGCGCATCGACGGCGGTGTCGATATCGGGAATCACCCGCGCCGCGCGTGCCGGATCAAGTGCGCGTCGCGCCGCGACGGCCTGGCGCAGACGCGCGCCGGCTTCATCGGCGATGCCAGAGATCGGACCCAGTGCTTCGATCAATGCGAGTTTTTCCACGCGCTCGGGCGCGGATGCGGCGACTACCGTAGCAATCGCACCGCCCATCGAATGCCCGAGCAACGCGGCCGACGACCAGCCGAGCGCATCGAGGGCATCGAGCACGTCGTGGATCCAGTCGACGAAAACGTAGTCGTAGCCCGGCAGGCGATGCGCACTACCGCCGTGACCGGGAAGGTCCAGCGCGACGAGGTCGAGCCGCGGCAAGAATTCATGCAGAGGCAAAAAACTCGCAGCGTTGTCGAGCCAGCCATGCAGCGCCAACACACGCGGCCCACCGGGCGTGCCGCCGCGCAATGCCGTGATCGGGCCGCGCGCGGTGGTCAGGGAAATTTCCTGCATCACATCCATCCTGCGAAAAAGACCGCGGGTTCGTCGTGGTGAACGCCTGCGCTGCCGACGATGACAACCTGCGCACGCTTAGCGGTCAAGGGTCATTCCCGACAGGGGCTGTCGTTTCCGGCGCGCACCGTCAATGCGGCCAACCTTGTGCGTGCCGCCGCGCCAGCGCGGTCAATGCCGCGACGTGTCCGGGCTGGGCATTGAGCGCGGGGATGTAGCGCAGTTCGCTGCCGCCCGCCTGCTTGAACAATCCGGCATTGCGGATCGCGTTTTCTTCCAGCGTCTCCAGGCAATCGACGGCGAAACCCGGGCAGATCAGATCGACGGTCTTGACGCCGGCTGTCGCCAGTGTGGTCAGGGTTTGCTCGGTCGCGGGGCCGAGCCAGGGCTCGCGGCCGAAACGCGATTGATAGGTCAGCTGCCACTGGTTGTCGTCGAGCTTGAGGCGCGCGGCGAGGGCGCGCGCGCCGGCCTCGCATTGCTGCGCATAGGGATCGCCAGCGCGCACGAAGCGCTGCGGCAGGCCGTGGAAGGAGATCAGCAGTTTGTCGCCGCGGCCATGCAGATCCCAGCAGTTTTCGACGCTGGCCTCGAGCGCATCCAGCCAAGCCTCGTCGCGGTGGTAATCGTTGATCAGGCGCAGTTCCGGCAGGCGTCGCCACTGCATCAACTCGGCCATCACCGCATCGTGCACCGCGGCCACCGTGGTCGCGGAATACTGCGGATACAGCGGCAACACGAGCACGCGTTCGACGCCCTTGGCCTGCAGGCCGCGCAGCACCGCCGACACCGACGGCTGGCCGTAGCGCATCGCCAACGCGACTTCGAATTCGGGCAGTTCGGCCTGCAACGCCGCAGCGAGTTCCTGGCTCAATACCAGCAGTGGCGACCCCTTGGCGGTCCAGATGCTGGCGTAATTTTTCGCGACCTTGCGCGCGCGCAACGGCAGGATCACGCCGTGCAGGAGCGGGCACCAGAGCCAGCGGGTGAGGTCGACGACGCGGTAGTCGTGCAGAAATTCGCCGAGCCAACGTCGCACCGCGCGCGGCGTCGCCGCCTCGGGCGTGCCCAGGTTGACCAGCAGCAAAGCGGTGCGGGCGGGCGGCGCGGAGGTAGGGCCATCGCGGAAACGTTGTGTCATCGTCGTGGCAAGCCTGTTCGGAACACTGCCTGCAAATTATCATCCCGGACTGGCGAACAGGTCCGGCTCACGCCGGATTCATGCCCTCCGGCCATACTGCCGATGCCCTTTGGAGACCGCCCATGCGCCGCATCCTGCACCCGCTCCACGTCGTGACCCTGGCCTTGCTGATGACCGCGCTGGCCGTTCCCGCCTTCGCTGGCCAGACCGAAGACAAGCGCGCCGACAACGCCACCCGCGTCCTCGCCGAAATCCTGCGCATTCCCGAAGAATCCATTCCCACCAAACTGCTGGTCGAAGCGCAGGCGATCGCGGTGATTCCCGATGTGGTCAAGGCCGGTTTCATGGTCGGTGGCCGCGGCGGCAAGGGCCTGATCGCGGTGCGCGGCAGTGACGGCACCTGGTCCAATCCCAGTTTCATCCGCCTCGCCGGCGGCAGTTTCGGCTTCCAGGCCGGCGTGCAATCCGCCGATGTGATCCTGGTGTTCCGCACTTCCCGCGGCGTTGATTCGATCGTCAACGGCAAATTCACCCTCGGTGGCGATGCCAGCGTCGCGGCCGGCCCGGTCGGACGCAGCGCCCAGGCCAGCACGGACGAGCAGTTGAAGGCGGAAATTTTCAGCTATTCGCGCGCCCGCGGCCTGTTCGCCGGTGTCTCGATCGATGGCACCGCGTTGACCATCGACAACAAGGCCAATCAGGCCGTCTACGGCCAGGGCAATACCGCCCGCGCGATCTTCGAGGGCCGCGCCACCGGCACGCCGTCCAATGCCGTGGTCGCATTCCGGGATCGCCTCGAGGAAAGCACGATCAAGCAGCCGGCGCCGGCCAAGTAAACCGCGGCAGCGATGCTGCGTTATCCTATTGACCTGATAGCAAGAAGCGAGAAATCACCATGGGCGGCATGAGTATTTGGCATTGGCTGATCGTCCTGGTGATCGTCCTGCTTGTTTTCGGCACCAAGCGCCTGCCGGACATCGGCAAGGATCTCGGCGATGCGGTGAAGGGCTTCAAGAAAGGCTTGAACGGCGAAGATCCGCCGGCCGATCCGAATGCGAAGATCGGCGCCGATTCCGCCAGCACCGACAAAGACAAGACGTCCGGATCGTAATCCGGAGTACGCGATGTTCGATGTCGGCTTCAGCGAGATGCTGCTGACTGCGATCGTGGCTCTGATCGTGTTGGGCCCCGAACGCATGCCCAAGGCCGCGCGCCTGGCCGGTTTGTGGGTACGCAAGGCGCGCGCGCAGTGGTATTCGGTGAAGGCCGAGCTCGAGAACGAACTCGCCACCGAAGACCTCAAGCGCCAGCTCAAGGCGCCTGTCGATGAACTCAAGCGTTCGCTCGATGATGTTGGCCAGGCCGCCGTGACGACGCCGGCGCCATCCGACAACCCCGTCGACCGGCCATGAGCGCGCGAGACGAAAACTTCCCCGAAGAAAGTCTGATCGGGCACTTGATCGAACTCCGGCGTCGCTTGTTGCGCGGCGTCGCTTTTTTGATGCTGGTATTCGTGGCTTTGCTGCCGGTCGCCAACAAGCTCTACAGCTGGCTGGCGGCGCCGATGTTGGCGAAACTGCCGGTCGGTGGCCACCAGATCGCGATCGATCCACTGTCGCCGTTTTTCACGCCGATCAAGTTGGCGTTTTTCGCGGCGCTGATGCTGTCGATGCCTTTCCTCATTTACCAGGCCTGGGCGTTCGTCGCGCCCGGTTTGTACAAGCATGAAAAACGCTACGCCTTGCCTTTGCTGGCATCGGCAGTGACGCTGTTCTACGCCGGCTGCGCGTTCGCGTACTACCTGGTGTTGCCGATGGTGTTTGCGTTCCTGCAACGGGTGACGCCGGTCGGTGTGGAAGCGATGCCCGACATCACCCATTACCTGGATTTCGTGCTGGTGCTGTTTCTCGCGTTCGGCGCGAGTTTCGAAGTGCCGGTGGCGGTGGTCGTGTTGGTCTTGCTGGGCCTGGTGACGCCGCAACAGCTCAAGGAAGCGCGTGGTTACGTCGTCGTCGGCATCTTCATCGTCGCGGCGGTGATCACGCCACCCGATGCGATCTCGCAATTGATGCTGGCGCTGCCGATGATGCTGCTTTACGAAATCGGTGTGATTGCCGCGGGCTTCGTTGCTTCGCGTCCCGCGCACGCTACGGAATCATGAGCGCGGCCGCGGCGCGCAGCTCACCCGCCGGCTTTTGGAAGCGTTACCTCGCCTGGAGCATCGATGCGCTGCTGATTTCCGTTGTCGCGCAATTCCTATTCGGGATCGTCGCGACGGTGTTCGCCTTCGGCGGCGACGACATGCTCAAGCAGCTGACAGCAGCAAGTGCGACGATGGAAGGCGGAGGCGATACCGACGCGTTGATGGCGTTGGTGCAGTCGTTGACGCCGCTGCTGTGGCAGATGACCTGGCTGTCGACGCTGCTGTACATGCTGTGCGCGACCATCTATTTCGTCGGCATGGAGGCGTCGCCCTGGCAGGCGACGCTGGGCAAGCGCCTGCTCGGTATCCGCGTCGTCGACATGCAGGGGCGACGCATTGGTCTTTGGCCTGCGCTGCTGCGTTGCGTGGTCGCCGGCATTTCGTGGCTGCTGCTCAATCTCGGTCATGCGATGGCGGCGTGGACCGCCGACAAACGTGCGCTGCACGACTACGCCGCCGGCACCCGCGTCGAAAACATCGACCCCGCCAACACCGCGATTCCGCGCTGGGGTTGGCTGTTGCTCGCGGCACAGGGGCTGGCAATGCTGGCATTCGTGCTGATCGGCGGCTTGGTGCTGGGCTTGGTGTTCAGCAGCTACGGCGTGGTCTAGCGGCGATCGAATCGATGTCGACGCCGTTACGACATCAGGCTTCGATCTGCGTCAGCGGCGGCACATTTTCCTGATCGGGATCGGCGAAAATTTCCCGCCAGGCCTGATACATCACTGCGCCGTCGAAAGCGAACACCGCCGCGGTCAGCAGCACCAGCAGCGGCAACTGCAGGAAGGAACCAAAGCCCGGGCTGGCCGCTGCGATGCTGGCGACCACAATCACCGGCAGCATCGCCAGCAGCAACAGCAACAGTGCGCACAGCGCATTGACCAGCAGAGCGCCCAGGTTTGCCAGCAGCGCCGGCACCGCCTCGCGCAACGCGATCAAGCCCGGCACGCCGGCGAGCATCGCGCGCGGCAGCGACAGCGACACCCACCAGTTCACCACGACCCAGGCCGGCATCACCCACAACAGCCGCTGCATCAATGCCGGCATCACCTGTTCGATCAACGCCGGTGCGATTTTCGGCGGCCCGCCGCTGCCGGCCTGGCGCACGAGTTCGTCCATCAGCGGCGCGACCGTCGGCGCAAGCACAATGCCGACCAGCACGGCGAAGCCGATCTTCAGCATCGCGATCGGCAACAAGCGCACGAACGCGCCAGGCTGCATGAAGCCATCGAACAGGCGCGCGGCGCTCGCCGGGCCGCCCTGGGCCTGGATATGCAGGGCCGAGACCAGGCCGCCGCTCAGAAAAACCCCGGCCAGCGCCGCGGCGATATTCACCAGCGGCATCAGCGACAGCAGCCCGAACAGCAGACACAGATGCGCGATCGGCAATGGATTGCTGCGCATGACCGTGAGGCCGTCGATGATCCAGCCGGCGCCGCGACTGGCCGCCACTTTGCGAAAACCCATGCGTAGTTCCTGTCTAACTGTGGCGGCGCGCGTGATGGACGAAGCGCTTGAGCACGCGGCGCGCGAGTGGCGCCGGCTTCACCGCTTTGAGCAGTGTGTGGTGGCAGCTGCCTTCGTTGACCAGCGCTTCGCGGCGCGCGTGGATGTAACTGCGCATCAGCGCGGTGTTGAATTCGGGATGGAACTGCACGCCCCAGACCGATTCGCGCCAGCGGAACGCCTGGCAATCATCGAGATCCGAACGTGCCAGCACCGCGGCATCGCGCGGCGGCGTCAGCACGGTCTGGCGATGCGTCGCGTGCACGTCGAATGCCGACGGCATGCCGGCAAACAACGGATCGCTGCTGGCGCTGCCTTCGAGGCGGATCGGCACCGTTCCCATCTCGCGGCCGCGCGGGTTGTAGTCGACCGCGCCGCCAAGCGCATGCGCGATCAGCTGATGGCCGTAGCAGATGCCGAACAGCGGTTTGCCGGCTTCGGCGGCGTCGCGCAGCCAATCGGCGCTGCGTTCGCTCCAGGCTTCGCGATCACTGACCATCGCGCCCGAGCCCGTCACCATGACGCCGGCGTAGTCGCGGACATCGGGTGGCGATTCGCCGGCGGCGACATCGCAATGCCGCACTTCGCGACCGGACAGGCCAGCGGCGACACGGATCCAGTGACCGAAGCTGCCATGCCGGCGCAGCGGGTCGATCGGCCGACCGGTTTCCAGGATCAGGAAGGGTTTCATCGAGGCAGGAGAGGGCGCAGAGCGAGGATGGGCGCGGTTCCTAGCTATACTAACCCTCTTTGATTCCACGCTTCACTTCTCTGGCGCTCAACACCGATGACGGCACCCACCTTCCAGGAACTCATCCTCAGGCTCAACCAGTACTGGGCCGATCAAGGCTGCGTACTGATCCAGCCGCTGGACCTCGAGGTCGGCGCCGGTACCTTCCATCCCGCGACCTTCCTGCGCGCGCTCGGACCGGAGCCATGGAATGCCGCCTATGTGCAGCCCTGCCGTCGACCCACCGACGGCCGCTATGGCGAAAACCCGAACCGTCTGCAGCGTTACTACCAGTATCAGGTGGTGATGAAGCCCAATCCCGACGACCTGCAGGAGCGCTATCTCGATTCGCTCAAGGCGCTCGGCGTCGATCCGCTGGTGCACGATCTGCGCTTCGTCGAGGACAACTGGGAATCGCCGACGCTGGGCGCCTGGGGTCTGGGCTGGGAAGTCTGGCTCAACGGCATGGAAGTCACCCAGTTCACCTATTTCCAGCAGGCCGGCGGCCTGGAATGCCGGCCGGTCACCGGCGAGATCACCTATGGTCTCGAGCGCCTGGCGATGTACCTGCAGAACGTCGACAACGTCTTCGACCTGGTCTGGACCGTCGGTCCGCAGGGCCCGGTGACCTACCGCGACGTCTATCATCAGAACGAGGTCGAACAGTCGACCTACAACTTCGAACACGCCGACGTCGCCGAGCTGTTTCACCGCTTCGACGCCTGCGAGAAGGAAGCGTTGAAGCTGGTCGAACTGGGCCTGCCGCTGCCGGCCTACGAGCAGGTCTGCAAGGCGTCGCACTCGTTCAACCTGCTCGATGCGCGCCGGGCGATCTCGGTGACCGAGCGGCAACGCTATATTCTGCGGGTGCGGACCTTGTCGCGTGCGGTGGCCGAGGCCTACTTCGCGCAACGTGAAAAGCTGGGCTTCCCGAATTTGCGCAAGTAAGACACGGCCAACCAGGAGTCATCGGATGTCAGACATGAAGCCGCTGTTGATCGAGATCGGCACCGAGGAACTGCCTCCCAAGGCCTTGCCGGAATTGGCCCAGGCCTTGTTCGACGGCGTGCTCAAGGGTCTGGCCAGCCGCCACGTGAAATTCGAGACCGCCGATGGCATGAACGATGCCAAGCCGCTGTACACGCCGCGCCGCTTGGCGCTGCTGATCCCGAAAGTCTCACCGACCCAGCCCACGCAATACAGCGAAGTGTTGGGGCCGTACATGAATGTCGCGCATGACGAGAACGGCTTGGCGACACCCGCGCTCACCGGCTTCGCGCAGAAAAATGGCATGAGCGTCGACCAGCTCGGCCGCACCACCGATGCCAAGGGCGCGCGCTACGTCGCCCGCATCACCCGCCAGGGTTCGGAAACCCGCGCGCTGCTGCCGGCAATTCTCGCCGAGGCGATCAAGGCGCTGCCGATTCCCAAGCCGATGCGCTGGGGCGAACACGAGGTTGGTTTTGTGCGTCCTGCGCACTGGCTGGTGATGCTGCTCGGTCGCGATGTCTGCGACGGCGAAGTCCTCGGCCTCAAGGCCGACCGCATGACCCGCGGTCATCGCTTCCACAACGGCAAGGCGATCTGGCTCAACGAAGCCAACGAATATGTCGAAGCGTTGCGCACGGCCAAGGTGCTGGTCGATCCGCTCGAGCGCCGCCGCCGCGTGCGCAGCGAGATCGAGCGCGCCGCCAAGCAGGCCGATGGCATCGCGCGCATTCCCGAGGACCTGCTCGAGGAAGTGAACAACCTGGTCGAATGGCCCAGCGCCGTGCTCTGCGGTTTCGAACCGGAATTTTTGCAGGTGCCGGCGGAAGCGCTGATCACCACGATGGAGTCGAACCAGAAATTCTTCCCGGTGCTCAATGCCGAGCACAAACTCACCGAGCGCTTCATCGGCATCGCCAACATCGAGAGCAGCGACGTCGAGGAAGTGCGCAAGGGTTACGAGCGGGTCATCCGCCCGCGCTTCGCCGATGCCAAGTTCTTCTTCGAGGAAGACAAGAAGCAGGGCATCGACGCCATGGCCGCGAGTCTGACCTCGGTGACCTATCAGCAGAAGCTCGGCAGTTATGCCGACAAGTGCGCACGCACTGCCAAGCTTGCCGAAATGATCGCCCGCGACGTTGGTGCCGATCCGGCGCAGGCGCGCGAAGCTGCGCTGCTGTCCAAGGCCGATCTGCAATCGCGCATGGTCGGTGAATTCCCTGAACTGCAGGGCGTCATGGGCCGCTATTACGCCACTGCCGCCGGCAAGCCCGGTACCGTCGCCGATGCGATCGACCACGCGTATCTGCCGCGTTTTTCCGGCGATGCGGTGGCGACGTCGAAACTCGGCCAGGTGCTCGCGGTCGCTGATCGCATCGATACGCTGGTCGGCGGATTCGCGGCCGGCCTCAAGCCGACCGGCAACAAGGATCCGTTCGCGCTACGCCGCAATGCGCTTGGTCTGGCGCGCACTCTGATCGAGGGCGAACTCGATCTCGATCTCGAACCGATCCTCGGCGCGGCAATCACGCAGTTGCCGGCCGGTTTGCTGGCCAATTCCAGCGATGTCTACGAGTTCGTGCTCGATCGCCTGCGCAGCTATTACGCCGACAAGAACGTTCCCGGCACGCATTTCGATGCCGTCGCCGAACTGCGGCCGACCTCGTTGCTGGATTTCGATCGCCGCCTGAAGGCCGTGGGCGATTTCGCGCGCAAGGTCGAAGCCAAGCCGCTGGCGGCAGCGAACAAGCGCATCGGCAACATCCTGCGCAAGACCGAGGAAGTGATCCCGACCCACGTCGATGCTGCGCTGCTCAGCGAGCCTGCGGAACAGGCGCTGCACGTCGCCATCGAAAGTGCGATTGCCGACACTGACACTCTGCTCGGCAATCGTGATTACGTTGGTACCCTGCAGCGCCTGGCCAATCTGCGTTCGCCGGTGGATGCCTTCTTCGACGGCGTGATGGTGATGGCCGACGATCCGGCGGTGCGCAGCAATCGTCTCGCCTTGCTCAAGCGCGTCGCCGATCGTTTCGCCACGGTCGCGGCGGTCGATCAGCTCGCGCCAACCTGATTGCGATTGCGGCGGCTACGGTCGCCGCGTCGCGCTACACCTCGGCCCAGCGCCGCAGCAGGTTGTGGTAGACGCCGGTAAGCTGCACCAGCGCCGGATGCTCCGGCGTGGTCTGCGTCAATCGTCGGATCGAGATATCGAGCTCGAACAGCAGGCGCCGATCGCCGTCATCTCGCACCAGACTCTGGATCCAGAAAAAACAGGCCAGGCGTTCGCCGCGCGTGACCGGCGTGACGCGATGCAGGCTGGTGCCGGGATACAACACCATGTCGCCAGCCGCGAGTTTCACCCGCTGCGTGCCGAAGGTGTCTTCGATGATCAATTCGCCGCCGTCGTAGTCTTCCGGCGCACTCAGGAACAGCGTCGCCGACAAGTCCGTGCGCACCGGTTGCACGAGTTGCCCGCTGCGGTCGTAACGGATCGCGTTGTCGACATGAAAGCCGAACGCCTGGCCACCGCGATAGCGGTTGAATAGCGGCGGAAACACCACGCGCGGCAGCGCTGCGGAAAAGTAATTGTCGTTGTTCTTGAGCGCGCCGCGCACCAGCGCGCCGAGTTCGATCGCGACCGGATCGGTTTCCGGAAGTTGCTCGTTGTCCTTGGCCTTGCCCGACTGGTGGCCGGCAGTGATGCGACCATCGGCCCAGGCGGCGCTCGCGAGGCGCTCGCGACAGAACGCGACCTGCTCGGAGTTCAGTACCTGCGGAACTTGCAACAGCATGTCGAGTTTCTCCTCCCGCGAAAAATCCCCGCCATCATCCGGCGGGGATTGTTGTGCGGCCAGTATCTTTCAGAACCTTCCGATTCGCACGGCTCAGAAGCGATAGCTGGCGTTGAGCACGACACTGCGGGCGTCGCCCGGCGTGGCCCAGCCGTTGTTGCGGATGCGTGTGTAGAACTCCTTGTCGGAGAGATTGTTCACGTTCAACTGCAAGGTCAGATCGCGGGTCACGCGGTAGGCGACCATCGCGCGGTGCGTGGTGTAGCCGCCGTACGTTGCGAGTTCGCCAATGGGCTTGGTCGTCGAATGCTGCTCGACGGTGATCGCGCCCTGATAAGTCGCGCCATAGCCGAGCTGCCAGGCGCGCGAGACGTCGTAAGTCGTCCACAGGCTGAGCGCATCCGTCGGCGTGGCGAGCAGCGGATCGCCGGCGACGAAATCCGGAATCGCGGCATTGCCGCCGGAGCAGGCGGCGACACCGGCATGCGCGAGGCAATAGTCGGAGACGTTGCGCAGCACCTTGCTGTCGAGATGCGTGTAGTTGCTGAAGACCGACCAATGCTCGTTGATCAGACCGGAAAGGCCGAGCGTGAAGCCGTCGACACGGGCCTTGCCGTCGAGCGACTGCTCGCCGGAAATATTGCTCGGATCGGGATCGGCGACACGGTAGTTTTCGCGGTCGTTGCGGAACAATGCCGCGGTGAAGCTGAGCTTGCCTTGGCGGAAATCCCATTTCGTGCCGAGTTCGATGTTGATCGCGCTTTCCGGATCGACGCTGCAATTGGCCGTGCCGGTGCTGCTGACCGCGGTGCAGGTGCCGTTGACCGAGGCCTTCGACGGCGTCTTCGAATTGCCGTAGGCGAGATAGATGCTGGCGTTGTCCTGCGGCTTGTACACCAGGCCGGCGCGGTACGAGAACAGGTTGTCGCTGTTTTTCGCCGGTGCAGCGGCGCCGGTGATCGCGCCGATGTTCGGCAGCGCGGTCGAAACGGTATAGACGGTGGAGCTGCCTTCGTTGTGCTCGTAGCGTGCGCCGAGGTTGATCTGCCAGTGTTCGTTGAAAGTCAGCGTGTCGAACAGGTAGGCAGCGGCATTGTCCTGTTCGCCGTCGGTCTTGCCGATCAGCGTGTAGCGCAGTGGGCCGGTGTAGATCGAATTCGGGTGATACAGGTCCATCAACGGCAGCGTCAGGCCGGTGTCGGAACCATTGGCGTTGCGCAGCAGGCGCGCGGTTTCGAGCTCGAACGACTCATGCGAAAACGCGAGGCCGGCGACAAGGTGATGCTCGATGCCGCCGGCGGTGAAGATCGCGGTGAGATCGGTCTGATTCACCAGCGCCTTGTTGCTGGTATCGCGCAGATAGCCGCGCGGATTGGTGATGCCGGGGCGGAACGTGCCCGGCAGCGTGCCGGCGGTGCAGGCGGTGAAGGTCGGGCTGATGTTTCCCGGCAGGCAGATCGCACCCTGCGCGGCATCGACGATCGAACGCTGGTCGACTTTCGCTACCCGCGTGAGATTGCGTACCGAAAATACATCGTTGAACGCGTGCGAGACGATGGCAGTGAAGGCGTCGTTGTCGATGTCCTGGCGATCGAGGTTGGCGTAGCCGAAGTAGGTATTGCGCGCCACACCCGGCAGCGGCCCGCCGTTGTAAAAGGGCACGCCGTACTGCGGGATGTTGCTGTCCTTCTGATGCACGTAGCTCAGGATCAACGTCGTGTCGGTGCCGAGGCCGAAGGCCAGCGACGGCGCGATGCCCCAGCGCTGGAAGTTCTCGACATCGCGACCCGGCGCGTCGTTGCGATGCGCCATCGCATTGATGCGGAAAGCGCTGTGATCGCCGATCTGTTGATTGTTGTCCAGGGTCAGGCGGCCGTAGCTGTCGGTACCGGCGGCGGCGGAGATCGTATTGGCATCGCCGAGATGCGCGGCCTTGCTGACCAGGTTGATGCTGCCGCCGACCGAGCCGGCGCCGGCGTAGACCGAGTTCGCGCCATTGACGAGCTCGAGTTGTTCGAGATTGAACGGGTCGGTGCGCGAGTACTGCGCGCTGTCGCGGACGCCGTCGACGGTGATGTCATTGCTGGCGCTGAAGCCGCGCAGGTTGATGCTGTCGCCATAACCGCCGCCGCCTTCGCCAGCGCCAAACGTGATGCCGGGCAGGGTGCCGAGGATGTCGCGCAGCGACAGCAGGCCCTGGTCTTCGATGTTCTCGTGATCGACCACGGTGATGGTCTGCGGCGTGTCGCGCAGCGGCGCGGTGTATTTCGGCGAAGTCACTTCCTGGACGCGCTGGCCCTGCACCTTCACCGGTGCGATGCGTGTGGCTCTTTCCTTGTCGGCGGCGAGGTCATCGGCCAGCGCCGGCAACACGGCTGAGCCCAGCAGAAGGCCGATGGTCGCGGAGATCAGGCGCAGGCGTGGCGCGGTCGATGAGGACCGGAAAGAACGAGCAGACATGGCGGATTTCTCGAAAACAGTGGTTTGTAGATGCGAATCAATCTTATTTGCATTCGTTACTGGACGCAAGCGCGAATCTTCGCTTCGCGTGAAATCGGCCGTCTGTCACGGGTTCGCCTTTATCCTTGACCCATGCCGATCCGCGCCTTGCCACTCCGCCCCGTCCTAATTCTTTGTTTCCTGTGGTCGGTCAGCGGCGTCGCACAGGCGCTGCAATTGAAGGCGATCGAGCTGACCGGCGTCGACGAGGAAATGGCCGCGAACGCCCGTGCCCATCTCGCCTTGGAACAACTCGATCCCGCGCGTCGCGCCACGCTCAGCGAGGGCCGGTTGGCGTTCTATCTGCGCACGGCGCCCAAGGAAATCCGCGAAGGCCTGGAGCCCTACGGTTACTACGACGCCGAAGTCACGCCAGTGCTGCTGCGCGAGGGCGAGGCGGTGACTGTGCGCTTCGACATCGCGCTTGGTGCACCGGTGCGCGTGCGTCATCTTGCGGTCGGCATCGACGGCGCCGCAGAAAGCGATCCGGAAGTGAAAGCGCTGCTGGAAAATTTCCGACCGCAACAGAACGAGGTCTTCCATCACGGCATCTACGAAACCAGCAAGGCCGGGGTGAGCCGCCTGCTCGGTGATCGCGGCTATTTCGATGCCGAACTCGCGCAACACCGCGTCGAAGTCACGCGCGCGCAACACGCTGCCGACATCGCGCTGGCGTGGCGCAGCGGTGATCGCTACCGTCTCGGCGCAGCCACATTCGAAGGCCAGCAGTTCGAGCCCGGTCTGCTCGACAAACTCGTGCCGTGGAAAATCGGCGAGCCTTACGATCAGGCCCGGCTGTTACGCCTGCAACAGAGCCTGGTCGATCTCGATTATTTCAACGCCGTCAGCGTCACACCCGAGCCCGGCAAGGCGCGCGACGGCCAGGTGCCGATCAAGATCGCGCTCGCGCCGGCCAAGCGCAGCATCTACAGCGCCGGATTGCGCTATGGCACCGACAGCGGCGCGGGCGTGTCGGCACGAGTCGAACGGCGCTGGATGAATCGGCGCGGGCACAAGGCGCTGATCGACATCAATCTCGCGCAGAACAAGAGCGACGCGACCGCGCAGTACCGCATTCCCGCCTTCAAGTGGCTGGACGGCTGGTATGCGATCAGCGCCAGCGCGCGTTCGGAGCAGATCGAGGACAGCAAGACCGAATACGTCGAACTCTCGGCCACGCGCAGCGGCCGCTGGCACAACTGGAACCTGCTCGCCGGCGTGACCTTCAAGCGCGAGCGTTACGATGAGGTCGCGAACGTATTGTTCGGCACCTACGGGTATTCCACGCTGGTGTATCCCTCGTTGTGGGCGCAATGGAAAGAAGCCGACGACCCCGTCTATCCGCGCCACGCCAAAGGCCTGACTGTGGAAGTGCGTGGCGGCAGCCGCGCGCTCGGCTCGGATGTCGACTTCCTGCAGGCGCGCGTCGAGGGCCGCTACATCCGCGCGTTCGGCGCCGACAATCGCCTTCTGCTGCGCGGTGAATTGGGCAGCATCGCCAGTGGCGATTTCGATCTGCTGCCACCGTCGCAACGTTTCTATGCCGGCGGCGACAAGAGCGTGCGCGGCTTCGGCTACAAGGAAATCGGCCAACATTTCGGCAACGTGGTGATCGAGCGCGACGGTCGCACGTTGATCAATCCGGTGGTCGGCGGCAAACACCTCGCGGTCGCCAGCGTCGAGTTCGAACACATGTTCACGCCGACCTGGGGCATGGCGGTCTTCGCCGATGCCGGCGATGCCTACGATAAAAAATTTCAGGCAGCGTTCGCGATCGGCGCCGGCCTGCGCTGGCGTTCGCCGGTCGGCCCGGTGCGTCTGGACATCGCGCGCGGCGATCAGGACGATCGACAAACCCTGCGCCTGCATCTCGTGATCGGGCCGGACCTGTGAAGGCCTGGCGTGTCATCCGCTGGCTGTTTGCGCTCGCGCTGATCCCGTTGCTGATCGCCATCGCCACCGGCGGCTGGCTGCTGCGCAGCGACAGCGGCCGCGACTGGCTGCTGTTACGCGTCAACACGGTATTGCCAGCCGGCGCGACGCTGCGCTGGGAGCATATCGACGGCACCTTGGCCGGACCGCTGGAAATCCGCGGCCTCCATTACGTGGACGGCGATCTGCGTTTCGACGCCGCGCGCCTACGCATCGATCACGGGCTCTGGCCGTTGCTGTCGCGTCGGCTCGACATCCATTCACTGGAACTCGAGCACGCGCAGTTGTCGCTGCCGAAAAACGACAAGCCGTTCGAACTGCCGCGTTGGCCGGACATATTGCCGAAGCTCGACCTGCCGCTCACCGTGACAGTGACGAAACTCTCGCTAAATGATCTGCAGGTATCGCGCGCCGGGCAGTCGCTGATTCATATCGATAGCGTCGATGCCGCTGGTAGCGTGGGCGTCGGCGCGCTCGACCTCGATCATCTCGATCTCGCCAGCGATCGCGGCAGCCTGCATCTGACCGGCACCTATGCACCGCGCGATCATTTCCGCACGCAACTCGCTGGCGACGCGTTGCTGACGGTCGTGGGTGGGTCGCCCACGCGTGCGGTGCTCAAGGCCAGCGGCGATCTCGACGATTTCCGTCTCGCGCTCGACGCCAACGCGCCGGAGCCGTTGACGCTGCGCCTCGCGCTCAAGGACGGCAGCAGTACGCCGCACTGGTCCTTCGAGGGGAAAAGCGAACGCCTGTTGCTGGAATCCTTCGGCCTGCCCGCAGATCAACCGCTTTCCTTCGATCTACAGGCGACCGGCCAGAGTGGCGACGCGCAGCTGCAGGGCCGGATCAAACGCGGCGAGCTCACCATGGCGATCGCGCCATCGCGTCTGCGCCTCGACGCCGGCGTGATCACGCTCGATCCGTTGCTCGTCGATCTCGTGCAGGGGCGCGTGCGTGTCGCCGGAACGCTGGCGCTGGAAGGCGAAAATCCGCGCTTCGATCTGCGCGTCGGCAGCACGGCACTGCGCCTCGATCCGCAGGCCGGCACTGTCGGTTCGCTGCCGGTGCTGGCACACGGTGATGCGCAGATCGCCGGACTCCTGCGCGACTGGACGCTCAAGGGTGACGCCGGATTCTCCCGTGGTCGCGACAAGGCCACCTTGACACTTGCCGGTCATGGCGATGCGCAGCAATTGAAACTCGATTCCCTGCTCGCGAAATCGCCGACCGGCGTGTTGCAGGGCAAAGGCGAGCTGCGCTGGCAGCCGCGCCTCGCTGCGAATTTGAATGCAACGCTTGCGGGCTTCGATCCCGGCTATTTTTTCCCCGACTATCCCGGTGCGCTTACCGGCAAGCTGATGGCAAACGGCGAGCAACGCGGCGATGATCGCTGGCAGGGCGATCTGCGCGTCGACGATCTCAGCGGCAGTCTGCGGCAGCGCGCGCTGGCCGGACGGGCGCGCCTGCATTGGGATGGCAGCGCCGGCGACGGCGAGATTCGCCTGGGCATCGGCAACAGTCGTGTCGATGCCAGCGGCCGCATCGGCGATCGCGTCGACGTGCAGGCGAATTTCGCACCGCTCGATCTCGCCGATGTTTTTGCCGATGCCAGTGGTCGTGTGCGTGGTCACATCGAGATCAATGGCGCGCGTTCCGCGCCGGGCTATGTCGTCGACCTGCAAGGCGATGAATTGCATTGGGCCGGTCTCGCCAGCGCGACGTTCCGCGCGCAGGGCAGGTTGCCGGCGAGCGGCCGCGATGGCCATCTGCAATTGAGCGCGAACAAGCTGACGCTGGCCGGCGAGAATTTCGACACGCTCGCCGTTACGCTCACCGGCAGCGTGTCGGCACTGCATGCGCGTGGCGACATCGCTGGCGATATCGGCCGGCTTGGCTTCGACGGCAGCGCGAATGGCGCCGGCGAAAACAGGCAGGGGCAAATCCAGTCGTTGCGTCTGGCGCCGAAGGTCGGACCGGTGTGGTCGCTGTCGGCGCCCGCGAAATATCGTTATGCGGCCGGCAGTCTCCGTCTCGATCGCGCCTGCCTGCAGGCGACCGCGCCTGGAGGAAATCTGTGCTTGCAGGCGAACGGCGAACAGGCCGCGTTGACCGGTGAGCATCTGCCGCTGGCTCTGCTCGCGCCGCTGCTCGCCGACCCAACGCTCAAGCCGTTTGGCGAAGCTGCGCTCGAGGGTCACTTCGCACGTCGCGCCGGCGCCTGGGGTGGCACGTTGGCATTGCGTTCGGCCGAGGGCGGACTGCGTCTGGATCCAACGTCGCCGCGCGAAGTGGTGAGTTATTCCGACCTGCATCTTGACGCGCAGCTGCAGGGCGAAAGCCTCGGCGTGAAACTCGCGGCGCAACTGCCGGAGAAGGGCAGCATCTCCGGCGAATTGCACACAGGCTTGCGCGGCGACGCGACGCTCGCTGGCGAGCTGACGCTGGACATCAACCGTCTCGATTGGCTGGAGTTGTTTTCCGTCGACCTGGCCAATCCAAAAGGACGCATCGACGGGCACCTCCTGATCGGTGGGCGCGTCGCGGCGCCGACGCTCAGCGGGCAGGCGAAATTGAGTGCGTTCGTCGGCGAACTGCCCGGTCTCGGCGTCAAATTGCATGAGGGCGAAATCCTCTTGCGCGGCGATGCCAGCGGCCAGACGCGGATCAGCGGCCAAGTGACGTCGGGCGCGGGTCGTTTGCTCGCCGACGGTCTGCTCGATCTCGGCAACAAGGAAAAGCCGCTGCAGCTGCGTCTGCACGGCGACAACATCACCGCCGCCGACACGAGCAATTTCGAGGCAGTGATCAGTCCCGATCTCGATCTCGCCTATGGTCATGACGTGCTGCAATTGCGCGGCGTCGTCACGGTGCCGTCAGCGCGCGTAGATCTCGAGCGTCTCGACAGCAGTCTGTCGGCGTCGCCCGACGTGGTGGTGCTCGATCCACGCGATCCCGCCGGCGTTGGCACGTTCCTGGTCGATACCGATGTCGAGGTGCGCCTTGGCGATCAGGTGCGATTGAAAGGCTTCGGGCTCGACGGCCGCATCGGCGGCGCGCTGCGCCTGCGCGATCAACCCGGGCGCGCGCCGATCGCCAACGGCACGCTGGACGTGCGCGGCAAGTACACCGCGTATGGTCAAGCGCTGCAGATCCGCCAGGGCCGGCTGACTTACGTCAACGCCGCCTACGACAATCCAGTGCTCGATATCCGCGCCGAGCGCGTGATCGAAAACATCACCGTCGGCGTGCGTGTGCGCGGGACGGCGTTGGCGCCGGAAACGGCGGTGACCTCGTCGCCGGCGATGCAGCCGACCGAGGCGCTGTCGTGGCTGGTGTTTGGCCGGCCGCTGACTTCGACCAACGGCGACGAAGCGCGCAGCTTGAGTGCGAGCGCGATGGCCTTGGGCGCGGGCGGCAATCTGATCGCGCAGCAACTCGGCGCGAAGCTCGGCCTCGACCAGGCCGGCATCGCCGAATCGCAGGCGCTGGGCGGTGCGACGCTGTCGATCGGCAAGCGCATCTCACCGAAACTGTTCCTCAGCTACGGCATTTCGTTGATCGGCACCGGCCAGGTGATCACGCTCAAATACCTGATCCGGCGCGGCTTCAACCTGCAGCTTGAATCGGGTACGGAATCGGCAGCTTCGCTCAACTGGCGCAAGGAAAAATGATGGTGCCGTGCTGGCACGCATTCGTCTCGCGGGATTGCGCGCGAATGCGGCATGGCAAGCGTTTGCCGATGTTTGCACCGGCGGCGCTGATACGCGCGTCGGCTTTCCGGTGACACCAACAAGAACGCCGCCCGAAGGCGGCGCTCTTGTTGCGGCGGTTGCGTAACGATCAGAACGTCATGCTGACGCCGACGTTGATCGAGTTGCGGTGCTGGGTGTCGTCGCCGAGGTGGCCGCGGTAGGCGAAGAACGCCTGCGAGTGCTCGTTGATCTGCATGTCGAAACCGAGGTCGGCTTCCACCCAGTTGTTCGACGGCGCGATGCCGTCGAGCTGGAAGTGGCCGTTCATCGAATTCGAACCGGCGAGCACGCTGGTGGCGTCGTTCTTGGTTTCGCCGGCGTAGGCCAGGCGGCCGTACGGGGTGATCTTGTGGCTGCCCATGTTGGCCGCGCCTTCGATCTGATAGCCGACGCGCCAGACCAGCGAGTCACGATCGAAACCGCCGAAGTTCATCGCGGTGCTGTCGCCGCCTTCTTCCGCATAGCTCTTCACCGACACTTTCTGCCAGACGGCATTGGCGAACACGCCGTGATGCAGGTCGCCGGTGCCGAAGTCGTAGCCGCCGCCGAATTCGAGGGCAAGGTGACGGGCATCGGTGTTGCCAGTTTCGTGGCGGGTGGTGGTGTGCAGGACGATGTCGCGACCGATATCGAGGCCGTTGCTGCCGCCCGAGACGATGCCGTCGATGTAGCCATTGCCGAAGGTCTTGGTGGCGTAGACCGAGGCCAGCACTTCCGTGCCGTCGAGCGAGCCGGCACCGAAATCACCGTTGGAACGCGCGACGCTGATCGCGCCGCCGAAGTTCACCGAATCGCTGTAGCGGAAATCGGCGCCAGCGGTGATCGTGGCGAGATTGCTGTCGGTTTCCGGTGAATTGCTGGTGCGGTCGTAGTTCTGGCTGCCGATCTGCAGATTGGCGTAACCGAAGGTATCGCCGTCCGGACGCTCGGTACCGCGCAGGTGGAAGATCTTGTTGTTGATGACGCTGCTGTGGTCTTCATAAACCTGCAGCGGCACTTCGCCGGCAAGCGAGACCTGGCCGGGCGCTTCGATCGTGGCGATCACGACGCTGGCCAGCGTTGCATGGCCGGCTCCCGTCGGATGCACGCCATCGGCGAACAGATAGGTGTTGTTCGCATTCGGTGCCACCAGCGTGGCCGTGCTGCAGGCGACCGAGCTGGGCACGGTGCAGGCCGGGTTGCTGACATTGGTGAAGCCATAGAGGGTCGGGTTGGCCATCACTTCGCTGACCAATGCATAGGTATTGATCGGAATGATGCCGACGCGGGTCAGGCTCAGGCCCTGGTTCAATGCGGCGTTGTAGCTGACCGAGGCGAAGCTCGCGGCGCCCGCAGCGGTGGGACCGGCAGCGACGAACTGCGGCGTCGCGCCAAGATCGGGCAGGTTGAACACCACGATGTAATTCGCGCCCGCGGCCTGCAGGGTCAGCACGTTGGTGATCACCGACGTGGCGACGCCGGCGGTGCCGGCCTGGATCTGCGCCTGGGTGGTCCAGACGCCGCCGCCGAGGTTGGCGAAGATGTCATTGGCGCCCATCCACACGGTGTACAGCGCATTGCCATCGGCACGGCCGCCGCGCGGGGTGAGGTATTGCGCCAGCTGCTGGCCCAGGCGCGGTGCGCCCGGATTGATGCAGGGGCCGGAGACGTTGGCGCAGGCGCCGCCGTAAGCGTAGTTGCTGCCGCCGGCGAGCGAATTGGTCTGGTTGTAACCGAATGCGGCGGCGATGATCTGCGCGGCGACCGGATCGGGATTGGTGGTGAAACTGTTGCCGGCTGGCAGAGCCGACAGCTGGGCGATGTTGCCGGCGTCGGAAAGGCTGTCACCGAACGTGACGACGCCGGTGAATTCCTGGGCTTGGGCGACGCTGGCGCCAGCGAGGGCAAGAGCGAGGG
>Ga0208525_1000007_pt1 | contig 32993 bp, 28 predicted proteins | sample SoimicmetaGmgHMC_FD_188342 | JGI IMG/M metagenome (GOLD analysis project Ga0208525, IMG submission 188342) | Soil and rhizosphere microbial communities from Laval, Canada - mgHMC (SPAdes) (version 2) | ecosystem: Environmental > Terrestrial > Soil > Agricultural land | place: Laval, Canada...
AGGCGCGCAACGCATTGATCAGCTCGGCATCGCTGCGCACCGAATTCGGGCCGTTGAGATCGATGATGCCGCGCGACTCCGGCGTCATCAGATCCAATCGCAGCGGTGTTCCGCCGGGGCGGAAACCGGTCAGCGTCTGCTGCAGTTTTTCCCAGGTGCCGGGCTTGCGCAGATCCACGGTCAGCGACAGGCGCCGGCCCTGCTGCGCGCACAGGCTGCGGAAGTCCCAGCACTGCCGCGCGCGCAGCGAGAAGCCGCCGTTGAATGCGTCTTCACGCAAACCGCCTTCGATGATGATGATGCGGTCGCGCGACAGCAGCGAGGCGTACTCGGAAAAACTGTCGGAGAAAAACGCGCACTCCAGCCGGCCGCGCGTGTCCTCGATCTGCACGAAGGCCTGGCTGTCGCCGCGACGGCGCACCTGCGTGACGAGGCCGGCGAGCACCACCTGCGCTTCGCCACGCCGGTCCTTCTTGTCGCTCCACAATTTCTCGATATCGCCCAAGGTGTAGCCGACCAGCGTGGCGAGTTCGTCTTTCCATGGATCGAGCGGATGGCCACTGAGGAAATGGCCAAGGGTCTCGCGTTCGCCGAGCAATTTCTGTTCCAGCGACCAGTCGCTGGTGGTCGGCAGGTCGAGCTTGATCTCGGGCAATTCGCTGCTACCGCCGAACAGCGACACTTGCCCGGCCTCGCGTTCGCGCGCGAGCTGCTCGGTGGCCTTGAGCACTTCCGGCAGTTGCAGCATCAGCGAGGCGCGATTGCAGCCGAGGCCATCGAGTGCGCCGGCCTGCACCATCGCCTCGAGCACGCGGCGATTGAGCTTGCTCGAATCCACACGCTGGCAGAAATCGAGCAGGTCGCGGAACACGCCATCGCGTTGGCGTGAATCGGCGATCGCTTCGCAGGCGCCACGACCGACGCCTTTGACCGCGCCGAGCCCGTAGCGGATCGTCTTCGCATCCAGCGCCTGGAACATGTAGCCCGAGGAGTTCACGTCTGGCGGCAACACCTTGAGGCCGATTGCGCGCGAGTCCTCGAGGAAGTTGACCACCTTGTCGGTGTTGTCCATGTCCGACGACAACGTCGCCGCCATGAATTCGGCCGGGTAATGCGCCTTCAGCCACGCGGTCTGGTAGGCGACCAGCGCGTAGGCGGCCGAGTGCGACTTGTTGAAACCGTAGTCGGCGAATTTTTCCATCAGGTCGAAAATCGACGAGGCGACTTTCGCATTGATGCCGTTGGTTTCGGCGCCGGCCTCGAACTTGACGCGTTCCTTGGCCATCTCCTCGGGTTTCTTCTTGCCCATCGCACGCCGCAACAGGTCGGCGCCGCCCAGCGAATAACCGGACAGCACCTGGGCGATCTGCATCACCTGTTCCTGGTAGACGATCACGCCGTAGGTCGGCTTGAGGATCGCTTCCAGGCTCGGATGCGGATAGCTGACTTCGGCGCGGCCGTGGCGGCGATTGATGAAGTCGTCGACCATGCCGGCGCCGAGCGGGCCGGGACGGAACAACGCGGCCAGCGCGATCAGGTCTTCGAAATACGCGGGTTCGAGTTTGCGGATGTAATCCTTCATGCCGCGCGATTCGAACTGGAAAACGGCGGTGGTCAATCCTTTCGACAGCAGTTGGTACGTCGGCTTGTCGTCCAGCGGCAGCGCGAGGATGTCGAGCGCTTCTTCGCCGGAAACCTTGCGGCGCACGTTGATCGCCTTCACCGCCCAGTCGATGATGGTCAGCGTACGCAGGCCGAGGAAGTCGAACTTGACCAGGCCGATCGCTTCGACGTCGTCCTTGTCGAATTGCGTCACCACCGATTTCGCGGTTTCGCCCTTGCCGACGTGTTCGGCGAACAGCGGCGAGAATTCGGTCAGCGGTTTTGGCGCGATCACCACGCCACCGGCATGCTTGCCGGCATTACGGGTGAGGTCTTCGAGCTTGCGTGCGAGGTCGATCAGGTCGCGGACGTCATCTTCGCTGTTGTAGCGCGCGATCAACTCGCTGGAGGAAAGATTGCTGTCCTTGCGCGCAGCATCGGATTCGCCCATCGCATCGTCGAGGCTCACGCCCAGCGTCATCGGGATGAGTTTGGCGACGCTGTCGACGAAACCGTACGGATAGCCGAGCACGCGGCCGCAGTCGCGCACCGCGGCCTTCGCCGCCATCGTGCCGTAGGTGATGATCTGGCTGACCTTGTCGCGACCGTATTTGCGCGCGACGTAATCGATCACCTCGTCGCGGCGATCCATGCAGAAGTCGATGTCGAAGTCGGGCATCGACACGCGTTCGGGATTTAGGAAGCGCTCGAACAGCAGGTCGTAGCGCATTGGGTCGAGATCGGTGATGCCCAGCGCCCAGGCGACCAGCGAGCCGGCGCCGGAGCCGCGGCCGGGGCCGACCGGGATGTCGTTGCGTTTTCCCCAGTTGATGAAGTCGGCGACGATCAGGAAGTAACCCGGGAAACCCATCGCGCTGATCACGCCGAGTTCGGTGTCCAGGCGCGCGTCGTAATCGCTGCGTTCGAACTTCGGCGCCAGCGGATTTTTTTCCAGACGCCCGGCGAGGCCACGCACGGCTTCGTCGCGGATCCAGGAATCGAGGGTGAAATTTTCCGGCACGGGAAAATCGGGCAGATAGTAGGTGCCCAGCGACAACTCCAGATTGCAGCGCTTGGCGAGTTCGACGGTGTTTTCCAGCGCTTCTGGCAGATCGGCGAACAGCGCAGCCATTTCCTCCGGCGATTTCAGGTATTGCTCGGCGCTGAATTCGCGCGGACGTTTCGGATCGTCGAGCACGCGGCCGGTGGCGATGCACACGCGCGCCTCGTGCGCGTCGAAATCGCTTTTGTCGAGGAAGCGCACATCGTTGCTGGCAAGCACGGGTAGACGCAATTGCGCGGCGAGCTCAAGCGCGGCGGCGTTGAAACTTTCCTCGCCGTCGCGACTGGTGCGGGTGAGTTCCAAGTACAGGCGGTCGCCGAACAGCGCCTGCCATTCGCGCAGCAGCGCCAGGGCCTGGTCGCGGCGACCTGCGGCGAGCAACTGGCCGACCGGGCTGTCGCGGCCGGCGATCGCGATCAGGCCGGCGTGTTCGTGGCGCAGCCAGTCGTTGCTGATCGCGACGAAATCACCGCGGTGGCCGTCGAGATATGCGCGCGTGATCAGGCGCGACAGACTCAGATAGCCGGTCTGGTTCTGACACAGCAAAGTGAGCCGCGCCGGCGGCTGGTTTTCTTCCGCCAACCAGACATCGGCGCCGGCAATCGGCTTGATGCCCGCACCCTCGGCCGCCTTGAAGAACTTCACCAGCGCGAACAGGTTGCTGGTGTCGGTGATGGCGACCGCCGGCGACCCAAGCTCGGCGCAGCGCTTGACGAGCTCCGCAATGCGGAGCGTCGAGTCGGTCAGCGAGAACTCGCTATGCGTGTGCAGGTGGACGAACGTGGGGGCCATGCGAGATGCCGGAAGCAGGCGACCAGCTTAGGCCGGGGGGTGGGGGCGGACAAGGCTTGACAGGTCCGCTCCGACCCCTGTCTTCCGCGCATCAATGCACCTGGAACATGTCGGCCTGGTGCGAGACGCCGAAGCCGTTCAGGCTGCGCCCACGCAGGTGCGCCAGCAGGCGGCGGTGGTCGATGTAGCTGGTGGCTTCAGGATTCAGCGCCAGCCATTCCGGGCGATCCCGGGCTGTGCGACTAGGCCCCCCTGCGTCCCTGGGAATTGAATCTCGGTCTGGGCGAACGCGCCAACCAGGTGGCGCTGCTGGCGCGCGGTCATCCCAAGCGTGAGTCCATCATCGCTGGTCTGGAATTGCAGTTGCTGCGCATGCGCCAGGGCGGCGTACACCTGTATTCGCGGGAGGCAAAAAAACGCCGGGGCGGACAGGCCCTGAATTCCTGTCCGCCCCGGAGTCTGGACGATCGGTGTCGCGATGTTTCGCTCAGCTGACGCGGAAGAAGCTCGGTAGCGGCGTCGGGCGAGAATAGCCGCGGCTGCGGATTTCTTCGCGCAGCAGGATTTCGTGGGCTTGTGCGAGGCAGTTGGTCTCCCAGGCGTTGCGCTGCTCACCGGCGTTGCCGCGGACCTTGTTTTCGCTGCGGAAGCGGCAGAAATCCAGATAGTCCTGCACTTCACCGGCAAACTCGCCCCAGCTCAGTTCGATCAGCAACGCATCGTCGAGGTGGCCGATCAGCGGCAGGTCGTCGGGGATCAGGTCGTCGAAGCGATTGATGTAGGCGAGCAGTTGCCGGCAGCGCGCGTTGAAATCCTGCGCCATTTCCCAGTGCGCGTCATGCAGCATGCGCCGGAGTGTTTCCACGCGCGCCATGCGCAGGTTGATGGTGGCGACTGCGGTTTCGGTCGGCAGCGTCTGCAGCCAGCGTACGAGGCTGGAGATCTGGTCGGCATTGACTGTCGGCGCCTGTGTGGTCAGCGCGCGCAACTCGCCGTTGAAATCATCCATCGCGTCGTCGTTGATCGCGATGTCGCCGATGCGCTGGCGGCGCGATTGCGCGTAGATCGCCGGCAAGGTCAATGGATACGGTTCGTGACGGGTGTTGTGGAAAAGCGCTGAGCTGTTCATGGTCTGCCTCGGTGTCGGGTCCTGTGCCCCTGTCTTCACTAATGATGCGAGCGAAGTATCAAAGGTTGCAGACATCGATGCGCGGGCCTTTGGTCGCAATGACCTATGGGCTAGGACAAAGCGATCGGATCAAGGCACTACACTGCGCGCGATTCAGGCAGACGATGAGGGCGCCGCCGGAATCCCGGCGACGCGTCCTGGCAGTTTCGCCATCGTAGCGATGACGAAACGATCAACGCACATGCAGGCCGGAGTCCGGCGCGCCGTAGTCGATGTAATGCTGCTCGTGCACTCGATGCAGTTGTTCCCACAACGCGCCTTCTTCGAGTCGTGCGCTCAACCACAATTGCTGGTTCGCCCGTGCCTGCGGATGTGCGTCGGCGTCGGTGCGGAAGCGGCAGAAATCGCGATAATCGTCGAGATCCTCAGCGAGCATCGGCCATACGAGCTCGACGAGCAGCGCATCGTCGAGACGCCCCAGCGTCGGAATCGAGTCGGGGATGAAATCGCTTTCATTCGCGACATAGGCGAGCAGGCGATCGATGCGCAGCGATTGCGCGGGATCGAGATTCCAGTCGGGATCGCGGCGCATGGTTTCGAGTTCGGCGAGGCGGCCCAAGCGAGCCTGCAGCAGCAGGCTGCGCTCGGGTTCGGGTTGTTCGTACAGCCAGCGCGCGATGCTCGCGAAGGCATCGACGTCGACATGCGGTGCGTCGGCATGCAGTTCGTGCAGCAACTGGTTGAAGCCTTCGATCGCTTCTGGGGAAAGATCGATCGGACCGGCGAGGTGCCGGCGGTGCACGGCGCGCGCGGCGGGCAGGGGTAATGCTGAATTGGCGGGAGTGGGGGCAGGATGGCGCATGGCAGCCTCGCTGCCGGCCGCAGGAAGGGGCTGCGTGGGCTGGTCGGCGGGGGCCGTCCGCAGCCGCATCTTTCGGGGATGCAACTCTTTAACTACGCCCACGCTTCGATGCTGTCAAATGCCATCAGTGGGAGCTTTCGCCAACAGTCATCGTGATGCCGCGGCGACGTCAGCAGGCGACGAAAAGAAGTCGCTCGCGTACTGGCGCGAAGCTGCGGCGATGTTCGGCACAGGGACCAAGGGCGTCGAGCCGCGCGACATGTTCGGCGGTCGGATAACCCTTGTGGCGATCGAACCCGTAGCCGGGAAATTGTTCGTGCAAGCGCTGCATGTAACGGTCGCGCGCGACTTTTGCGAGGATCGACGCGGCCATGATCGCCGGTTCGCGGGCATCGCCTTTCACCAGCGCTTCGGCCGTGCAGGGCAGGCCGGGTGGAATCTTGTTGCCGTCGATCAGCGCGTGCGTCGCGGCGATCGACAACGCGGCGACCGCGCGCCGCATGCCGACCATGGTCGCGTGGAAAATGTTGAGGCGATCGATTTCTTCGGCACTGACGAATTCGATATGCCAGGCAAGCGCGTCGCGTTGGATCAGCGGGAACAATTGCTCGCGCCGGGGTTCGCTGAGTTTCTTGGAATCGCCGAGGCCGTCGATGCGTCGTGCCGGATGCAGGATCACCGCGGCCACCACCACCGGCCCCGCCAGCGGCCCGCGTCCGGCTTCATCGACGCCGGCGATGCGGTCGCTGCTGTGGTTCATCGCGGCGAGGTCAGCAATTCGACGATCGCATCCGCCGCGCGCTTATTGGCATCCTGGCGCAGCTTTTCGTGGATCGCGTGATAGCGCGACTGCAACCCCGAGATCGCTTCCGCATCCTCGAACCACGGCAACAAGGCGACAGCGAGTTTCTCCGGCGTGCAGTCCTGCTGCATCAATTCCGGAACGATCGGTTCGTTCGCGAGCACATTGGGCAGGCTGTAGCGATCGACGCGCATCAGTCCCAGGCGCATCACCAGGTGATAGGTCAGGGCCGAGATGCGATAGCCAACGACCATCGGCCGTTTCGCGAGCAAGGCTTCGAGCGCGGCAGTGCCGGAGGCGAGCAGCACGACGTCACTGGCGATCATCGCGGCGTGCGCATCGCCATCGAGAATGTGGATGCTGGCGTCGGGACTGGGGAAACGCAGGTCCGGACGCTGGCTCAGCATTTCTATTTCAGCGCGGCACTCGCCATTCGCCGCCGGGATCAGCACCTGCAATCCGGGCAACTCTTTTGCGAGCAGCGCGGCCGCGCCGAGAAAATCCGGAAGCAGGCGACGGATCTCGCCGAGGCGCGAACCGGGCAGCAACGCGAGCACGCGTCCTTCCTGTGTCAGGCCCAGATGCGTGCGGGCGGCTGGACGGTCGGGATCGAGCGCGAACTGGTCGGCGAGCGGATGGCCAACGAAACGTGCATCGACGCCGTAACGCTGGTAGATCGGCGGCTCCATCGGAAACAGACAGAGCACGCGATCGGCGCTGGCGCCGATCTTTTTCGCGCGGCCCTCGCGCCAGGCCCAGACCGAGGGGCTGACGTAATGCACGGTACGGATGCCGGCCTGCTTGAGTTGTTTCTCCAGACCGAGATTGAAGTCGGGGGCATCGATGCCGACGAAGACATCGGGCCGCCATTGCAGCAGGCGTTGCCGCAGACCGCGACGCAGACGCAGCAGGCGCGGAAGATGCCTGAGCACTTCGACCAGGCCCATCACCGCGAGCTCGCCACAGTCGTGCCAGCAATCCAGGCCGGCTGCGCGCATTTTCGCGCCGCCGACGCCGGCGAATTCCGCTTCCGGAAAACGTGCGCGCAGTTCGCTCAGCAATCCGGCGCCGAGCAGATCGCCGGAAGCCTCACCGGCAACGAGGGCAATGCGCAGCGGCGCTCGCTGGCTGGTGATGCCAGGGGTCGAAGGTTGCCCGGAAGCAACCCCGCTCACCGCTCACCGCTCACGATTCACCACGCACGATTCACCTCAGCACGCCGCGCTGGCTGGACTCGATGAACTCCAGCATCCGGCGCACGTCTTCCGAGGTCTGCGCGCTCTCGGCGAGCTCCTGGCGGGCTTCGGCCATGGGTTTGCCAGACATGTACATGGTGCGGTACGCGCGCTTGATCGAGGCAATGCGCTCGGCATCGAAGCCGCGGCGCTTGAGGCCTTCGGCATTGATGCCGCGCGGCTCGGCGTATTTGTCGGCGACCAGCACGAACGGCGGCACGTCGGCGTTGATCAGGCTGCCCATGCCGACGAAGGCGTGCGCGCCGATCTTGCAGAACTGGTGGATGCCGACGAAACCGCCGAGGATCACCCAGTCTTCCACCACCGCGTGGCCAGCGAGCGTGGCGTTGTTGGCGAAGATGGTGTGGTTGCCGACCTGACAGTCGTGCGCGATGTGCACGTAGGCCATGATCCAGTTGTCGTCGCCGATGCGGGTGACGCCGCCGCCATCGCCGGTGCCGCGGCTGAAGGTGGTGAATTCGAAGATGGTGTTGCGGTCGCCGATCAGCAGTTCCGTGCGTTCGCCGGCGAATTTCTTGTCCTGTGGCGCGCCGCCGAGCGCAGCGTGGGAGTGGATGTGGTTGTCGCGGCCGATGCGCGTCGGGCCTTCGATCACGCAATGCGAGCCGATGCGGGTGCCGTCGCCGATTTCGACATCGGCACCGATGATCGTGAATGCGCCGACGCTGACGCCGGCACCCAGACGCGCGCCGGGATCGATGCTTGCGCTGGCGTGGATCATGCTCAGGCCTTGCCTTCGGCGCAGAGGATATCGGCGCTGGCGACTTCCTTGCCGTCAACGCGCGCGACGCATTCGTACATCGCCATGTTGCGGATCACGCGCTTGATGCGCACGTCGAGTTCGAGGCGATCGCCAGGCACGACCATCTTGGAGAAGCGCGCGTTGTCGACCTTGACCAGATAAAAAAGCTTGTCCTGCTTGCTGGCGCCATCACCGACCAGCGACAGCTGCGTCAGCAGGCCGCCGGCCTGGGCCAGCGCCTCGACCACCAGCACGCCCGGCATCACCGGATGGCCGGGGAAATGGCCTTGGAAGAACGGCTCGTTCACGCTGACGTTCTTGATCGCGAGGATGCGCTGGTTGGGCTCGAGCTCGAGCACGCGGTCGACCAGCAGGAAGGGGTAGCGATGCGGCAGCAGCGCCTGGATGCGGGTCACATCCACGGGCAGCGTGACGGTGGCGGAGGTCATTCTTTGTCCTTGGCCTGGAACGGGGCGCTGGGTTTGAGGTTGGCGATTTTACGCGCCAGCTCGTCGAGATGCTTGAAACGGGCGGCATTGCGCCGCCAGTCGCGGCTGGGCTGGATCGGCGTGCCCGAGGAATACTCGCCCGGCGTGACGATCGAATGCGTGACCAGGCTCATCGCGGTAACCATCACCCGGTCGCAGATCTCGATGTGGCCGACGATGCCGGCGCCGCCGCCGATCAGGCAGTAGCGGCCGATCCGCGCCGAGCCCGCGACTGCAACGCAGCCCGCCATCGCGGTATGCGCGCCGATGCGGACGTTGTGGCCGACCTGGATCTGGTTGTCGAGGCGCACGTCTTCTTCCAGCACGGTGTCATCGAGCGCGCCGCGGTCGATGCAGGTATTCGCGCCGATCTCGCAGTCATCGCCAATGACCACGCCGCCCAGCTGCGGCACCTTGATCCAGTGTCCGGCATCCATCGCCAGGCCGAAGCCGTCGGCACCGATCACCGCGCCGGGGTGGATGCGCACGCGCTTGCCCAGGCGCACCCGCGTGACCAGAGTGACGCGGGCGATGAGTTCGCTGTCGGCGCCGATGACGCAGTCATCGCCAATCACGCAGCCGGCACCGATGCTTGCGCCTGCTTCGATTCGCGTGCGTGCGCCGATGCTGACGAAAGGCCCGATGCTCGCCGCCGGCGAGATCACGGCGTTGGCGGCGATCACCGCGCTGACGTGGATGCCGGCTTCGGCAGTCGTGATGGGTTCGAACAACGCGGCGATCTTCGCGAACGCGACGTAGGGATCCTTCGCGATCAGGCAGGGCATCGGGCAGTGCGCCGCATCGGCTTCCGCGACGACCACGGCGCTGGCGCGGCTGTCGGCCAGGTGCTTGCGATAAAGAGGATTCGCGAGGAAGGCGAGCTGGCCTTGCTGCGCGCCTTCAAGGGTCGCGACGGCTTGGATCTCGGGATCCGCGCCGCCGGGAAACCGCAGCGAGAAGCGCTCGGCGAGTTGCGAGAGGCGATAGGTCATATCCCCTCCCGCGGGCTGCAGTTACTGCTGGCCGAAGGTGAACTGCAGGTGCTCGATCTGATCGCCCGGCTCCTTGCGGATCGGCAGCGCATAGCTGATCGAGATCGGGCCCATCGGCGACTGCCACTGCAGTGCGACACCGCCGGTCACGCGGAATTTGCTCAGCGAGAATTTGTCGTTGTGGTCGAACACGTCACCGTAATCGACGAACGCCGACAGACGCGCGCCCGGGCTGTCGAACAGACGCGGGAAGTAGAACTCGAACGTGCCGGTCGCCTTCGTCGGGCCGCCCAGCGGTTGCGGCTGGCCGTAGTACTGGGTGAATGCAGTATCCAGCGGACCCAGCGTGTTGGCGGTGAAGCCACGCACCGAACCCGGGCCGCCGGCATAGAAGTTCTTGAAGAAGGGCAGGCCGGCGCTGCCGGTATGGCCATAGCTGTTGCCGTAGCCGAGGCTCACGCCGGTCTTGAGGATCAGATAGCGATTGAGCGGACGGTAGTTTTCAAAATCGTAAGCCAGGCGGTAATAAGTAAGGTCACTGCCCGGAAGCGCGACTTCGGCGGAAATGCTGTGCAAGGTGCCGCGGGTCGGGAACAGGAAGTTGTTGCGGGTATCGACCGTATAGCCGCCCTTGAGCGTCCAGGCGTTGACCACCCATTGACGGTTCGGACCCGGCACGAGCACCGGCGGAGTCAGCGGATCGCCGTCGGTATCGAAGTAGTAGCTCGTGAAGCGTGCGCGATCGCCGAGGGTGTCGACGAGGTATTGCGATACCGACAGCGGCGTGGTGCCGTCGGACGTGGTGATCTTGTTGCGGTAGATACCGATCGCCGTGCTGAAGCTGGTGTTCTCCGACAGCGGGATGCCGAACACGGCTTCACCGGAGGCATTGCCGGCGGAATAACGCGCGGTCGAACTGGTCGACTGGTCGTAATCGCTGTAGTTGACGTTGTAGCCGACGCTGACGCCGTCATCGGTGAAATACGGGTCGGTGTAGGAGAAGTTGAGGCTGGTCGAATAGCTGTTCTTCGACAGGCCGACGCCGAAGCGGTTGCCGGTGCCGAGGAAGTTGCTCTGCTGCAGCGAAACGCTGGTGACGATGCCGCCCAACTGCGAGTAGCCGACGCCGAAAACGAAGCTGCCGGCGTTGCGTTCCTTGACCGTGATGACCACGTCGACCTGGTCTTTCTTGCCCGCGACATCCGGAGTTTCGATATCGACGGTTTCGAAGAAGCCCAGGCGTTGCAGGCGCACCTTCGAGCGGTCGATCGCCGCCTGCGAATACCAGGTCGCCTCGAACTGGCGCATTTCGCGGCGCAGCACTTCGTCAGCGGTCTGGACGTTGCCCTTGAACAGGATGCGGCGCACCTTGACGCGCGGGCCCGGGTCGATCACGAAATTGATCGCAACGGTGTGGTCGGCGCGGTTGACGTCGGGAACCGGATTCACCTGCGCGTGCGCATAGCCGATGTTGGCCAGGATGGTGGATATCGAGTCCGACGTCAGCTCGAGCAGGGCGCGGGAGAAGTTCTGCCCCGGGCGCACCACGAGCATCTTCTGCACCTGCTCGAGCGGCAGGATGGTATCGCCGGAAACCTTGACCTCGGAGATCTTGTAGATCTCGCCTTCGGTCACGTTGGCGGTGATGTACATGTCCTGCTTGCTCGGACTGATCGCGATCTGCGTGGACTCGACGTTGAAATCGACGTAGCCGCGATCGAGATAGAAGTTCGAGAGTTTTTCCAGGTCGCCGGAAAGTTTTTCGCGCGAGTACTGGTCGTCCTTGCGATAGAACGACAGCCAGTTGCTGGTGCCCGACTCCCAATCGCCGCGAATGGCCGAGTCGGGGTAGGCGCTGTTGCCGACGATGTTGATGTCGCGGATCTTGGCCGGCTTGCCTTCGACGATCTTGATGTCGAGGTCGATGCGGTTGCGGTCGAGCTCGGTCACCGCCGGCGAGATGGTGACGCTGTACTTGCCGCGGTTGTTGTACTGGCGGGTCAGTTCCTGGGTGACGCGATCGAGGTTGAGCGGGTTGTAGGTCTCGCCCTCGCTCAGGCCGATGCCCTTGAGGCCCTTGGTCAGCTCATCGGTCTTGAGCTCCTTGTTGCCCTCGATCTTGATGCTGTTGATCGCCGGCCGCTCGACCACCGTGACCACCAGGATGTCGCCTTGGCGCTCAAGCCGTACATCGCTGAAGAAACCGGTGCGGAACAGCGCACGGATCGCCTCGTTGGAGCGGTTGCGGTCGATGACATCGCCTTTTTCCACCGGCAGGTAGGTGAACACCGTGCCCGAGGAGATGCGTTGCAGGCCGTCGACACGGATGTCCGAAACCGTGAAGGCCTCGAAATTCTGAGCTAAGGCCGGACCCGAGAGGGCGACGGCGAGGGCGAGACTCAAGAGGCGGCGGCGTGCGGTGGGGCGCGTCATCATCAATCCAGATTGGTGGCGCAGGCGCGCCGAGAAGGTCAGAAAATTCGGAGTAGATCGTTGAAGTTGGCCAGGATGATCAATCCGGCCAGAACCGCCAGACCGGCGAACTGGCCCGTAATCATGACGCTTTCACTGACCGGGCGGCCCGAAACAAGTTCGATAAGGTAATACAGCAGGTGCCCCCCATCCAAGACCGGGATGGGTAGAAGGTTGATGATGCACAGGGTCAGCGACAGGCTGGCCATGAAGAAAATCAGCGGAGCGAGGCCACTGTCGGCCTCGGCATGGGCCGCCTGGGCGATGCCTATGGCCCCGGAAAGGTTCCTGGTTGAGGCCCTGCCGGTGATCAGGCGACCCAGGAAACCGAAGGTTTCCCGCGTCTGCTTGCCGGTTTGCGCGATCGCCTTGGCCAGCGCCGGGATCGGCCCGTAGTGCTGGACGACCAGGTCGAATTGCGCGCCTATACCCAACTGCCAGACCGCCTTCCCCTGGCTGTTGCCCAGTCGGGGGGCGATCACCGCCTGGGAAACCGTTTGCCCGCGGCGGTAGACCAAGCGCACTGGCTGGCCCTGTGGCGAAGCCTTTTGCAGCATCGGGCCGATCGCGCTGAAGCCGCTGATCGGGCGGTCGTTGAGGGTGATCAGTTCGTCGCCCGGTTGCAGGATGCCGCGGGCGGCGGCGCCATCGGCAACCAGGCCGACGATCGCCCGGTCCTGGGTCACCAGCGGGATCAGGCCCATCGCGACCAGCATATTGGTCTGGTCGAAGTCTTTCGGCAGCCGGTCGAGCGGCAGTTGCCGGCTCTGCTCGTTGCCGGCCGCGTCGCGGACCCTCAGGGTGATCGGTTCGCGATCGATGGCAGCCAGCCCCAGCGGCATGCTCGCCTCGCTCCAGTTTTCCGTCACCTGGTCGCCGACCTGCAGGATGCGATCGCCATCGCGCAGTCCGGCCTCTTGCGCCAGTCCGGTGGTCTTCCCGATCACGGGCGCCAGATCCGGAAGGCCGATCATGTAGGCGCCCCACATCAGCGCGACGCACATCAGCAGGTTGGCGGCCGGTCCGGCCAACACGATCGCGATGCGCTTGAGCACGGGCTGACGATTGAAGGCGGCATGACGTTCCGCGGCCGGCACCTCGTCCTCGCGCTCGTCGAGCATTTTCACGTAGCCGCCGAGCGGGATCATCGCGATCTGGTATTGCGTGCCGTCCTTGGCGACGCGTGACCACAGCGCGCGACCGAAGCCGACGGAAAAGCGCAGCACCTTGACGCCGCAGCGCCGCGCTACCCAGTAGTGACCGAATTCGTGGAAGGTGACCAGGACGCCAAGCGTCACGATGAACCACCACAGGCCGCCGAAGAAACCGTTCATTGCCTGACCATCCTGCCCAACAGTTCCGTGGCTTGGCGGCGTGCCTGGCCATCACAGGCGATTAGGACAGCCAGATCGTCGGCGGGTTCCGGGCTCATCGCTGCGAGTGTGGACTCGATCAGCGCGGAAATCCCGAGGAAGGGCAGTTGGCCGGCGAGAAACGCCGCGACGGCGACTTCATTGGCGGCATTGAGAATCGCCGGCGCAGTGCCGCCAGTGCGCAGTGCTTCATAGGCGAGGGCGAGGCAGGGAAAGGCCTGCAGGTCGGGCGCGGCGAAATCGAAACGCGCCAGCGCGGTCAGATCCAGCGGCGCGACGCCGGAATCGATGCGCTCGGGCCAGGCCAGGCCGTAGGCAAGCGCAGTGCGCATGTCGGGGTTGCCCAGCTGCGCGAGCACCGAGCCGTCGACGTAATCGACCAGCGAATGGATCACGCTTTGCGGATGCACGACCACTTCAATGCATTCCGGCGCGAGGCCGAACAAATGGTGCGCCTCGATCACCTCGAGGCCCTTGTTCATCAGTGTCGCGGAATCGACTGAAATCTTGCGGCCCATCACCCAGTTCGGATGCGCGCAGGCCTGGTCGGGGGTGATGTCGGCCAGCGACGCGCGCGAGCGGCCGCGGAACGGGCCGCCCGACGCCGTCAGCAGCAGTCGCCGTACGCCGCCACGGCTGCCGTCGGCGGGCAGGCATTGGTAAATCGCGTTGTGTTCGCTGTCGATCGGCAGGATGCGCGCGCCGTGCTCGGCGGCGGTGCGCATCAGCACCGCGCCGGCAAGCACCACCGATTCCTTGTTGGCCAACAGGAGGCGTTTGCCGGCGCGCGCCGCCGCCAGTGTCGACGACACACCGGCGGCGCCGACGATCGCGGCGAGCACGGTATCGCTGCGCTCATCGCCGGCGATTTCATCGAGCGCGTCGGCACCCGCGAGTGCGCGCGTGGCCAGCCCGCGTGCGGCGAGGCCATCGCGCAGCGCGCCGTATTTTTCTTCATCGGCGACGACCGCTGTTTCCGGGCGGAAACGCGCGCAAAGCTCGAGCAATTCATCGACGCGCGAATGCGCCGACAGCGCCGCGACTTCGAAACGTTCCGGATGCCGCGCGATCACGTCCAGCGCCGAGCTGCCGATCGAGCCGGTCGCGCCCAGCAGAGCGATGCGGCGCTTGTCGATGGTCAATGACCCAGCCACAGCATCTTGCCGACCACGAACACCGGCAGGGCGGCGAGCAGGCTGTCGACGCGGTCGAGCAGGCCGCCGTGGCCGGGAATCAGGTTGCTCGAATCCTTGATGCCGGCGTGACGCTTGAGCAGGCTTTCGAAAAGATCGCCGGCGACCGAGATCAGCGCGGTCACCACGGTCAGCAACACCAGGCCGGGCGCCGAGGACCAGGGCAGGCCGAACAACGGCGTCACGGCCAGCGCCAAGAGGATGGCGCTGATCAAACCGCCGATCAGGCCTTCCCAGCTTTTTCCGGGGCTGATGCGCGGCGCGAGCTTGCGTTTGCCGAAGCGCACGCCGACGAAATAGGCGCCGGAATCGGCCGCCCAGGCGATCGAGATCGCGAACAGCGCCCAGCCCGGGCCATAAGGTTGTGACGCGTGCAGCCAGCAGATCGCGGCCCACGCCGGGATCACGCTGAAGCTGCCGGCCAGCAGTTTGATCACGCGCGCCATTGCGGTATCGGCAGCGGCGAAATCGAAACGCGCCAGCCACAGCAGCGCGAACAGCCACCAGATCGCGCCGACCAGGCTGGCCAGTTTCAGCGTGAACAAACCGCCATGGCCGCTTCCCCAGACCAATGCCGCCATCAGCAACGCATTCGCCGCGAGATAACTCACTCGCGAAAGCCGCTCCCGAACCCCGGCGAGCAGCGTCCACTCCCACAAGCCCAGCATCAGCAACGCCGCGAGCAGCCCGGCAAGATACGGCGTGGGTAAAAAGAGCACAGCGGCGATGGCGACAGGTGCCATCACGGCCGCGGCGATGACGCGGGTGCGACGGCTCATGCACTGTCTCCGGGACGTACTTGCGCGCTGGTCAGGCCGAAACGGCGTTCGCGGCTGACGAAATCGTCGACCGCCTGACGCAGGGTGGTTTCATCGAGGTCCGGCCACAGGGTTTCGGTGAACCACAATTCGGTATAGGCCAACTGCCAGAGCAGGAAATTGCTGATGCGCAGATCGCCGCCAGTGCGGATGAACAGGTCCGGCTCGGGTTGTCCAGCCAGCGACAGGCGTGCGGCAAGCGCGGCTTCGTCGATCTGTGCCGGCAGCAGGCGGCCGGCGGCGACATCCTCGGCGAGCGCGCGCGCTGCACTGACGATATCCGCACGCCCACCGTAGCCGGCGGCGATGTTCAGCGTCAGCGCGCGGTTGTTCGCGGTCAGCGCTTCCGCGGCGAGCATTTTCTGCTGGATGATCGGAGAAAAATCGCCGCGTTCGCCGATGAAGACGAGGCGGGCGCCGCGCCGGTGCAACTCCTCGACTTCGTGATCGAGCATGCGCAGGAACAGCTTCATCAGCGCGCCGACTTCCGGCGCCGGGCGTTGCCAGTTTTCGCTGGAGAAGGCGAACAGCGTCAGTGCCTCGATGCCTTCTTTGAGGCAGAACTCCAGGCAGACCTGCACGGCGCGTGCGCCGGCGCGATGGCCGAGCGTGCGCGGACGGTTGCGGCGCTCGGCCCAGCGGCCGTTGCCGTCCATTATGACGGCGAGATGGCGCGGCTTGCGTGCGGAAATATTCATGCGGCGACCAGGCTCAGACCGCCAGCAATTCCTGCTCCTTGGTCTTCACCGCGTCGTCGGTGTCCTTGACGAACTTGTCGGTGAGCTTCTGGATGTCTTCTTCGCCGCGACGAGTTTCGTCCTCGGTCGCCTTCTTGTCCTTGAGCAATTCCTTGATGTGCTGGATGGCATCGCGGCGGACATTGCGGATGGCGATCTTGGCGTTCTCGGCCTCGGCGTGCACGTGCTTGATCAGGTCCTTGCGGCGCTCTTCGGTGAGCGGCGGCAGATTGATGCGGATTACCTGGCCGGACGTGTTCGGGGTCAGGCCCAGGTCGGAGACCAGGATGGCTTTCTCGACCGCCGCCACCATCGGCTTTTCCCAGGGTGTGATCGTCAGCGTGCGCGCGTCGGTGACCGACACCGTCGCGACCTGCGACAGCGGCATGTCGGAACCGTAATAGTTTACCTTCAGGTGGTCGACGATGGCGGTGGTGGCGCGACCGGTGCGCAGTTTGCTCATGTCGTTCTTGAAGGTATCCACGCACTTGATCATGCGGGTCTGGGTGTCTTTCTTGATGTCGTTGATCATCGCGGGCTCCGCGCAAATTCTTGTCGTGGTTCGATTATAGGGGGCGGCCGCGGCTCAGGCCTTGGCGTGGACCAATGTGCCCAGCGGCTCGCCGCGCAGGATCCGCATCAGCGCGCCGGGCTGCATCATGTCGTAGATGCGCAGCGGGATGGAGTTGTCGCGGCACAGCGCGAACGCCGAGGTGTCCATCACCTGCAGGTTGCGCTGGATCACGTCGTCGTAGCTGAGTTCGTCGTAACGCTTGGCGTTCGGGAATTTTTTCGGGTCGGCATCGTAGATGCCATCGACCTTGGTTGCCTTGAGCAGCAGTTCGGCGCCGATCTCGGTGGCGCGCAGCGCGGCGGCGGAATCGGTGGTGAAGAACGGGTTGCCGGTGCCGGCGGCGAAGATCGCGATGCGGCCTTTTTCCAGATGGCGGACGGCGCGGCGGCGGATGTAGTCCTCGCAGACTTCGTTGATCTTGATCGCGCTCATCACCCGCGCGTACGTGCCCTGTTTCTCGATCGCATCGGCCATCGCCAGCGCGTTGATCACCGTTGCGAGCATGCCCATGTGGTCGCCGGTGACCCGGTCCATGCCGCTTTCGGCGAGGCCAGCGCCGCGGAAGATGTTGCCGCCGCCGATCACCAGGCCGATCTGCGCGCCGGCTTTCTGCGCCTCGATGATGTCCTTGGCCATGCCGCGGATCACCACCGGGTCGATGCCGTAGTCCTCGCGTCCCATCAGGGCTTCGCCGGAAAGCTTGAGCAGGACGCGGCGGTATTTCAGGGGCGTGTCGGTCATGGCGGCTCCGGCGTGGGCAAACAGCGGGAGTTTAGCCGATCGGGCGCCCCGGCAGGCAGGCGTCTGCCGCCGTATCGCAGCGACAGTGGATCTACAGCAGGAACCCCGCCACCACTTTCCGCGCTTCGGTCGCCAGCACATTGAAGGTGCGTGCGGCGGCGGCGTTGTCCATGACTTCGATGCCGATGCCGCGGGTGAGGCAGGCGGCCATCACCGCTGGCGTCGGGAAAACCAGACTCGCGCCACTGCCGAGCAGCACCACGGTCGGATTGAGCGCCAGCAGGGGCTCGATGTCTTCGGGCGACAACTCGGAGATCGCACGCGGCCGCCAGTCTTCGATCAGGGTGTTGGGCGCAAGGATGAAACTGCGCGCGAGGCGACGATCGTTGACGAGTACGCCTTCAGCGCTGACGCCGCGCAGGGAATACCGGAAGTCCGGATTTTCCAGGGTCAGCTGCATCGCTGCTCAGGCCTTGGGCAGGATGACCAGCGGCTTGTTCTTGCTGCGGCGATAAAGCACGGCGGTGTGGCCGATGCGGTTGACCAGTGCGGCGCCGGACTGTTCGCAGATGTCGGCGATCCAGGCATCGCGGGTCTCGCGATCTTCCGCCGGCACCTTGGCCTTGATCAATTCGTGCTGCTCCAGTGCGAGGTCGAGCTCGGCGATCAGCGCCGGCGTCACGCCTTTCGCGCCCAGCAAGATGACCGGCTTGAGGTCGTGTGCGAGGCCGCGCAGATAGCGCTTCTGGGCGTTGGTGAGAGCGGTGGACATGACGTTTGGACCGGGTATCAGCGGGCCGAAAGGGTATCATGGCCCCCCATTCCGCCGGTTCCCTTTCGTCCATGGCCGCCCGCAGCAAGAGTAGCCAACGCTGGCTCAAGGAACACTTCGCCGATCCCTTCGTGAAAAAGGCGCAGGCCGAGGGCATGCGCTCCCGGGCCGCGTACAAGCTCGAGGAACTGATCGAGCGCGCGCGCCTGCTCAAGCCCGGCATGACCGTGGTCGATCTCGGTGCCGCGCCTGGCGGCTGGTCGCAGGTGGTGCGGCGTGACCTTGGCGATCGTGGCCGCGTGGTCGCGATGGACATCCTCGACATGCCATCGATCGCCGGCGTCGAATTCATTCACGGCGATTTCAGAGAACCGGAAGCACTGTCCCAGCTGGAAGCCTTGCTGGGGAGCGCGCCGGTCGACCTTGTCCTTTCCGACATGGCCCCCAATATGTCCGGGGTGGATACCGTGGACCAGGCCCGGGCGATGTACCTGTCCGAACTGGCCCGCGATTTCGCCGATGCCCACCTCAAGGCGGGCGGCAGTTTCCTGATCAAGTTGTTCCAGGGCGAAGGTTTCGACGCCTACATACTCGATCTGAGGCGCCGCTACACCAAGCTGGTCATCCGCAAGCCGGCGGCCTCGCGTCGCCGCTCGAACGAAGTTTATGCGTTGGCCACCGGCAAGCGCTGAGAAAGGAAGGAAACGATGAACGACCTGGTCAAGAATCTTCTGGTGACGCTGGCCGTAGTGCTGGTGCTCATGACCGCGTTCCGCGCGTTCTCGCCGCCGTTTTCTGCGGATTCGAGCGAGACCACGTATTCGGCCTTCCTCAGCCAGGTCACCTCCGACAACATCAAGAAAGTCGAATTCAACGAAGCCGCCCCCGGCGGCGTGACCGCACTCAATTTCGAGACCAAGGACGGCAAGAAGGGCGTGTCCTTTGGCCCCTACGACCGCGACCTGGTCAACGTGCTGGTCAACCACAAGGTCGAGATCGTCCAGGACAAGCCCGACACCTCTCCGTCGGTGTGGCAGATCCTGTTCACCTTCATGCCTTACGTGCTGCTGATTGGTTTCGGCTTCTTCATCTTCCGGCAGATGCAGCAGGGCGGCAGCAAGGGTGCGATGACCTTCGGCAAATCCCGCGCCAAGTTGCAGGGCGAGAACGAGGTCAAGGTCACCTTCGCCGATGTCGCCGGCTGCGATGAAGCCAAGGAGGAGGTCGGCGAGCTCGTCGAATTCCTGCGCGACCCCGGCAAGTTCCAGAAGCTCGGCGGCCGCATTCCGCGCGGCGTGCTGATGGTCGGCTCGCCCGGTACCGGCAAGACCTTGCTCGCGCGCGCCATCGCTGGCGAAGCACGCGTGCCGTTCTTCTCGATCTCGGGTTCGGATTTTGTCGAGATGTTTGTCGGCGTCGGCGCCAGCCGTGTCCGCGACATGTTCGAGCAGGCCAAGAAGCACGCACCCTGCATCATCTTCATCGACGAAATCGACGCGGTCGGCCGTCATCGCGGCGCCGGTCTCGGCGGTGGTCACGACGAACGCGAACAGACGCTCAACCAGTTGCTGGTCGAGATGGATGGTTTCGAAGGCGGCGAAGGCGTGATCATCATCGCTGCGACCAATCGTCCCGATGTGCTCGACCCCGCGCTGTTGCGTCCGGGCCGTTTCGACCGCCAGGTCGTGGTCAATCTTCCTGACGTGAAAGGCCGCGAACAAATTCTTCGCGTGCACATGCGCAAGGTGCCGCTGGACAAGGACGTGGAGCCGATGACCATCGCCCGCGGTACGCCTGGTTTCAGCGGTGCGGATCTGGCCAATCTCGTCAACGAGGCGGCGTTGTTCGCCGCACGCGAGAACGCCAAGGATGTGCGCATGGAGCACTTCGACAAGGCACGCGACAAGATCATGATGGGCGCCGAGCGTCGTTCGATGGCGATGAGCGAGGACGAAAAACGCAACACCGCCTATCACGAAGCCGGTCACGCCATCGTCGGCCGTATCGTTCCCGACCACGATCCGGTCTACAAGGTCACGATCATTCCGCGCGGCCGCGCGCTCGGCGTCACCATGTACCTGCCTGAGGGCGATCGCTACAGCTACAACAAGGAAAACATCGAGAGCCGGCTGTGCTCGCTCTACGGCGGCCGCGTTGCCGAGGAGCTGATCTTCGGCGCCGACAAGGTCACCACCGGCGCTTCCAACGACATCGAGCGCGCTACCAAGATGGCACGCAACATGGTCACCAAATGGGGCCTGTCCGACGAGATGGGGCCGATCGCCTACAGCGACGAGGAAGACGAAGTATTCCTGGGCCGTTCGGTGACGCAGACCAAGAACGTCTCCGACGACACCGCGCGCAAGATCGATGAAGTGGTGCGTGCGATCCTCAATCGCGCCTACACCCGCACCACGGAAATCCTGCGCGACAACCTCGACAAGCTGCACATCATGGCCGAGGCGCTGCTCGCCTACGAAACCATTGATGCCACGCAGATCGACGCGATCATGGAAGGCCGTCGCCCGGGTCCGCCCGCCGACTGGGCCAAGTCCGGTCGCACGTCGAAGGACGACATCGGCCCTGCCGCCGGCACCCTGGGTGGTCCTGCGCCGCAGGTCTGATCGGCTTGCCGGGAAGAAACGGAAAGGCCAGAGTCCGCTCTGGCCTTTTTCATTGGATGGCAGCGACATGTTCGACACCACGCCCAGCCTCGATTGCGCCGGCCGCAAGCTGCGCCTCGATCATCCGCGCCTCATGGCTATCGTCAACGTCACGCCGGATTCGTTTTCCGACGGCGGCGCGCACGCAATCGTCGATGCCGCCGTCGCGCATGCGCTGAAGCTGGCGGAAGAGGGCGCGGACATCCTCGACATCGGCGGCGAATCGACGCGGCCGGGCGCGCAGGAAATTTCCATCGACGAGGAATTGCAGCGGGTGATCCCGGTGATCGAACGTCTCGCGAAACAGACGACACTGCCGATCTCCATCGACACCTCGAAACCGGAAGTGATGCGCGCGGCAGTGACTGCCGGCGCCGGCATGATCAACGACGTCCGCGCGCTGCGTCGTGATGGCGCGCTCGATGTCGTCGCTGCGCTCGCCGTGCCGGTTTGCCTGATGCACATGCAGGGCGAGCCCGGAGACATGCAGGATGCGCCGCAGTACGACGACGTCGTTGCGCAGGTGCACGGCTTCCTCGCACAGCGCCTGTTCGCCTGCGAAATGGCCGGCATCGCGAAAAAGAATCTCGTGATCGATCCGGGTTTCGGTTTCGGCAAGGATCTCGAGCACAACTTGCAACTGCTCGCACATCTGCGCCGCTTCACCGAACTGGGTGTGCCGGTGCTCGCCGGCTTGTCGCGCAAGGGCATGATCGGGAAGCTCACCGGCCGCGAGTTGCCCGAGCGCATGGTCGGCTCCGTCGCGGCGGCGCTGATTGCTGCGCAGAACGGCGCAATGATCCTGCGCGTGCATGACGTCGCCGCGACCCGCGATGCGCTCGCGGTCTGGCAGGCGGTGGCGGCGCTGCCGGCGGCGGCGATGAAGTCGTCGAAGCCGACGCAACCGAAATGGCCCGATGAGGACTGAGGTCGGAGTTGCCCGCCGGCACCTCCGCGATCGCGACGATTCCCGCCATCGGGCACACCGGGGACGATGCCTGCATTAAGCTTCGGCATCGCTCCGGGGAGATCGCCGCACCATGAACCTGTCGCCGCTGCACATCACCTTCGCTATCTACATCCTTGGCATGGTCGGGATTGGTTTTGCCGCCTGGTACAACACGCGCAGCTTCGACGATTACATTCTCGGCGGTCGCTCGCTGGGCAGTTTTGTCACGGCGATGTCGGCCGGCGCGTCGGACATGAGTGGCTGGTTGCTGCTGGGTTTGCCGGGCGCGCTATACGCCGCGGGCCTGTCGGAAACCTGGATCGCCATCGGCCTGGTGATCGGCGCCTGGTGCAACTGGCGCTATGTCGCGGCGCCGCTGCGGCTGTACACCGAGCGCTGCAACAACGCGCTGACGCTGCCCGATTACTTCACGCATCGTTTCGATGATCGCAGTCGCCTGCTGCGGGTGATTTCCGCGTTGGTGATCCTGGTGTTCTTCGCCGTCTATTGCGCTTCAGGCATCGTCGCCGGCGCGCGCCTGTTCGAGAGCGTATTCGATGTTCCGTACGCGCAGGCGCTGTGGTGGGGCGCGGCGGCGACGATCCTGTACACGCTGGTTGGCGGATTTCTTGCGGTGAGCTGGACCGATACGGTGCAGGCGAGCCTGATGATTTTCGCGCTGGTGCTGACGCCGCTGGTGGTGATCAAGGTCAGCGGCGGCTTCGATCACAGCCTGGTGCTGATTGCGCAGGTCGATCCGCAGCGCCTGCACTGGATCGGCGCCGGTGGTTGGCTGGCGGTGATTTCCTCGATGGGTTGGGGCCTGGGCTACTTCGGCCAGCCGCATATCCTCGCGCGCTTCATGGCGGCGGAATCGCCGCGCACGATTCCGGCGGCGCGACGCATCGGCATGACCTGGATGGTGCTGTGCCTGGCTGGCGCGATCGCGGTGGGTTTTTTCGGCATCGCGTATTTTTCCGCGCACGGCGATCAGCAGGCGCGGATGGCCGGCAATCCCGAGCGCGTGTTCATCGCGCTGGCGACGCTGCTGTTCAATCCATGGATCGCCGGCATCCTGCTTTCGGCGATTCTCGCGGCGATCATGAGCACGCTGAGCTGTCAGCTGCTGGTGTGTTCGAGTGCGCTCACCGAGGATTTCTACAAGGGCTTCCTGCGCCCCAGTGCTGGTCAGCGCGAACTGGTCTGGATCGGTCGCCTCGCGGTATTGCTCATTGCCGTATTGGCGATCTGGATGGCGGAAAACCCCGACAGTCGCGTGCTTGGCCTGGTGAGTTATGCCTGGGCCGGTTTCGGTGCGGCGTTCGGGCCGGTCGTGCTGTTTTCGCTGCTTTGGAAACGCATCACCCGCAACGGCGCGTTGGCCGGCATCGTGGTTGGCGCGGTCACGGTGATCGTCTGGAAACAACTCGATACCGGTCTGTACGAAATGATTCCGGGCGTGCTGCTGGCGAGCGCGGCCATCGTTGTGGCCAGCCTGTTCGATGCGCCGCCGTCGCCGCAGACGCAAGCGATTTTCGACGCGGTCCACGACGACCTGCGCAACGCGCACTGATCGATGCACGACCAACGTCCGCTCGCGATCGCCTTGATGGGGCCGACGGCCTCGGGGAAAACCGCGTTGGCGGTGGATTGGGCGCAGCGCCTGGGCAGCGAAGTGATCAGTGTCGATTCGGCACTGGTCTATCGCGGCCTGGATATCGGCGCGGCCAAACCGAATGCCGATGAACTGGCGCTGGCGCCGCATCATCTGATCGACATCCGCGCGCCGCATGAAATTTATTCCGCGGCCGATTTCGCCGCCGACGCGCTGACGGCGATGCAGAAACTCGCCGCGCAGGATCGTGTGCCCTTGCTGGTCGGCGGCACCGGCCTGTATTTCCGCGCGCTGCTCGAAGGCCTGTCGGCGATGCCCGAGGCCGACGCCGATGTGCGTGCGCAGATCGAACGCGAAGCCGGCGAGCGCGGCTGGCTGGCGCTGCACGCGGAACTTGCGCAAGTCGACGCTGCCGCAGCGCTTCGCATTCACGCCAACGATCCGCAGCGCATCACCCGCGCGCTTGAAGTCCATCGGCTCAGCGGCGTGCCGATCAGCCACTGGCAGCAGACATCGCAGCGCCGGCCGTTTCCGTTCCGCGTGCTAAAGCTCGTGCTCGCACCGGAAGATCGAACGGTGCTGCACGAGCGCATCGCGCGCCGTTTCGACGCGATGCTCGCAGCCGGTTTTCTCGATGAAGTTCGCGCGCTCAGGGGCGATCCGCGGCTGCATCCGGATCTGCCGGCGATCCGCGCCGTCGGGTATCGGCAGGCCTGGTCGCACCTGGCCGGTGAGATCGATGCCGCGACCTTCCGCGAACAGGCTGTCGCCGCAACCCGGCAACTCGCCAAGCGGCAGCTGACCTGGCTGCGCGGCGAGCACGATGCCCGCTGGTTCGATCCGTCGACGCAGCGCGCCGGACTCGAGCGCGCGCTTGTGCAATTCGTCACTCGCCGCTAGCCACGCGGCCGTGTAGAGTGGCCGGGCAAGTTTGGCGGCCCGGACCCTTGGCCGCATATCGCACCCACCTGGCGCGCAATAAAAACAAGAACGGAGTCCTTATGTCGAAAGGTCAATCCCTGCAAGATCCCTTCCTCAATGCCCTGCGCCGCGAGCGCGTGCCGGTCGCCATCTATCTGGTCAACGGCATCAAGCTGCAGGGCACGATCGAGAGTTTCGACCAGTTCGTGGTCCTGCTGCGCAACACGGTCAGCCAGATGGTCTACAAGCACGCCATTTCCACCGTCGTGCCGGCGCGCAACGTCCGCGTCGGTCCCGGCGGCGGCACCGTGGCATCGGCCGGCGGCGATGACGATTCCAGCGACCCGAGTGACGAGTAATCATTGACCGTCACCGAGCGCACCCGCGAGGGTGAGAAAGCGCTGCTGATCCAGCCGTATCCGGTGGGTGCGCAGGATCCGGCACTCATCGAGGAATTCACCGAACTGGCACGCTCGGCTGGCGCGGTCGTGGTCGCGACCATCACTGCGCGCATCGAGCGGCCCAATTCCTCGACCTACATCGGCAGCGGCAAGGTCGAGGAAGTGCTGGCTGCCTGTGACGCCGTCGATGCCGACGTCGTGCTGTTCAACCACACGCTGAGTCCAGGCCAGGAACGTAATCTCGCCAAGGCGCTCGGCCGCCGCGTGGTTGACCGCACTGGCTTGATCCTCGACATCTTCGCGCAGCGCGCGGCCTCGCATGAGGGCAAGCTGCAGGTCGAACTCGCGCAGCTCAAACATCTTTCCGCGCGCCTGATCCAGGGCTCGGCGGCACGTCTGGACAGCCAGCGCGGCGGTTCCATCGGTCTGCGTGGCCCTGGCGAAACGCATCTGGAAACCGATCGTCGGCTGCTGCAGAAGCGTCGCGACCAACTCGAAGCGCGTCTCGACAAGGTCGAAGTGCAGCGCGTGCAGATGCGTCGCGCACGCGTGCGCAACGCGATTCCGCGCGTCGCTCTGGTCGGTTACACCAACGCCGGCAAGTCCACGCTGTTCAATGCGCTGACCGGTTCCGAGGTTTACGCGGCGGACAAATTGTTCGCCACGCTCGACCCGACCGTGCGACGCATGGAAGGCCCGGGTTCGTCGCTGGTGTTGTCGGATACGGTGGGCTTCGTGCGCGACCTGCCGCACGAACTGGTCGCGGCGTTCCGCTCGACGCTGTCGGAAGCGCGCGAAGCGGATCTGTTGTTGCACGTGGTCGACGCCGCCGACGAGTTGCGCGACGAGCGCATCCGCCAGGTCGACGAGGTGCTGGAAGAAATCGGCGCTGGCGAGATTCCGCAGATCCTCGTTTACAACAAGATCGACCGCATCGAAGACAGTCAGCCGCGACACGATCCGCTGGCTACCGGTCGCGAACGCGTCTGGTTGTCGGCACGCAGCGGCGCCGGTCTCGATTTGTTGAAGGCCGCATTGAAGGCGCGCTTCAGCGATCGCCGCCTGCTGGCCGAGTTGCGTCTGAGTGCGGATCAGGGGCGGCTGCGTTCACGCCTGCATGCCTTGGGTGCGATCACCGACGAGAGCATGGACGAGCATGGCTGGCTGCTGCAGATCGACATGCCCCTGGCCACGGCCGAGCGCCTGGCCACGGAAGCGGGCGGACATCTGCTTGCCCCCTTGCTTGTGACCCCCATCGCCCCTACCTACAATCTGGACAACGACTAACGCGAGCGCGCCGCGCGCCTCGCCTCGGAGCAAGCATGGCCTGGAATCAGCCCGGTAAGGGCAACCAAGACCCCTGGCGCGGTAAAGGCTCGGGCAACGACATGGACGCCATTTTCGCCCGCATCCGGGATTTTTTCGGTGGCGGCGGTTCCGGTGGCGGCGTGCTGGTCTGGCTTGTTCCGCTGCTGATGCTGCTGGTGCTGTTCAACAGCTTCAAGCTGATCGACGAGCGCCAGCGCGGTGTGGTGCTGCGCTTCGGCGCTTTCAACCGCGTGATGACGCCGGGCGCGAACTTCAAATGGCCGTGGCCGATCGAGACCGCCGAGATCATCGATGCGACCAAGATCGAAACCCTGGAAGACACCGTGCGCGTGTTGACCAAGGACGAGAACATCGTCGACATCAAGCTCAACGCGCAATACCAGGTCCGCGATCCACGCCTGTTCCTGTACGGCTTTCGCGATGACGAGGTACTCAACGGCGAGCGCCGGCAGGGCAGCGAAACCCTGCGCAATGCCGCCGAAAGCGCGGTGCGCGAAGCGGTCGGCAACAACACCATGGACACGGTGCTGTTTGAGCGTGACCAGTTGATCGTCAGCGCGCGCCAGCATCTGCAGGATTCGCTGGACCGCTACAAGACCGGCCTGAAAGTCACGCAGTTCAACCTGCAGGACGCGCGTCCGCCGGAAGAGGTCAAGCCGGCCTTCGACAAGGCGATCAGCGCCCGCGAAAACAAGAACAGCATCATCAACGAATCGCGCGCCTACGCCAGCAAGATCGTGCCCGAAGCATTGGGTGCAGCTGCGCGCATCAAGGCCGAATCGGAAGGCTATCGCGCCGCCACCATCGCCAAGGCCGAAGGCGATGCCAGTCGCTTCCAGCAGTTGGTTGCGCAATACCGCAAGGCGCCGGAAGTCACGCGCAAGCGCCTGTACCTGGAAACCATGCAGGCAGTGCTGGCGAGCAATACGAAGGTGCTGGCCGGACGCGACAACAACATTCTCTACCTGCCGATCAATGCCGCCGGAGGCGCCAGCAGCGCGCCGCCGGTGACCAAGTTGCCCGCGGTAAAAGCCGTCAGCGCCGATCCCGGCGCCGACAACGCCGGCGATGTCCGCCCCGAACGCCCGACCGGCCGCGAAGGGAGCCGCTGACATGCGCCATCTCACTGGCATCCTGATTGCTTCCCTCGTCGTCGTGATTCTGGCGATGAGTTCGGTGTTCATCGTTTCCGAAGAGCAGACCGCGATCGTGCTCAACCTCGGCAAGATCGTGCGCAGCGATCTCCAGCCCGGCCTGCATTTCAAGTGGCCGCTGGTCGAGGAAGTACGCAAGTTCGATCGCCGCATCCTCTCGCTCGACGATGCGCCCGAGCGTTACCTGACGGCGGAGAAGAAAGACGTCGAAGTCGACTTCTTCATCAAGTGGAAGATCGTCAACGTCACCACCTTCTATCGCGCCGCCAATGGCGGATCGGAAGAAGCGGCGACGCAGCGCCTGACGCCGATCGTCAAGAACGCCCTGCGCAACGAGATCAACCAGCTCGCGCTGCAGGCCGTGGTGTCCAGCGGCCGTACCGACCTCACCAACCGCCTGCTGAAAAACGTCAATATCGGCGCCGCGACCCTGGGCATCGAGGTGCTGGATGTGCGCATCAAGCGCATCAACCTGCCGCAGGACAGCCAGATCCTCGACTCGGTCTACGACCGCATGCGCACCGAGCGCCAGCAGGTCGCCAACCAGTTGCTGGCGGAAGGTTCGCAGACCGCCGAAGGCATCCGCGCCGAAGCCGAGCGCCAGCGCGTGGTGATCCTTGCCGACGCCGAGCGCGATGCGCAGAACCTGCGCGGCGAAGGCGACGCGCGCGCCGCCGAGATCGGTGCCGCGGCCTATGGCCAGGACGCCGAGTTCTACGCTTTCTACCGCAGCCTCGAGGCGTATCGGAACTCGCTGGCCGACGGCAAGACGACGATGGTGCTCGATCCGAATTCGGAGTTCCTGCGCTACTTCCGCAACGACGGGAAATAAACCGTGCTGCCGGCGGATCTGCTCGCCGCGCTGTGCCTGGTCGTGCTGATCGAGGGGCTGCTGCTGTTCGCCGCCCCCGATACCTGGAAGCGCACGGTCGCCGAGTTGCTGTCCCAGCCCAGCCCACGCCTGCGCGCGATCGGCGCGGGCATGGTGATCGTCGGCCTGGTCGCCCTTTATCTCGTGCGTGGCGGCGGAGCCGGCTAGGGTGGATCGAGGTCTGTAGCCGGCCGGCAATGGCGCGTATAATTTCTCAAAGCCGGGGCGACCTCCGGCTTTTTCTGCGTCTGTGGGTCGGGATTTGTGTGGGGTGGTAGGAGCGATGGCAATCGCGACCATGCTTGCCACAACAGTGGCTGGCCCGGGATTCGCTTGATTGCGTTGATCGGAAACGCCGCACGCCCTGTCGCGATTGCCATCGCTCCTACAGCACAGCACCCGTCGCCCCAACCGTTTTCTTCTTGTGTGGAGCAGCAGCCATGGGTCAGTCAGTCGTAGTTCTCGGTGCGCAGTGGGGCGATGAAGGCAAAGGCAAGATCGTCGACCTGCTGACCGAGCGGATCGGCGCGGTCGTGCGTTTCCAGGGCGGACACAACGCCGGTCACACACTGGTGATCAACGGCAAGAAAACCGTGCTGCACCTGATCCCCTCGGGCATCCTGCGCGAAGGCGCGCTCTGCCTGATCGGCAACGGCGTGGTGCTGAGCCCGGCGGCGCTGAAGAAGGAAATCGGCGAACTTGAAGCCACCGGCGTCGACGTGCGTTCGCGCCTGAAGATCAGCCCGGCGACGCCGCTGATCATGCCCTACCACATCGCCCTCGATCAGGCCCGCGAGAAAGCCGCCGGCGGCGCGGCGATCGGCACCACCGGACGTGGCATTGGCCCCGCCTACGAAGACAAGGTCGCGCGTCGCGGCGTGCGCGTCGCCGATCTGCAATACCCGGTCGAGCTCGCGGAAAAGCTGCGCACCGTGCTCGATTACCACAACTTTGTGCTCACCAAATATCTCGGCGTCGAAGCCGTCGATTTCCAGAAGACGCTCGACGAAGCGCTGGAATTCGGCAGCTACGTCAAACCGATGGTCAGCGACGTCGCCGGCATCCTTCACGAACTGCGCAAACAGGGCAAGCGCGTGTTGTTCGAAGGTGCGCAGGGCTCGCTGCTCGACATCGACCACGGCACCTATCCGTACGTCACGTCGAGCAACACCACGGTCGGCGGCGCGCTCGCTGGCACTGGCGTCGGCGCCGATTCGATCGACTACGTGCTCGGCATCGCCAAGGCCTATGCCACGCGCGTCGGCGGCGGTCCGTTCCCGACTGAGCTCACCGACGAAACCGGCGAGTTGATCCGGCAGAAAGGCGCGGAGTTTGGCGCCACCACCGGTCGTCCACGCCGCTGCGGCTGGATCGACATTGTCGCTCTCAAAAGAGCGGTGGCGATCAACGGCATCAACGGCCTATGCATCACCAAGCTCGACATCCTCGACGGCATGCCCTCGCTCAAGCTGTGCATCGCCTACCAGTATCGCGGCAAGCGCACCGAATACGCGCCGCTGGACGCTGCCGGCTGGAACGAATGCGAGCCGGTCTACCTGGAGTTTCCGGGCTGGGATGAATCGACCGCCGGTATCACCGAATGGGAAAAATTGCCGCCGGCCGCGCGTGCGTATCTGCGTGCGCTCGAGGAGCTGGTGGGTTGCCCGCTGGCAATCGTCTCCACCGGTCCGGGTCGCGAGTCGACGATGATCCTGCGCGATCCTTACGCGTAAGCGGCCGCGCCTTTGAATTGCGCACGCGACGGCGTGTGCAATTTCATGCGAGGAGTTTGCGGCTCCGTATTTCCGGAGTCGATAAAACAAAAAACCCGCCGGGCAGGCGGGTTTTTCGTGGTCCCGAAGTCGTCGTTCAACAACCCGAAACTATATGTTGGTGCCCAGGAGAGGACTCGAACCTCCACGGTTTTACCCGCTAGTACCTGAAACTAGTGCGTCTACCAATTCCGCCACCAGGGCAAGTCTTTCGAATGCAATGAAAGAGCCGCGTAAGTTAGTGGCCAGGGGCGGAATTGTCAATGATTTCCTTGGATTTCGCGCCGGAAAGCCGAGCCGAACGGGGCCACGGTGTACCATTCGCCCATGACAAAACCTCCCCGCAAGCCCGCCGCCGGCGACAAACGCCTGCCCCCGTGGATGCCCGAAAGCGCGCGTTCCGCTGCACCCGCCAAGCCGACCAAAGGCGGGCCGGGCAAGAAAGCCTCGGGACCGGGCAAGACCAAGGGGCCGGCCAGGGTTCCATCAAAGAGTCCTTTCAGCGCCGGCGCTGGCGGCAAGTTCAAGGGCGGACCGGGTGGGAAATCCGCACCACGCGGCCCACGCCAGGCCGATCCGCACGCCGATCGCGAGGCCGGAAAATATGCCCAGCCGATCATCAGCCGCGAGGCGTTGATCCAGTTCCTCGGCGACGCTCCCGGGCCGCTGACCGCCGAAGAAATCGCCCGCGCGCTCAAGCTCACCGCCGATGACCGTTACGAAGCGCTGTCGCGGCGCCTGAACGCGATGCTGCGCGATGGCCAGTTGCTGATGAATCGCCGCGGCGGTTTCGCGGTGGTCGAGCAGCTCGATCTGATCGCCGGCGTGGTGATCGCCAATCCGGAAGGTTTCGGATTCCTCAAACCCGAGAAAGGCGGTGACGATCTCTTCCTGCCGCCCGGCGAGATGCGCAAGGTCATGCATGGCGACCGCGCGCTGGCCAGCGTGACCAACGTCGATCATCGCGGCCGCCGCGAAGGTGCGATCGTCGAAGTGCTCGAACGGCGCATGACGCGCATCGTCGGCCGTTACAGCGAGCGCGCCGGCATCGGCACAGTCATTCCCGATGATCGCCGCGTGCTGATCGAGTTGCTGATTCCCACCGAGGATCGCAATGGCGCGAAGGAAGGCCAGTTGGTCGTCTGCGAAATCACCACCGCGCCCGAGCGCGGTCGCCAGCCGATCGGCAAGGTGCTGGTCGTGCTCGGCGACAAGCTCACGCCTTCGCGCGTGGTCGAGATGGCGATCCACGGCCACAACCTGCCGCACGAGTTCAACAAGGAAACCCTGGCCGAGGCGGCAGCGGTTGCGCTGGACGTGCCCGCCAATGTCGCCAATGCCCGTGTCGACCTGCGCAAGATCCATCTGGTCACCATCGACGGCGAAGACGCGAAGGATTTCGACGACGCGGTGTATTGCGCGGTGGAAAAAACCGGTTTCCGCCTGATCGTGGCGATCGCCGATGTCTCGCACTACGTGCATCCGGGCACCGCGCTCGACGACGAAGCCGTGTTGCGCAGCACCTCGGTGTATTTCCCGGGTTTCGTCGTGCCGATGCTGCCGGAGACGCTGTCGAACGGTATCTGCTCGCTCAAGCCAAAAGTCGATCGCCTGTGCTTCGTCTGCGACATGCATATCGATTTCGAAGGCCAGGTCACCGCCTCGAAATTCTACGAAGCGGTGATGAATTCGCATGCGCGCCTGACCTATACCCAGGTCTGGAAGGCGATCGAGAAGGATCCCGAAGCGCTGGCGACCGTCGGTGCGCTGATGCCGGATATCGAGCGCCTGCACCAGCTTTACCAAGTGCTGAAGAAAGCGCGCAGCAAGCGCGGCGCGATCGAGTTCGAATCCGGCGAGACGCGTTTCGTGCTCGACGACAAGGGCGAGGTCATCCAGGCCGGAATGCTCGAGCGTAACGACGCGCACAAGCTGATCGAGGAATGCATGATCGCGGCCAATGTCGAGGCGGCGCGCTTCATCCTCAGCAAGAAAATCCCGGCGCCGTTCCGAGTGCATGACCGGCCGCCAGAATCGAAGTACGCCGACCTGCTCGAATACCTGTCCGAATTCGGCCTGCGCCTGCCGCCCTGGGGCCAGGTGCAGCCCAAGGATTTCACCACGCTGCTCAAGAAAATTCGCGAGCGCCCCGATGCGGCGCTGCTGGAAACGGTATTGCTGCGTTCGCAGTCGATGGCGGTGTATTCGACGGAGAACAAGGGGCATTTCGGTTTGGCGCTCGAGGCCTACGGCCACTTCACTTCGCCGATCCGCCGCTATCCCGATCTGCTGCTGCATCGTTCGATCAAGCACGCGCTGATCAAGGGCAGCGAGGACGGTTTCGGTTACAGCGGCGCCGAGATGGCGGTGCTGTGCCTGCAATGTTCGGAGAAGGAGCGCCGTGCCGACGAGGCCTCGCGCGAAGTCGATGAACGCTATCGCAGTGCCTGGATGGAGAAACACGTCGGCAGCGAGTTCGACGGTGTGATCAGCGGTGTGACCTCGTTTGGCCTGTTCGTCGAACTGGTGCAGTCCAAGGTCAACGGCCTCGTGCACGTGACCCAGCTGCCGCACGACTACTACCACTTCGATCCGCTGCGCAAATCGCTCAAAGGCGAACGCAAGGGCACCAGCTACCGCCTCGGCGATCCGGTGCGCGTGATCGTGATGAAGGCCAGTGTCGAGGACAAGCGCATCGACTTCAAACTGGTGGAGCCGAAGCAGGAACAGGGCGAGAGGAAGAAGAAGGCGTGGGCGGAGTGATTTCGTTCTGCCCGGAAATCTCATTTCGTCATTCCCGCGAAGGCGGGAATCCAGCGTCTTTGGCTTTTCCAACCTGAGTCACTGAATCCCCGTCTCCGCGGGGATGATGATCCACACATGTCGCGACGGGGATTGATTGTCGCGGGA
>Ga0208525_1000008_pt1 | contig 32802 bp, 25 predicted proteins | sample SoimicmetaGmgHMC_FD_188342 | JGI IMG/M metagenome (GOLD analysis project Ga0208525, IMG submission 188342) | Soil and rhizosphere microbial communities from Laval, Canada - mgHMC (SPAdes) (version 2) | ecosystem: Environmental > Terrestrial > Soil > Agricultural land | place: Laval, Canada...
ATCAGGCGATCTTCGGCAACGCCATAGAGTTCCGCCAGGCGCATGCGTAGTGCCAGCGGCTGTGGTTCGGGATAGCGATTCAAGGACAGTCCGCTATCGGCAGGCGAGGACCACGGCGATTCGTTGGCGTTGAGCCAGACGTTTCCGATCAACTGCGCGCGGCGCGCAGAGGCGTAGCCGGCAAAATCGCGCAGGTCCTCGCGCACAAGAGCGAGCACGCCACTCATGCCTGCTCTCCGAGCCGGCGCAACACCGCCTGCGCGTGCGCTTCCAGCCCTTCCGCGCGCGCCAGCGTGATCGCACACGGCCCGATCGTTGCAAGCCCGAGGCGGCTGACTTCCTGAAAGCTGATGCTGGTCTGGAAACTGGCCACGCTCACGCCTGAGTACGCGCGCGCGGCACCGTTGGTCGGCAGCACGTGATTGGTGCCCGAGCAGTAATCGCCCAGCGATTCCGGCGCGTAGTCGCCGAGGAATACCGAACCTGCCGCGAGCACCTGCGGCAGCCAATCACGCGGCGTGCGCAAGGCGAGGATCAGGTGTTCCGGTGCATAGCGGTTGCTGATGTCGAACGCCGTCGCCAGCGCATCGACGACGATCAAGCGCGCGTGTTCCAGCGCCTGCCTGGCGATTTCCGCGCGCGGCAGTGTCGCCAGCTGCGTCGCCAATTCGCCCTGCACTGAGGCGATCAGCGCGGGCGCATCGGTAAGCAGCATGACCTGCGAATCCGGGCCGTGCTCGGCCTGCGACAGCAGATCCGCCGCGACATGCGCGGGCGGTGCGCCGGCATCGGCGATCACCAGCACTTCCGAAGGCCCTGCCGGCATGTCGATCGCCGGGCCGCCCGACATCGTCGACACCTGCTGTTTGGCGAGCGTGACGAAGGCATTTCCCGGCCCGAATATCTTGTCGCAGGCCGGAATGCTTTCGCTACCGAAGGCCATAGCCGCGATCGCCTGCGCGCCACCGCATTTGTAGACGCGGCGAATCCCGCAAAGACGCGCGGCGACCAGCACGACCGGATCGGCACCGCCATCGCTGCGCGGCGGCGTGCACAACACCACATCCGCGCATCCGGCGAGTCGCGCGGGGACACCGAGCATCAACGCGGTGGAAGGCAGCGGCGCGGAACCGGCTGGCACGTATAGACCGACGCGACCAATGCCGCGCAGGACACGACCGCAGCGCACGCCCGTCGCGGTATCGATTTCGAAATCACTGGCCATGCCGGCGCGATGCCAGGCCTGCAGGCGATCGCGCGCTTCGATCATCGCTGCCTTCAAGGTCTCCGGCACGCGGGCTTCGGCAGCGGAAAATTCCTCTTCCTCCACCAGAAACGCGGCAAGCTCCACGCCGTCGTAGCGACGCGTCAATGCCCGCAGCGCGCTGTCGCCGTCGGCACGCACCTGCGCAATGATGCGCGCGACCGCTTCGTCGATTTCCACCTGCACCGCCTGCAGCGGTCGCCGCAGGATCGCGGCCCGCGCTGCATCGTCGAGTTCCGACCAGTTCGCCGTCTTCATGCCAGCATCTGCTCCACCGGCAGCACCAGCAATCCCGAGGCGCCGGCGCGTTTCATGTCCTCGAGCCGCTGCCAGGTCATCGCGCTGCGGCACAAGGCCTGCATGGACACGTCCTCGCTGCGACCTTCGATCGGCATCATCGTCGGCGGCTCGGCGTCGGGCAGCAGTTTCATGATTTCCGGCAGCGCGCTGCGCTTGGCCTGGAACAGCAACAGCTTGCTCGCCTTGACGCTGAGCACGCCGTCGAGACGGCGCAGCAGCATCGCGGCAAGATCGGCGCGCTCGTCGGTGAAAGGTATTGCCGGGCCGGCGAGCACCGCCTCGCTCTCCAGGATCACCGCCACTTCCTTGAGCTGGTTCGCGACCAGCGTCGCGCCTGACGACACCAGATCGCAGATCGATTCGGCCTTGCCCAGGCGCGGTGCGATTTCCACCGAACCCGACAACACCACCGCCTCCGCGGCGATGTCCTGCGCGCGCAACCAGCGCGTGAGCAGGCTGGGATAACTCGTGGCGATGCGTGTGCCCGCGAGGCGCGCGTTGCCGCTCCATTCCCATTCGTTGGGCACGGCCACTGAAAGACGGCAACGACCGAAACCCAGCGGCCGGATCACGGTGAAGGCCTCCACGAGTCCGGATGCTTCGCGTTCGGCGGCCTGCTCTTCCAGCACGTTCTGGCCAACCACGCCGAGATCGCAGACGCCCTCGGCAATCAGGCCGGGGATGTCGTCGTCGCGCACCAGCAACAGATCGATGGGCAGGGAATCGCCGTAGCAAAAAAGCCGGTCGCGGCTTTCCCGGAAACTCAATCCGGCCCGCGCCAGCAGATCGCGGGCGGGGTCGGATAAGCGTCCGGATTTCTGGATGGCGATGCGCAGTCGGTCGTGCGTCCGCATGACGCGGTGTCCTTGTCGGTGCGTGGATCAGTGCGAAGAAGAGTCGGGGCCGCCGAGCACGCGCGCGGCGGCGATGCGATAGCCGCCGGCGCCGTGACCGAGGCAGCGGGCGATGCGACCGATGGTGGTGACGCTGACGCCAGTGCGGTCGTGGATGTCGCGATACGGCACCTGCTCGATCAACAGCGGCACGACCCGCCAGCGATCGGCGATCGCCTCGAGCTCGGCTGGCGTGCACAGGTCTTCGAGAAAAGCATGCAATTCGCCAGCGGTGCGCAGGCTGAGCATGGCCTCGAGCAGCTTGTGCAGGGCCACCTCACCGCCCTCGGCAGCGGCGGTTTTGGCAACGCGGGGGCGGGTATCTTTCTTCTTCATCGTTCCAATGTAACAGCGCATTAATACATTGGCAACCCCAAATCCCGTTGACTGGGAAAAATCCGGCCCGAGGCATCGATAGCCAATGACGGTTCTCCTCGCTAAGGTGTGATCCGGGGGAACCAACGCGTGCCTGGAGTCGGGATCGTCAGATTTGCCTGCATCGCCTTGCTCGGGCTCCTCGGCCTGATTGGAGCCGTGCGCGCGGAAGTGCCCCGCGCTGAACTCAAGGCCGGCCTCAGCGAGATGCAGCTCTCGCCTTACGTCGGCTACCGCGTCGATGCCGATGCCCGCGCCGATGCCACCAGCATGTTCCAGCTCGCCGACCAGGGCAGCTTCAAGCCTCTGCCCAGCGGAAACGCCACCTTCGGTTTCAGCCAGGGCGCGTACTGGTTTCATTCGCGGCTGTTCAATGCCAGCAATGTCGAACAACGCTGGTTGCTGGTGCTGCAATACCCGCTGCTCGACAACGTCGATGTCTACCTGCGCTATCCCGACGGCCATGTCGACCACTTCGCTTCCGGCGACATGCTGCCTTTCTCGGCGCGCGCGATCCGCTACCGGCAACCGAATTTCTGGGTCGACCTGCCGCAACGTACCGAAGTGGAATTGTTGGTGCGCGCGCAGAGCAAAAGTTCGATGCAGGCGCCGCTGGCGGTCTACACGTTCAGCGCCTTCGCCGAGATGGAACGCGACGCGCAGATGGGCATCGGCCTGTACGACGGCATCCTGTTCGCGCTGTTTTTCTACAACCTGATCCTGTGGATCTCACTGCGCGACAGCAGCCATTTCTGGTACATGTGCCACCTCGCCGGTTTCGGCCTGGTGCTGTTCTGTCTCAACGGCCTGGCCTTCGAATACCTGTGGCCGAATTCGCCCAAGCTCGCCAACCTCGCCATCCCGCTGTCGATGTGTTTTTCGCAGATGGCGATGCACCAGTTCGCCCGCGTGTTTCTGGATCTGAAATCGCGCTGGCCGCTGGGTGACCGGATATCGCTGGGCTTCATAATTTTTTACGCGCTGGTCGGCTTTGCCGCACCCTGGGTCGACTACCGTATCTCGGTGAAGCTGGGCACCTACGGCGTCTTCCCCGGTGTCATCGCCGTGCTTTATCAGGCCTTCCACGCGATCCGCAACGGCTATCGCCCGGCACGCCTGTTCCTGATCGCCTGGGCGATGCTGCTGCTGGGGACGGCGATGTACGCGTCGGTATCGTTTGGATTGATGAGCAAGAATTTCATCACCGAATACGGCATCCAGATCGGTTCGGCGATGGAGATGATCCTGCTCTCGTTCGCCCTCGCGTATCGCTACGCGAATCTGCGCAGCGAAAACGAACGCATCGTCCGCGACGCCAACGAGCAGCTCGAACGCAATGTCTCGCGGCGCACGGCGGAGCTGAGCTCGGCGCTGGAACAACTCGCCGATGCCAATTCACGCCTGCGCGAATCCAATCGCCGCGACGTGCTGACCGGCGTGTTCAACCGCCGGCATTTCCGCGAAGTGTTCGAACACATGCTGCACCAGGCTGCCGAAACCCGGCAGCCGCTGGGCGTGCTGCTGATCGACCTGGATCATTTCAAGAAGGTCAACGATACCCACGGCCATCTCGCCGGCGACGAATGCCTGCGCGTGCTCGCCAGCAAGCTCAACGAAGAAGTCGCCAGCGACCATGCCGTGCTGGCGCGTTTCGGCGGCGAGGAATTCGTGATGGTGCTGCCGGCGGCACCCGCGAACCGCGTGCAGGAAATCGCCGAGCGCGTGCGCCGGCGCATCAGCTCCGAGCCGGTACGCTACGACGGCAAGGACATCTACATCACCGCCAGCATCGGCACCTTCAGCATCCCGCTGGGTTTCAGCTTCAATCCCGACGACGCCCTGCACCAGGCCGACGACGCCCTGTATGTCGCCAAGAACAACGGCCGCAACCGCGTGCACGCAGCTGCAGCGAAGGGTTGATCCGTAGGAGCCAGCTTGCTGGCGACAACACCTCGATATCTTCTGGCGCATGGTCGCCAGCAAGCTGGCTCCTACGAATGCGCGTATTGGAAATCGGTTATTCAGCAGCGCGGGCGGCGCTCAGCAATTCGCCTTGTTCGACCAATTCCACCGCGCGCTGCACATCGCCATCCATTGCACGATCGCTGGCCATGAACGGGATGTCCTTGCGCAGGCGGACCAATGCTGCCGCCACCGCAGTCGCCGGATGGTATTCCGTCGCCTCGGCCAATTCCCGGCGCAGGCTTTCCACTTCCGCCAGCAACACGCTGCGATCGGCACTGCCGGGCAGCGCCGCGCCCTGCACTTTCGCCGCCAGCATTTCGGCATCGCCGACGCGGGCGAGTTCACGCGCGGCGTTGATCATGTCGCGGCGGTAATCCAAAGCCTGCGCTGCGGTGTAGATTTCCAGCGCCAGCACACGCGACAGGTCGCTGACCATGTCGAGCACATGCCGCGCTTCGTTGGCGCCCATCGAGACGTGGTCCTCGGCATTGGCGCTGGTCGGGATCGAATAAACCGAGGCCGGGTGCGCGCGGCTGCACAAATCATTGACGATCGCCGCCGCGGTGTACTGCACGATCATGAATCCGCTTTCGGTGCCGTCCTCGTTGCCGATCAGGAACGGCGGCAGGCCGTCGTTGGTCGCCGGATCGACGAGCTTGTTGAGGCGACGTTCCGAAATCGAGGCCAACACCGGAATCGCGGCTTTCAAATAGCTCATCGCCAACGCCAGCGGCATGCCGTGGAAATGACCGGCGGAGACGACCTGGTCCTCGATGAAGCGTGCATCCGTCATGTCCGGGAACAGCAGTGGATTGTCGGTGACCGAATTCAGTTCGACATCGAGCACGCGCTGCGCCTGTGCCAGCGCGTCGCGCACGGCACCGTGCACCTGCGGCACGCAGCGCAGCGAATAGCTGTCCTGCGGCTGGTGCTTCTTGCCGCCGCGGAACGGCTTGAAGCGCTGATAGAAACGCTCGCGGCCATGGCGCTGCGACAACGGCACCCAGTCCCATCCGATATCGAAGGCGAGCGCCTGCTGCTCTGGCGCAACCCAGCTGTCGGGCTGCCAGGAACGGAAACGTGGCACGAGGTGATAGGGAATGTCGGCGAGCGTCGAACCCGCGAGCAACTGCCGCAGATGCGCGGCTGCGGCCACCTGGCCCGGATGCGGACGCAGCGCGTGCACGTGTTCGTCGAATGCGCGCAGGCGGCCGGCGAAGGCATCGATGGTCATCGCTGCGGCGAGGTCGGCGGTGTCGCACAATTCCTCGAGCTTGTTCACCGCCAGCACGCCGGTCGCGAGCATCTGCGCGGTGCCGTTGTTGAGCGCCAGGCCCTCCTTGTGCGACAGCGTGATCGGCGCGAGGCCGGCGCGCTTGAGCGCTTCCGCGCCCGGCATGCGCTCGCCCTTGTAGAACGCTTCACCGCCACCGAGCAGCACGATCGCCAGATGCGACAACGGTGCGAGATCGCCGCTGGCGCCGACCGAACCTTTCTGCGGCACCACCGGCACGACGCCGGCGTTGAGCATCGCCGCCTGCGCCTGCAGCGTGCTGACGCGAATGCCGGAGTGCCCGCGCATCAGCGTGTTGATGCGGATCACCAGCATCGCGCGCACCACGTCCGCCGCGAACGGTTCGCCGACGCAGACCGCGTGGGTGATGATCAGGTTGCGCTGCAATTCGTCGAGCAGGGTTTCCTCGTTCTTTTTCCCGCCTGGCAGGCTGTCGCGCATGCGACGCGCGCCGAGCAGCTTGTCGGCATTGCTGCCGAAACCGGTGGAAACACCGTAGATCGGTTCCTGCAGGCGCACTTGTTCGGCGAGGAAATCGGCAGCACGCTGCACTTTCTTCAACTGCGCGGCATCGAGTTCGACCGAAGCCCCGTAAGCCACCGCAACCACTTGTTCGCGGGTCAACGAATTTCCGTCCAGGCGTATCGCTTTCATGTCAGCGTCCCTGCAGCGCACGCTGCTGTTCGATTTCAACCTTCAACGCCGCCACCAGTTCCGGGCGGGCCACTTCGAATTGTTCCTGCCGGCGCAGATCCTTGACCGTGACCACACCACGCGCGGCCTCGTCTTCGCCGAACAACACCATGAAACGGATGCCGGCGCGATCGGCGTACTGGAATTGCTTGGCGATCTTCTTCGCCTCCAACTGCACTTCAGTGTGGATGCCGCCGGCGCGCAGCAGGCGGGCGATTTCCAGCGATTCCGGCAGGCGGGCATCGTCCATCAGACCGACCAGCACTTCCACCGAGCTGTCGGCGGCCGACAGGATGCCGGCCTCGCGCAACTGCCAGAACAGGCGCGTGGCGCCGATGGAAATGCCGACGCCGGGCAGTTTCGATCTGGTATAGCTGCTGGCGAGGTTTTCGTAGCGGCCACCGGAACAGATCGAGCCGATCTGCGGGAAATCATCGAGGATGGTCTCGTAGACGGTGCCGGTGTAATAGTCGAGACCGCGGGCAATCGAGAAATTGATCGCGTAATTTTTCTCCGGTACGCCGTAACTGCGCAGTAGTTCGATGACGTCGCGCAATTCGCCGATGCCCTGGTTGAGCATGTCGGTCCCCTGCCCCAGCGCCGCCAGTTTGGCCAGCGCATCGGCGTGCGAGGTCGAGCGCACCTGCACGAAGTCGAGGATCTTGCCGGCGACCTCCGCCGACAACGCGAACGCCTCACCCATCAGCGTCTCGCGCACCGCCTCCGGCCCACGCTTGTCGATCTTGTCGACTTCGCGCAGCACCAGCATCTGCCGTTCGCCATCGGCGATGCCCAGGCCTTCAAAGAAACCACGCAGCAGCTTGCGGTTGTTGAGCTGGACGGTGAACGGGCCAATGCCGAGCTCGGAAAACACCGCGTGGATTACCGCCGGCATCTCGGCGTCGTAGCGCACCGACAGCGCGTCCTTGCCGATCACATCGATGTCGCATTGATAGAACTCGCGGAAGCGGCCGCGCTGGGCGCGTTCGCCGCGATATACGCGCTGGATCTGGTAGCGACGGAACGGAAACGCGAGGTCGTGTTCGTGTTCGGCGACGTAGCGCGCCAGCGGCACCGTGAGATCGAAACGCAGCGCCAGCTCCGGCATGCCGCCCTTGTTTTCCTCGGCATTGTTCAACGCGCCGGTCGACTGCACGAAATAAACCTGGCGCTCGGTCTCGCCACCGGTCTTGGTCAGCAACACTTCCGACAATTCGAACACCGGCGTTTCCACCGGGAGAAAACCGAAGCGTTCGTAGTTGCGGCGGATCACATCGAGCATGCGCTGGAAGGCGATCTGGTCGCGCGGCAGCAATTCCATGACGCCGGGCGGGGTGCGGGGTTTGATCACGGCGCAAAACTCCTGGAAATCGCAAGGGCGCAGGCGAGCGCGCGGCAGGTCCGAATGACCGCCCGGCCGGATGCAGGGGCTGGGTGTGGCCGGCCGCGGGCGAGCGCGGCGGACAAACCTGAGGCGGGCATTTTAGCTGCCAACAGCGCATGCCGCGGCAGGGGTCGATCAGGCTTGCCTGATCGGGATCGGGTCATTACAATGCGGGGCTCCCTCGGGGTGTAGCTCAGCCTGGTAGAGCGCTACGTTCGGGACGTAGAAGTCGCAGGTTCAAATCCTGTCTCCCCGACCAAAGATTCAAGCTGTATTCGACGAAACCGACCTAGTGTCGGTTTTTTTCGTGGCCGCCTCGTAACAGCGAGTGATCGGCGCGCAATCCACTCTCGCTGGGCGCGTGCGGCGCACACGCCACAAACTCATTTCGTTACGCGATCGCCACTGCGAAATCGCAACCGGTCTTGGCGCGCACGTCGTCCAGACTCACCCCCGGATGCAGTTCCGTCAGCGTCAGGCCTTTGGCCTTGTCGACCGAGAACACGCACAGGTCGGTGATGATCATGTCGACCACGCCCTTGCCAGTCAGCGGCAACGCGCAATCGCGCAGGATTTTCGGCGCGCCGTCCTTGGCGGTGTGTTCCATCAGCACGACCACGCGGCGCACGCCGCTGACCAGATCCATCGCGCCTCCCGGGCCCTTGACCATCTTGCCCGGCACCATCCAATTGGCCAGGTCGCCGCGTTCGGAAACTTCCAGGCCGCCGAGAATCGACAGATCGATATGACCGCCGCGGATCATCGCGAAGGAATCGGCGCTGGAGAAAAAACTGCTGCCGGGAATCGTGGTGATGGTCTGCTTGCCGGCATTGATCAGATCCGGATCCACCGTCGCCTCGGTCGGAAACGGACCGATGCCCAGCAATCCGTTCTCCGACTGCAGCGTGACGTTGACGCCCGCCGGAATGTAGTTCGCCACCAGCGTCGGAATGCCGATGCCGAGATTCACGCAGTAACCGTCCTTCAATTCCTTCGCGGCGCGCTGCGCCATCAGCAGACGAATCGGGCTTTCCTTGCCGGAAGGCGCGCCGCCAGACAGCGTGCGGAACTCAATGCGTTTTTCGTAGCTCGCGCCCTGCACGATGCGGTCGATATAGATGCCCGGCGTGTGGATCTGATCGGGTTCGAGCTCGCCGACTTCGACCAGCTCCTCGACTTCCGCGATCGTGACCTTGCCGCAGGTCGCGATCATCGGATTGAAATTGCGTGCGGTCTTTCGATAAACGAGATTGCCAAACTTGTCGCCCTTCCAGGCCTTGACGATGGCGACGTCGGCCTTGATCGCCGGCTCCAGTACGTAGTCCTTGCCGTCGAACTGTTTGGTTTCCTTGCCCTCGGCGAGTTTGGTGCCGAAAGCGGTGCGCGTGTAGAAGCCCGGAATGCCGGCACCACCGGCGCGGATGCGTTCGGCCAGCGTGCCCTGCGGCACGAGTTCGAGCTGCAGCTCGCCAGCCAGTACCTGACGCTCGAATTCCTTGTTCTCGCCGACGTACGACGCGATCACCTTCTTGACCTGGCGCGTCTTGAGCAGCGGGCCCATGCCGAAATCATCGACGCCGGCATTGTTTCCGACGATGGTCAGGCCTTTCGTGCCCGCTGCGAGCAAGGCGCCGATCAGGTTTTCCGGAATGCCGCAGAGGCCGAAACCGCCGGCCGCGAGGGTCATGTCATCGAACAGCAGGCCGGCGAGCGCATCGGCAGCGGTCTTGTAAACCTTTTTCACGGCGGGTCCTTTGGCAAATCTGGAAGGATCGTCTTGCGACGGCGGCGAATGGCAACGATCGCCACGCACGCGCAGCGCGGGGATGGAATTATCGCTGAAAGTACCGGCGGCGGCGTAACGACGGCGGCCGACCCTCTGGACGATACCGATGCCGCATGCCGGTACGCCATCGAATGGTTGCCGCCGTATTCAGGCGAGCGCGGCCAATCGCGCCTTCAGCACGTCCAGCTGCAAATTCGCCGCACCACCCGGCGACGTGCGCGCAGCGAGACTCGCCTGCGGATCAGCACCGCAAGCCGGCAATGGCGCTTCCGCCGCTTGCTGATACGCGGCACGGAACGGTACGCCCTGCACCGCGAGCTCGATCGCGCGATCGGTGGCGAACATGCCGACGTCGATCGCCGCGAGCATGGCCTCGCTGCGCCAGGCGAATTTCGCCAGCAGATTCGGCAGCAACGCCAAGGCCGCCAGGCCGTGGCCGAAGCCGTGAATCAACGAACCCTTGCTGTATTGCAGATCGCGGTGATAACCCGATGGCAGCGACAGCAGTTGCTCGACCTCGCAGCGCGCTGCCGCCACCGGCGAATAACTCGCACGCATCAACTCGATCACGTCGGGGTTGCGCTTGTTCGGCATCAGCGAACTGCCGGTGGTGTATTCGGCGGGCAGCGCGACAAAGCCGAATTCCGCACTGGTGAAGATCGACAGGTCCCAGGCGAGGCGGCGCAGGTCGAGCATCGCCGCGCCCAGCGCGTCCAGCGCCGCGATTTCGAATTTTCCGCGCGACAGCTGCGCGTAGATCGGGCTGATCTGCATCCGCGAAAAACCCAACGCCGCAGTCGTGTAGTCACGATCCAGCGGCAGGCTGACGCCGTAACCCGCAGCTGTGCCGAGCGGGTTGGCGTCGATCCAGGCCAACGCCTGACGCGCGCGGGTCGTGTTGTCGATGAAAGCCTCGGCATACGCCGCCAGCCACATCGCCGTCGACGAAACCATCGCGCGCTGCATATGCGTGTAGCCCGGCAGCGGCAGTGCCGGATCGGTTTCGGCGCGACGCAGGCAGACGGCGGCGATATCGCGGCAGAGCGACTGCAGCACGTCGAGGCGATCCTTCAACCACAGACGCGACGCGACCAGCACCTGGTCGTTGCGGCTGCGACCGGTGTGGACCTTGCGACCGGTATCGCCGAGACGCTCGATCAATCGCGCCTCGATCGCCGAGTGTCCATCCTCGTAGCGATCGTCGAGAACGAAGCTGCCGCTTTCGACATCCGCCGCCAGCGCATCGAGCTCGCGCAGCAGCGCCGCGGTTTCATCGGCATCGAGAATGCCGATGCGACCCAGTCCCTCGGCATGCGCGCGGCTGGCGCGGATGTCGTAAGGCAGCAATTCGCGATCGAGCACGACATCGCTGCCAGCCAGAAACTTCATGATCTGCGCATCCACGCGCACACCGGTTTTTTGCCAGAGCAGGTCGCTCATTGCACTATCCCCGTGAGTTCCGGCAGGCCGAAGGCCAGGTTGATGTTCTGCATCGCCTGCGTCGCCGCGCCCTTGAGCAGATTGTCCAGCGTGGCGACAACGACCAGCCGGCGGCCATCTGCGGACAGCGTGAAACCGCCAATCTCGACGTGATGCCTGCCGGCGATGCGGCTTACCCAGGGCGCTTCGTCGAGGACCTGCACCAGCGGCTCGCTGGCGTAGCGCTGCCGATATCGCGCGATCACCGCGTCGCGGGTGAACGGCTGGTTCAGATGCATGTTCACCGTCATCGTGATGCCGCGGAAGTGCGATGCGACGTGCGGCATGAATTCGACCGGGTGCTGAAGCTGGCGGCTGACCTCACGTTCGTGCACATGATCGATCGACGCGTACGGCATCAGGTTGTCGCGCAATTTTTCCGGATCGTTCTTGTCCGAAGGCGATGTGCCCGCGCCCGAATACCCGGAAACGCCGAAACATTGTGCGGGGCCGTCAAGAAGATCGCGCATGGGCGCGATCGCCAATTGCATCGCGGTGGCGTAACAGCCGGGATTGCTGATGCGGCGCTGGCCGGCCGCGCGTGCGCGAGTCAGTTCCGGCAGGCCGTAATACCACTCATCGTCGAAACGATAGTCGGCGGAAAGATCTAGAAGAGCGGTATCCGGCGCGGCCGCGTCGATCGCCGCGGAAAACTCTGCTGCCTTGCCGTTCGGCAACGCCAGCACCAGCGCGTCCGCCCCCGATTTCGCTGCTTCCTGCGGGCCGTACGAAACGTAATCCAGATCGCCGATGTAGCCACTTTCATGATCGGCCAGGCGCTGTCCGACACGTTCGCGCGAGGAAACGAAGGCCAACTCCAACTGCGGATGCGCCGCGACCAGCCGGATCAGTTCGCTGCCGACGTAACCGCGTGCTCCGATCAGGCCGATGCGCAGAGTCATGTCCGCGCTGCCTGTTCGTCAAGCTTGTACTGCAGATGTTTGCGCACCGCCGGCCATTCCGAATCGATGATGGAAAAAACCACGGTATCGCGGCGGGTGCCATCGGGCATGATCATGTGGTTGCGCAGCACGCCGTCCTGCTTCGCGCCGAGGCGAGCTATCGCCGTGCGCGAACGATGATTGAACCAGCTGGTGCGGAACTCGACCGCGATCGCGCCCAACGTTTCGAATGCATGCGTGAGCAGCAGCAATTTCGCTTCGGTATTGAGTGCGGTGCGCTGCACGCGCGCGGCATACCAGGTCCAGCCGATTTCGACGCGGCGGTTGTCGCCATCGATATTTCCGAAGCGCGTGGAGCCGACGACATCGCCCGCGGCATCCTTGACCACAAAGGCCATCGCCTTGCCGATTTCGCGCTGCGCCAGTGCTGTTTCTATGTACGTTTCCGCCTGATCGGGCGCGGGCACCGCCGTGTACCAGAGCTTCCAGATGTCGCCATCGCTCGCTGCCGCGCCCAGCGCTTTTGCATGATCGCGCGCCAAGGGTTCGAGCTGGACGTGTTTCCCCGCCAGACTCACCGGCGTTACCCAATGCGTGTTTGCAGCGCTCATGTTCAGCCCTTCAGCGTGGCCGGGCGCGCCCGGCAGTGATCGACGGCAAAGCGGATATCGTCGAACGATTCCAGCCCGTACCAGAATACATTCCACTTCTCGCCTTTGTGGCAGCCATCGGCCTCGTCGAAGTAGAAATCGTTGATCGCATTGTCGGCGCGCGAACGCCAGAACAATCGCTCCACCTCATGCCGCATCACCTGCCAGGCGGCGCGGCCGAGTCCTTCACCCTGCGCGTCTTCGCTGACGGCGAATTTATCGAGGTGCGGGATGCCTTCTTCCAGCGTGAGGATCAGCGCGGCGCGGTAGTGTTCGCTGTAGTAGATACGGTACGGCTTCGTCGTCTCGAAATAATCGAGCTTGAGCTTGCGACCAAACCCGGACTCGACCAGGGTCTGCAGACGATCGCGATCGACCTGCGACCAGTCGGTCGCGCACAGGATCTTCTCGCCGCGCCGGACCAATGTGCCAGAGCCGCGATGGGTGAAAAGTTCTTTCGCCAGCTCATCGGGTTTGGTGATCGACACCGACGACGACGGCGGCAGCGCCATCAGCAGGTCGTGGATCTGTTCGATCTTCACGCGCATGCCCGAATGCAACCAGTCCTGCTGCATCAGTTCTTCGTATTCGGTACTCAGGTTGATCGAGTCGATCAGGCGGCCGTCGCCATCGAGCAGGCCGCCGGTGCCGGTCAGGAACACGATTTTGTACGGTTGCAATTCCTTGACGAGATCGTTCGCGGCCCAGTCGGCGTTGATGTTGAGGATCTGCCCGCTCGCGGTTTCACCCATCGAAGCGATGACCGGAATCGAGCCGTTCTTGATCGCGGCGTGGATGGCTTCGGTGTGCACGGCATTGACCTTGCCGACCAGACCATATTTCTTTTTGTTGAGGAAGACCGATTCGAATACGCCGCCGATCACCGAGGTGGCGCGCACGCCGTCTTCGACAAGGGCATCGACGAGGCGGCGATTCTGCTGCTGGAACACGCGGCGCACGACGCCGAGGCCTTCCGGCGACGTCACGCGCAGACCATCGGCAAGCTGCTTTTCGATTCCCGCAGCCTGCATTTCCTCGTCGAGTTGCGGGCCGGCGCCGTGCACGACGATCGGGGTGAGCCCGACCTGCTGCAGAAAGCCGAGCGAGCTCACCAGCGCGTCGAGTTCGTCGCGCAGGATCGCGCCGCCAACCTTGACCACGGCGAAGCGCGCCGCATCCAGCTGCGAGAAGCGTTTGAGGTACTGCTGGATCTCCTTGGCGCTGGCCATGTTGGAGAGCAAGCGGACGATGGTGGTGCGGGTATCGTTCATGACGTCAGCCGAAGATGCGTTGATAGGTGTTTGCAACGGCCGCGAGCTGATCGAGTGCGACCCATTCGTCAGCGGTATGCGCCTGCGCGATGTCGCCGGGGCCGTAGACGAGCGTGGTCAGGCCGGCCGCGGAAAACAGCGAGGCCTCGGTCCAGAAATCGACGGCGTTGCCGATCGGCATGGCGAGCGCATCAGCGAGATCGCGTGCTTCGAGGCGGCGGTTCTCCGCATTGGCGACGTCGCCCGATGGCAGCGGTGGGCCGCGGAAGGTTTCCTCGTACTCCGCAAGTGCACCGCTGTCGGCGAAGCCGCGGAAATCTGCATGCAACGCATCGAAATTCTGCGATGGCAGCGGCCGGAAGCCGAAGCGCACCTCCGCCGATGGCGCGATCATATTCGCCTTGATGCCGCCTTCGACGCGGCCGATATTGAAACGCAACCCGGTCATCCCACCGAAGCGAAGATGCGACAGCGCGCCGACATGATCGAGCGCCTTGCCGCCCCAGCGCATCGCCTGGTGCAGTGCACTGAGTTCCATCGCGTTTGCGTTCGATGCGTGCCCCGCCTGCCCCTTGAACAACATGCGAACGGAAACGATGCCGCGATGCGCGAGCACCGCTTCGGCCAGCGTCGGTTCGGCGACGATCACTTCGCGGAAACCATGATCGGTCTTGAGAAAGGCGTCTATGCAGCGCGCGTCGTTGGCCTCCTCGTCGGTACTGAACAGGAAAGCGGCCGGACCACTGCTGTTTTCCGCAGCTGCCAGCAAACACGCCGCAGCACCTTTGATATCGCAGGCGCCCAGGCCGATCGCGCGATCACCCGTCACGCGCAATTTGAGCGGATCGGCCGTCCATGCCGGCGAGCTCGGCACGGTGTCGAGATGCACGTTGAACAACCTCGGTGTCTGCCCACGCACGGCGAGCAGCGACACCGCGCCGGCACCATGGTCGACGACATCGATGCGGAAGCCCGGCAGATTCGCGCGCAGATAGTCGAAGATGCCGCCGGTGCCGATCGCCCGCGGCGGATTGCGCGTATCGAATCCGACAAGCGCATCGAGGTGCTTGAGAGTGTTGTTCAACATGGTGTCCCTTGATGACCTGTAGGAGCGATGGCAATCGCGACTGGGTTCGGTGATGCGGGCGCGGTCGCGATTGCCATCGCTCCTACGTGTGTGTCAGCGATTTACCTCGGCCCACAGCGTGCTGCTCATGCCATAAAGACGGATGAAACCTTCTGCTTCCGCGACGCCCCAATCAGCCGACTGTGCGTAGGTCGCGCCCTTGGCGTTGAGGATGTGCGGCGAGGAAACAGCAACGGCCTGCACGCTGCCACCCTGGGTTTCCAGCGTGACTTCGCCGTTGACCTTGCGTTGGCTGGAAGCGAGAAACGCCTCGAGATCGGACTTCAACGGATCGTGATAGAAGCCTTCGTAAACCAGTTCGACCCACTGCTTGGCGACGGCCGGCTTGAAGCGGTTCTGCGCCTTGGTCAATACGGTTTCTTCCAGCGCGCGATGCGCGACGAGCAACGAGATCAGACCCGGTGCTTCGAAAATAATCCGGCCCTTGAGACCAATCGTCGTGTCGCCGGTATACATGCCGCGACCGACGCCGTACTTCGCGAACAGCTGGTTGAGTTTGGCCAGCATCAGATGGCCGGGCATGCGCTCGCCGTCCAATGACACCGCCTCGCCATTCTCGAAAGCGAGCTTCACCTGCAGCGGCTGTATCGGCCATTCGCCACGCGGTGCGCACCAGCCGCGCGCCCCCTCGCCCGGCGCCTGCCAACGGTCGATCTCGCCGCCGGACATGGTCAGGCCGAGCAGGTTTTCGTTGATCGTGTAGGCCTTTTGCTTGGCACGCACGCCGAAGCCGCGGTCTTCGAGATATTTCTGTTCGTAGGCGCGGGTCTGCGTATGTTCTTTCTGGATTTCACGGATCGGCGCGACGATCGTGTAATCGCCGAGCGCCTTCACCGCGAGATCGAAACGCACCTGATCGTTGCCCATGCCGGTGCAACCATGCGCGATGAATTTCGTGCCGAGTTCCTGACAGCGCGCGATCGCCGCTTCGACGATCAGGTAGCGATCCGATACCAGCAACGGATACTGACCCTGATAGCCCTCGCCTGCCCAGACGAAAGGCTTGACGAAACCGGCCCAGATCGCCGGGCCGCCATCGACCGTCACGTGCGAGGCGACACCGAGTTCCGCGGCGCGTTTTTCGATGAAATCGCGCTCCTCGGCATCGACACCACCGGTATCGGCGAACACGGTATGCACCGCATAACCACGCTCCTGCAGATACGGCACGCAGAAGCTGGTGTCGAGGCCGCCGGAGAAAGCGAGGACGATGTCTTTATCGGGAGACGGGAGAGAGGAAACAGGGGACGACACAGCGTTGTTTGACATGGCTAATTGACCTTGATGAATTCGTTTGGCGAGAAGAGCAGCGGAACGAAAGAACTTCTACCTCTCCCGTCTCCCCTCTCCCGTCTCCCGCACCAAGGCCGCCATGATCGCCTTCTGCACATGCAGGCGATTCTCGGCTTCATCGATGGCGATGCAGGCCGGCGAATCCATCACGGCATCGGTGGCCTTGATGTTCCGGCGCAGCGGCAGGCAGTGACTGAACACGCCGCGGTTGGTCAGCGCCATCTTGGCTTCGTCGACGATGAAGTGTTTGTACTGGTCGCGGATGGGTTTTTCTTTTTCCCAGTTGCCGAAATACGGCAGGGCGCCCCAGCTCTTTGCGTAGACGACGTCGGCGCCGGCATAAGCAGAGGCGATGTCGTGGCTGACCCGCAACGAACCGCCGCTTTCGGCGACGTTCTGCGCGGCCCAGCCCATGTAGCGTTCGTCGAGGATGTAATCGGGCGTCGGGCACAGCAGGGTCACGTCCATGCCCATGCGCGTGGCGATGGTCAGCGCGGAATTCGCGACGGCAGTGTTCAGCGCCTTCGGGTGATAGGTCCAGGTCAGCACGTACTTTTTGCCGCGCAAGTCGCTGGTGCCGAACTTTTCCTGCAGCGCGAGGATATGCGCCAGTTCCTGGCAGGGGTGGGTGATCGTTTCGAGGTTGATCACCGGCACCGTCGAATATTTCGCGAAGCCGCGCAGCACCTGGTCTTCGCGATCGAAAGACCAGTCCTGGAATTTCGGGAAGGCGCGCACAGCGATCAGGTCGACGTAGCGCGATAGCACTTTCGCGACTTCGGCGATGTGCTCCTCGGTGTCGCCATCCATCACCGTGCCGAGATTGAATTCGATCGGCCAGGCGTCCTTGCCGGGCTGCAGCACTACAGCATGTCCACCAAGCTGGAATGCACCCAGCTCAAAACTGGTGCGTGTGCGCAACGAGGGATTGAAGAACACCAGGGCGATGCTCTTGCCCTTGAGCTGGTCGCCGGCCTTGCTGCGCTTGAAGGCGGCCGCCTGCGCCAGCAAGGCGTCAAGTTCGGGGCGGGTCCAATCCTGGGTGTTGAGGAAATGCTTCATTTCGAGGGTCCGGTGATGTTCGCGATGATGAATAGAAGAGGGAATTTCGGCGCAAAAAAAAGCCCAGCGCGAGGCTGGGCTTTTCCGGTGTATGTGTGATGACGCCCGGTTACCCAGCTGCAGGATAGGTTTCCGGTCGACGCGCACGCGAAGTCATGCCTGCCGCCATGTAGGCAGAGGTCAGGACGTCAGCGTTGGGCTTGAGGGCGCTCATGGCGCGGAGTATTGCAGCCCGCAGAGGAGTCCGCAACTCAGCGGATCCCCAGCGCGGGGGCATCGGGGGTCACCGAAACCCGGACCCGCAGGCGATTGCCGGGGTCCTGGGGCAGCCGCGACATGTATTTGTCGCCGCGATACTGGTATTCGACATCGTAGCCAGCGAGGCGACGCTCCTCGTGCTCGACCTCGACGACCCGGCAACGTGGCGCCGCCGATGAACCATTGTTCCTGTCGACATGGCGGCCGATGCCACCACCGATCACCGCGCCGGCAACGGTCGCAGCCTTGCGGCCATCGCCTTTTCCGGCCTGGTTGCCGAGGGCACCGCCGACCACGGCACCGATCACCATGCCACCGTTCGAATTACCACCATCGCGCACGGCCTGGCCATCGCAATGTTGTTCCGGCACATGCGTGCGATAGATTTCATAGACGGGCGTCACGCGCAGGACCTGGGCATAGCCGTAGGTCACGTTCTCATCGGGTGATTGCGCAGGCGCCACACCTGGGAGCATCGCCACAAGGACCAGCAGAATGCGATGAGTGGCGATGCGACGCATATCCCTTCCTTTTCCATGAGTAGCACAGGCGCGGCGGTGATCTTCCAGGATGCCGCCCGCGTGTATCGCATTCCCCGATACCCTCGGGTCCTGCGCCTGTGCCGGGGCTGGATTCAAGCATTCTGTCACTGAACCCGAACCTAAGATTTTCGTTAAGGCCCTTGCAAGCCTTGCTAGACTTGCCCGATGGACCTGCATCTCTACAACAACCTGCACCGCCGTCTCGAAGCCTTCGCCCCCCTCGATCCCGCGCGGGTGACGATGTATCTGTGCGGCCCCACTGTCTACAACTACGTGCATATCGGCAACGCCCGCGGGCCGGTGGTGTTCGACGTCCTCGCCAAGCTGCTGCGTCGTCGCTATCCCAAGTTGGTGTTCGCACGCAACATTACCGACGTCGACGACAAGATCAACACAGCCGCCCAGGAACTGGGCGTGCCGATCACCACGATCACCGACAAGTTCACCGCGATCTATCGCGAGGACATGGCGATGCTGGGCATCACCCCGCCCGATGTCGAGCCCCACGCCACCGAGCACATCCCGCAGATCATCGCGATGATCGAGCAGCTCATCGCCCGTGGACATGCCTATGCCGCCGATGGCCACGTGCTGTTCTCGATCGCCAGCTACGGCGATTACGGCAAGCTGTCGCGCCGGCCGATGGACGAAATGATCGCCGGTGCACGCGTGGACGTCGCCCCGTACAAGCGCGATGCCGGTGATTTCGTGCTCTGGAAGCCATCCACGCCCGATCTTCCGGGCTGGGATTCGCCCTGGGGCATCGGCCGTCCGGGCTGGCATATCGAATGCTCGGCGATGGCCGAAGCGCATCTCGGTGAGACCATCGACATCCACGCCGGTGGCAACGACCTGCTGTTCCCCCACCACGAAAACGAAGTCGCGCAGAGCACCTGCGCGCACGGCGGCAAGGTGTTTGCGCGTTTCTGGGTGCACAACGGCATGCTCGACATGGGCGGCACAAAAATGTCGAAATCGCTGGGCAATGTCAGCGTGCTGCATGAATTGCTGGCCAAGCATCCGCCCGAAGCGCTGCGTTTCGCGCTGCTGTCGGCGCATTACCGGCAGCCGCTGGATTGGTCGGATGCGCTGATCGAACAAAGCATCAAGACGCTGGATCGGCTGTATGGAACCTTGCGTGACCTTGCCGATGTTCCGGCGCCGCCCGCCGCTCTGCCGTCGGGTGTCGAGACCGCGCTCTGCGACGATCTGAATACGCCGGCGGTGCTGGCGGAAATTTCCCGACTTGCCGGCGATGCCCGCGGACTTCGCAACAAGACCGCGCATGCCGACAAGGATTCTGTCGAAAACACCGAGCTCGCCAGGCTGAAATCGGACCTGCTCGCGGCCGGCGAAATCCTCGGCCTGCTGCAGCAAGATCCAGCCGCGTGGTTCTCGCGCGGCAGTGATGCCGGCGACGAAACCCGCATCCAGGCGTTGGTCGACGAACGCAACATCGCCAAGAAAGCCCGCGATTTCGCCCGTGCCGATGCGATCCGCAAACAGCTCGCTGACGAAGGCGTGCTGATCGAGGACACGGCGCAGGGCGTGCGCTGGCGGCGTGGCTGATGTCGCTGCGCCGACAATCCCAATGATTTCCAGCCCCTTCCCCACCGAAGCCACTGCCGCCGATGCACAGCGCGTCATTGCCGAGGAATTCGCGTTTTTCGGCGACTGGTCGGAGCGCTACCAATACCTTATCGATCTCGGCAAGCGCCTGCCGCCGCTACCCGAAGAATGGAAGAACGAAAGCAACCGCCTGCTCGGCTGCCAGTCGATGGTCTGGATCGTGCCCGAGGGCGACGCCGGCAAGCTCGACTTCCACGCGATCAGCGATTCCACCATCGTCTCCGGCCTGATCTATCTCGCGCTGCGGGTTTATTCCGGGCGCAGTGCCGCGGAAATCCTCGCGACCCAGCCCGACTACATCGCTGACATCGGCCTCGCCAAACATCTTTCGCCGACGCGCAGCAATGGCCTGGCGTCGCTGCTGCAATTCATCCAGAACACCGCGCGGCAACATCTGCCCGCCTGACCACCGGAGTCATTCGATGCGCATCGCCCCTCGCCTGCTGACGTTGTGCCTCGGGGCGATGATCGCCTGCACCGCGGCGGCCGAACCACCGATCACGGCGCCTGCATTGGCCGACATGCCGGTCAACAGCCAGCGCCTGGCGCCGGTGCTGCAACGCTTCCTCGCCGACGTCGACAGCGTTGGCCACACCCACGACATCACCGCCGGCCCGCAGCGACAGGCGGCGCTGACAGCGCTGTACAAGAGCTGGCAGTCGCGGCTCGGCGAGTTCGACTACGCCTCGCTCGGGCTCGAGGACAAGATCGACTACGCGCTGTTCAAGCGCGAACTCGCCTATCGCCTGCAACAACTCGATTTCGAACGCGAACGCTATCGCCAGGCGGCGCCGCTGCTGCCGAAAGTCGACACCTTGATCGCACTCGGCGAAGAGCGTCGCGCCCTCCACTATGCCGATGGCCGTGCCAGCGCCGAAGTGCTCAACACCGCGCGCAAGGCGCTGGCCGACCTGCAGGCGAAGATCGAGCACGACGCCAACGCAGCGCCTGTGCACGATCCGATCATCGCCTACCGTGCCGCGCATCTGCTCGACGGCGTGCGCGGCGATCTCAAGGACTGGTACACCTTCTACAACGGCTACGACCCGGAATTCAGCTGGTGGAGCAAGCAGCCTTACGAGGCGCTGGACAAGCAGATGGATTCCTACTCGCACCTGCTGCGCGACAAGCTCGCGGGCGCGGCGAATCCGGAAACCATCATCGGCGACCCGATCGGCCGCGACGCACTGGTCGCGGGCCTACGCCACGAAATGATTCCGTACACGCCCGAGCAGATCATCACGCTGGCCGAGCGTGAATTGAACTGGTGCCAGGGCGAGATGACGAAGACCGCCAAGGAAATGGGTTACGCCGACTGGCACCAGGCCCTGGACAAGATCAAACAGGATGGCCCGGCGCTGGGCGAGCAGCCGAAACTGGTCGTGCGACTGGCCGATGAAGCGATCGACTACGTGACGAAGAACGATCTCGTCACCGTTCCGGAGCTGGCCAAACACGATTGGCGCATGACCATGCTCACGCCCGAGGAACAATTGCAGGCGCCGTTTTTCCTCGGCGGCGAGGATGTCTGGGTCGCGTATCCGAACGAGTCCATGCCGCAGGACAAGCGCGAAATGACATTGCGCGGCAACAATCGCTACTTCTCGCGCGCGGTGGTGCACCACGAACTGATTCCCGGCCATCACCTGCAGTTTTTCTACAACACGCGTTACCAGACGCAGCGACGGATGTTCGAGACACCGTTCTGGATCGAAGGCTGGTCGCTGTATTGGGAAATGCAGCTGTACGATCGCGGCTTCGCGAAAACGCCCGAAGAAAGACTCGGTATGCTGTTCTGGCGTAGCCACCGCGCCGCGCGCATCCTGTTTTCACTGTCTTTCCACATGGGCAAGATGACGCCGCAGCAGGCGATCGACCTGCTGGTCACGCGCGTCGGCCACGAACGCGAGAACGCCGCTGCGGAAGTGCGCCGCAGCTTCGCTGGCGACTACGGACCGCTCTACCAGGCGGCCTACATGCTGGGAGGACTGCAGTTCCGCGCCTTGCATCACGAGCTGGTCGATTCGGGGAAAATGACCGACCGGCAATTCCACGACGCGATCCTGATGGGCGGGCCGATGCCGGTGTCGGTGGTGCGCTCGCGCCTGCTAGGCGAAGCACCGAAAGAGGATCTGCCGGCGGAGTGGAAATTCTACGGCGAGCTGTAGTCGTAGGAGCCAGCTTGCTGGCGACAAAGACCCGATGCCTGCAAGCAGGTAGCAGCTGCTTGATCGCCAGCAAGCTGACTCCTACGAAGGCGTTGCGATCAAGGATTCAAATTGATCCAGGTCGCCTTGACCTCGGTGTATTTGTCGAAGGCATGCAGGGATTTGTCGCGGCCGTTGCCCGACTGCTTGTAGCCGCCGAACGGCGCGGTCATGTCGCCGCCATCCCAGTAGTTGACCCAGACACTGCCGGCGCGCAGCTTGCGCGCGACGCGGTGCGCTCGCGACAGGTCATTCGTCCACACGCCGGCGGCCAGGCCATACGGCGAATCGTTGGCGATGCGCAGCGCTTCGTCCTCACTGTCGAAACTGATGACCGACAATACCGGCCCGAAGATTTCCTCACGGGAAATCGTCATCTCGTGCGCGACATCTTCGAAGATCGTCGGCTCGATGTAATAACCGCCACTTTCCGGCATCACGCGCTTGCCGCCCAGCGCGAGTTTCGCGCCTTCGGCGTGGCCCTTGTCGATGTAACCGAGCACGCGCTGCATCTGGCCTTCGTCGACGATCGCGCCCATGCGCGCGCCGGGCTCGAACGGATGTTTCGGCGGCATGCGCTTGCCGGCCTCGACCACCATCGCAAGGAATTCGTCCTTGATCGAATGCTCGACCAGCAGCCGCGACGCGGCCGTGCAGACCTCGCCCTGGTTGTAGAAAATTCCGCTCGCCGCCGCGACCGCCGCCGACTTCAGATCGGGCGCATCGGCGAATACGAGGTTCGGGCTCTTGCCGCCGCATTCCATGTAGGCACGTTTCATGTTCGAGCGACCGGCGCACTCGAGCAGGAACTTGCCGACCGCGGTGGAGCCGGTGAACACCAGTCCGTCGACATCCATATGCATCGCCAGCGGCTCGCCCGCGCCCTTGCCGAAACCGGGTACGACGTTGAACACGCCGGGCGGAATGCCGGCTTCGATCGCCAGCTCGGCCAGGCGGATCGCGGTCAGCGGCGATTTTTCAGAAGGCTTGAGCACCACCGAGTTACCCATCGCCAGCGCCGGCGCGACTTTCCACGCCGCCATCAGCATCGGGAAATTCCACGGCACGATCGCAGCGATCACGCCCAGCGGTTCACGCGTGACCAAGCCGAGTTCGTCACGACCGGTCGGTGCGATTTCGTCGTAGACCTTGTCGATCGCCTCGCCGGTCCAGTTCATGCAGCGCACCGTCGCCGCCACATCTACCGCCAGCGCGTCGCCGACCGGCTTGCCCATGTCCAGGGATTCGAGCAGCGCGAGTTCCTCGCCATGCGTTTCGATCAGCTGCGCGAATTTGATCAGAGCGCGCTTGCGCTTCACCGGCGAACTCTCCGACCACAGGCCCTTGTCGAAGGCGCGGCGCGCGGCGGTGACGGCGCGATCGATATCCTCTCCCGCACATTCGGCGACGGCAACGATCACCCGGCCATCGATCGGACTGATGCAATCGAAAGTCTTTCCCGATGCGGCATCGACGTAACGACCATCGATGAACGCCTGGTTGCGGATCTGCAGAGCGGCGGCGCGTGCCTGCCAGTCTTCTCGGGATTGCGGCTTGCCCATGGCGAACTCCGAACGATGCGGGCGGGGCTGCGCCCCTCTCCCCGGCCCTCTCCCGGTGGGAGAGGGAGTTGCGATGATTAGAACGAGGGAGGCGTGTTTGCGCTCACCAGGATCGCCGGCTCGTTGCCGACATTGCGGAAACGATGCGGCGTGCGGCTCTCGAAGTAATAGGCTTCGCCGGGGCCGAGCACGCGCACGCGCTCGCCAACAGTGATCTCGACCTGACCCTGCACGATCACCCCGCCTTCTTCGCCATCGTGGGAAAGCATCGTCTCGCCAGTATCGCTGCCCGGCGGCATCACTTCGCGCAGGATGCACATCTGGCGCGTGCCGCGGCGCTTGCCGACGAGGAAATAGTGGACGCCGTTGCTGCCCAGATCCGGCAGATCATCGGCGGCGTAGAACGGGCCGTCGCTGGCGTCGCCGGCAAGATCCATGGTGAAGAAATCGGCGAGCGAAATCGGAATTCCGTCCAGCACTTTCTTCAGGGAACTCACCGACGGACTGACCTTGTTCTGCTCGATCAGCGAGATGGTGCTGTTGGTCACGCCGACGCGCTTGGCCAGCTCGCGCTGGCTCAGACCCTTGCTGGTGCGTACCGATTGGAGGCGTGAGCCGATGTTCATGGATGGCCTGATTTACGTGATGCGGAATATTTAACACTGGCCGCAGACATGGTCAATTATTCAACAGACGCATCATGTTGTAAATTTTATTCAACACTGCTAGGTTCCGGCTGAAAACCTCGCCAGAGCCAGCTCATGATCCCGCGCAGCGACGCCTCCCCGCCCCCGCCGTCCAGCCTCGGCGACGCCTATGTGACCCAGGCCACGAGCTCGCCGGAACACATGGATGCGTTCTGGATGCCGTTCACCGCCAACCGCCAGTTCAAGCAGCAGCCGCGCATGCTGGCCAGTGCGAAAGGCATGCATTACACCGACGTCGCCGGCCGCGAAATCCTCGACGGCACCGCCGGCTTGTGGTGCTGCAACGCCGGCCATGCGCGCCCGCGCATCATCGAGGCCGTCAGCCGGCAGATCGCCACGCTCGATTTCGCGCCCACTTTCCAGATGGGGCATCCGCTGCCGTTCGTACTCGCCGAGCGCCTCGCGGCGATCGCGCCCGAATCGCTCAAGCATGTCTTCTTCACCAACTCCGGATCCGAATCGGTCGATACCGCCTTGAAGATCGCGCTCGCGTATCAGCGTGCCCGCGGCGAAGGCCAGCGCACGCGTTTGATCGGCCGCGAGAAGGGCTATCACGGTGTTGGCTTCGGCGGCATTTCTGTCGGTGGCATGGTCAACAACCGCAAGTTTTTCGGGCCGATGCTGCCCGGCGTCGATCACCTGCGGCATACGCTGGACATCGCGCGCAACGCGTTCACGCGCGGGCTGCCGAAACACGGCGTCGAGCTGGCCGAAGATCTCGAGCGTCTCGTGCAGTTGCATGACGCGAGCACGATCGCCGCGGTGATCGTCGAGCCGATTTCAGGTTCGGCGGGCGTGGTGCTGCCGCCAGAGGGCTATCTCAAGCGCCTGCGCGAGATCTGCGACAAACACGGCATCGTGCTGATCTTCGACGAAGTGATCACCGGTTATGGCCGCGTCGGCGATGCGTTTGCCGCGCAACGTTTCGACGTCACGCCGGACATCATCACCACCGCGAAGGGCCTTACCAACGGCAGCGTGCCGATGGGCGCGGTGTTCGTCTCCGACGCGATCCACGCGGCCTTCATGCAGGGCCCGGAAGGCATGATCGACTTGTTCCATGGCTACACTTATTCCGGCCATCCGCTGGCCTGCGCGGCGGCGCTGGCGACGCTCGACACGTACGCCGAAGAGGGATTGTTCGCCAAGGCGATCGAACTGGGCAGTTACTGGGAAGATGCGATCCACGCGCTGCGCGAGCTGCCGAACGTCATCGACATCCGCAATTTCGGCCTGGTCGGTGCGGTCGAACTGGCACCGCGCGAGGGCAAACCCGGCGCCCGCGCCTTCGACGTGTTCAGCAAATGCTTCCACGACAAGGGCCTGATGGTCCGTACCACGGGGGATGTTATTGCGCTGTCGCCGCCGCTAATCCTGGGCAAAGAGCATATCGACCAGATTTTCGGGCGACTCGCCGAGGCGATCCGGGAAACGGCTTAGTACAATGCCCGGCCCGGCCCTGACTGGCCGGATGCCTCAAGACAACAACATCGCGTCATGCCCCGGGAGGGCAATCCCATGCTTATCGGCGTCCCGAAAGAAATCAAGAACCACGAATACCGCATCGGCCTCACGCCTTCCGGTGCCCGCGAACTGATCGCCAACGGCCACAAGGTGATGGTGCAGAACGACGGCGGCAAGTCGATCGGCCTGACCAACGAGATGTACATCAAAGCCGGCGCCGAGATCGTCAACAGCGCAGAAGAAATCTTCAAGCGCGCCGACATGATCATCAAGGTCAAGGAGCCGCAGCCGAACGAATGCAAGATGCTGCGCCCGGGCCAGGTGCTCTACACGTATCTGCATCTCGCGCCGGATCCGGAACAGACCAAGGCGCTGGTCGCCTCGGGCGCGACCTGCATCGCCTACGAAACCGTCACCGATCGCAATGGCGGCCTGCCGCTGCTCGCACCGATGAGCGAAGTCGCCGGTCGCATGTCGATCCAGGCCGGCGCGCATGCATTGGAAAAAGCCCAGGGCGGTTCCGGCGTGCTGCTCGGCGGCGTGCCGGGCGTGAAGCCGGCGGAAGTACTGGTGATCGGCGGCGGCGTGGTCGGCATCAATGCCGCGCGCATGGCGATGGGCATGAACGCGCACGTCACCATCCTCGACCGCTCGCTCAATCGCCTGAAAGAACTCGACGAACTCTACGGTGATCGCCTCACCACGATCTATTCCACCCACGACGCGATCGAAGAACGCCTGCCCGATACCGATCTGGTGATCGGCGCCGTGCTGATTCCCGGCGCGGCGGCACCGAAGCTGGTTTCGCGCGAACAACTCAAGCTGATGCGTCCGGGCTCGGTACTCGTCGACGTCGCCATCGACCAGGGCGGCTGCTTCGAAACCAGCAAGGCCACCACGCACCAGAATCCAACGTATGAAGTCGACGGCATCATCCACTACTGCGTCGCCAACATGCCCGGCGGCGTCGCGCGCACGTCGACCTTTGCGCTCACCAACGCCACCCTGCCCTTCGCCGTGCAATTGGCGAACAAGGGCGCGCGCCAGGCGATGCTCGACGACCCGCACCTGCTCAACGGCCTCAACGTCCACGCCGGCAAGCTGACCTACGAAGCCGTCGCCAAGGATCTGGGCTACGAATACGTGCCGGCGGCGAAAGCATTGGGCTGACGCGTGATGTAGGAGCGACGCAAGTCGCGACTCGCGTCGCTCCTACGGAATGTTCCAGGAAAATCCATGACCGAAACCCCCGCCACGCTTTCGCACTTCATCCACGGAAAGGAAGTCGCGGGAACCAGCGGGCGTTTCGGCGACGTCTTCAATCCCGCGACAGGCCAGATCAGCGGCAGGTTGCCGCTGGCGTCGCCTGCTGAAGTCACGCACGCGATCGATATCGCTGCCGAGGCTTTCAAAGCCTGGGCCGTCGTCACGCCGCTGCATCGTGCGCGGGTGATGTTCAAGTTCAAAGCCCTGCTCGAACAACACGCCGATGAGATCGCGCTGGCGATCACCCGCGAGCACGGAAAAGTCCTGTCCGATGCGCGCGGCGAAGTGACCCGCGGCATCGAGGTCGTCGAATTCGCCTGCGGGATTCCGCATCTGCTCAAGGGCGAGCACTCGATGAACGTCGGCAGCGGCGTCGACAGCTACAGCGAATATTCGCCGCTGGGCGTGGTCGCCGGCATCACGCCGTTCAATTTTCCCTGCATGGTGCCGATGTGGATGTTTCCAATCGCCATCGTCTGCGGCAACACCTTCATCCTCAAACCTTCCGAGCGTGATCCGACGCCGCCCATGCTGCTGGCGCGCTTGCTCACGCAGGCCGGCCTGCCCGACGGCGTGTTCAATGTCGTGCATGGCGACAAGGAAGCCGTCGACGCCTTGCTCGACGATCCGCGCGTGCAGGCGGTGAGTTTCGTCGGCTCGACGCCGATCGCCGAATATATCTACGCGCGCGGCAGTGCCGCCGGCAAACGCGTGCAGGCGCTGGGCGGCGCAAAAAACCACATGGTGGTGATGCCCGACGCCGATCTCGACCAGGCCGCGAATGCCTTGCTCGGCGCCGGCTACGGTTCGGCCGGCGAGCGTTGCATGGCGATTTCCGTCGCAGTCTGCGTCGGCGATGCCACCGCCGATGCCTTGATCGCGAAATTGAAGCCCATGGTCGAAAATCTGCGTGTGGGCGCCGGCCACGCTGGCGATCCCGACATGGGTCCGCTGATCACGCGCCAGCATCGCGACAAGGTGCGCGGCTATGTCGATCTCGGCGTCACGGAAGGCGCGCATCTCGTCGTCGATGGCCGCGACTTGAAAGTGCCCGGCTGCGACGAAGGTTTTTTTCTCGGCGGCTGCCTGTTCGATCACGTCAGCGCCGACATGCGCGTCTATCGCGAGGAAATTTTCGGGCCGGTGCTCTGCGTCGTCCGCACCAAGAATTTCGACGAAGCGGTCGCACTCGTCAACGCCCACGAATACGGCAACGGCACCGCGATCTTCACCCGCGACGGCGATGCCGCCAGGCAGTTCGCGCACGGCATCCAGGTCGGCATGGTCGGCATCAACGTGCCGATTCCCGTGCCGATGGCCTTCCACAGTTTCGGCGGCTGGAAGCGTTCGCTGTTCGGCCCGCTGCACATGCACGGTCCCGATGGCGTGCGCTTCTACACGCGCCTCAAGACCATCACGGCGCGCTGGCCGACCGGCATTCGCGCTGGCGCCGAATTCAGCATGCCGACGATGAAGTAACCGGCGTCATCCCGGCGCAAACAGGGATTCCTTCGGCTTTTCCGCACTTCGCCAGTAAGCGGGCGCAGATTGACCAGCTGCGCTGTTAAGGGCCGTCGCGATGGCGGTATCCTGTCCGACCCGCGATACCGATGCCTGTATGTCCTCCCTGATCCGCGAACGCGCCGTGCTCAAACCCGCCCAGCTCAATGCGCTGGCGCGTGATTTGCTGGAAGGAAGCTTCGCGCAGGTGTGGGTCGAAGGCGAGATCAGCAATTTCTCGCGGCCGGCGTCGGGGCACATCTATTTCACGCTCAAGGACGACCGCGCCCAGGTCCGCTGCGCGCTCTTCAAGCAAAAGGCGATGTACCTTCGCTTCGTGCCACGCGACGGCCTGCAGGTGCTGGTGCGCGGCCGCCTGACGCTTTACGAAGCACGTGGCGACTACCAGCTCGCGCTCGAACACATGGAAGAAGCCGGCGAAGGCGCGCTGCGAAGTGCATTCGAAGCGCTGAAAACGAAACTCGCCGGCGAAGGTCTGTTCGCCGTCGAACGCAAGCGCGAACTGCCGCGTTTCATTCGTCGCCTGGGCGTGATCACTTCACCGCGCGGCGCCGCCGTACGCGATGTGCTCAGCGTCCTGGGTCGGCGCTTCCCGCTGCTGCAGATCGAGATCCTGCCCGTGCCGGTGCAAGGCGACGGCGCGGCAACGGAAATCCGCACGATGCTGGAAAAGGCCGCGAAGTCCGGTCGCTACGAAGCGCTTCTGCTCACGCGCGGCGGCGGTTCGCTGGAGGATTTGTGGAGTTTCAATGATGAGGCGCTGGCGCGCGCGATCGCTGCGTCATCCATTCCGGTGGTCTCGGCCGTCGGCCATGAAATCGACTTCACGCTCGCCGATTTCGCTGCCGACCTGCGCGCGCCGACGCCGTCCGCCGCCGCCGAGCTTCTGGTTCCCGAACGCAGCGAACTCCTCGCCCACCTCGCGCAATTGCATCGAAGACTCGAAGCTGCGCATCTGCGTAAACAGACCGCGCTCGCCCAGCGCAGCGATCAGGCCTGGTTGCGCCTGCTGGCGATGCAGCCCCGGATTCGTCTGGAACGCGGCAGCCACCGTCTCGCCGCGTTGCGCGCGCGCCTGGATGCGACACTGACGGAAACGCTGGGCAGGAAGGTCGAACGATTGCGCCGCAGCATGCAACGCCTAGATCGTCAGCATCCGCAAGAAAACCTGCTGCTGCAACGTCATCGCATGGCGATGCTGCAGCAACGTCTGCAAAGCCGGATCGGACATCGTCTCGAGCAATACGCACTGCAATTGCGGGGCATCGCCAGGACGATGAATTCAATGAGTCCGTTCGCGACGCTGACCCGCGGCTACGCCATCATCCGGCGCGAGGACGGACAGGTGTTGCGCCATTCCCGCGACAGCCAGCCCGGTGACACGCTGCATGCGCAACTCGCCGAAGGCAGTCTGGTGGTCGTGGTGAAAAACCGCGGCGATTGACCTGCTCAGGCGGGCGGTTCCGCGCCGGGCATTGCCAGCGCGCCGTTCGCCAATTCCACGCCCACGCCTTTATCGCGTTTCGCGCGGTACATCGCGGCGTCGGCTTCGCGCATCAGTTCCGCTGCCTGCACGCCGTGCTTCGGATACGCCGCGACGCCGATGCTGGCGCCGATCTGCAATTCCTGCCCCTGGATGCGGATCGGATTGGCCAGCGCTTCGCGGATGCGTTGCGCGTAAGCGAGCAGACGCTCGTCGCTGATCGTCGCCTCGTCATCGACCAGCAACAGAAACTCGTCGCCGCCCATGCGCGCGATGGTGTCGCTGGATCGCACCGCCTGCTTGAGCCGGAAACCGATCGTTTCCAGCACTTCATCGCCGGCCGCGTGGCCGAGTGTGTCGTTGATCGGCTTGAAGCCATCGAGGTCGATGCACAGCAAAGCGAACACGCGGTGATTGCGCTGGCTCCTGGCAATCAGCTGATTGAGCCGATGCAGCGCCGCAGCGCGATTGGGCAGTTGCGTCAGCGGATCGACGCCGGCCATCGTGCGGATGCGCAGGCGATCGCGCAGGATGCGAAATACCGCCAGCGTCACGAATGCCGTCACGATCAATCCGATCACGCCGGCCTGCGTCCGCCACCATTCGGGAATCTGCCAACCGTCGCGCGGCGTGGCCGACAGCAGCCAGCTGCCGCCCGGCACGAACGCCGGCACACGCACCGCGTGGAAACTCACCGGCGCCTCTTCGCCATAGATGCTTGCACCAGCCGGGCCAAGCGCATCACGACCACGGATGTCGACGCGCAAATCGTTTTCCAGTGCCGCCAGACCGGCGTCCTCGAGCAGCGCATCGAAATCGAGCGTAAGCACCGTCGCGCCCCACAATCGCGGCACGCCGTCCTTCGCAACCCACACCGGCAGGATGCACGTGAGGCCACGTCGACCATCGCTAACTGGCCAGGGACCGGAGAGCACCGGATCGTCGAGCTGGATGGAATTGAGCAATGACGGACGGAAACGCGTCGAAGCCATCAGGTCGAGGTTCTGCCAGTCGACATCGCTGCGCTGCGGATAGACCTCGTTGATCTTGTAGCCCGGCGCCAGCGAAAGATTGAGCATGTAGGGGTCGCTCATGCGCAGTTCTTCGGCGATGCGCTCGAATTGCTCGTGGGTCATGCTCTCGCGGATGACCAGGTCGGCGGCAAGGCCACGCAACTGCGCGACGCTGGAATAGATGCGAGTTTCGAGCCGCGCGCGAAAATCGGAGAGATCCGCCTGCACCTGCGATTGCTGCTCGGCCATGCTCTGCTGCCGCGAAAGCTGACCGGCCTGCCAGCTCAGAAACACGCCGAGAACCAGCACCGCAAGCGTGACCAGGCGAACGATCAGCATTCGCCGCGACGGCAACTTCGGTAACTGGCGACGATCCTCGAGGGGCATGAGCCACGGCTCGCAGAAGGGACGGTCGATTATCGCACTAACCCCTCACGCGAAGTCCGGGCGTTCGCTTGCTGGCCCAACCCAACTTGTTGGCCTGACCCGACTTGTTGACCCAACCCAAATGGAGACCGTCATGCGCCAGTCCTTGCTAGCCCTCGCCATCACTCTCAGCCTCGCCACTGCCTGCAGCCCGACCCGACCCTCCGAGCCGAAAGACAACATCGCCGGTACTGTGCGCGAATCCGATGAGGGACGCGCGCAGGAGGAAACAAAAACCGAAGCCGAAGTCGCAGCAGCAGCCGCAGGTGCCACCGTCGCTTACGATGATGCAGCTGTGGTTGCAGCGGTCGCCCCGCCGCCGCCTGCGATGCCAGCCTCTATTTACGCAGCGAAACCACAACCACAACCGGCGCGCGCGCGCGCCGACGGCATGGCCAGCAATGCCGCGCCGATGATGGCGAAGGAAATGCTCGCCGCCCCCGCGGCTGCCGGCTACACGCTCGCCGAATCCAAACCGGTCAATACCGAGCACTACGCCGAGCACAAGGACAATCCGACGCAGTTGGTATCGGAGAATCCAGTCAGCACGTTTTCCATCGACGTCGATACCGGCAGCTACAGCAACGTGCGCCGCATGCTGATGGCCGGGCAACGCCCGCCCGCGGATTCGGTGCGCGCCGAGGAGATGATCAATTATTTCGACTACGGTTATGCCGGTCCGGCGACGCAGCAGACGCCATTCCGCGTCAGCACCGAAATCGCACCCGCTCCCTGGAACAGCAAACACGAGCTGGTGCAGATCGGCATTCAGGGTTACAGCGTAGACAAGGCAAAAATCCCCGCATCGAACCTGGTATTCCTCATCGACACCTCCGGCTCGATGGAGTCCGAAGACAAGCTGCCACTGCTCAAGCGCAGTTTCAGCGAACTGGTGAAGCAGCTGCGTCCGCAGGATCGCGTGTCCATCGTCGTCTACGCCGGCAGCGCTGGTCTGGTGTTGCCGAC